>ERZ1034952.3503-NODE-3503-length-10510-cov-2.918986_pt1 | contig 10510 bp, 10 predicted proteins | sample MGYA00520625_ERZ1034952 | MGnify/ENA primary metagenome ERZ1034952 (study PRJEB33766, sample SAMN09781773) | gut metagenome | biome: gut microbiome | host: Homo sapiens | place: Madagascar | study: EMG produced TPA metagenomics assembly of the PRJNA485056 data... | reverse complement strand
CCGGCGGTTTTGGCTATCAGCGCATTGCTCTCCCCGCACCGCATGCCGACTAAAAGCACGAGCATGTCTACGGTCATTTTCATCGGTCGTCCGATTAGCGTGTCCTCGGCTTTGATTTGCAGCCGCGAGTCTATCGTCTGGCTCACTTCCGAGATTCTTCCGCGCATGAACTGCACGCCGTAATCCTGCTGTGCCGTGCGGTACATCTCTTCGTATCCCGGGCCAAACATTCTCACGTCCATGTAGAAGTTGTAGACGTTGCACTGCGGAAATATCTTTTTCAGTTCGATGGCCTGCTTTACGCCCGTTACGCAGCACACTTTGGAACAGTGGCTCTGACCCACCTTTTCGTCGCGCGAACCCACGCAGTGCAGTATGGCTATGCGTTCGGGTGTCCGGCCGTCGGAGAGCGTTACCGCTCCTCGGTTCATCATGCTCTCCAAATCCGCCGAGGTTATCACGTTGTCGTATATGCCGTACCCGTATTCCTCCTTGATGCGGGCATCGAAAAGCTCGAAACCGGTGCTTATTATCACGGCATCCGCCGCAAGACTGCCGCCGTCTTCGAACTGCACGCCGCGGCCCGATATGCCGCACGCATTTTTCGAGTACAATACCTCCGCGCCGCACCGCTTCACCTGCTCTTCGAGTTCGTGTACGACCTCTGCGGCCGGTGTCATCGACGGGAAAAGCATGTGCCATGACGCCACCTTCCCGCCGAGGCTCCGCTCGCGTTCGACTATTACGGGCTTTACGCCCCTGCGAGATAGCGACACCGCAGCCTGCATGCCGGCGACACCGCCGCCTATTATTATGACTTTCTTCATTTTATCGTTGTATTCTGTATAGTCTGTCGCCGGAAAAACTGTTCACTACCGCACTCTGCGGCGCCCCGATGAATTTTCCGCTTCGTCCCAGAAATTTCTCCGCAGGGTCGTATTGCACGTCCATTTTCTGCAACAGGGGTTCCACATCCACTTGGTGCATCTGCATGCCGAGCCTCCACGGGTCGTACCCGAGCACGAGACCGGCCATCTCCTCGTATGTCAGGACCGGAATGCCTCTGCCGTCTTTGCCGTAGGTGACGCCCTCCATTTCGGCTATCGCGTATTGCCACCTGTCCAAGAACATCGCGCATCCCGGACAGTTGCATACTATGAAATCGGGCTTGTATGGCTGCATGGACTGTAATTTTTTTTGTGAATTGGCGATTGAATAACCTCTGTTGGCCTGTACCAGATAGTTTCTGAATCCGAATCCGCAACAGTGCCTGCGCTCGGGATAATCCACCACCTGACCGCCCCATGCCTCTATCATGCCCGCAAGAACGTACGGAAATTCCGAACCTCCGATTCCTGATTTCGGGAATATCTTTGCATAGTGGCAGCCTATGTGCTCCACCACTTTGAGCGGCTCGCCGGTCCGTGCGTTCACTAATTTCAGTTTGGCCTTTTGGGCTATCTGCTCCCTGAAATGGAATATTACGTCCGAGGTGTGTGCGAGGTTGGCCGGCTTTTCGAACTCGCGCCCCGTCGCCTTGTACAGAATCTCTCTGGTGCGCTCTTCCGTTTCGGGGAACTCGTTCCACGTTTCCAGAATTTCCGTGTATATGCCGAACGAGGTGATGCACGAACTGATGAAATTCTTCTTTCCCGCTTGGGTCATCATTGCGAATTGACGCGCCACCACCGCCATTATGGTTTGCAGCGGCACTATATCCGAGTGATAACCTATTCCGGTGCACGACGTGTGCTTCGGGTCATCCGTTACTTTTCGGCCGAGGTCGTTTGTCAGTATGTCCAAGAAAGCCTTTTCGCTGCCCGGGAAAAAATTCTGTCTGATACAGCTGCGCACGTAATAGTAATCGTCGTCGGCAATCTCTTTCTGATACTCTTTCCAACTGCTTCTTTTCATCGTTTCCGTTAATTGTGCTCTCCGCTGTTGCGTGTGTAACAATCCATCATGTATTCGTCCGATGCTCCGTCGTAGCCCATTTGACGCGCTTTTCGATCCGAATATTCTTCTATCGTGTCGAAAAATTCCATACCCCCGCTTTCGCGGAATATCGCGTGCAGTTCGCCGATACACTGCTCGTCGATTAGCCTTACTGGACCGGCCCCGGGTTTCCGGTAGTTGTCCGTGAAACATCCGTAAACGTCCGTATCGTGTTCGTAAATCCACTTCCATACGGGCCCCTGCTCGGGATGAAGTTCGGGAGCTACCAGTTTCGGCGTTACGCAATAGCCGGTCTTCAATATGTTCTCGCCTATGATTCGTTTGAGGGCGAGCTGCTGCCGGCCCTTTTCCGATTCGGTGAAAAAGCCTGTTTTCTGCGACAGGGTTCTGAGTGCTTGAATTACGTATGCGGGAGTGTTTCCTCGCGGGCAACGCGGCCGGCACGACATACACTCGCCGCAATACCATATCGTGTCGCTTTTGAGCAGCGCCTCTATCTGCTGGTCGTCTTTTGTCTGTACCGTACTGATAATCTGACGCGGGTCGTAGTCGTAAAACTCGGCCGCCGGACATACGCCGGTGCATACGCCGCAGTTCATGCACGCTTTAAGGCCCTCTTTGAGCCTTACGTCCTGCATCAGCATGTCGAAATATTTACCCATTTTTTCGGTGGACTTTGCAACATGCAAAGTTACCTCCGCACGCCCGGACATGCGGTAGCCATTTAGCCTATTTGGAATGGGTATTTATACCTATTTTCTCTCCCATTCCGTAAACTCGAACGGATGCGGGAACTTCTCGCCGTGGGGGTGCGGTTCGGACAATGTTTTGCGCCATACATTGTCATCGACCTCGGGAAAATATGTATCCCCGTCGAACCGTGCGTCTACATACGTGACATATAGCTTGTCTGCCAGCGGCATTGCCTGTGAGTATATCTGCCCGCCGCCTATGACGAATATCTCCTGCTCCGGAGCGAACATCTCTATGGCCTCGGTAAGAGAGCCTGCCTTAATGCAGCCTTCGGCCGCAAACGAACTGTCGCGGGTGACCACCACGTTGGTGCGATTGGGCAGCGGCCGGCCGAGCGACTGAAATGTTTTCCGTCCCATAATCACCGGATGCCCCGAAGTGATTGCCTTGAACCGCTTCAAGTCTTCCGATATGTGCCATAGCAAGGAGTTCCCTCCTCCTATCACGCCTCCGCGCGCCACTGCTGCTATAATGCTTATCATATTCGTTTCATCAATTAAAACGGCAGGTCGATTGAGTACTCGGCCCTGAAATCGCTGAGAATATTATCGTTTTCCGATGAAAAAATCGGTCCGCCTTGTTTGTTCAGTTTCTCTTTGTATGTATCGGCTATCGACAGGTTCTCGATCTCTTTTTTCCGAGCTATGCTCAGATTCAGAAATTCCGGTTCCTTGTCTATTCCCAAAAAACGGCGTCCCAACAGATTGGCCGCTATTCCGGTAGTACTGCTGCCGGTAAAAGGATCCAAGATCCATCCTCCGTATTTTGTGGACGCGAGAATTATACGGCATAATAAATTGAGAGGTTTTTGCGTGGGATGTTTCCCGCAGCTTTTTTCCCAGATTGCTATTGCCGGCAAATTCCATACATCTCTCATTTGAGATCCTCCGTTGAGTCTTTTCATCAGGTTGTAGTTGTAGAAATGCGAAATTTTTTTCTCCTTTCTCGCCCATAGAATGAATTCGGAAGAGTGTGTAAAATATTTCCGACAAAGATTGGGCGGCGGGTTCGTTTTCGCCCAAGTAATGCAGTTGAGTATCTTGTAGTCTAATTCCGAAAGCATTTGCGCGACGGAGAAAATGTTATGATATGTTCCGCTTATCCATATCGTGCCGTTGTCTTTCAGTTTGTCCCTGCATGCTCGCAACCATCGATAATTGAATTCGCCGTCTTTTTCGAATCCATGCGAGACGTCCCATTTCCCCTTGTTTACGCATACCATTTTCCCGTTCCGGACGCTTATTCCTCCATTCGACAGAAAATATGGCGGATCTGCGAATATCATATCGAACTTGAAATCGAACCGATCGAGAAGTTCCGTGCAATCGCCTTGCAAAAGAGTGAAAGCTCTGTCGGCGGATTTGAAAAATGGAGAAGTCATGTGTCGCGTTATTTCATTATCCGTTCGATGATTCCGTTTTCGAGATCTTGGATGTTGTATACGTGCTCGTGAACATCGAAAGTTTCTTCCAGATTGTTTTTTGCATTTAGCCAACCTTGTCCGTCGGTGAACCATACGAATGTGAAATAGTCCATGTCTTTGGTCTCCAATGCAATGGTTTTATAACTTCTGGCCGTCTCGTTTAGCTTGGAGCCTCCGTCTTTGTAAAAATTGGTTTCTATGCCGTAAATCATGTTCGGTGTTTTGACCACGAAGTCGAATCTTTTTTCGGATTTGCCGTTATTGGATATCGCGGATAAGTCTACCGACCATTTATTTTGGATTTCATGTATATACATCTCTTTGTAAAGGTTCCTGCCTTTTTCGAATCCGGATTTGATGATGTATTCTTCTACGAGGTTTTCCATTAAATGCCCGCCTCTGTTTTTACGGGCATTTGAATCGAGACCCGTTTCTGCTCCGGTTGCATAATCTACGAGATTGTTCACGATATGATTTTCCAGAAGGTCGAACAATCCTGTTTGTCTCATGAACCGTTTGTATTGCTCTATGGAATAATTTGGTTTGCGAAAATCGAAACGAAACGTGCCGTCCTTTTCGACTATAAGAACTTCAAGCGATCTTATGGCCATTAAGATCGGAATACATTTCAGTGTCTCCGGATATTTCGTTACCAGTGTCTCGAATTCGGCTTCGATGTTTTTCGAACCGACCAGCGAGTTCAGTATGTTCAGCTCCACTTTTACCGCCTCGACGTTTCTGAATATTTTCGGAAAATCGACATAATAGGAATAGTCTGCAATACTCGGCCGTAATTTGGAAAGCCATTCTTTGAAGTCCCGTCGCATTTCGTTTTTTTCTATGTGTTGGATATTAATAACTCGGCCAGTTTGCCTCTTTTGTCAGCTTTGGAGTTTACGGCACGAGAAGCAAAAACTCGTTTGATATTGAATGATTTATACAGATCGTCGAAAAAGTCGTTCTCAGGGTCCGTATTTTTCATATCCGAATTGCTCAGTATGAAATCGCACTCTTTGTATGATATTTCATTGCAGAAATCCCGTAAACGGATTTGCTGCTTGTCATCGAAATCTTCGTTGGAGTATGAATTGAACGAAGATGTTTTACTCAGCGGTTTATAGGGAGGATCGAGATAGAAGAGCGTATGCTTTTTCGCATGGCTTATCGTTCGGGCGAAGTCGCCGTTCAGAATCTCTACCTTTTGCAGCAGTTCGGAATCCGCCTTGATAGTGGATTCATCGCATATAAGCGGATTGGTATACCTCCCGTGCGGTACGTTGAATTCTCCTTTTGAATTCACGCGGTAAAGACCGTTGAAACAGGTCCGATTCAGAAATATGAATATGGCGGACAGCGTCGTCTCATCGAGCCTATTTTCATTGAACAGACTGCGTTTATCCAGAAAATACGTTTTGCGGGCTTCCGCGTTCAGTGCGAGATATTCGTTTTGCAGGCGCCCCAGTTCGTATATCAACTCCTCTGGCTTGTTTTTTACGGTGCGATATGTAGATATCAGTTTGGGATTTATATCGTTTATTACGGCATGCGTTATATTCGGAAAGTTCCGAAGTATCCAGAACAGCACGGAACCTCCGCCGACGAACGGTTCTACGTATGTCGTATACCGCTCGGCAAAATCATGCGGGAGCGCATTACTGATTTCATGTAGTAATTGCGTTTTGCCTCCGGCCCATTTGAGAAACGGTTTGGCATAAAGGCTTTTATTGCACCGTTTTTTCTGCATTCCGATTGTCCGTATTTCTTTTGTCACACCGCTATCGGCGCCTTTATGGAAGGGTAGGGGTCGTAACCTTCCAGGGAGAAATCTTCGTACCGGAAGTCGAAAATGGAGTGTACGTCGGGATTTATCCTCATTGTCGGGAGCGGTCTGGGAGTGCGCGAGAGTTGTTCTTCGGCCTGCTTCATGTGGTTGAGGTACAGGTGCGCGTCTCCGAGCGTGTGGACGAATTCGCCTGCGCGGAGCCCCGTGACCTGTGCGACCATCATAGTAAGCAGAGCATAGGATGCTATGTTGAACGGTACGCCGAGGAACACGTCGCCGCTTCGCTGGTACAGCTGGCATGACAGGCGTCCGTCGGCTACGTAGAACTGGAACAGTGAATGGCACGGCGGCAGAGCCATCTTGTCGATTTCCGCCACGTTCCATGCGCTGACAATCAGACGCCGCGAGTCTGGATTGCTGCGTATCTGCTCCACTACTTGCGCGATTTGGTCGATGCTCCCGCCGTCGGGTGTCGGCCAGCTTCGCCACTGATAGCCGTATACATGCCCCAGATTGCCGTTCTCGTCGGCCCATTCGTCCCAAATCGAAACGCCGTTGTCGTGCAGGTATTTTATGTTGGTGTCGCCGCGCAGAAACCACAGCAGTTCGTGTATTATGGACCTCAGGTGCAGCTTTTTGGTCGTCAGGGCGGGAAATCCCTGCGAAAGGTCGAACCGCATCTGATGACCGAATATGCTTTTGGTGCCGGTGCCGGTGCGGTCGCTCTTGACGGTACCTTCGCGCATGATTCTGTCTATTAGCTCTAAATATTGTTTCATCGGGGAATCGGTTTTTTATGTGCCTGCCGGCAAGCGGCCGGGCGTTTTTGCAAAGATACTGATTTTTCGCCCCTGTAAAAATGTCGGCCCCGTTTTTATTTGCCAATCAGACCTCGCGAAACTCCGTACCGCATTGTTATGAGCGCTTTGGCTCGCGAAGGATGCCCCGTAATGAGATGCGCAGCCGATAAGACGAGCGTGGCGCACCATTTTACCGCTTCGCCAGCCAGAGCCGCCGCATATGCCGAACGCGAGCGGGACAGAGTCCGCACCCGTTCGCTTCTTCCGCACATCTCTGCCACGCGCGAGAAATACGCAGTCGAGAGTTTGGACTCGGGTATTATGTGCAGTACGCGAGCATCGGGAACGTAGTACGTGTCGTATCCTGCCGCCGAGAACCTTGCGAACATGTCTTTCTCTTCGCCGCCCATCGGGGCCGTCCCTGTGCGTCCGAGCGAGGTGTCGAACTCTCCGATTTTCAAGAGTTCGCTGCGCCTGAATGCCATGTTGGCTCCTGTCGGATAGCCTCTTCTGAATATTTTGATTTTCCTGCCCATGTCGAGCGTGCCGGCAATGGGGCGTTCCGTGTAGGCGCTTATCCATTCCGGTTTGCCGGTCTCGTAAAGAGGCGTCACCTTGCCGCCGGCCGCGGCCGCAGAGGGGTACCGGTCGAAAAAGTCGATGTAGGCCGAGGCAAACCCTTCATTCACCTCCACATCGTCGTCGATAAGCGCTATGTACGGGCCTTGCGAACATTCTATGCCGCGGTTGCGTGCGTAGGAAAGCCCCTGACGTTTCTCGTCCGTTATTTTCGCGGTAATGTGCGGATGCGACAGCGCGAATTGTGCGAATACGTCGGACGTCGTATCGGTGCTGTTGTTGTTCACCACCACGAGTTCCCATTCATCGGACGGCACGCTCATTTGCGCCAGCGAGTCGAGCGTCCTCCTCAGGGCCGGCCCGCGATTGTACGTGGCTATGACTATGGAAAGTCTTACGGCCATTACATTCCCCAGTCCGAAGGCTCGTAGCTGCTTTTCACCTCGTCAGATAGCTCCGGGAAGAACGTAAATCCGGTGAGCCGTTCGATTTCCGACACGCTGACCATCTCCTTGCGCGAGATTTTGTCCTTGGTGTCGTAGCCGAAGTGGTCGAGCCAGAATCCTACGCATTTGACTTGATCGTCATTAAGTTCTCCGAGAGCCTTGCCGGTCTTGCCGCTTCGGGAGCGGGCGAGCACCTTGTAGAAATGAGTGGGTACGGCGACCTTTTGATTGCTTTTCGTCGAGGTGTACTTGTAATCGCCTATCATCGCGGCTCCGCTCACCACGTACAGCGTATCGTCGCAAATCCAGTCGTAGCTCTGCACCCGTTTTTCCAGCGACTGCCATACTCCGCCATTGAACTCGTTCTGTATTTGCGGGCACATGTTGGTATAGTAGAACGTCTGCCTGTTGGCTGCCGGCGAAACCTGACGGTCGGACGAAGCTATCATGTGACCGCGCGAGTAGCTTCCCGAATACGAGGAGCCGAGATTGGGCTGATAGGACGAGGGAATCTGGGGGTCGTAGTTCCATACATCGTTTCTTCCGGCACTTCCGTCGTAGCACCTGTGCATCGGATAAGCCACCCACATGGGTATCAGCTTGTCCCTGTTCCAGCAAATCGAGTAGTTGCGGGTTCTGGTTCCGGGTATGAAATGGGTGACGTACTGGCATCCGTCGAGTTCGATTAGCTTCGGAAGTTCGGAGTATTTCTGGGTCGTCGGTTCGTCTCCGCCGTTGGCGGTCGTGGTGAAACTTTTCTCGGCTCCGTAATATCTCGTTCCGTTCAATACGACGTATGCCTTGTAGTAGTACGTGGTCGAAGGCTGGCAGCTGCTCAACAGAACAGAGAACTCATTGCCTGTTGTCGAACCCGAGATGTGCGCATACGATTGGGCGTCGAATTTGCGGTATGCGAATCCCGCTTCGTCTATATCCTGCTGCGGGGAGACGGTGTAGCTGCCCGAAAGCCTTGCTCCGTAATGGCTCAATTCCGAGAATCCGATAGTGGTTACATCCACCGTAACGGGGTCAATGCCGCTTCGGAGTGTCGTAAAACTTATTTCGGAGGAGCTGAAAAGCATCTGCCCGTCGTCGTATTGCACGTATGCCTTCGCCTTGTATGCCGTTCCGGCTTCGAGCTGCCGGAGCGTGACAGAGTATGTGTTCTTGATTTGTTCGGCAGCCGCCAGCGTGTATTCGCCGTCCGATTCTTCGGCGCGGAATGCGATTCCCACCTGCTGGGGAACGGACCCGTCGAAACTGAAAAACGTACCGCCCACGACGGCCGAGGAGGATGTTATCATGCTCGCGCCGTTCACCTGTACGGCGAACCTGTCGCCGTCCTGTCCCGACGTGCCGTTCTGCTGTTCGTCGCAGCTCCATGCAAGAATGGCTGCGGATATGATTGCCGAAAATATGTATGCTAATTTTTTCATGACTACGTAACGTTTGACGTGTAAATATTATTCTACAAAGTTATGCAATTCGACCGGAAAAAACAAAACAAGATTGCCGGTCCCGATTTGCCTTGTGCCATGAAATGCCTCGCAGTCCCGTCCGCGGATGATTCTCGTGCGCTTCGGTTCTGTTATCGAATGGCCTGTCGGCACAAAAGCGCGGCTTTTATACGGTAGTTTTTTGCCGAACGCCTTGCCGTTCCGATTTGCCGGCGGGCGTGCCTACATCCCTTTTTTTGCAATCGCCCAAGCTATCTTGTTGTAAAGCCGGTGCAGGGACCATCGAAGCGAGGCTGGCAGCGAGTTGAGGATGCGCAGTTTCCACCATGTGCGGCGGCTGTGGCGGTTGAAGGCGAAGTCGTGCAGTGCGGCGGCTGCGTCCTGTGTCCCGCCTTTCGAGGATATTGTAAGCGCCTTGCCCAGCGCTACTCGGGCTATGAATTCGTTGCGCCAGAAATCGTCGGAAGAGAGAAGCTGCCGGAAGTCGTACTCAGTTTTTTCACTGCGGTATATCGACGCCGAACGATTCGTCGCGGCCACGAAATATCTGGCCAGCGGTCGCGGCGAGAAACATATCTTATATCGCGCAGCTATCTTTATCCACATGAACTGGTCTCCGCCCAGAGCCATCCCGTCCGGGAATCCGCCTACGGTGTCGAACACGGTGCGCGGAATCACCACCGAGGAGGCCGTGCATACGAATCGCGTCATGCTCGTGCGGAAAAAATTTTCGACGATGCCTTCCTTGTCCGGAATGCGGCCGAGGTGGTCGCCTTTCAGAGTGGTTACATAAAATCCGGTCGCATAAGCTCCGCAGTCGGGCCAGCGGTCTATCATCGAGGCGACGTGCGACAGAAAATCCGGCAGATAGCTGTCGTCTGCATCCAGCAGCGCGATGTAGTCTCCCGTCGCTTCGGCGATTCCTCTGTTTCTCGCTGCGCACTCGCCAGCATTCGTCTGCCTTATAAGGCGCACCATCGGCGAATCCATGCCCTTTACGACCTCTCCGCTGCCGTCCGTGGAACCGTCGTCCACTACGATTATCTCGTGCGGAGACAGAGTCTGGGACAACACCGAACGGATAGTGGTCTCAATCTCCTGTCGTTTGTTGTATAGCGGAATGACTACCGAAAACTTATAACTCATAACAGCTCTTTTGCGGAAGTATCTTGTCGAATGCCGTGCGAAGTTTTTGCCGTGAATTTTCGAACGAGGCTATTTTCTCGCTGTCGTTCAGGCAAATCATGGTGTATTTCTGCTGCTCGATGTATCTGACGATATCCTCCAAACGGCTGTCGTGCAGTGCATCGAGC
>ERZ1034952.3502-NODE-3502-length-10510-cov-6.620277_pt1 | contig 10510 bp, 8 predicted proteins | sample MGYA00520625_ERZ1034952 | MGnify/ENA primary metagenome ERZ1034952 (study PRJEB33766, sample SAMN09781773) | gut metagenome | biome: gut microbiome | host: Homo sapiens | place: Madagascar | study: EMG produced TPA metagenomics assembly of the PRJNA485056 data... | reverse complement strand
TTTGAAGATTATCATTCCGCTGTCAATGCCGATTCTTGCAACCATTGCCCTTTTTTATGCGGTTGCGTATTGGAATGCTTACATCGGCGCGGTACTTTATCTGTCAGATTCAAAGAAATTTACATTGCCGGCGGTTTTAAGAAGTCTGTTGATGGCAGCGTCCAAAGCGGATGAATTCCCTGAGGCAAACAAAGAAATTGCCCCTGCCGGAAAGTTTGACCAGGGCATGAACATGGCTTCGATTATTGTATCGGTGATACCGATTATGATCGTATACCCGTTTTTGCAGAAGTACTTTGCCAAGGGTCTTATGCTTGGCGCCGTAAAAGGATAAAATAAATCAAATAATCAATATATTTTAATTTGCAAAACAAACAAGGAGGAGTTTTTATGAAAAAACTATTCAGTCGTATGCTCTGCTTTATGATGGTTTGCATTCTGGTCGCAGGATGCACCGGCTGCGGAGACAACACCGCGTCCACAGGTGATTCGGATACCCCGACCATTACGGTATTTATGCCGTTCTTTAAGGGTGTCGGCAATCTTCAGCCGATTATTGATGAAATCGAAAAACAGGCAAATGTGAAACTAAGTATCATTGACAGTGCGGACAGCGACAACGGCTTGCAGAGAGCGGCGCTGATTATTACGACCGGCGAAAAGGTGAACTGGGTAAATATCACCGAAGAACAATCCTTTAAGAAGTGGGGTAAGGAAGGCTTTATTAACAATCTTGAACCGGTTTTAACCAAGCACAAGGACGAGCTTCCGGTTCTTAATATGATTGTCCATGACGAGAAGTTTAAGACCTTTAAGGGCGATAACGGTGAGATCTATGCGATACCGGGTGTAAACTATATTCAAAATTTGGGACTTAAAATCAACAGAACCTGGCTGGATGAAACCGGCATGGATATGCCCCAAACGACAGACGATGTGTATCATGTTCTCCAAAAAATGAGAGAAAACCACACAAATTCACAGGAAAGCCCCATATATGCAGCAGGTCTTTCATCGTTTGACTGGGCATTTTTGGCACACGGCGGACGTCTTTATTCCAACGGTGCACCCAAGTATTATAAAGAAAACGGCGAATATAAGCCGTATGATATTTCGGATATGAATAAAGAGGCGCTGAAATATGTCAGAAAGCTGTATCAGGAGAACCTGATCAATCAGGACTGGCAGATTATCACTTCATCCAATGATGTGACGTCAAACTTCATCGGCGGAAGAACGGGTCTTATTTATACCTCTGGCAATCCCGACGTCCGTCTTTACAGAACAACGGGCGATAAAACCGCGGATGTCCCCGCACCTGAGGGACCGACGGGGATTCGTTCGTACGGCGGCGGATTGCCGATGTATATGCTAAATGTAATTCCGTCAAGCATCAGCGATGAAAAAGAAATCTTCAATACGCTTAAATTTATCGAATGGATGCATTCGGCGGAGGCAAGAAAACTCTGCTCTTTAGGTGTTGAGGGTCTTACATATAACTATAACGAAAACGGTGAAATCGAAAAGACCGATAAGTTCGAAGAAATCATATCCAAGTCAAATTCCGGCTGCGGCCTGTCGTGGGGCTGGGTATCTCCTTTCTCCGGCGGCGTTGATCCGAAATACGGAAACGTGACAGACGCCCTTGTTCATATGGAGGTTCCGAAGGTGAAACAGACTGACGAGTTTTATGCGGCAGAGGCGGATGACTATATGGGTGACTGGATCGCAAACATCAATCAGTACATCGATCCGTATCCTTATGCCGGATGCATCGTGGATGAGCTGAAGTTTGAGGCAAGCGCGACCATCGAGAACGTGGATAAGTTCTACACAAAGGCGATCACCGAAAAAGATTTTGACATAGACGCAAACTGGGATCAGTTCTGCAGTGATTATATGAGCTCGTTCAACGGTGAAAAGTGCCTTAGCATCTTTAAGGAATACGCAGATAAATATGATGAATAATCAAAAATACATTTTTATCAAAAAAGATAAGGAGAATCGATTATGAAAAAAATAGTATCATTGATTGTAATGATTGGTATGATTCTTTCGGCATCCGCTGCCGTATTTGCCGAGAGCAGCCTGATCCAGCCCGATGAAAAATTAAATGCCTCTTTTGCGACCAAAATGCCTGACGGATTTCAATTGAAGAATTTGAAAAGCGGTTCAGTAGAAGACCCTGTTTTTCCTGACGGCGTGCTTAATATCGGAAACAGTTCAAGATATGCGTTGTTTTCGGATACGGTTTATGATATGAGCGCTTACAGCTCGTATGAAATCGTTTATGAGTGTGAACTGTCTGCCAATACAACAAATTACACATACTTTATATTCGGAGACTACAGCTCGGGCTCGATACACAATAGCGATGCTCCGTTGGCGGGAAATGCCGTAGAAAAATCCTATGCGGTGGGAATCTGCCCGGGTAATTCATCCAACAACGCGGAATATAAGTTTTATAAAAAGTTGAGCAGTGCTACCGAGAAAGAATATACTAAAAGTCTTGCGGGTACCTCGTTCAAATACACATTAAAGGTTGATTTGACCAAGATGGAAAACAATGTTTCCTTCTATGCAGGGGATCAATTGATTTTTACGGAAAGCGATCCAAGTCCGATCACTTTAGCGAAAGTCGCAATTAAAACTTGCTATGCAAAGGCAAATGTTAAAAATATCACGCTGATCGGACATAAGGATTACAGAATCGCGTATAAAATCAACGAAGCGAGCGCTACGCAGATGGGCGTGGGTACAATCAGCGCCGTGCTTCCGAAGGCTGTTGTTTCAAGCAAATTATCGGTCATATTTGCCATGTATGATGCGGACGGAAACCTTTTAAATGCTAAAATTGTCCGGAAAGACGAACTTGAAAATAACGAAATTAAGCTGTTTGCTTCGGATTCCGAACAAAACACACTGAGGACGTTTATTTGGGATTCGCTTGACAGCATGAATCCGCAGGTGGACGACACCGGAAACGGGCTGCCGGCCGCGGTGAACTGAAGGAGAATCATCAATGATATTTAATTTAATACATAGGGCATCAGAGCTTGAACAGTACGATTTTCAGCGTGAGTGTTCCCACGGGCTTGGCATCAAGGCGACGATTATGGTACCGTCAAGACTGCTTGACAACAAGAAAATTACGGATAAGGCAAAAGCGGATCACGAAAGCTATGGCGATGAAATCGGGATATGGCTTGAACCGCTGGCGGATATGCCAAATACAATGGTATGGCTGCTGAGCGAGAAAGAGAAGCTTGCGGCAGTAAAATATTCCATCGACAAGTACCGCGAAGTATTTGGAGAAAGCCCTAAGGCGGTTGGAAACTATGTGCTGGATTCGCATCTGATTCAAATGATCAAGGATTATTGCCCTGATGTGACGGTTTGCCCTGCCGGCTGCTTTGAAGAAGGGGTGAAAGTATTTCACGGGTGCAACAATTCATGGTATCTGTTCTCAGAGGGAATGAATTGGGGACCGTGGTATCCGTCAAAAAATCAGTCTGTGAAACCGGCAGAGGATGAAAGCGACTGGGTGGGAGTGGTTGCACTCCCGCACCTCAGCCGCGATTTGGTTTTAGGATATGAGAGCAGAAACGATTTTTTTGCAAGTCACCCCGCAAATATCCAGCGCGGTCTGGCAAATGAAGGAAGGATTCATGAATACGACTATAATCTTGTGGATCAATACCGGATGCAGGAGTATTTTAACAACGGCTTTTCGTACTATCAGATCCACGTAAGCCCCAGCTGGCTTCACAATAATCCGAATATCTTAGACGCCGATGAAATCACTTATGCGCTGTACCGCGAAACCCTTTCGTATATTGCAGAGCTCAGAGACAAAGGCGAGATCCGCGATATGACAATGAGCGAATTTGCCGAATACTATAAGAAAAACGTGCCGATCGGCAAATCGGATATCGGAGTGGGCAAAGAGATCCTTTTTGGTTCGGGAAAACAGTATTGTTGGATATGCAATCCGAGAATGAGAGTGCTGGTTGATACCTTCCAGGGCGGATCGATCGGAGATTTGCGACCTTATAATAAGACTTATTCGTCATTTACGGGGACGGATTCGGAATTTCTTATGATGAATTCATATCCGTATGTGATTCAGTCTCAGTACCGAACGGGTGTAAAACATCATTTTGAGGACGGATCGAGAACAACGGCGTATGTGATCCATCGTGATGAGAAGAAGGATATGTGCTTTTATCAAACTAAAATCGAGAGCGTGGTGCGCAGCGGCGATGACGTTGTTTTAACGCTGACCCCGGCAACAATAACATTCTCGGACGGCTTTTGGGTCACGGTGCAGACCGTTTATACTTTTACACTCAGCGGCAAAACAGAAGTGAAAAGAAAGATATTAAAAAGCGCGGATGCAGATGCTGATCTGTATATCGAGGAGTATGTAAAAGCAAGCTACGGATACACGGAGTATCCCGAAAATATGAAGGATTTGAAGCTTTTTGTCGGAGACGAAGAAATCGGAAACTATGCGTATTCGGCCAAAAGGACTGTGTCGGATCAAGCGCGGTCGGTCAGCGCAGAGATCCCGAAACTTTTCTGCAGAATGGAGCTTGCGGCGGCAAGCAATCCTGTTTCGGTCGAGATTAGCGACGGAACGCTGTTTTCACCGTTCTTTACCATGAAGCTGAAATATGATTGTACAAATAAAGAGGAGGTAGTATCTTGGCTGAATTTAAAGGAGACAGCGAAATCATATACAGATGCCCAATGTGCCTGCAAACACTGAATGATGTAACGATCGATCGGGACGAAAAAGGAGTATACCGTTGTGTGAAATGCTCATTTGTCGGTGACCATAGCGAGTTGATGAAGAGATATGCGGAATTTCGGTCAAAATACCAATGGTTAAACAAGCGGATTACGCTGGAAGAACAGTTGAATATGTAACGGCTGACAACGGAATTGAGGAATGAAATGATGGAAAAGTTCAAAGAAAAATCAACCGTATGCTTTTTGGGAGACAGCATCGTTGCCGACGGCAAATTTATGAGGCGTATCTATGATTTTTATCTCAAAAAAGGGATACGGTTTGAAATGTATAATTGTGGGGTGCCGGGAGATAAGTGCGAGGGCGGACTTTGCAGATTGGAAGAAACGGTTATGTGCCATAAGCCGACAGATGTGATTGTTTCTTTTGGTATGAATGATATAAAGCGTGAACTATACACGGGATCGGTTGACGCAAAAGTGGTTAGCGAAAAGCAGGAGATGATGGATCGAAGTGTGGCGGCACTCGGCAGCATCATAAGTGAGCTGAAAAAAAGAAACGTCAGGGTATCTGTTATGACGCCGACGCCGTATGACGCATTGACAACGTCAAAGCAAACGGCGCTTATCGGGGTCGACGCTGCGCTGCGGGAATTATCCGATTGGTTTTTAGCGACTGCATCTCAGCTGTCGGTTTGCGCGGTAGATATGAACAAAAAGTTTAACGAGTATCTGAAAAATACCAACAAAGCGGGATTTCAGATTATCAAAGACGACAGGGTGCATCCCAACGAATACGGTCATGAGCTGATGGCACAAATTTTTCTGAAAGAGCAGGGCTTCGATATAGAAATCACAGAAGATAAAGATGTGCTGGGTCAAAGGATTGCAAAGGGCTTTTTCGATTGGGAAGATGAAAGATATAAAATCGAGCAAAGCTTTAAGAAAATGGATTATGTCGAGTGGAATGCCTGTGCGGAATTTAAAGGCAATCACGCGCTGAATGTCAAAAAAATCAATGCGGAAATAGACAGCGTAACGCGGCCGTATATTCTCGAATGTTACAGGGCGTACCTTACGCAATATGATGAGATGGCAGAAGCCAGACAAAAAATAGAGGAATATACCAAAACGGTATACAACCAATCATTCTTATAAAAATCAGGATGGGGATAGAATGCAATTTTATAACGTAAAAAAAGGTTCCGGATTTAAAATGGACGGCTACTATATCTGGTGCGGTTCCTGTATCAAAGGCGATGACGGAATGTACTATTTGTTTGCATCGCGGTGGCCGAAAAGCACGGGTTTTCCAAAAGGGTATATGACGGATTCCGAGATCGTGCTTGCAAAAACGGAGAGCCTTGAAAAACCTTTTCAATTTGTAAAGGTGCTGATCGGAAAGAGAAACGGAGGCTATTGGGACAGTCTTATGGCGCATAATCCGTTTGTCATAAAGTTTGGTGGCAAATACGTGCTCTTTTACATAGGTAGAGAGAATGAAGATTCTGAGTACCGAAAAATTGGGTATGCGGTATCCGACAGTATATGCGGAAGCTGGAAACGATCGGATCAACCGCTCGGCCTGCTGGGAGATGTAAACAATCCGTGTGCTTTTATAGGTGAAAACGGGAAGATGCTGCTTTATTACAGAGACAAGGGGTTAAAAGTATCTGTTGCGGAAAGCGAGGGGGACGATTGCGATTTTAAAACGCTGAAAACAGATTTGTTCTGCGGAAAACGAGTTGAAGACATGTTTGTTTACCGTGACGGTGAAAAAATCATGATGCTATGCGAGGATGCGGACGGGAGTTTCAGCGGACTCAAAAAGGGGGGAATCTTATTCAGTTCGTTGGACGGAATCAATTTTAAATATCAGGAAAAGGCATATGATTTTGATATCTGTAACACCGACGGGAAGCACATGATGCTTCAAAGACGGGAGCGGCCTTTTATACTGTTTGACGGAGGCCGACAGTTTTTATTTTCCTCAGCCAAATATGGGGGAGAGGAAATTTTGACTGGCGGAGACACATGGAATATGGTTCAGGAGATTAAGACAGAGGAGAGATAAATTTGCTGTATAACATTTTAGATTATGGTGCTGTGGGCAACGGGCTTTTTGACAATACAGACGTAATACAAAACTTAATCAATTCCACAGAAAAATGCGGAGGAATCATATTGATTCCAAGCGGAATATTCGTTACGGGACCGATTCGGCTTCGGGATAATATATTATTATACTTGGAAAACGGAGCAGTAATAAAAGCGCATCCCAATCATAACAAATATCCGCAAATTGGAAGCGATCTGATAAAAGACTATGTCCGAAAAACCAGACAGAGTGTGATTTTTGCATCAAACTGTAAAAATATTGCAATTAAGGGTGACGGAATCATCGATGGAAGCGGTGAGGCGTGGTGGGATTCTGGGGAACCTGATACCAAGAGACCGCATACCATACAGTTTATCAATTGCAGAAATATCAAAATTGAAGGTATAAAAATCATCAATTCCCCATGCTGGACGATTAATCCGATATGCTGTGAGGACATTAAGATAAGCGATGTTACCATAGAAAATCCGTATCATTCCCCAAATACGGACGGGATCAATCCGGAAAGCTGTTCCTATGTTAAAATAAGCGGATGCACAATCGATGTGGGTGATGACTGCATTGCCATAAAATCGGGGCTTGAGACGGATATTTTGCAGAAAAGGCACACCTGCAAAAATATAATGGTTGATAACTGTATTTTTAAACACGGACACGGAGGGGTTGTGATTGGCAGCGAGACCTCAGGCGGTGTCAGGAATGTCACGGTATCAAATTGCATCTTTGAAAATACCGATAGAGCAATAAGGGTCAAAACCAGACGCAAACGGGGAGGTGTTATTGAAAATTTTGTCATAAGCAACCTGATGGTAGATCATGCTGTTGCCGGCATTACGTTTAATGAATACTATAATTGGGGCACTCCCGAGGAAGATATTGTGTTTTCGACACATAAGCTGCCTGTGGCAGATGATACGCCCGTCATAAGAAATATATCGGTTTCAAATGTCATCATGAGAAATATCATAGGTGCAGGAATGTATTTTTGGGGACTTCCCGAAATGCCAATCAAAATAATCAATATTGAAAATTTGTATATTGAAACAGTGGGAAGCGAAGAAGGTGTACATAGTATACACGCAAATCATATTGATAAGTCATTCGGCGAAGGAATTTTTATGAAAAATGTTGAAAAGTTGACGATACATAATTGCAATATGGATACCAATGGAGAAAATATCATTGCGGAAAACGCAATCGATGTTGTGATTGAAAAAAATGGACAGAAATAATTCGGAAAAAAACAAAAAAACCTCAATATTTTTAATCGGCGATTCGCTGATGGCGGATTATCCGAAAGACGGATACTTTCCTCAGCAGGGCTGGGGAAAGTATTTTTCGGAATATTTTAATAAAGACAAAGCGAATGTATACAACACTGCACGCGGCGGCGAGTCAACATCAAGCTTTATGAAAAACCCTGAACTGTTTGAAGAAAAAGTCCTAAAAAGAATAACAAAGGGTGATGTAGCCGTGATATCTCTTTGCCATAATGATCAGTTCAGTAAGCGCACACTTGCCAAAAAGGGAGAGAAATTTGTATATATCAGTGATGATGAGCACTGTGGCTTGGAAATAAAAAAGAGTACGGGCGATATTCCTCGGAGAATCGATGGATTAACGCCCGTTTGCACGGTTGGATGTGATGTGAAAAAGTATAAAGAAAATTTATCTTTTTTGGCCGGCAAAATAAAAGAGAAAAATGCATTTGCTGTGTTTGTAACGGAACCAAACACGGGAGAGAGAATGTATACGAGAGACGGTTATGCTGAAGCTATGGTGGACGTGGCAAAAGAAAAAAACTGTGATTTTTTTGATTTGTATACATTTCATAACCAATATATCGAAAGCTATTTTGAATCGAGTTTTGTGGCAGAGCACGCCATAACGAAAGTACCTTTGTTTGTGCAGGAGCAGATGTTTTTGTATAAACTTAAAGAACGCGGAATCATCAGTGCTGAAGAACAAAAAACTCATTTGAATCAAAATATCAGAAAAACAGGCTCAGATCTTGTTCATCTTAGCGGGAACGGGGCAGAATTGGTCGCAAAATGGGTGGCGGGTCACTTAAAAGACAGCGTATTTGGCAGTCTTTTACTTAAAAAAAACATTTTATAACAATAAAGCTGTAAAACAGCAGAATCAAGAGGATATGGATATGATATACAAAAATGCAGAACTGTATAACGTAAGCGAGCTTGAAATGCAGAACGACGGGAGTTATAGCATGATGAGACTTCCGCGCAGTGCGGAGGATGGATTGAGTGAACGCGGACAGATGATGAATCGGAATTGCTGCGGAAATGAGATTCGTTTTAATTTAAACAGCGGCAAAGCGAAAATTAAATTGAAAATTGACGAAATGAGCGATGCAATCGTGAAACAGTCGCGTGTCTTGCTATACTACGGCTCAATTGCCGCGGGCTGGACCTGTTGTGTCAAGGATATTTATGAAAAAGAGACTGTCATTGAAATTGAAAGACCGGATCATATGGAATGGCTTGAAAAAATTTCAAAAGAAAACAAATATCCGTTTGATCCCCATCTTATACGGCTTGTTTTTGATAATCTTAGGGTAAATGTGATTGATATTGAGGGAGATATTGAGCCTCCGCGTCCCAATCAGACACCGAGCCTGCGATACCTTGCCTATGGTTCGTCAATTACGCACGGCTCTCTCGGACTTCTGGCAACCAATACGTATGCGGCGCATGCGGCGCGGCTTTTAAATGCGGATTTAATCAATCTGGGTTTTGCAGGGACGGCAAGACTTGAAAAATCTGCCGCTGATTTTATTGCATCAAGATGTGACTGGAATTTTGCTACTCTGGAAATGGGAATTAACATATTGGATATTGATCCCGAGGAGTACAGAGAAAGAATAACGTATTTTATCAGTACGGTTGCAAAAACTAACCCTAAGAAAAAGGTTTTTTGTATTGATGTGTTTTATTGCGATTCTGATTTATACAAAGATGGTAAGGCGAAGAGATTCCGTGAAATTATGAGAGAGACGGTCTGCAATTTAAACTTTTCTAACACAGTTTACATAAACGGACTTGATATCATGGGCGGATCTTTCGGATTGTCAGCAGATTTAATTCATCCGAATAACAGTGCCATTTTCAAGATGGGCAAGGCTCTGTCTGACGTTATGAAAAGAAGTTTATAGGTAAATAGAAAATCTTGGTGTTTTGTTTGTAAAAGGTTTTGAGAATAATGTTCGCACTCATTACATTCATATAGTCAAATGGAATGGGATTAAATGGGACAATTATATTCTCTTTCGTGATTTTCTTAATATTTTTTTGGAAAAGCTATGACGTACAATTTGTTCAAATAGAACTTAGCAAAGCAATTCCCGCTGGAACGCAGCCGTTACACTATAGGAAAACAAGAAATAATAGAAAGCTTATTCAAAGAAGCAAAGCAATGGTGTTCAATGCAGTGGCATTGAAAATTATGGTTCATATAACAGCTTATAAGACAACCTGCATGGGTTGTCTTTTTTTGAAAAGTTTGTGGATTTGTTTGAAATTACGAAAATGTTGTGATACTGTTTGTGTTACCCGAAAGGGAAAATATATAATGCGGGAAAAATATTTAAAAGGCAGTAAAAGTAATTTTAGTATATTTGTC
>ERZ1034952.3497-NODE-3497-length-10535-cov-4.907729_pt1 | contig 10535 bp, 9 predicted proteins | sample MGYA00520625_ERZ1034952 | MGnify/ENA primary metagenome ERZ1034952 (study PRJEB33766, sample SAMN09781773) | gut metagenome | biome: gut microbiome | host: Homo sapiens | place: Madagascar | study: EMG produced TPA metagenomics assembly of the PRJNA485056 data... | reverse complement strand
GGCCCGCGTCACGGCGGTGCGAACCTGCGCGTTGTCAAGCAGTTCGAGGAGATCAAGGAGAACGTCAAGAACTGGAAGGACGAGGGCGAGGTCCGCGACTACCTGTGCCGCATTCTGGACGGCGCGGCAGGCGACGGCTCCGGCCTGATCTACGGCATGGGTCACGCCATCTATACCAAGAGCGACCCGCGTGCGGTCGCGCTCAAGCACGCGGCCCGTCCGCTCGCCGAGAAGAAGGGCATGACCGACGAGATGAACCTGATCGAGCTGGTCGAAAAGCTGACCCCCGAGGGGTGCGCGGAAAAGAAGGGCAGCGACAAGCCGATGTGCGCGAACGTCGATATGTATTCCGGCTTCGTTTACCGCATGCTCGGCCTGCCCAAGTCGCTGTATACGCCGCTGTTCGCGACCGCGCGTATTGTCGGCTGGATGGCGCACCGTCTGGAGGAGGTCACCACCGGCGGCAAGATCATCCGTCCGGCATACAAGCCGCTCGCAAAGGCCACGGCTTATACCAATATCGACGAGAGAATGTAACAATTGACATGAAAAAGGCTGCCTCTAACCAAGAGGCAGCCTTTTCTGCGCTGTTTTCTGTTTTACTTATATTTCTGGTATTCCGCTACGGCGAGTTCGTCGCAGCGGTTGTTGTACGGGTTGTCCGCGTGGCCCTTGACCCAGTGGAAGCGCACCTCGTGACGGTCGAGCAGGTCGAGCAGACGGCCCCACAGCTCGGGATTCTTCGCCGGCTTCTTGTCGCTCTTGACCCAGCCGCGCGCGCGCCAGCCCTTCGCCCAGCCCTTCGTGATGCCGTCGACGACATATTTGCTGTCCGAATACAGATCGACCGAGCAGGGCTCCTTGAGCAGCTCGAGCGCGGAGATCACGCCGAGCAGCTCCATGCGGTTGTTCGTGGTGGAGGGCTCGGAGCCGGACAGCTCCTTTTTCGCCGTGCCGTACTGCAAAATGGCGCCCCAGCCGCCCGGGCCGGGGTTGCCCGAGCACGCGCCGTCGGTATAAATGGTTACGTTTTTCATGATAAACCTCGTTTGCGTTTAAGATGATGTTATCATATCATATCTGGCCGCGCCGCGCAACGGCAGACGGGGACAGCGTGAGGAGTATCCCGAAGACTGTGTTCATAACAGACAGAATGTGCGGAAAATTCCCGTACAAAGTGTTGCTTATATGAATAATAATATACAAATTCGACATAAAATGATTTACAAATACCCTCGTGAATGCTATACTGAAACTGGAAAAAAACGGACAGAAAACAGGGACAGGATATTTTCCGGGAGGACTCAGCTATGAATATGATGAACGATCCGCGCCTGCGCACGGACAGCTACGCGAAGATTTTCCTTTACAACACGCACGAGACCGTGGCCTGCGTGCCGCGCCACACCATCCGCATGAAGGACCGGGTGCGCCCGGACAAGCTGCGCGAGGCGGTCGAGCAGGCGCTGCTGCGCTTTCCGCACATGATGCTGAGCGTCGAGCGCACCGAGACCGGCTTTCGCTACCGCACGAATGTGCGCCCGGCGGTCGTGCTGCCGTTCGACGGCGTTTCCACGCGCTACACCATCGGCTCGGCCGACACGAACGGCTATCTGTTCCTCGTCGGCTATCACGAGGACACGATCTACATGGAATATCAGCATTCGATCTCGGACGGACGCGGCTTCGAGGAGTTTATCCGCTGCGTCCTGTTCCAGTATCTGAAGAACTGCGGCTGCCCGGTCGAGAACGACGGCACGGTCCGCGCGATGGATACCAGATGGACGCCGGAGGAGAGCGCGGACGGTTACGAACAGCTTGCCGACCGCGAGTTTTCCCCGGAGGGCATCTGGAAAAAGCCGGAGGCCGTCCACGCGCCTGCGGTGCAGTGGGAGGCGGACGCGGGCGAGGTCGTCAGCGAGATCACGTTCCCGTTTTCGCAGCTGCACGCCTGTGCAAAGCGCATCGGCGTCAGCCCGCTCTCGATCATCGCGCCGCTCATGATGCGCGCGTTCGACCGCAAGTTCGGCGGCGGGGACAAGCCGGTCATCGCGCAGATCCCGGTCGACCTTCGTCCGCTGCTGCCGAGCGTCACGACGCGCTACTTTATCTGCTTCATCGACCTGCCGTATCTGCCGGAATACCGCAGCCTGCCACTCGAGGAGGTGTTCCGCCGTACGAAGGCCTTCCTTGCCGGCCAGATGGAGCGCGAACAGCTGCTCTACCGCGCCAAGGCGGCCGCCGACCGCTGCGACACGCTGCATAAGGCGGATATGCCGCTCGCGGAGAAGATGCAGGCCGCGCGCAAGGTCACGATGGATTTCGTCCTCGAGGACAGCTTCCTCATCACGAACGTCGGCCGCTTCACCATGCCGGAGAGCTGCCGCCCGTATGTTCTGGATTACGGCGCGATCCTGCCGTGCGCGGTGCAGCCGTTCGCGCTGCTCATCTCGTCCTACGGGGATACGATGAAGCTGTCGGTGGCGCAGCGCGACAGCGATATGCAGATCGTCGGAGACCTGATGAGCGGTCTGCACGAGATCGGCGTGGAGGCGGAGAGCCGCAGCTATCCGTTCGTCGTGACGCGCTACGACGGCATGGCGTGCGAGGCATAAACGGACAGCCGGGAAAAAAGAACGTTTTAACACAGATTTATCTTGACGCGCTGCGGATTTCTGACGCATAATAAGAGTGTGAAAAACTATTCCGGCGGCGGCCTGCATTCCGGTCTGCCGACCGACCGAAAGGAGAACAAGCACTATGGCTGAAGATTTGGAACTTCTGCGCGAAAAGAAAGGCTTTATCTGCGATATGGACGGTGTCATCTATCACGGCAACCGTCTCCTTCCGGGCGTAACGGACTTCGTTGCGTGGCTTCAGAGGGAAAACAAGAGCTTTCTGTTCCTGACCAACTCCTCCGAGCGCTCGCCGCTCGAGCTGCAGCAGAAGCTGGCGCGCATGGGTCTGGAGATCGGCGAGGAGCACTTCTATACCTCGGCGCTCGCCACGGCGCGCTTCATCGCGAGCCAGAAGCCGCACGCATCCGCATATGTCATCGGCGCTCCCGGTCTGGTCGGCGCGCTGTACGAGGCCGGCATCGTGATGAACGACGTCGACCCGGATTATGTCATCGCGGGCGAGACCAATACCTATAACTATCAGACCATTCTCAAGGCGGTCGATCTGATCAACAAGGGCGCGCGCCTCATCGCGACCAACTCCGACCTGACCGGCCCGTCCGAGCAGGGCATCATCCCGGCGTGCCGTGCGCTCGTCGCGCCGATCGAGCTGGCGACCGGCAAGACCGCGTACTACGTCGGCAAGCCCAATCCGCTCATGATGCGCACCGGTCTGCGCCTGCTCGGCGTACATTCACACGAGGCGGTCATGATCGGCGACCGCATGGACACCGACATCGTTGCCGGCATCGAGACCGGTCTGGACACCGTGCTCGTGCTGAGCGGCTGCACCTCGCGCGCGGAAGTGGAGAACTACGCATACCGTCCGCACTATATTCTGGACGGCGTGGGCTGCGTCGCACCGTAAAACCTGCCGCGGCACTACAGCTCAGCCGGCAGACGTGTTCTGACGGCGCGAGCGGGATATCATCGGAAGAAAAAAGAAGGAACGTCAAAAAACGGCGTTCCTTCCTTTTTTGTGTCATATTTTTTATAAAACGCTGAGTTCGACGTCCTCGACCGACATGGGACGGACGAAATCCGAACGGATCGAGCGGCCCGGCGCGAGCTTGGTAAGGGGCTCGAAGAGCGGGATGGCCAGACGCATTTCCGTGCCGCCGCCGGGACGCTGCGCACAGGTGAGCGTGCCTTCGTGCGCCTGCGCGACCAGCTGCGCGAAGGCCAGACCCAGACCGGGCTGCATGCCGCTCGCCGTCAGACGCATGCGCTCGCGCGCGGACATGGAGGTGCACCATGCGCTGACCGCGCTGCGGAAGCGCTCGGGAGACAGACCGGGGCCTTTGTCGCAGACCGTCATGACCGCATATTCGATCGTTTCGTCCTCGAAGGCCGGGCGCGTTTCGCAGGTGAGTGTGAAGGTGATGCTGCCGGGATCGGACGAGACCGCGACGGCGTTCAGGAGCAGGTTGTAGAGCGCGGCGCGCAGGCGTACCGCATCGACATAGGACGAGCAGCGCATCGGGACGCTGGTCATGATGCAGTCGCGCCTGTCCTCGGGCAGGCGGCGCAGGATCTGGTCCGCGACATCCGAGCACAGACGCGACAGCTCGCAGTCATGGGCGTTGATCGTGCCGAAAACCGGCGGGTCGAGCAGCTCGGTGACATGGAAGGCCATGCGCTGAAGGCGGAACATCTCGCGGGAGAGGGCGGCGGCGAGTGCCGGGTCGGATGCCTTGGCGGCAAGGTCGTACAGGCGGGCGATCGAGGCGTTGAGCGTATCGCCGCATACATAGCTCAGACCGCGCGGCAGGCGGAGCGGCTGCGGTTCGAGCGCGACGAGCGCACCGTCCGGGTGCGGAACAACGGTCAGACGGCAGTCGCCGACGTCGAGATGCTCGGTCATGCTGTTCGCGCCGCCGCCGGATGCGCAGTCCTCGACGAGCGCGACCGCCTCGTCGGACAGGGCGCTGGCCAGCAGGTCGCCGTTTTCGAGATCGAGCAGTTCGCCTGCGGCTGCGGTCTGTGCACGGATGAGCCCGTGTGTGTCGACCAGAAGCATCGCGGCTCCGGATGCAGACGGCTGCCCGGAGAGCGCCTTGAGAGCATCGGTGTCAACCAGTGCAAAAAAATCATCGTTCATAGCTTTTTTCCTCCTAAGATCTGTCCGGGAGTTTAGTATCTGCGGTTCGGCACAAAAATTCCGGTCAGTGCGGAAATTATGGATGCGGGAAGAACGGGCAGATGCCTGGGCAGAATGCGGGGTTTGTTTTTTAAGGGAAGGAAGGTATAACCGCGCGCAGAGCTGCATATGCTGTCTGCGGATGCGGAGAACCCTGTATGGATATTCAAATTATAACATGGGAAAAAACAAAAATCGACAGAAAGACACGCAAACCGTAAAATGTTTTTCCGGAGCAGATGCGTTTTTTTTATGGGCATCTGTTTGTGGAATGCTTGTCATTTTGGTGACTTTGTGGATAATAGCGGGACGGAGACGGGCGAGCAGAGGAAATATGTACAAAAAAGCGGCAGGCAATGATAAAAAAATCACAAATATTACACCTTGCGGCAAAGACACGCTTTAGTGTATAATAAATGTATCTACTAAAAGTATTTCAAACTTCAACATTTTTAGGAGGAACACTGAAATGGGTATCAAAGTAGGTATCAATGGCTTTGGCCGTATCGGCCGTATGGTTTTCCGCGCTGGTCTGAAGAACCCGAACATTGAGTTCGTAGCGGTAAACGATCCGTTCATGACCCCGGACTACATGGCATACATGCTCAAGTATGACACCATGCACGGTCGTTACGACGGCACCATCGAGTATGACGAGAACTCCATCACCGTTGATGGCAAGAAGGTTCTCTTCTTCGCAGAGATGGACCCGAAGAACATTCCGTGGGGCAAGGTTGGCGCTGACTACGTTGTAGAGTCTACCGGCGTATTCCTGACCAAGGAGAAGGCACAGGCTCACATCGACGGCGGCGCTAAGAAGGTCATCATGTCCGCTCCGTCCAAGGACGACACCCCGATGTTCGTAATGGGCGTTAACCAGAACACTTACACCAAGGATATGACCTTCGTATCCAACGCTTCCTGCACCACCAACTGCCTGGCTCCGATCGCTAAGGTTCTCGACGAGTCCTTTGGCATCGTAGAAGGCCTGATGACCACCGTTCACTCTGCAACCGGCACTCAGAAGGTTGTTGACGGCCCGTCCAAGAAGGACTGGCGCGGCGGCCGTGCAGCTTGCGGCAACATCATCCCGTCCACCACTGGCGCTGCAAAGGCAGTAGGCAAGGTTTACCCGAAGCTGAACGGCAAGCTGACCGGTATCTCCATGCGTGTACCGACCCTGGACGTTTCCGTAGTTGACCTGACCTGCAACCTGGCTAAGCCGGCTACCAAGGAAGACATCTGCGCTGCTATGAAGGCTGCTTCCGAGAAGCCGCTGGCAGAGGGCGGCCTGAAGGGCGTTCTGGGCTACACCGAGGATGCTGTTGTATCTTCCGACTTCCTGGGCGACGAGCGCACCTCCATTTTCGACGCTAACGCTGGCGTTTACCTGACCGACACCTTCGTAAAGGTTGTTTCCTGGTACGACAACGAGTGGGGCTACTCCAACAAGCTGCTGATGCTCATCGAGCACATGGCAGAGGTTGACAACAAGTAATTGTTGCCTACTGGCGTAATACAGTGAATAATTCGCCGCTTATCTATCCGAAAAGTTCGGATTGTATATTGCTGGTAAAATCACTCTGTTACGGAAAATGTTGATTTGTTACGGTAGCGATTACGGATTTTATCTGTGAAACTGCAATAACGGATGGACTATTCCAATTAGAACAAATTGCACCTCTTTCTAAGGCTTAACGCCTGTGAAAGAGGTGCTTTTTTATGTTATTAACAGATGCAGCAAAGGAATTTGAGTTCAACTGTCAGTGCCGCAAGTTATCCGACAAGACTATACGGAATTACGGTAAACTGATTGGCTACCTGCTGGACTACTTGAAGGAGCAGCACAAGGTACTCTGTTTGGAAGATGTACGACCGATGTACATCAAAGCGTATCTGATGATGCTGCAAGAGCGCGGCGCGAAGCCGCAGTACATCAACGACCAGTTGAAAGCGTTCAAGGTGCTGTTCCGCTATCTGTACGAAGAAGGCTACACCGACAGCATTTTGACCGAGCGTATTAAGAATGTGAAGCAGCCTAAAACCATTATCAAGACCTTCACAGAGCAGGAAGTTAAGAAAATGACCGAGTACTACAGTGGACACACATTCATGGAAGTGCGAAACCGTCTCATGCTCATGACGTTCTTTGACACAGGCATCCGCGTCAGCGAGTTAATAGACCTCAAGCTGTCACAGGTCAAGGATGAGTATATCCTTATTCATGGCAAGGGAGATAAAGAGCGTGTTGTTCCGAAAAGTCCCCTGCTGAATAAATGGATGTTCAAGTACCTCAGCACGCGGGAAAACTTCTTTGCGTATCGCCGTGTACCCGAAAATGTGTTCCTCAGCCGCAACGGCAGACCCATGACTACAGAAGCGATACACCGTGTTATCAAGATAGCTGGCAAGGCCGTAGGCGTGAGCAGAGATATTCGTGTCAGTCCGCACACCTGCCGCCACACATTCGCGCAGATGCAGTTGAAGAACGGACTGGACTTGTACAGCCTGTCCCGCTTGATGGGGCACTCCAACATTTCCATCACACAGCGGTATCTGGAAGGACTGCGAGACTTCGAGGTGCTGAACGCTTGCAAGGCTACAGGGATTTTGATGAATTTGTGAGGTGTTGCTATCGCTGACAGTTCGTTCAAAAAAATTTTTTTGATTGCCCCCCTACACATTTTGGGTACTTGCGATGTATAATAATATACGTAACAAAATTACAGCGCAAAAAAATTAACAGATATCACATGTGATTACAAAACCAAATTCAACACAAAAGGAGGCGCTGAATATAAAAATAGGAGTGTATTACGCATGAATTACGAAGAACTATTCGCAAAATACCCTGATATGGGTTGGATTGAGAATGGAGAAACACATTTTAACTTGTCAGCAAAAATCAATCCAGAAGCAACGTATTGGGTAGACAATGCAGGTGATGTATACTACTACAACTGCAAAACGGGTGCATCTCATGACCTGCATCCATATCTTTCCAAGGGCTATCCAACGGTACGAATCTTAGACAAAAATTATAGCGTATCTCGTTTGGTAGCAACAAATTTTCTGTACCAACCCGAAGGCACAACTGATGTACATCACAAGGATGGAAACAAGCGCAATAACCGCTTCACGAATTTGATGTGGCTCACACACGCACAGCACATGGCAATCCATCATGGCAAAGCAGTCGTGATGTTGGATATGAATACAAGGAAATTGCTTGCAACCTTCCCATCTGCTAAAGCAGCAGCGGATAAAATGAATATCCCTGTAACAAGCATTAGAAGCTGTACAAACCATACTACGCAGACTTCACACGGGTTTATCTGGATGAAGGCCACAGAATATTTTCACACTGACGAAGTTGCATAACACAGTCATACAGGCGCGTAGATGCGCTGTAGCACGTTCACACATACTCTGTAGGGAATTTTACACCTTGCACGCAAAATGTGTCTGAGCGTGTTTGAATGTCATAATTTTACAACTTCAAAAAAGACGAGCGGGAGCACTCCCGCTCGTTCGCTATTTAATAGAGTAAGCACTCCCTTCGCGTTTTCAGCGTTCACGCGCGCTGTAATGCACGTTTGCGTTTTGCCGTGTCCTACACGCTGAAAAGGGGAAAATTCGAGAGAGTACGCGGAACAGCGTTTATAGAGTTTTTGCAACTTTCAACCGTAGAACATTATTATTTTAATAATATTATCAACAGAAATCAGAACTTTTTACCACACAACCTCTTGACAAACGCAAACACCTATGATATTATATTTATACAATCAAGGGAGTATCCGAAGTACAAGGCGTGCTCGCTTGTATCTATTAGCTAATAGACTCTTCATTGGAGGTGGTAACACCTGAAATATTGTGTATCGAATATAGGTTGGAGTATTTTACGCCAGCTTGGTTTGTTGCACCCTATTTTAAGTGTATACCACGCTCTGATGACTGCCTGTGGGCAGTCTTTTTATAAATATAGAAAGGAGTCAAAACTAATGCCATCCGAAAAGTCTTTTAAATTTTAGACATTGCAACGCGATGCTACAACAAATCAATACCCATCAACAGTTGAAGATGGTAGCTATCAATATCGCCATTTTGTAGATGTAGATGGTACAGATAACTGTTATTACATTCGTAATGATGGCCTTGTATGTCGTTATTATCCAAATCATGGTTATGATAGCAAAATGTACATCGTTCCAACTATATCAGATGAATACGGATATTATCTTGTAAACATTAACGGAAGATACTATATGATTGCCGAATTATTGATTATGACATTTTGCCCACACCTTTCACAAGCAAAATATAAATCCAATACTCTGGCATGATTACGATTGTTAAACGAGCGGGAGCACTCCCGCTCGTTCCCCATTACTACATATAGCAATACTCAAAAGAGGTGAATTTAATGCCATCCGAGCAAGATATTCCTTTATATACAACTGACCCAACAACAGGCGAATTTGTGCCTGTCGAAAACGGACAATACCTTTCACCAGCAGAGATAGAGCGTCGCAGATACTTTCAGAAAAAGAAACAGCAGCAAGCCATACGCCACACAGCCAATGATGAACGCACACGCAAATTTGGCAACTTCACATTCTGCCGCTACACGCCCTCTGCTCCGTTCTGGGCGGATATGTCTAATGCAGACCTCGTTCGACTGTTCTATCTCTCTACATGTATGCTGTACAAGCGCGACACCTTATACTACAGCAACGGCAGACAGCTAACGGCTGATAGCCTGCCCGAAGTGTTGCAGACCTCAGAGAGCACTTGCAGAAGATTTCTCGCAGTAATGGAACAGCAAGGCTATTTACAGATAGAGGATGGTGCAGTCACCATGAACACCGAGTATTTTGCGCGGCAGAGTATCCGCCACTGGATAGGTGATGACCGCTCGTTCATCCGTGTGTACCATAACGCTTATCGCTATTTGTATCGTCAGTTGAAGAACAAACAACGCGGCCAACTGGCCTATCTGATACGCATGATACCCTATCTGCATGAGGAACGCAACATTGTATGTGCTAAAACGTTCGCACACGATGCAGACCGTATTACACCATTGGACGATAAACGCATTTGCGAAGCCGTAGAATATAACCCCAACCAATCAGCAAGGCTCATGAAGGACTTGCAAGCACTGCACCTTGAAAACGGACAGCCTGCTTTTATCTACAATACTGAACAACGCTGCTTCATCGTGCATCCTGCACTGTTCTATGAAGGTGACGCACAAGGAGCAGTCCTTCGCGACATGAATGAAAACCACGAGAACGCATAGTGCAACAAGGGATGCACGACAAATACGGCTCGTATTTGCTCGACATGAATGACAGAGCATTGCTTGTCCTCTCTCCCTAATATCAATAGCCCTGTGTTGTGTACCGATGTGCATTTATCCCTCTTTTCTTTAACAACCTCTTTTCAGAGAAACGCGCAGCGGTTCGCATAAGCACGGAAGTGCTTCAATAATAAAGTCTTTACTCCTTAGAACATCTTTACTTTTATCTGAGAAAAAACGCCGCTAACTCTTACGAGCCAGCGGCGAATTTTTTACCATTAATAGGAAGAATATGGTAAATATGTTTCTGCAAAGTAGCAAAAACGATATACGATATATTTGATTTAATATATTTTTAATGCTTTGCTTGATGTATAAATTATATACTATTCATTGAATTGATATTTATAAC
>ERZ1034952.3495-NODE-3495-length-10536-cov-3.645358_pt1 | contig 10536 bp, 6 predicted proteins | sample MGYA00520625_ERZ1034952 | MGnify/ENA primary metagenome ERZ1034952 (study PRJEB33766, sample SAMN09781773) | gut metagenome | biome: gut microbiome | host: Homo sapiens | place: Madagascar | study: EMG produced TPA metagenomics assembly of the PRJNA485056 data... | reverse complement strand
GACCACGAGGGCGATGCAGATGAACAGGTACGTGGTGCCGCCCACATCGAAATTCAGGAACTTGATGGCGCTCTCGAGCTGCGGGATCGCGAAGATGCGCAGCAGCTGCAGACAGCCCACCGCCAACAGCGAGCCGATGATGGCGTGCAGGGCGCCCTCCATAAGGAAGGGTCCGCGGATGAAGCCGTTCGACGCACCCACGAGGCGCATGATGGCGATCTCCTTACGGCGCGCCAGAATGGCGAGGCGGATCGTGTTGTTGATGAAGATGAGCGCGATGAAGATGAGCAGCGCAATGAGCGCCACGCCGATGTAGCGCACGTAGTTCGTCACCGTGAACAGGCGCTCGACCGTCGTCTGGCCGTACTTGATCGAGTCGTGCGGGTTCTCCTCGTCGGCGATCTTCTGGAACGTGCTGTTCGCCTCGAGCTGGTTCGCCACGCCCTCGACCATCTGGGGATCGGAGAGCTCGACGTCGATCGACGCGGGCAGCGGGTTGCTACCGTCGAGCTGCTCGATGATGCCCGGCGTGGTGGTCGACGCCTCGAAGTTCTCGAGAGCCTGGTCCTTCGTGGTGAACGAGACGTTCGCCACGCCGTCGAGGCCGCGCACGTAATCCATCACGCTGTCGATGTCGTCCTGCGAGGCGTCATCGGCGACATATGCCGTGATGGACACTTCGCTCTCAACCGACGACATGAGGCGCTCGATCATCGCGCCGCCCACGAGGAACACGCCGATGATGAGCAGCGAAAGGAAGATCGTGATGATGGAACCGAGTGTAGTGGAGAGGTTGCGGGTGAAGCCCTGCAGCGACTCCTTGAAGAAATAGCCGATGCTAGACATCGAAACCGTACACCCCCCTGTGCATGCTATCGACCATCTCGCGGTCGTGCGTGGCGACGAGCACCGTGGTGCCCGTACGGTTGATGCGCTCAAGCAGATCCATGATGCCGCGCGAGGTCTGAGGGTCGAGGTTGCCCGTCGGCTCGTCGCAGATGAGCAGCGGAGGACGGTTCACGATCGCACGCGCGATGGACACGCGCTGCTGCTCGCCGCCCGAGAGCTGATCGGGCTTCTTGTTGAGCTTCTCCTGCAGACCCACGAGGCGCAACACCTCGGGCACCTGCGTCTTGATGACGTGACGGCTCTTCCCGATTACCTCGAGCGCGAACGCCACGTTCTCGAACACCGTCTTGTTCGGCAGGAGCTTGAAGTCCTGGAACACGCAGCCGATGTTGCGGCGCAGGTACGGCACGCGCCAGTTGCGCATGGTGGTGAGGTCCTCGTCGGCCACGTAGATCTTGCCCTCGGTGGGCTTGATCTCGCGGGTGAGCAGCTTGATGAAGGTGGACTTGCCCGAGCCGGAATGGCCCACGAGGAAGAGGAACTCGCCCGCGTAGATGCGCAGCGAGATGTCCGAAAGCGCAGGTTTGTTGGGCTGCGCCGGGTAGATCTTGGTCACGTGATCGAAGGTGATGACCGGCGCGCCCATCTGCTCGGGAACGTCGTCGATCTCAAGCACGGGCAGCGACTGGGACAGCTGCGAGGTCATCTGAGCCCTGCTGCTGCGGGAGCGCTGTCCGCGGGGAGCGGCATGGCTGCCACGGCGAGCCTGCTGCTGCGGGCCGCGCTCCCGACTGGTATCATTCGCCACAGTTTGCTCCGTTCAAGTAGTGATGTGCACTGGGACTGAACAATTCTAGCAGAAGCCTATCGGGCCAAAACCTTCTTCACAGCTTCAACAATGGCCTGAGCGTCGAGCTCGAAGTAGCGCATGAGCTCCTCGAACTCGCCCGATTTGCCGAAGCGATCGCGCACGCCGACGAACTCGACGGGCGTCGGACGGTTGGCTGCGAGCAGCTCGGAAACCGCCGAACCGAGACCGCCGATGACCGAATGCTCTTCAGCCACCACGACGCGACCCGTCTTCCCCGCCGAAGCGAGGATCGTGCCGGTGTCGAGCGGCTTCACGGAGAAGGCGTCGATCACCTCGGCGCTGATGCCCTCCTCGGCAAGCGCGTCAGCGGCGAGCAGCGCCTCGCGGATCTCCACACCGTTCGCCACGATGGACACGTCGGTGCCCTCGCGCAGCACGTAGGCGCGGCCGATCTCGAGCTCGACCTCATCGTCGTAGACGCACGGCACGCTCGCGCGGCCCATGCGCACGTACACCGGGCCGGGCGTCGCCGCCGCCAGCTTGATGGCCGCGCGCGCAGCCGCGTAGTCGGCCGGCACGAGCACGCGCATGCCGGGCAGCCCGCGCATGAGCGACACGTCCTCGAGCATCTGGTGGCTGCCGCCGTCGGGCCCCACCGACACGCCCGCGTGCGTGGGGGCGATCTTCACGTTGAGGTTGGAATAGCACACCGTGTTGCGGATCTGATCGTAGGCGCGGCCCGTGCCGAACACGGCGAACGAGCCCGTGAAGGCGATCTTGCCGGTGAGCGAGAGGCCCGCCGCCACGTCGATCATGTTCTGCTCAGCGATGCCGCAGTTGAACAGACGGCCCTCGTAGGCGGGATCGGCGGCAGCGAACTTGGCGGTGGTGGTGGAGCCAGACAGGTCGGCATCGACGGCGACGACGGGCACGCCGGTCCCTGCGAGCTCGGCGAGCGTGACGCCGAACGCGGCGCGCGTGGCCTTCTTGACGGATGCCTGCTCCGGTGTTGCGAGCTTAACCACTTCTCCTCCTCTATTCCGCGTCCGCGCCCAGATCGGCGAGCGCGCACTCGAGCTGCTCTGCGTTGGGGGCCTTGCCGTGCCAGCCCGCCTGGTTCTCCATGAAGGAGACGCCCTTGCCCTTCACCGTCTTGGCGATGACGGCGTGTGGCACGGTGCCGCCTGCGGCCTTGAGCGCGCCGAGCGCCTCGACGAGCGCCTCGATGTCGTGGCCGTCGACCGTCGTCACGTCCCAGCCGAAGGCGGCGAACTTCGCGCCGATGTCCTCGGGGCTGCACACGTCGGTGATCTTGCCGTCGATCTGCAGGCCGTTGTTGTCGACGATGGCCACGAGGTTGCCGAGCTTCTGCTGGGCGGCGAACATGGCGGCCTCCCAGACCTGGCCCTCTTCGCACTCGCCGTCGCCGAGCACCGCTAACACGCAGCCCTCAGCGCCGTCGAGGCGCAGGCCCGCTGCCGTGCCGGCCGGGATCGACAGCCCCTGGCCGAGCGAGCCGGTGGACACCTCGACGCCGGGAACGAGCGAGGAGTCGGGATGGCCCTGCAGGCGCGTGCCAAGCTTGCGCAGCGTCATGAGCTCCTCGGTCGGGAAGTAGCCCGCGTGGGCGAGCGTGGCGTAGAGCGCCGGGGCCGCATGACCCTTCGCGAGGAAGAACCAGTCGCGTCCTTCCATCTTCGGGTTCGCCGGATCGTGCTTCATCACGCCGCCGAAGTAGAGGGCGGTGAGAATGTCGGTGCACGAGAGCGAGCCGCCCGGGTGCCCGCTTCCCGCTTCCGCGATCATGCGAACGATGTCGATGCGGATGTCGTTCGCAGTTTTGGCCAATGAGCTGGCGTCCATGCTGTTCCTTCCCCGTCGGGTTGAAAATCTTGCTCTGCTCATTCTAGCGAACCTGAAGCGCAGTGCAGCCTGGGATGGACAACGGTGCGCACTCTGCACACAGACGGAGCCAAGGGATATCATAGGAACGTCCGCCACGCACGATCCGTCGGGCGCCCCCTACGCGCACCCGACACACAGGACGACAAGGAGCACCATGGGCACAGCAGCACGCCACGACGCCGACGAGCACGCCGACTCCCCCGGCACCGCACCGCGCAAACGCCGCTTGAAACCGCTTGTCATCGGCATTGCGATCGTCGTTGTGGTCGCCCTCGTGGCAACGACGGCGGTGCTCATCGTCGCAAAGGGCTTCACCGAGCAGGAGAAGCAGGTGCGCTCCGACTGGACGGTGGAAACGGGCGACATGCTCAAGCGCAACGACGAGCTCGGCGTCACCGTCTACGACGCCGACGTCGATTCCGCCCTGCGCGTCATCCGCGTCGTGCCGGACGAACAGGACGACGACGCGTTCACCTACTACGACACGGCGGTGCAAGACCGCCTCGCCGACGCGATCACCGACATCCAGACCTGCGGCATCGAGTGGACCGCCGAGGGGCTCGGACTCGACCGCATCCTGTTCGCAGACGACGACATCGTCGTATGCTCGTCGGCGCACGGGCTCGCACGCATCGACGGACTCGGACGCGTGGTGCGCACCTACCCGCTCGGCGGCTACGAGCTGCACCACGACATCAACTACGGACCCGACAACACGGTGGTCGCCCTCGCGGAGGCGCCGGGGCGCACCACCGTTGAAGACCTCGTCATCGAGGTCGATCTCGAAACCGGCGCCGTAACCGAGCTCGTCGACTTCTCCGAGCTCATGGCCGACTACAAAGACGCCTACACGCACGTGATCGGTGCCACCGACACCTTCTTCTGGCAAGCGGGAGAATGGGATTGGATCCACCTCAATACGGTGGAGTACCTGCCCGGCGAGGACTCCCTCGTCGTGTCGTCGCGCGAAACGTCGGCCATCATCAAGGTGACGAACGTGCACGGCGAGCCTGCGGTGAGCTACCTCATCGGCGACGAGAGCGTGTGGGACGGCACCGCGTACGAGGATCTCGTGTACGAGCAGGTGGGAACGTTTACGCCGCAGTACGGCCAGCACAGCGTGGAATACGACGGAGCGGGCCCCGAGCAGGGCGTGTACTACCTGCTCATGTACAACAACAACTACTGGGCGCTCAGCACGCGCGACGACTTCGAGGTCGACCTCGAGGGAACCGACGTGTCGCGCGACCTGTACAACGGCACGGCAAGCTACGTGTACCGCTACCTCGTCGACGAGAACGCGGGCACCTACGAGCTCATCGCATCCTTCGCCGTGCCCTACTCGAGCATCGTGTCGAACGTCGCGCACGCGCCCGCCGGCACGAACTACGTGGTGAACAGCGGCATCGACAACACCTTCGGCGAATACGACGAGTCAGGCGAGCTCATCCGCGAGTTCTCCTACACCTGCACGCTGCAGGGCTATCGCGTCTTCAAGCACGACTTCGCGGGCTTCTGGTTCGCCGGCTAGCCACGCCGCGCGCCAAACGCACCGCGCAGCAGCGCCGCCTCTCATAAAACGAGGCGCCCTCCCCCGCCGATGCGGGAGCGGGCGCCTCGTCGCAATAACATCGATGACGCGTATTTCTGCGCGTGAAAGCTATCCCTCCGTGCTCGTGTGCCACTTGTGGTAGCCGATGACGAACTCCTCGAGGTCGCCGTCGAGCACGGCATCCACGTTGCCCGTCTCGACACCGCTGCGCAGATCCTTCACGAGCTGATAGGGATAGAGCACGTAGTTGCGGATCTGCGAGCCGAAGGAGTTCTCCATGCGCTCGCCGCGCAGCGCGTCGATCTCCTCCTGACGCTTGCGCTCTTCGAGCTCGTAGAGCTTGGCGCGCAGCACGCGGAAGGCGGCTTCCTTGTTCTGCAGCTGGCTCTTCTCGTTCTGGCACGTGACCACGATGCCCGTGGGCTCGTGGGTGAGGCGCACGGCCGAGTCAGTGGTGTTCACGCACTGGCCGCCCGGACCGCTCGAGCGGTACACGTCGACGCGCACGTCGGCGGGGTTGAGGTTCACCTCGATGTCGTCGGGCAGAACGGGCAGCACCTCGACGCTCGCGAACGTGGTGTGGCGGCGCTTCTTGTCGTCGGTGGGGCTGATGCGCACGAGGCGGTGCACTCCGATCTCGCTGCGCAACATGCCGTAGGCGTTGCGCCCCTCGATCTGGATGGTGGCCTTGTCGAGGCCGACGGCATCGGTGCCGGGCACCACGTCGAGGTCGATCACCTTCCAGCCCTTCGACTCGGCGTAGCGCGTGTACATGCGCCAGAGCATCTCGGTCCAGTCCTGCGCCTCAAGGCCGCCCTGACCGGGGTTCACCGTGAGAATGGCGTCGCCGGCGTCGAACTGCCCCGAGAACCACGACGCGATCTCGAGCGCCTCGATCCTGCGCGCGAGCTCGGCGGTCTGCGCGACGTACTCCTCGGCGAACGACGCGTCCTCGGCCGCCAGTTCAAACGCGGCGCGCGCGTCCTCGAGGCAGCTCACCGCCGCGTCGTACTCGGCGATGGTGTCGCGCAGGTTCGACGCCTGCTTCGACACCGCCTGCGCATGAGCCGCGTCGTTCCAGAAATCAGGCGACGCGATCTCGGCGTCGAGCTTTTCGAGCTCGGCCGTCTTGTCGTCGATGTGGAGGAACGCCCGCGCGTCGTCCACGCGCTGCGCGAGCTCCTCCAGCTCCTTCTCGTCTCTTTCAGTCATTCCTTACCTGCCATGGCATTTCTTGTACTTGAGGCCCGACCCGCAGGGGCAGGGGTCGTTGCGGCCCACGTTGGCGAAGGGATCGTTCTTGTCCTTCACGTAGGTCTGCGGCTTGGCGGGAGCCTCCTTCTTGGGCGCGGTCGCCGCGGCGGCGGCCTGCGGCGAGGCTGCGCGGCGGGCGCTCGCCATGCCGCTCGACTCGAGCGCCTCCTCAGGTGCGGAGTAGCTCATCTTGCGCTCAAGCGGGTTTTCCTCGTTAATCGCGTCGGGCGCGGGCGCCTTCTTCGCAACCTCGAGGCGCAGAAGCGTGCGCAGATAGTCGTCGTACATCGTGGCGATGAGGCTCTCGAAGGCGACGTATGCCTCGTTCTTGTACTCGACGAGCGGGTCGCGCTGACCGAACGCGCGCAGGCCGATGCCCGTCTTGAGGTAGTCCATGTCCTGCAGATGGGCCATCCAGCGCGCGTCGATGAGGCGGAGCATGATCTGCGCGGAGAGCTCCTTCATGAGCTCGTCGCCGAGCACGCCGGTCTTCTCCTCGAAGATGGCGAGCAGGTACTCCTCGATGGCCTCGGCGAGCACCTCGGGGTCGTCGTCGTGATCGACCGACGCCACCGTGAAGCCCGTACGGCCCGTCATGTTGGTGACCCAGTTTTCGATGCCCTTAATGTCCCAGTCGTCGTGGGCGGTGCGATCGGGGCACATCTCGGCGATCATGGCGGCCACGGAGTCCCTCACGATGCCGGGGATGCGCTCGGTCATGTCCTTGCCGTCGAGGATGGCGTTGCGCTCCTCGTAGATGGCCTGGCGCTGCTTGTTCATGACGTCGTCGTACTCGAGCACGTTCTTTCGGGCGGCGAAGTGCATGCTCTCCACCTGACGCTGCGCGTTCTCGATCGACTTCGACACCATCGAGGCTTGGATGGGCATGTCGTCGGGCATGCCGGTCTTCGCCATGGTGGCGGCGATGGTGTCCATCTTGGAGCCGCCGAACAGACGCATGAGGTCGTCCTCGAGCGAGAGGTAGAACTGCGTGGTGCCCGGGTCGCCCTGACGGCCGGCGCGGCCGCGCAGCTGGTTGTCGATGCGGCGCGACTCGTGGCGCTCGGTGCCGATGACGCACAGGCCGCCTGCGGCGAGCACGCGCTTCTGCTCCTCGGCGCACACCTTCTTCGCGTCGGCGAGCGCGCAGGCACGCTGCTCGTCGGTCGGATGCGCGGGGTTGGGATTGCCCTCCTCGTCGAGCTCGGGCGCGTCGGGATCGAGCCCGCGCGCACGGAGCAGGTCCTCGGCGAGCACATCGGGGTTGCCGCCGAGCATGATGTCGGTGCCGCGGCCCGCCATGTTGGTGGCGATGGTCACCGCGCCGACGCGGCCGGCCTGCGCGACGATGTGCGCCTCGCGCTCATGATGCTTGGCGTTGAGCGTTTCATGCAGGATGCCGCGCTTGTCGAGCAGGCGCGAGAGCTTCTCGGAGTTCTCGATCGACACCGTGCCCACCAGGCAGGGCTGTCCTGCCGCATGACGCTCCGCAATGTCGTCGGCCACCGCGTTGAACTTCGCCTCGATGGTGCGGTACACGAGATCGTTCTCGTCCTTGCGGATGACGGGCTTGTTGGGCGGAATGGCCATGACGGGCAGGTTGTAGATCTGGCGGAACTCGGAGTCCTCGGTCATGGCCGTGCCCGTCATGCCGGAGAGCTTGTCGTACAGGCGGAAGTAGTTCTGCAGCGTGATGGTGGCGAGCGTCTGGTTCTCCTCGCGCACGCGCACGTGCTCCTTCGCCTCGATGGCCTGGTGGAGGCCCTCGGAGTAGCGGCGGCCCTCCATGATGCGGCCCGTGAACTCGTCGACGATCTTGATCTCGCCGTCGACCTTCACGTACTGCTGGTCGATATGGAAGAGGAACTGCGCTTTGAGCGCCTGCTGCAGGTGGTTCGCCAGCTGACCCGACGGATCGGCGTAGATGTCCTCGATGCCGAGCATGGCCTCGATCTTCTCAAGGCCGCTCTCGGTGGCGTTGATGGTGCGCTTGGCCTCGTCCATCTCGAAGTCGACGCCCTCCTTGAGGCCGGGCATGACGGCAGCGAACTTCTTGTAGGTGTCGGCCGCCTGCGTGCCCGCACCCGAGATGATGAGCGGCGTGCGCGCCTCGTCGATGAGGATGGAGTCGACCTCGTCGACGATGGCGAAATGGTGGCCGCGCTGCACGCGGGCCTCAGCGCGCGTGACCATGTTGTCGCGCAGGTAGTCGAAGCCGAACTCGGAGTTCGTGCCGTAGGTGACGTCGGCCTGGTATGCGGGGATCTTCTCCGCGGGCTTCATGCCGTTCTGGATAAGGCCCACCTTCATGCCGAGGAAACGGTAGATCCGGCCCATCCACTCCGCGTCGCGGCGAGCGAGGTAGTCGTTCACCGTCACGATGTGCACGTTGTGACCCGGAATCGCGTTGAGGTAGCCCGCGAGGGTGGACACGAGCGTCTTGCCTTCGCCCGTCTTCATCTCGGCGATCTGCCCGGCGTTGAGCGCCATGCCGCCGATGAGCTGCACGTCGAAGTGGCGCAGCCCCGTGGTGCGCACGCTCGCCTCGCGCACGGCCGCGAACGCCTCGGGCAGCAGGTCGTCGAGCGTCTCGCCGTTGGCGTAGCGCTCGCGGAACTCCGCCGTGAGGGCGCGCAGCTCGTCGTCGGAGCGCTGCTGCATGGCAGGCTCGAGCGCGTTGATCTTCTCAACGATGCCCTCGTAGGTCTTGAGCTGCTTGCCTTCGCCGATGCTCAGCAGCTTGGAGAGGAATCCCATAGCGTCGTTCTTCCTTTCATGAAAGCGCCCGCCTCGACGCGGGCACTCGGGTTAGTTGCCGTTATTCTAGCGCACGGCCCATTGCAACAGGGGAATTACACAGAGGATCTGCCTTTGGCCGCATGCACTGCCGCCGCCGTGCCGCGGGCGGCAGCGCGAGGTTCGGAGGCTCGAACCGATCATTGCCCTCGCCGCAGGCGCCGCTGCGGGTGGCGGGGCGGCGGCACGGGGCCGCTGCGCGCCTTACTCGAGGGGGTGCTCGCACTCGATGATCGAGCGGTAGAGATCCACCACGTGCGGCGACGGGTCGATGCCGAGCTGGTCCGAGAGGTAGCGACGGCACGAGAAGTACGTTTCGAGCGCCGCGCCGCGCTGGTCCGAGGCGATCTGCGCCTCCATGAGCGTCACGTAGGCGTCCTCGCGCGTGCGGTCGCGCCTGAGCGCCTCGCGCGCGAACCACAGCGCGCCGCGCGTCTCCCCCGTCGCAGCGAGACGACCCGATGCGGCCAGAAGCCCGTCGACGAGCTGGAGCCTGAACTGGTCGCGCGCATCGGCGATCACCTCGTTGTAGTCCTCACCAGGCACGAGGTCCTCGGCGTATCGGTCGACCACCTGGGCGTAGAGATCTTCCCAGGCAGCGGGGTCGCCCTTGCCGAACAGCAGCGTGCGGCAGAGCTCCTCGAACTCGTACACGTCACTCTCCACGAGCGCCGCATCGAGACGACAGCCGGCCTGGCTGCTGATGAGGTACGGGCACGAACCGCCCACCTGCAGCACCCGCCTCAGCTGCGACCACACGCTGTAGAAGTTGCGCCGCGCGAAGTCCTCCGGACTCTCAGGCCACAGCGCCGCCGCCAGGCGCTCGCGCGTGATCTCGCGACCGCGCCCCAGCACGAGCATCGCGAGCAGCACCCTCGTCTTGCGCCGCGTGACGAGAACCCCGTCGACGGCGCGCTCCCCCATGCGCACGCTCACACCGCCGAACAGCGACACGAACAGGAGGGGCGGCGCATCGACGAGGGGCGCCATGGGGCGTTTTGCCCGGCGGGGGCGCCTGAACACGTCGGGATGCTCGCGATCGAAGCTGGCTTCGTCGCGCCGGCGCTGCTCGATCTTGCGGCGGTAGGTCTCCTTCTGCTCGACGAGCTCCATCTCGAAGCGCCGCAGCGCGCCGGCTTCCTCGGCAGAAAGGGTGCTCGGCCCGACGACCCCCGCCGCGCCCGCCGCGTCCCATGCCCGCGCCGCGCGCAATGCAGGCCAGCTCGCACCATCGGCCGCCAACGCACCGGAGAGCATCACGCCGAGACGCGCCGCGAGCGATCCGATCGCGCGGTGAGCCTCCCCCTCGGGCGCCGTTTCGGTGCGCTGAGCGTCGAGTGCTGGATCTTCGACGCCTGCGCACGCGTCC
>ERZ1034952.3492-NODE-3492-length-10544-cov-21.254934_pt1 | contig 10544 bp, 9 predicted proteins | sample MGYA00520625_ERZ1034952 | MGnify/ENA primary metagenome ERZ1034952 (study PRJEB33766, sample SAMN09781773) | gut metagenome | biome: gut microbiome | host: Homo sapiens | place: Madagascar | study: EMG produced TPA metagenomics assembly of the PRJNA485056 data... | reverse complement strand
TGCAACGATAAGTTACAATGACAGTACCATTTAATTTCTTTTCTGACATAATATACTTATTTACTATACTCCATTTTTAGAAATACAAACAAGATTTAAAACTAATATTTGTATATTCCATAAATATCATTATTTTAACACCATTTCTTATTATCAAGCTCTAAAGCTTTCGTATAATTATCTTTTAAAGCTTTATAAAATTCATTATCATTGAACGTATGTTCAACAAATTTTCGAGCAGCCAAACCCATAGTCTTGCATTCTAAAGGTTTCTTATTCATCGTAATCATTTTTTCAGCAAGTGCATGATAGTCTTCAGCTTCATATAGTACACCTCTATCTGATGATATTAGTTCTGGAATACCACCTCGAATAGAACCAATGACAGGTTTACATGCAGCAAAAGCTTGAAGAATAACATACGGCACATTTTCCTGCCAAATTGAAGGACATACTACATATCGACAATTATTTAAATAATGATCAAGTTCTGCTCCCCATTTAGGGCCAACGAACTTTACATTCTTTAAATTTGCATCAACAGCAATCTTTTTAAGCTTATCTTCTTCTGGACCATTTCCTACTATTACGAAAGGAATATCACCCGCTACAGTTAAAGCTTTTAGCAAAATGTCTACACCTTTTTCTTCAACTAAACGGCCAAAATACAATCCAAAATCACCTTCTTTTATTACATCTGGCATTGGAGGTACTTTAAACGGATTAAGCAACATTCCATAGTTTATCTTACGCTTCCAGAACATTTCTGTTACATTAGCCATATAATTACATGAGACTAAATGAAGTGTAACATTCTTCTCATAAACTTTTATCCACTTATGAACATATGCTTCAATGGTACTTGCAGCACTAAATGCCAATGAGCCATGAGCACATTTCGTTAATAAACAGTGAATATAACAACCATCTTTACATTTATCACAAGCCTTACCTGCATTATATAGCTTATAATTAGGGCAAATATGTTTGTAATCATTATGAGAAATAACTACAGGAATATTTCTTTCTCGTGCAGCAACCATTATAGATGGAGATATATGAGTCATTATATTAAAACAATGAACTATATCTGGTTTAAAATCATTTAATAGCTTTATAAAAGCCCTTTTTGTAGAAAGACTATATGGGATATTTGCAAGAGCTTTAAGTTTAGAAAAAAGTCCTGGAGCCTTGAAATCAGGAGCATCAATAAAATATTTAGCCCATTCTGATTCTAAATTTTTTTCGTCATTAATAGAAAAAAAAGCAACTTCATGCCCATGTTCCTTCAGAACTCTAGCTACTTCAAAGAAAAATACTTCAGCTCCTCCCTTATAATAAAAGCATTTATGTGCTAATAAAATCTTCATATCAAATTTAATTAAAAATATCGAAAACCTTTTCTACGAAGTAATACAAACTTCCATACATTATGTTAATTTTGATATAATTTTAAATTGTTCAACTAATTCTTCTTGCTTATGTAATATGCTATATTCATACTTACGATCATCAGTATTTTCTATACAATCAACAAATCGTTCAATAGATTTTAAGAAAGCATCATCTGAAGGCAAATCACGAGTCTCAAATTCTTGATTTTTCTTTATGGTATATTGAGGGACGAAATCAACGGGTGCTGTCAATATGCGATTTGATGTTATAGTTCCCTTACTTCCCCATATTTCGATATCGCACTTATAGTCATTATCCATACCAAAAGCTATCTGTGCAACAGCACCTTGGTTGTTAACCATTGTGGCCGAGCCATACATCTCAACCTCAAAACCATCAACATCGTTTGCTTGGGCAGTAACGATTCTTGCACTATCTCCTAAGAGATAATTTGCATACTTCAAACAATATCCGCCAGCATCCAGAAGAGCTCCTCCGCCGAGTTTTTTATTGTATCTAAAATCATTCATTTGGCGCAATGGGAAGCCAAATGAAATTCTATATAAGCGTACATCACCTATCTCACCACTTTGGACAATATTCTGTATTGTTTCTAACTGATTATGATAGATAAACATATAATTCTCATGGAGAGCCAACCCCTTTTGAGACGCTATTCTTATCAGGGCATCTGTATCTTTTAAGCATGTTGTAGAAGGCTTCTCTAAGAATACGTGCTTACCAGCTTCCAATGCTTTTTGAGCCCAATGAAAATGCAGAGCTGGAGGTAAAGGAAGATAAACGGCATCAATATCCTCGGATGAAATCAAAGCCTCATATCCGACTACTATTTTCCCACCATATTGATCTATAAAAGTTTGTGCTTTGGCACATTCACGGCTTTGCTGTTCTTCAATTTGCTCAACAGGCACTTTACTCAAATCTCCGAACCATTCTTGTGGACTGGCTATGCCAATAGCAGTAAACTCTACCTTATTATTTGACTTCTGAAGAGCAGGCAGAAACCTGCGAAACGCTATCTCAGAAGGACATATTATTCCAATTCTAATCATAATATTTTAATAAAAGCTGATTGCAGACAACAAAGAACGTGCTGCTATATTTAAATAATTATTATATGTAACAAATGAGAGCATCTGGTTGAGGGTAAGCCAACAATAGTTTTCTTCAACCTCTATCGGAAATTCTTCTCCGACCTCAACTATTATGTTGAGGTTTTGCTCTTGGAAAAAGCGACCACCTTCTTCACTTTGGTAGCTACTGTACCAGATCTTATCTTTAGGAGCATTTAAAATCTGCTCAAGGTAAGGAATGGTATATTCATTCTTTCCTTTGCGATAGTTACCGGTTAAACACTGAACAGTTGGTGCCATCTCTACGATATCAAAGTTACCTGATTCAAGTTTTGCCTGAACCAGGAAATGATAAATACCATTAATCTTCTTAACAATGAATCCCATCAGACCTTCTTGTGCCGAGCGAACCATTGGTTGGTCCCATGAAACAACTTCTCGGTTACCAATTTCAACCCGACAGCCCATGACATCGAAATACTTGCCACTTTCATGATGAATTGTATTTCCATCGTATATCCAATTTTTCATCTCGGAAATTCCTACAGGAGTCACGTCCAATTCGTATTTAAATTTCAGAGAAGTAATCCATTGAATTATATCCTGTAACTCATTCAGATGATTATCGCCACTCAAAACCGAATACAAGAAAGAATCAGGCTTGCTGCTATGTATGCCATTCATTCTCTTTACTGCATCCAAAAGGCGAAGTGAATGCTCAGAATAGCTGCCAAAATTTATACAAGAGATTACTGTTCTACTATCCATATTCACAACATTAGGATAGCGTAAAAGTTCCTTTATCTGTCCAAGACTAGCCCAAATATAACCTTCCTTTACTTCCAATTCCTCGTCTTCGCCTACCTCAACAATAATGTTTCTATTTCTCTTATGTAAAAAACGAGCTCCCTGTTCTGATTGTAGCTGGTCTACAAGTATTAAAACATCCTTTTCTCCATTAAAATATTCGAGATAAGTAGGAGCTTTGCCACCATGTACTCGAGTATAGTTACTTCTTGTTGCCTGAAGTGTAGGAGAAAGCTGGACTATGTTAAGGTTTCCAGGTTCTATCTTCGCCTGAAGTAAGAAGTGTAAAACACCATTGAATTTCTTAACGATAAATCCCAAGAATCCTATCTCAGGCTGATTGATAATTGGCTGGTCCCATTCAGGAGTATTACGGTAATTAGTTCTGATATGTATTCCATCTATCGAAAAGAACTTACCAGACTTATGACGAATTCGATCATCACGATAGCTCCAACCTCTCAATTCAGATATAGGTATCTGCCTAATGTTACTTACCACCTCTTCATTTTGAGATTTCATCCAACTCAATATTTGGTCTGTTGTTTGAAAATTGCCATGACTCATGGCTGAAACCAAGAAATCAAGTTGGGTATCTTGTATATTCTTTGTTCTCATAACTATAAATCTTTAGAAAAATCAATTACTCTTTTATATCTGTTAATCTTTATGAGTGAGCGTATTTTGGCATCATCAAAATATGTATGTCCGCTTTCTATACGCAAATCACGATCTGGCCATGGTACAGAAACAACCTTTGAATCATATTTCTCGGCTATGATTTCTGCAGCTTCTTTAAGTGAAAGGGTCTCGCCACCTATATTATAAATTTCCCCGTTACTGTTGGCATTAAAAGTTCCTTCTACGATTTGGTAACAAAGATCTTCCATATGTGTGAAGGTACGCTTAACATCTCCTCCTCCATAGAGAGTAATATCGTTACCAGATTTGGCTTGCTTGATAAAGAATCCTACCGTTCCAAAACTATAATCAGTAGATAAGAGGTTACCATAAGGTATGCAAATTCTAAACACGGTATAAGGTATATCAAAGCTAGCCTTGTATGCCTGCAATATACCTTCGCAAGCCAATTTATTAACTGCATAAATAGTCTTGGTCTCCTTCTCATCATCCTCCTTTAACGGTTTATCCACACCTTTATAAACTAGACGCGTAGATGGGTATATAATTTTCGGGCGATAAGGTGAAGACTTTATTGCATCCAAAAGATTGAGAAGTCCAAGTTCATTGATAGAATTGTATAACTCATACTTCTCAAAGCCTGCATACGTTCCTGTTAAACCGGCAAAATCAAAAATGTAATCGACATTTAAATCTATGTTATTTACTGAATTCTTATCCGTTAAATCAACTTGTCTATAGTTAGAAAGAGAAGCTGCAAATATATCATAAATATCAGGCTCAATATTATAATTGTCACGCAAATACTTTACAAGATGCTTCCCTATATAACCGCAAGCGCCTATTATTGCTATTTTTTTCATTTTGTAACAAAATATTTATTATTCTTTAAACTATCAAAAACATAGTATTTGATAACATGCGAAAAACATATCGCACCAATCAATGTTGCAATACAAGTAGCTACATACAACATACTTGCTACTCTAAAAAACATCATGTGGCAGAGATAAATCTCCATACTAATACCACTCTGATACTTAGCCACCTTATTATTCAACACAATATCCTTTAAATCAGGCAAGCTGCAAATACAATAAAATCAGGCAAGATAAATAGCCCCTTGATATCACCAACAAATCTTAATACAATAAGTACAAGACATGATGACAATGCTATCATTCTTAGTTTTTTCCCCCAAATTACTCCTCCTTAGCTGATACCGGGCAAGTCAATTTGCCATCCAGTCTACTTGCATTATTATATCATTGTAATGGTCTTGCATTACTTATTGTATCAGGTCCACCATTTGAATCTGGTTTAATATGATCTATTTCCCAGCCATTGTTATAACGGTCAGATCTATCCCCATACTTGTCCCACTTGATAAACGCTCCACATTGGTCTTTACGCCATACAGCAGGATCTTCACCTGGAACAACTTGTCCTTTGTTCCAAATCTGTCTTCTTTCTTGAATTGTCCAATTAGCCATAATTCTAAAACATTTAATGAGTCACCTTGAAAAAGTGCCATCAAAACATATGGGTACCTCAAAATGCTTATAGTTTAAAACTTAAAAGCATAAAAAGAACTATTCTGCATGAAATTTATAGTATAAAAGAGCTCATTTTAGGCTTCTTTTTGCTATTTAACTTTCAGATTGATAGTGCTCTGACTTTTTCAAGTGGTCTCTTTAATCAAAATAAAAACTTCATTTTCACCCATTCTTCCTTCATAAAGTCATACATGTTAATGACCTTTGTAGGAAAACTTGCTGTCACCAAGCAATCAGGAATCTCTTTAATAACGAGGGAATAGTCACCAATTACAAAATGCTTGCAATATCACTTATTATAAATACAATACTACATTCTTCTTGCCGCAACCATTCAATCGCTTAGCAGGAATACCACTAACAACATCTCCATCAGGGACATCTTTTACAACAACTGAATTGGGACATATAAATGTATAGTTCCCGACATGTACGCCGCCTAGAATTTTACATCCAGCTCCTAAAAAGACATTATCACCTATACGAGAGACAGAAACTCCAGTTTTCCCTCGAACAGACCCTATCAGAACTGACGGAAATATCGTAGCGTTTTCTCCAATTATTGTTCCTGGGTTAAAAGTCCTAGGACCATAATGATTGAACATACATCCTTTTCCAATCTTTACACTTAATGGTAATTCTACAAGAATGCGTCTTTGTAAATAAGCATAATATATCTTTAATAACCACCACAAAATGCCCCCCCACATCTGCCAAAGCATGTCAAAAAACGATAGATGACAAGCAGTCGAAAATACGGATAGACAGTCATGCGTAAGAAGAAATATGGAAAAAAAGGACGAGGTTCATATCTCTGAAAATCAGCAGTGATATATTCTTTAAACAATGCAATTGATTTCATTTTATCCCTCCTTCAGTTTTTGTTCGTATATGTTTATGAATTTAGAAGCCAATTTATCCCACGTAAACTTTTCTACAATAGTTTTATGTGCTGCATCCCCTATTTTTTTGCAATATACTTTGTCTTTAGAAAGTTTGATAACTTTTTCTGCCCAAACTTTTGCTTCAAATTTAGGGATAATAAATCCATTGGTTCCATCTTCAATCATCATATTTGAGCCTCCATTTACGCTAGTAATAGTAGGCATTCCGAAATACATAGACTCCAAAAGTACCATACCATATATATCATAAATTGTAGGCAGAAGGAATATATCCGTGTTAGCATAAACCTTGCTTAAAAACTTTTGCTCAACTCTTGGAATATAATAAATATTATCAGAAAGCTCCAGTTCATGGATTTTTGCATTGAAAACATTTTTATATGCTTCATTTTTATATCGACCTATCATAATGAGCTTAAAGTTTTCACCTTTTATCTTCAACTCATTCAATATATCAAGCATAAATAGAGAATTACGCCTAGGTTCTATTACACCTATATACAATAGTTTAAGGCAATTCATCTCTTTAATCGGAGCCAATTCTGGTAGTTCCTCATTGGTGATGTTATGCAAGAAAGATGTACCCAATCCCACGCCAACAGAATGTACATTGTCCAACCCTTTTGAATTAAGATACTCTTTAGCCAAACCACTTTTAGTAATAAAACAAGTGCTCAGCTTTCTGTATCTATTAACAAAGAACATATCAAACACCTTAGCCATCTTATTGTAGTTATGGTTGAAATCACAATAATATGGACCATGATAACATACCATCTTGTGCTGATATTTCTTTGCCAGATACCATGTATAGATTTGATTATATTCACAAACCTGAATAATATCGTAACTATCAAGAATAGCATCAATGTTTTTAAGCCATCCATTTTTTAATGCGACAATAGCTTTTACACTATATATAGTTATCTTCTGATTATCAATACAAACTTCATTTTTAGAGAATTGATTATTATCAGAGATACTCATAACATCACATTGATGACCATTTTTGTTCAAAGCAAGGGCAAGCCCTATCTCTTGAATATTATAGGTCATTCGCTGAGCCTTAATCTCACCAGGTACATCTTTTATTATTAAAATTTTCATCTAACTCTATTATAGTATATAAAAAAGTGTATCGTTTAAAAATTATCACTGTCAAAATCCATACAAATAACATATACAATTTAGTCTCGTCTAAATATATCACGAGTATATACTTTATCCTTTACATCATCCAAACAAGCATCATAGCGGTTGGCAATGATGGCATGGCTCTGTGCCTTGAAGGCTTCAAGGTTGTTCTCTACTCGGCTACCGAAGAAGGTGCTACCTTCTTCCAAGGTTGGCTCATAGATAACTACCTCTGCACCCTTTGCCTTGATACGCTTCATGATACCTTGGATGGCACTTTGGCGGAAATTGTCGCTATTCGACTTCATGGTCAAGCGATAGACTCCAATCACGCAGTTGTGTTCCTTGCTAGCATCATAGCTGTTGGCATCGGCATAGCTGTAATAACCTGCCTTCTGGAGTACGGCATCAGCGATATAGTCCTTACGGGTACGGTTGCTCTCTACGATTGCCTCTATCAGGTTCTCAGGTACATCGGCATAGTTTGCTAAGAGCTGCTTGGTATCCTTTGGCAAGCAATAACCACCATAGCCGAAGCTTGGGTTGTTGTAATGGGTGCCGATTCGTGGGTCAAGACCTACGCCATCGATGATTGCCTTGGTATCGAGTCCCTTTACTTCTGCGTATGTATCCAACTCATTAAAGTAGCTTACTCGGAGTGCCAGATAGGTATTGGCGAAGAGCTTAACTGCCTCAGCTTCCTTCATACCCATGAAGAGAGTATCAATGTTCTCCTTGATGGCACCTTCCTGAAGCAGAGCAGCAAAGGTCTTGGCAGCCTCTTTCATCTTTTCTACATCGGTCACCTTTCTGATAGCCTCGTTCTCCTCTGCGAACTCAGGGCGATCGATAATCTTTGGATAGCCTACGATGATGCGGCTTGGGTAAAGGTTATCATAGAGTGCCTTGCTCTCACGAAGGAACTCAGGAGAGAAGAGAAGGTTGAACTTCTTCACGCCCTTCTTGGCATACTTCAAATAGAGGCTGCGGGTGTAACCTACAGGGATGGTGCTCTTGATGACCATCACTGCATCTGGGTTTACCTCCAGAACCAGATCAATGACTTCTTCTACATGGGTTGTATCGAAGTAGTTCTTCACTGGGTCGTAGTTGGTTGGTGCTGCAATCACTACGAAGTCTGCATCCTTATAGGCTGACTTGCCGTCAAGGGTTGCCACGAGGTTCAATGGCTTTTCAGCCAAATACTTTTCGATGTAATCGTCCTGGATTGGAGAAATCTTATTGTTGAGTTTCTCCACCTTTTCTGGGATTACATCTACTGCTGTTACATGATGGTGCTGGGACAATAACGTAGCTATGCTCAGACCTACGTAGCCGGTGCCGGCTACTGCAACTGTAATATCTTTAAAATCATTCATTGTTAACTTGAAATTAAAATTAATAAAACTAACATTCTATGTGCATAGTACATATTAAAAGTTAGTATTAAGATTCCAATTGTCTCATTTTCTTTTGGCCACCTTTGTCTCTATTAAACATCTGTAAAAACGAATAAACTTGTAAACATTTCTTAGGAAAGATAGAGAACAATAGTCCCTCTAGCTTATATTTTTTTATACTAGAGTTAAACAATTCTGCTGAAAATTTTCCACTACTAATTGCTGAATTAACAGACTGTTGAATGTCCATAGAATATTTTGGACATTCAAACATCGCTTGATTTATATTATTTCCGATAACGTTACAATATAAGTATCTATCTTGTTTCGGTATTTTCTTAGCAAATTCTTTGTAAGCCATTGCAATCTTGATCAAATCAAAAAGTCTTTTCGGATTTGGAGTCCATGTAATAGAACCTGGATGCCTAAATATATGATAAAAATAGCCCTCAATAGATGTTACAGCTGCAGCATGATACAGAACCTTAGGAGTAAATTCATTATCCTCATGCAATAAACCTAAATGAAACACAAAACCATGATCGGAGAGATAAGAACGTTTATAAATATAAAATGGAGCACAGTTATACTTTTTAATATTCTCCAGAAAGTATTTTCCACTCACTACTCCAAAATCATTAAAATCCCCTCTTTTATAGACTTCGTTTCCTTCATACTCGTCTGCATAAATATAGAGTATATTAGGATTAATTTCATTTAGTTTTTTTACAATTTTTGCTAAACAATTTGGTTCTATCCAATCATCTGAATCAACAAACCAAACATAATCACCATGTGCTTTATCTAAACCAAAATTACGAGCAGAACTGAGTCCACCATTCTCTTTGTTATAGATATGAAAATTTGGATACTTCTCAAAATCTATAGCTTTATTCAAAACTTCAACACTATTATCTTTAGTGCCATCATTTACAAATATAACTTCATATTCGTCCTTCGAAAGATTCTGATTTAAAATACTTTCTGCACAACGTTTAATATATAATTCAACATTATAAATCGGTATTATCACCGATAATTTTATATGTCCCATAAAAATAAAGTTTGATTTCCTTTAAAAAATAAATATCTAAAGAAATGAATAAATACGCCAAACGAAATAATGTAAGCTAATTGCAAAGAACTTTCCTTGTAAAAAGACTTTCTATAAAAAAGAATTAATGCAAAAGGGAAAATCCAAAATGCATAAAAATATCTAGTTATTCTATTTATAGCTTCATAATTGATAAAAGAATCATATAATATTGTTCCTAAAACATAAACATTATAAAGAGCAATTAAACTTTTATCTAATTTTTTAAATCCTGCTAGCAATTTATACCCCAAATACATGATAGCACAATTGGATGTTACATTAAAAAACTTTATCAGAAAGTTTGCGGTATAACGTTCACTATACCCCTCTTTACCAAACCATACATCTGCCTTATCAGCATATTGACTAAATTTATCATCTTGACTAGACAAGAAGGATAAAATTGGATTTAAAAAAGAGGTATCACTCTTAGTAGAAAAATAAAGGGCACCAATCAAATATAGAGGAATCGAGATTTTATAATAAACAGGTCTCTTTAAAAATAAATATATAAC
>ERZ1034952.3489-NODE-3489-length-10546-cov-9.660185_pt1 | contig 10546 bp, 10 predicted proteins | sample MGYA00520625_ERZ1034952 | MGnify/ENA primary metagenome ERZ1034952 (study PRJEB33766, sample SAMN09781773) | gut metagenome | biome: gut microbiome | host: Homo sapiens | place: Madagascar | study: EMG produced TPA metagenomics assembly of the PRJNA485056 data... | reverse complement strand
CGGAAAACGACTACTGCAATCCGCGCACCCATGTCATCGTGCAGGAGCCTGCCGTCACGCCGGAATAATGAAATTCCGGGCAGGCAGGCTCCTGACGATTGCGGGGGATGGGGCCGCAGGACCGCCATGTCCCGCAAGGGCATGGAATTCGCATTCCCGGCTGTTTTCAGTTCCCGCGGCGGACTGCCGGAACGCCTTCCAGATCCAGCGCAACGTGATCGAATCCGGCATCCTGAAGCACGGGAACGATGACGTCTCGCTTCATCATAACCGGAATGAAACTGTTTTCATCGGTTCTGATCCGGGCGGTTTTTCCTTCCGCCACGATTTGAATGAACCGGTTCCGCGCAAAGAGTTTCTGTATTACTGTCTTTGCCTCCTTCAGTCTTTCCGGCTGAATCCTTTCCATCGGAAAGCTCTCCTTTCGCACCGTTTCAGATCTGGAGTCCGGCGCGGTAAGCCTCTTCCCATACCGGCTGTTCCCGGACTTCGCCTTTTTCGTAAACGCCGAGTCCGCAGATCATTCCGGCTTCGACGGAGCCTTCGTAGCAGTCGAGGAAACCGCGCAGGGCTTCGATCGTCCCCTTCAGCATCTCCCGATTGGCGTCGGCCATCGTCATGATGTAGTAGTATTTCTTGTCTGTCAGGCGCGGAAAGATCGCGACGGTGCGGTCGAGCAACGCCTTGAGCTGGGCGCACATGGTGTAGAAGTAGACCGGGGTGGCCAGCACGATCACGTCTGCCGTGAGCATTTTTTCCAGAATCTCCGGCGCGTCGTCCTGCTGCGGACATTTTCCATTCCGGCAGGCGTAACAGGCGGTGCAATACCCGATTTTCTTTTCGGCGAGGCGGATTTTCTCCACCTGATGACCGGCTTTGCCGGCGCCTTCGGCGAACCGGTCGCAAAGCAGATCGGAGTTGCCGTTCCTGCGGGGACTGGAGGATAGAATCAATATTCTGCTCATCTTGCTGTATTCCTTTATCAATGTATGAAATTCGTTAAAACATCGGGTTCCCATGCCGGCGGTTGGACGCCCGCCTTCCGGGCGGCCTCCAGGCATTTGAGCTGATAGGCCATATTCCGGCCCAGTATCCGCATGGTCTGCATGCCTTCTTCGTCCTTTCGCACGTCTTCCGGGGTCATGCCGTGGACCATATTCCAGTATCTCGATCCGATCACGGTCATCTGGGAGATCAGGAAATACTTGTTCAACTGATCGAAAGTCGCCGTGGTTCCGGCGCGCCTGGCGCTGACGATTGCCGCCGCCGGCTTCAGGCGGAAAATGTTGCGCCCGGACATGAAGCTCACATAAAACGCCCGGTCCAGAAACGGCACGGCAACTCCGCACATCGCTCCGTAATGCACCGGCGAGCCGATCACATAACCGTCGAACCCGGCGGCGTAATCGACGAAATCATTCACTCTGTCTTTGATTACGCACCGTCCGAGTTTCCGGCAGGCGCAGCAATGGCGGCAGGGGGAGGTCGCCTCCGTGCCGATGGTGTAGAATTCCGTTTCGATCCCTTCGGAATTCAGAGTGTCCGCAACTTCCCGGAGCGCCGTATAGGTACAGCCTTTTTCATGCGGCGAACCATTTACCAGTAATACCTTCATACAAAACTCCCGTTCCATTCTTTACTTTAATGTTTTCATATCGATCACATAACGGAATTTCACCTTGCCGTCGATCACGTTTTGATAGGCTTCCTTCAGCGCCTCCGGCGTGGCGGGGATAATCTTGACCTCAGGGTAAATCCCATGAGCGACGGAATAATCCATGCACTCCTGATGCTCCCCGATGCCGCCGACGACCGAGGTGTAGATTTTACGGTGGGGGACCGCCAGAAGTTCCAGTATTTTGACCGATGCGGTCGGCGGCAGGCCGACCACCGCCAGTTCTCCGGCGCCGTATTTCAGCAGCTTCGCATAGTCGGTGAGCCTGTAATCCGACGGAATCGTGGAAATGATGAAGTCGAAGGAGTCGGCCAGCCCTCCGACCGCCTCCGGCTGCTTCATATTCACATAGCGTTCGGCCCCCATCCGGAGCGCATCGTCCCGCTTCTCCTCGGTGATGTCGAAGACCGTCACTTTCGCGCCGAGATCGGTCAGATACTTGACCGCCATGTGGCCGAGTCCGCCGAAACCGGCGACGCCGACCGTGTCGCCTTTCTTCACTTTGGAAAAATGAATCGGCGACCAGACCGTGATCCCGGCGCAGAGCAGAGGTGCCACACGCGAAAGTTCGGCTCCCGCCGGAATTTTGATCGCGTTGCGTTCCGGCACGACGATCCGGTTGGAATAGCCGCCCCGGAAGTTCCTGCCGTCCTTGAGCAGGTTCGGGACCGGGTCCCGGACCAGGCAGAACTGTTCCAGACCGCGTTTACATTCGCGACACTCTCCGCACGAATCGACGAAGCAGCCGACCCCGGCCAGGTCGCCGACCGCAAATTTTTTCACCTCGCTTCCCGCCCGGACGACGTGTCCCGCCATCTCGTGGCCGGGAATGATCGGGAACAGGGGCTTGGAACCGGGTGCGGCGTGTTCGTTGAGTGCCGAGTGAATGTCGCTGTGGCAGATGCCGGAGTAGTCGATTTCAATCAGGATATCCTTCGGGCCGAGCGCATCGCGGGTGAAGTCCACGATGCGGAAATCGGAACCGGGTTTATCGAGGGCAAGCCCACGGGCCGGGATACGGTTCTCCGTTTCCGCGGCGGAAAGCGAGGACAACATTGCCCCGGCAAGCAGCAGAGTCATTATATTTTTATTCATAAACTAATCCTCCTGTTCGTGTTATTGCTTTTCGACGGCCGCGGCGTATTCCGCTTCCGTAACCGGACCGCCCCAGACGGTTTTATTTTCACTGCGTTTCGGCATGACTGCGATATGGGAAAAATCGCTGTCCGGCGCCGCGCCGTGCCAGTGTTCGACCCCGGCGGGGATATCGACCGCATCGCCGGGCTGAAGCCGCCGCGCCGCCTTGCCGCGCTCCTGATAATAACCGGCGCCGGAGGTGCAGAGCAGAATCTGGCCGATCGAATGCGTATGCCAGTTGTTGCGCACGCCGGAGGCAAAGGTCACGTTGGAGGCGGCAAGATCGGCGTTCCGATTGTCGATCAGCGGAGCCAGCCATGCGTCTCCATTGAAAGTGGCGCTTTCGATTTTCGCGCCTTGCGGAAAAACATCTTTGCGCTTGAGGGGAGCGGCCTGCGCCAGCACCTCGGCGATCTGCGCGTCGGTAAGTCCGTTGTGCTTGCCGACGCGGATATGGGAGTCGCGCTGGGGTTCGGTGCCGTCCATCGCGGCCAGCGCGGCGACGGTGGCGAGTTCGCGGGTTTTCCAGTCGAGGTTGTCGCGCCCGAAGATGTCGCCGAACAGATGCCCCTTCAGGAACCGGTCGATCGCCGGAGCGAATTCATAGACCGGCCCCTTGATTTCCACGCCGCAGAGCTTCGTCTGGTTGATTCCTCCAAATGCGACGCTGTCTCCCGCCGGAAGCGGCCCCGGCAGCCTGCCCGGTACATCTTTGAGCCCTCGTGCTTCCCGTTCCCTGACCAGAGCCATGAAATTGTTGAGCGCGTTCAAACTGCGTGGAAAACCGCAATAGGCGTAGAGCTGGACGAGGACCTCTTTGATCTCATTGACGGTCAGCCCCGCGTCAAGCCCGGCGTTCAGCGCCGTTTTCAGATTTTCCATATCGCCGCGCGCGGTGTACATGCTGATCGCGGCAATACTCCGCTCCTTTGCCGAAAGCGCCGCCGGTTTGACCGAAATAACTTCATCAAGCCATTTCTTCATCGCTTCCCCGGCGGAACGGATGCTTCCGCCGGAGAAAGTCGCAGCCTTCAAGACATTGGATTTACCGCAGAGCTTCCTCACATCGGCTTCGCAGCGCTGCATTCCGCCTCCGCCGTGCGTGAAGAACGGTATGACGGTTTTCCCTTTCAGGTCGTGTGTGGTCAGGAACGTCGCCACCGGAGGAGCCATCGTGCCCCACCAGTTCGGGGAGCCGACGAAGATCACCTCGTACTTTTCAAGATCAATCTCCGCCGCCAGTTCCGGCCGGAAACCGGCATTGATCTCCTGTTTGGCGACCTCGGTACATCTGCGGTATTCAGTCGGATACGGTTTGGCCGGTTTGATTTCAAACAGCGTTCCGCCGGTTGCCTGCCGGATCATTTCCGCCGCCGTCCGGGTGTTGCCGCCCCACGAATAACAGGCGATCAGGATTTTATCCGGCTGCGTTTCCACTTTGCCCGATCCCGCATCCCGCGCCGAAGCGGAGATTCCGCCGATCAGCGAGGCCGCGATTGCACACATACCTATTGTTTTACCAACCATTTTTTTCTCCTCCTATGTTTCCCCCAAAGTGCCCCCCTCGGCCACGGGCCTCGGGCCTTTTGGACTCACCGCCCCAAAACTTCGGGTACTTCCCGGGTGCCCTGCTTTCTGAAGAGACCATGCCCGATACTGCGTATCGTGCTCGTCTCCGGTGTTCCGTGCGGTTCCGCCGTATTCACACCTTCCGAGAAAGGCATTGTTAATATTTCGCCGGTATTACCATACCATCATTTTTATTTAGTCAATCCGGTCAGAAATTCGACCGTATCCGGATCATAGTGCGAAAGGAAAGCGCTTTCAGCACGGTCGAGCGCGACGATTTTCTTCAGTTCATCCTCAGAAAGCTGAAAATCGAAAACATCAATGTTTTCCGCCATTCGCTCCCGGCGCGTTGATTTCGGAATGACCACAATTCCTTTTTGGATCAGAAAACGCAAAGCGAGCTGGCCCGTCGACTTCCCATATTTCCGACCGATCTCCGCAAGGGTCTCGTTGGTGAAGAAGTGATTGCGTCCTTCCGCAAACGGCCCCCACGATTCATGCTGCACACCGTATTTGAGCATGATTTCATGCGCCTTGATCTGCTGATTGAAAACATGGGTTTCCACCTGGTTGACGGCGGGGATCACATCGGCGAACCGGCAGAGATCGATCAGCCGGTCCGGATAAAAATTGCTGACGCCGATCGCCCTGACTTTTCCGGATTCGCAGGCTTTCTCCATCGCCCTGTAAGTCCCGTAATAATCATTGAACGGCTGATGGATGAGCAGGAGATCGATATAATCGCTCTGCAGCTTGCGAAGAGATTCTTCAATGGAAATTGCGGCTCTCTCGTATCCACCGTTGGAAATCCAGACCTTGGTCGTCAGAAACAAGTCTTCGCGCGGAACTCCGCATTTCCGGACGGCATTGCCGACGGCCTCTTCGTTGCCGTATGCCTGTGCTGTATCGATGGAGCGATATCCGACTTCAATGGCTTCCCGCACGCAATGTTCGCATTCCGGCGCCTCAATCTGATAAACGCCGTAACCCAGCATCGGCATTCTGACGCCGTTGTTCAATATGACTTCATTCATGATGCAGTTTCCTTTCTCGATTGTGATATTTCCCGTTCATTGCAACTCATTTATCCTGAGCAGTCGGCATGATCTTCTTCACCCATTTGACGATGGCGTCGCCGGATTGCGGGATGCTGTCGCGTGAAAAGGCCGCGCCGTCGAGGAGCTTCGCTTTCGGGCAGAGCTTTTTCATGTCCTCCGGGTAACGTCCGAGTCCGCTGCCGCCGTGGGTGGTGAACGGAACCAGCGTTTTGCCGGAGAAATCATGACTGGACAGAAACGTCGCCACCGGCGGCGCCATCGTATTCCACCAGTTCGGAGTGCCGACGAAAATCACATCGTATTCGTCGAGTTTTTCCGGCATGACGACAAGCTCCGGCCTGAATCCGGCGTCGATCTCCCGGCGGGCCTGTGCGACCACTTCCTTGTGATTGGCGGTATAAGGCTGCTTCGGCTTGATTTCAAAGATATCTCCTCCGGTCTCCTCTTGAATCATATGGGCGATTCGCCGGGTATTGCCGAAAGAGTGCGAAAAATAGACGACCAGCACTTTCCGCGGGCTGTCCGAGGCCGCGCCATTCGGATTGTCCTGCTCGGAAAGCGGCTTTTCCGGCGGGTCTCCGCAGCCGGCAAGCGCCAGAGCCGCAAATAAAACAACCGCCAGCATCTTTCGGATATTGCTTTTTTTCATGATCGGTTCCCTTTTCATTTCCGAAGATATTTCTCAAAGAAGCTGTCCAGTTTCGGCAGCGTGACCTCCAGATAGTCCGGGCGGTCGTAGAGGTCGACATGCGTGGCTTTCGGGACGATGAACAGCTCCTTCGGCTCAGCCGCCTTGCCGTAAGCGTCCTCGTTGAAATATCTGGATACGGCGTTCTCACCGGCGATGAACAGCACCGGGCGCGGCGAAATCGTTTCGATCTGCGCGAACGGAAAGAAGTTCATCATCGGCGCCAGGCTGGTGAAAGAGTAATAGCCGGTCGAATTCGGATGGTTTCCGCGCGGCGTGTCGTAGTAGTCCAGAAAATCGATGGCGAACTTCGGTGTGCCGGCGTCCACTTTTTCCGGCAGCGCACGGATATCCTTCCGCGCTTCGCCGCGAAATTCCCGGGTGCGCTGTCTGCCGACTTCGTCGAGAATTTTCATGCGCTGTTCATAGGTCTGCGTGTCGCCGACACCCTGACGGCGTGCCCGTCCCATATCGTACATGCTGATCGTGGCGACCGCTTTGAGGCGATGATCGATCTGGGCGGCGCTGACGGAGTAACAGCCTCCTCCGCAGATGCCGAGAACGCCGATGCGTTCTTCATCCACCAGCGGATGGTTGCTCAGAAAGTCGGCGGCGGCGCTGAAATCCTCCACCCGCGTTTCGGGGCTTTCGATATAACGCGGTTCGCCGCCGCTTTCGCCGTAATGCGAAGCGTCGAAAGCGAGCGTCACATAACCGCGTTCCGCCAGTTTTTGCGCATAAAGTCCGGAAGTCTGCTCCTTTACGCCTCCGAACGGATGGCCGACGATGACCGCGGCATGCTTCCGGGAGCGGTCGATGTTTTTCGGGATATACAGGTCGCCGGCCACTTCAATCCGGAAACGGTTCCTGAAACGGACCTTCTCCACGATGACTTTTTCACTGGGCAAAAAGGTGTAGTGAGAGGTCGAGGCGCAGCCGGTTCCGCCCAGCGCGAGTGCCGTTCCCGTCAGAATCGCCAATGTGTTCTTTTTCATGATCGTTTCTCCTTCCGGTTAAATGCCGGTCCGTTTTTCCAACGCTTCGGGATAACGGTCGCCGACGACTTCGACTTCTTCGAGCGCCGCGTTGATCCGGGATAATTCTCCGGTGGAAAGTTCCAGCTCCGCCGAAGCCAGATTCTCCTCCAGCCGCGCGAGTTTCCGGGTGCCGGGAATCGGCACGATCCACGGTTTCTGCGCGAGCAGCCATGCCAGCGCCAGCTGGGCGGGAGTACATCCCTTTGCCGCCGCCAGTTCGTCCAGCAGCGCGACCAGCTTCTGATTCGCGGCCAGCATTTCCGGAGCAAAACGGGGAACGATGCTGCGGAAATCATCTTTTCCGAAAGTCGCACCCGCTTTGATCGTCCCGGTCAGGAAGCCCTTGCCGAGCGGACTGAACGGTACGAGACCGATGCCGAGTTCCTCCAATACCGGCAGCAGTTCCGTTTCCGGTTTGCGCCACCACATCGAGTATTCGCTTTCGACGGCGGAAAGCGGCAGGACCGCATGAGCGCGCCGGATGCTGCCGATACCGGGCTCCGAAAGTCCCCAATGCAGGACCTTTCCGGCGTCAACCAATTCCTTGACTGCTCCGGCAACCTCCTCCGCCGGGACATCCGGATCGCCCCGGTGCTGATAATAAAGGTCGATCGCTTCGACTTTCAGTCGTTTCAGCGAACCCTCCACCGATTGGCGGATCACTTCGGGACGACTGTCCTGAAGTTGTTTGCCGTCAACGACCTGAATACCGAATTTGGTCGCGATCTTCACCTCGCCGCGAAACGGAGCCAACGCCTCTCCGACCAGTTCTTCGTTGAGATAAGGGCCGTAACATTCGGCAGTATCGAACATGGTGACGCCGAGTTCGACCGCCCGGCGGATCAGGGCGATCATCTCCTTCCGGTCCGCCGCCGGACCGAAGCCGTGACTCATGCCCATGCAGCCGAGTCCGATTGCCGATACTTCCAGATTGCCGAGTTTTCTTGTTTTCATTTGGAACCTCCTTTACAAAATATGTTTTTCCCAGAACTTGACCGCCTCGCCGATCCAGCCTTCCGCGCCAGTTCCCCTGCCGGAGCCGAAGCCGTGGCCCACATTGCGGTATAGGCGGAACTCAACATCGATTCCGGCGTGTTTCATTTCCTGCGCCCGGTGCTCCACGGTTGCAGGACTGGCGATCCGGTCCTCCGAACCGACTACGGAAAAAGTCGGCGGATCGTTCCGCGTGAATTCCGACTGTCCGGTGTAGGCCATCACGACCGCCGCCGGTTTCGGGAAAAGGCCGGAGGAACCGATGAAAGCCGCCATGCGCGCCCCCGCCGAACTTCCCCACAGCGAGTAATGTTTCGTTCCGACACCAAGCTCATCGGCATTCTGAAAGATGAATTTCAGCGCCGCCGCCAGATCTTCAACGGCATATTGTCCGCTGCCGGTGCGATATTTCAGCACAAAGGCGTTGTAACCTTTCCGGCTGATCTCGGCCGCGTATGGAAATCCTTCGTGAAAAGAACCGACGTAGGCGAACCCGCCGCCCGGATTCACCACCGCGAACGGCGCCCCCGGCTTTCCCCGGTAGAAAAAGAGTCCCGTATTGCGTTTTGCAGGAACCGCCGTCTTTTCCTGTTCCGTGTAGATGTCGTAAAAGACCGTCTTTCCGGCATTGGCGTCGCCGATCAGGCGGTTGAGCGAAGCGGCGGCTTCCGCCGGTTTCACATTGCTGTGATACGGCAGAAGCGTCGCAACCTGATCCAGCGGAACGTCATAATTCCGGTCGTCGTCCCACGGCAGCAGACGCCGCCCGAAATCCCGGAAAGCCGGGTGATTCACAATATCCTGAATGGAATCCGTGGTCCTGATCAGTGATGTCTGTTTATTTCCCGTCATCTGGCCGACTCCGATCTCTTTGAGCCATTTCGTTATCCTGGCATCCATTTCCTTCAGCGAATCCCGGTCCAGCTCGAATTCTCCGGCCAGTACCGCTCCCGGCGCGTATTTGCGGATGTCCTTCAGGCTGTGCCCGATGCCGTAGCCGCCGTGAGTGAAGAACGGCACGACGGTTTTTCCCGACAGATCGTGATCGTGCAGAAAGGATGCCACCGGCGGCGCAATCGTGTACCACCAGATCGGCGAGCCGACGAAGATCACATCGTAGTCGCGGATGTTTGCCGCTTTCGTTTTCAATTTCGGCAGAAAGCCGGAAGCGACCTCCTCCTTGCCCTGTTTCACCACTGCCTGATAGTCTTGGGAATACGGCGTTTCCGGTTCGATTTCGATCAGCGTCCCGCCTGTTTTCCGCTGGATCGCCTGCGCCGCCTGCCGCGTATTGCCGGTATAGGAAAACACGGCAATCAGGATTTTTTTCGAGCCGGGCGGAATGTTCACCGGCTCCTCCGCATTGCAGCCGGATATCGTGAACAGCGCCAGCGCAAGTGCAAGTTCCGAAAAGAATTTTCTTTTCATTTCACGCCTCCGTTTTTCAGGGATCGGAACTGAAATCTGTTCCTTTGTCAATCAATGTAATCATTAGAGCAACTGTAATTCAACAGCAACTTCGCAAAAAAAGAAAAAAATAGCGATCTACGCTCAAGAAATGAAAAATGGTTTCAGTTGAAACAGGAAATCTGGATGAAAAAGAAACGGAAAATGAACGAATTCACCCTTCCGAAATCGTTGAAGAAATGATTGCCGCTCCTTCCTGTAGCCTGAAACTCAAGGAGGCGGAACTGTAAGCAACATAGAATTTCTGGTAAGTCTTGTTGAAAAAAATTATTCTTGAACAAGGAGATAGAAGTAATGTGTTAATAATAACTGTTTAGGCTGACAATACGGTATCGATACATTGTTCTTCGTATTTCTGCATCTAACCTTCGTTACAAAAATTACCGAAAACAGCAGAAAAATTTCCGTTCTTGAAGTTACGGAAATAGCGATAATCAACCATATCAAGGGAAATCCTGCCATCCGGGAACCGGTTGGAAGCCGGGCAAATACGGCTATACTGGAAGAATTCCGTACGATTGCCGTGTCGAAGTTCCCATCGTTGCGAAACGAGATGAATTGCGGGTTGCTCACGACTGACACACTGAACAATATCAGTGTACGAGGCGAACTGTTTGAATTGTGACTCTCCGTTCCTGCTGGTTTACAAACAACCAGTGTAAAATGAACACTCCACCCTTCCGGGGAAATAGCAGTGTGTTTGTACATCGGAATTGTTTCAAAAGCCATTGGCAGGGCGGTTACATTGTTCGAGGCATATCCTTACAAATTATAATTTTAATATGCTTCCAACAGAAAATCAATAAGATTCACCACCTCAATTCCGGCAATGCCGTCGCCGTGAATTTTGTCATACGTGATGATTGTTTTAACGCCGTGTGCAAGTTTTTTAACAAAAAATCCGTTCAAATTGTAGAAGCGA
>ERZ1034952.3480-NODE-3480-length-10561-cov-4.458976_pt1 | contig 10561 bp, 8 predicted proteins | sample MGYA00520625_ERZ1034952 | MGnify/ENA primary metagenome ERZ1034952 (study PRJEB33766, sample SAMN09781773) | gut metagenome | biome: gut microbiome | host: Homo sapiens | place: Madagascar | study: EMG produced TPA metagenomics assembly of the PRJNA485056 data... | reverse complement strand
GTTCACCGACACCGTGCGTCCGCCGAGTGCTAAGAAGCGTGCTCACCAGTGGCTCAAGTGGGCGTCGGGCGCGTTCCTCACCGTCGTTGCGGCGGGGCATGCTCTCTGCCCCGAGGGGGATTTCGCGCCGTTTCTTCTGGCGACGCTCGTCGTGCTTCTGTGGCATACCTATGTGGGCTGCAAGTCGCTCGTGCACGATCTCAGCCTTCCGCGCAGCTTCAAGCTCGGGCTGCGCATCGCTGCGATTATCGTCGCTCTCGGCGTGACGGCGCTCGTCGGAGCCGCTGTGCTTCAGTAGCGGCGTTACGGCGCGGCGGTGGAGATCGCCTGAGTGCGTCTGCGGGTTTCGGCGTGCAGGGGGCTTGCGCTCTTCGTTACCTCTCGAGGGGCATGTCGTCGCAGACGCCGCTGAGGACGTCGATCATGAGGAGGCGCCCCCTGATGAGGCTGCCGCGATCAAGCAGCACCTTCACCGCCTCGGCGCTCTGGAACGCGGCGGTGGCGGCTGCGGTGAAGGGCAGCACGCCCTCGGTCTTCTCTATGCCCGACCCTTCGGTAGTGCCGTATACGGTGACGAACGACGAGTCGCCAGGCATGACCGTGCACACCTGGCCGTACCATCCGGCTACGGCACCGTAGACGAGCGGCGTGTTCTCCTCCTGGCAGGCGTGCGCGAGCCAGAAGCGCGCGTGCAGATCGTCGAGGGCGTCGATTGCGCAGTCGACGTTCGCCGCAAGCGCGCGGGCGCTCTCCTCGCCGAGCCGCTCGATGCGTGCCTCGACGCGCACGAGTGGGTTCACGGCGGCGACGCGCTCGGCGGCGGCCTGCGCCTTCGACGTGCCGATCGTGGCTTCGGTGGCGAGCAGCTGGCGGTTGAGGTTGCTCTCGTCGAACACGTCGCAGTCGAGCGCGATGATGCGTCCCACGCCGATGCGCGCGAGCGACTCGATCACGTAGCCGCCGAGTCCACCGCAGCCTGCGACGAGCACGGTTTTCTCGGCAAGCACCGCGCATTCCGCCTCGCTGAGCGCGGCGCGGTTTCGCAGGTAACGGACGGGGAGGGTCATGGATGCTCCTTCAGAGAGGATGGCGGCGGTAAGACGCACGCAGGCGCTGGAGGTGTGCCGTCGGGGATACGTGCCGCCAGCGGTGAGCGGGGTGCACACCGCCGACAAGGGTGCGCATTGCCAGCAAGGGTACGAGCCAGCCGCACGACGTGCCTGCCAGCGCGTATCCCCGGCGGGCTTGAAGCGCCATCGGGACGCAATATCGTGGCGCGTCCCGATGGCAAAGGGTTACACGTTGCGGTAGGTGTCGCGCATCGAGTCGGCGATGACGCGCCTGCGGCAGGCGGCGCACACCGCCGGCACGCTTGCTGTCTCGTTGCGCTGCGACCATGCGATTGATTCGGGCGTGCCCATGATCGCGCCGCATGAATGGCACTTCACAAGGTTGAACGTCTTGTTCCAGATGGTGCGCTGGTCGGCGTCCTGCGTGTAGGTGATCTCACCGGTGGGGCACACGTTCGCACACGACAGGCACCCGACGCAGGCAAGCGCCTCGGTGTCGTAGGGCGTGCTCACCTTCTTGTCGGTGCCGCGCATGACCGTGCTGATGGCGCCGGTTCCAAGCGCGTTGCACGCCTGCACGCACAAGCCGCACAGGATGCACTTGCCCGCGTCGAGTGCGGTGAGACGTGCGAAGCCGGCGTCGTCGTGCGCGCCGAGCTTCTCGGCCATATCGTACATGTACTCCGAGTCGGGCGCGCGCCGCTCGAGCAGCGCCATGAGCACGGCGCGCTCCTCGCGGATGCGGTCGGTCTTCGTGCGTACGATGCATTCTTGCTCGACGGGGTACACGCAGCTCGTGACCACCTTGGTGCGACCGCGCGTCTCCACCTCCACGATGCAGATGCGGCAGCACGCGCGATGGTCCTCGAAGGCGTCCGAGCGGCAGAGCGCGGGGATGCGGATGCCGTTGCGCTTCGCCACGTCGTAGAGGTACTCGCCCTTCTCGCAGGTGCACGGCACGCCGTCGATCTCGATGGTCAGCATTTCGGCCATCCTAATCCCTCCCTTCGGTTCTCACGGCATTGAAGCGGCACGTCTCGCGGCAGCTGCCGCAGGCGATGCACTTCTGCGGGTCGATGGCGTGCGCTTCCTTGAGCGCGCCCGAGATCGCGTCGGTCGGGCAGGCGCGCGCGCAGGCGCCGCAACCCGTGCACGTTTCGGGATCGATGACGAAACGCGTGAGCTTGGCGCAGACGCCGGCGGGGCAGCGCCGCTCGCGGATGTGCGCCTCGTACTCGTTGCGGAAGAACTTGATGGTGGTGAGCACGGGGTTGGGGGCGGTGCGGCCGAGCGCGCACAGCGATGCGTCCTCCATCGTGTGCCCGATGCGCTCGAGCAGCTCGATGTCGCCCTCCTGGCCGCGTCCCTCGCAGATGTCGGTGAGGATGGCGCGCATCTGGCGCAGACCCTCGCGGCACGGCGTGCACTTGCCGCAGCTCTCCTCGCAGAGGAAGTCGACGTAGTAGCGCGCGACCTCCACCATGCATGAACGATCGTCCATGACGATCATGCCGCCCGAGCCCATCATGGCGCCGTACTCGGTGAGCGTGTCGAAGTCGACGGGCAAATCGAGCAGGCTCTCGGGGATGCAGCCGCCCGAGGGGCCGCCCGTCTGGATGGCCTTGAAGGGGCGGTCGCCCATGATGCCGCCGCCGATGTCGTAGATGAGCGTGCGCAGCGTGGTGCCCATTGGCACTTCCACGAGGCCGGTGTTCTTCACCTTGCCCACCATGGCGAACACCTTGGTGCCCTTCGACCGCTCAGTGCCGAGCTCGGCGTACTTCGCGCCGCCCTCGCGCAGGATGTAGGGGATCGAGGCGAGCGTCTCCACGTTGTTGAGCACGGTGGGCTGGTCAAAGAGACCGCGTTGCACGCTGCGGATGTACTTGGCGCGCGGCTCGCCGACGCGTCCCTCGATGGAGGCCATGAGCGCGGTGGACTCGCCGCACACGAACGCGCCGCCGCCGCGCACGATGGAGAGGTCGAGCTTGTGGCCCGACCCCATGATGGAGGGCCCGAGGATGCCGGCGGCGTACGCGTCGTCGATGGCACGCTGAATGTGGCCGCGAGCGAGCGCGTACTCGTCGCGGATGTAGAGGATGCCCTCCTCGGCGCCGATGGCGAGCGCGCCGATGATCATGCCCTCGATCACGGCATGGGGACAGCCCTCCATCGTGGAGCCGTCCATGAACGCGCCGGGGTCGCCCTCGTCGCCGTTACATACGATGTACTTCGGGAAGTTGTCGTAGCCGGCGGCGGTGCGCCACTTGCGGCCGGTGGGGAAGCCCGCGCCGCCCTTGCCGCGCAGCCCGCTCTTCTCAACCTCGGTGATGATCTCGTCGGGGGTCATCGTGAGCGCGCGCTCGAGACCCTGGTAGCCGCCGCGTGCGCGGTAGGCGTCGAGGGAGAGCGGGTCGATCACGCCCACGTCGGCGAGCACGATCTTGTGCTGCTTTGCGTAGAACGGGTTGTCGGCGAGGTGCTCGAAGTACTCCTTGCCCTCGCGGTACATGAGGCGCTTGACGGGATCGCCTTCGATCGAGTCGATGATCGCGGGCACGTCCTTCGCCTTCACCTGGTAGTACACGAGATCGCGCGGCATGAAGCGCACGACGGGCCCCTTCACGCACTGGCCCGAGCAGCCGGTGCGCACGGTTTTCACCGAGACGTTGCCAATGCTCTTGCGGGCGGCGAGCTCGCGCTCGATCGCCGTGGCGACGTCGAGGGCGCCGTTGGCGATGCAGCTCGTGCCGCAGCAGACGAGGATCTCGCTGACGTCAGCGCTCATCATGCTCCTCCTCTCCGTTGGCGTACCGGTCGATGATGCCGCGCACCTGCTCGACCTTGAGCTTGTTGTGATAGGTGCCGTCGACCACCATGACCGGCGCGAGTGCGCACGATCCGAGGCAGTTGACGAGCTCGACCGAGAACAGGCCGTCCTCGGTGGTTTGCCCCGGATCGATTCCGAGTTCTCTCTTGAGCTGCGTGACGAGGTTCATCGAGCCGCGCAGGTGGCAGGCGGTGCCGTTGCACACCTTGATGATGTGCTCGCCCTTCGGTGTGAGCGACAGCGCCTTGTAGAACGTCGCCATGGAGTACAGCTGCGCCACGGGGCATCCCAGGTGCAGGGCGAGCTGGCGCAGGCCCGGCTCGGGGATGTAGTTGAAGGCGTGCTGCATGTCCTGGAGCGCGGCAAGCGCGTAGCGCTGGTCGGGCGGATACGCCTCGATGATCTCCCTGATCTTCTCTTTTTGTTCCTCTTTGGCCATAACTGCTCTTCTCATCCGCCGGCAACGAGGGGCGTGACGGCGACGTAGTCCTGCTCGGTGAGCGCCGTGTCGGCGCCGTCGAGGTGCTCGATGTGGCGCCCGTTCACGAGCACGATGACGTCGTCGCCCAATCCCGTGCCGTCTTCGTTCAATACGAGGTTCCTGAACGCGGGCCACCGCTGCGCCAGGTCGTGCATGAGGGTGAGCACGTTTGCGGGTGCGGGCACCTCGCAGGTGCGGCAGCCGGTGATCTGGCGGTAGGTGGCGAAGAACTTCACGAGCATGCAAAGCTCCTTTTTCTCGTTCAGGCGGAAAAACCGCAGTGCCCGCCGCCCGCGCAACGGGTGCGCAGGCGGCGGGCTTGCGATGCGTGCCAGCAGACTCGCACCTGTCGGATGCCCCTCGCGGCGTTGCTGTGCTGCGCGAGGGCACCGCGGCGCGGGCCTGCCGGGGGTTGCTACAGCGACAGCTCCTCGAGCTTGGCGGGCGTCGGCTCGCCCTCGGCGGTCCAGCCGCGCTCGGCGTAGTACTCGGCGAGCATGGTCTGCAGCTCGCTGACCTTGCCCTTCGCCGGGCCGCTCGGCAGCGCCTCGCGCAGCAGGCGCGGAGGCAGGGTGTCCTTCTCGACGCCGGCCGCCATGTTGAAGCGCTTCTCGAGGTTCCAGATGCGTTCGCCCTTGAGCAGGATGTCCTCGTCGGACTCGTCGGAGCCGACGGCCTCGCGGTACTGCCCCGCGATCTCGGGCAGGCCGATGGCGAACGTGGTGAACAGGCACATGCCCGTGGAGTCGCACAGCGCCGTGAGGTCCTGGAACGTCTTGAGCATCGACGCCTTGCCCTCGGTGACGAGCGGATCCATCTTCACGGGCAGGCCGAGCACCTCGGGGCTGATCATGTAGCCGCGCACGTGGCAGCCGCCGCGGTTCGATGTGGCGTACTCAAGGCCAATGCCCTGGATGGCGCGGCCGTCGTAGGCGGGCATCTCCTGCTTCTTGACGCTCATAGACAGCTCGGGATGTCCGTACTTCTCGGCCATGCGGTAGGAGCCCATGCCGATGATCTTGCCGAAGCCCTCGCCGTCGGCGCACAGCTGCGTGAGCTTGACCATCGCCTCGGCGTCGCCGAAGCGCAGCGGGAAGCCGATGTCGCTTTCGGGAATGTAGCCGGCCTCGAAGAGCTCCATGGCGCAGGCGACGGTGGAGCCGAGCGTGATCGGGTCCATGCCCTGCTCGTTGCAGATGAAGTTGCACTTGCAGATGGCGGCGATGTCGTTCACGCCGCAGGCGGCGCCGTAGCTCCAACCCGCCTCGTACTCGGGGCCTTCGCCGAAGCCGTCGAAGTTGCCGCGGCCCTCGACCTTGGTGATGCGGCCGCAGGCGATCGAGCAGCCGAAGCAGCCCTGGTTCTTCACGAGGTGCGTCTTGACAAGCGTCTCGCCGCTCGTGTCGTCGGCGTCCTCCCAGTAGGAGCCGTCGCGCGCGTTGCGCAGCGGCAGGCCGCCCACCTCGTTGACAATATTCACGAGGATCTGCGTGCCGAGCGCGCCGAGGCCCTCGCCGGTGACCGGATGCGCCTGCAGCGTGGCGCGGGCGCGCGCCACTTCCTTCATGAACGCGGCGGGACGCGCGACTTTCACGCCGCCCGTGCCGCGCACGACGACGGCCTTGAGGTTCTTCGAACCCATGACCGCGCCCATGCCGCCGCGACCCGCGGCGCGGTTCTTGTCGTTCATGACGGCGGCAAAGAGCATCATGCGCTCGCCGGGCGTGCCGATGCAGGACACGCGCACCTTGCCGTGTTTCGCCTCGAGCGCCTCGGTGGTCTCGTGGACGCCCTGGCCCCACAGCTCGCTCGCGTCGAGCAGCTCGACCGTCGCGTCGTCGATGTGGAGGTAGACAGGGTGGTCGGCGCGACCCTCGAAGATGATGCCGTCGTAGCCGGCGTACTTGAGCTCGGGGCCGAAGTGACCGCCCGAGTTCGCCGCGCCAATGGTGCCCGTGAGCGGGGCCTTCGACACCACCTCGTAGCGGCCCGCCGAGGAGGCGGCGGTGCCGGTGAGCGGGCCCGTCATGAAGATGAGCTTGTTCTCAGGGGACAACGGGTCGATGGTGGGGTCGACCTCGTTGCAGTAGTACTTCGTGCCGAGGCCGCGGGCGCCCACGTAGTCGTTGGCGTCCTTCATGTTGAGCGGTTCCTTGATGATGGTGCCGTCGGTCAGGTTGACGCGGAGGATCGTTCCCATCCAGCCTTTTGCCTGGGTCATTATGCCTGCACCTCCTCGATGGCCGCCTTGAGTCGGTCGGCCGCCAGCTGCTTCTTATCGGGCGCTTCGGCGGGGTCGACGAGGCTGATGGCGCCGGTGGGGCAGAACTTGGCGCACTGCGGGATGCCGCTCGTGCTCGTGCACAGGTCGCACTTGAACACCGATTTCGTGCGCGGCGAATAGGACATGTTGCCGAGCGGGCAGGCGCTCACGCACATCTTGCAGACGATGCACTTGCTTGCGTCGTGGACTACCACGCCGTCGGCGTTGCGGGAGAGGGCGCCCGTGGGGCACACCTTCGCGCACGACGCCTCGTCGCATTGCAGGCACATGATGGGGACGGTGATGGCCGCCTCCTCGTAGTGGAAAACGCTGACGTTTGCGAGCCGCGGGTTGAATTCCTCGTTGTGCTCGAAGGAGCACACGAGTTCGCAGGTGCGGCATGCGACGCAGCGCTTCGGATCGACAACCAGCTGCTGAGCCATAGGGCCACCCTTCCTCTCTCGGGTCCGTCGGGGCGCGCACCTCGTCTTGCGGCCCCGCTTGTCGCCCCGCGCGCAAGCGCCGGAGCGGCCTTGGCCGGACGGATTCTGCCGGGGGAGGCGCTGCCCGACGATGACGTGCGCTTCGCGGACGAGCGGTCTCCACCTCATATTCAAGCACGGATAATGGGCATGTGGCGGTTCTAGTTTTACCGGGGGAGCGCGACTTGCACGGTACCTGCCCGATTTTCTGTCGTACTCGGGAGAAGGCGCGCAATCCATCTGCCTTATGGCTAGGCAGAAAGGGATGGAGTGAACGATGAGAACGTTTGATTACCTCAACTTGCCGCATGCGCTGTTCGAACGCAGGGCGGGGGACCTCAATGCGCTGCTTCACCAGGACAAGGGCAAGGTCGACCTGCTCAAGCAGCTTCATCCCGACGTACTCGCCGCCTTCGAGCGACAGGCCCGTTTCGACAACGTGGACGCCTCGCTGCGCATCGAGGGCCTGCGGCTGTCGGAGGACCGCCTGCGCGCCGTGCTCGCGCACGAGGAGGAGACGTACCCCGAGCGTCCCGCCGACTACCTCGCCGGGCTTGAGGACGTCGAAGCCCAGGCGTTCGGCTATGCGCGGGCGCTCCGTGCGATCGAGCAGCAGGCCGACGAGCTCGAGCTCTCCTCGGCGACGATGGTGCGCATCTTCGAGACGCTCTACGCCAACAAAACGTTCGGCAAGCGCAGCCGCTACCGCCGCGAGGACTACATGCAGGTTCTCGTCGACGGGCACGCCCGCGCCGTCCAGGTGAGTCCCATCGTGGCGTTCGAGACGCCGCTCGTGTTCGGAGCGGCGTGCGACAGCCTCGCCCAGGCGTTCGACGCCGACCGCTGCAGCCCGCTCATCCTCGCGGCGGTGTTCACGGTCGACCTGCTGTGCATTCGCCCGTTCGCGGCGGGCAACGGGCGCGTGGCGCGCCTGGCTGCGGCGCTGCTCATGGAGAAGGCGCACTTCGACATCTTTCGCTACGTGAGCGTCGATGCGATCATCGCACAGGACGCCGCCGCCTACTACGACGCGCTCAACGCGTGCGTGGAAGGGTGGGAGCGTGCCCGCGGCGATTACCGCCCCTTCGTCGAGTACTGGTTCGCGTGCATCCACGCGGCCTACGAGCAGCTCTTCGAGCGCGTGGAGGTGCGGGCGAGCGCGCCGAGCGGCAAGGCCGAGCGCGTGCGGGCGTTCGTGGAGCATGCGGCGGGCCCCGTGACGAAGCGCGCGATCATGCAGGCGAACCCCGATATCAGCATCGGCACGGTGGAGGCTGCGCTCGGGAGGCTCGTGAAAGACGGCGCCGTGCGCAAGGTGGGCAGCGGGCGCGCGACCGCCTACGAGTTCGTGCCGCGCGCGGGCGACGGCGCGTAGCGCGGGCGCGAGGTGACGGGCATCCGGCTGCAGTGCGGGTGCGGGGTGCCGGGCATCCGACGGCGGGCGGCCGGCGACAGGAGACCGAGTCGCGCGGTGCGCCTTGCGACGGGCCCTGCCGCCGCTTTCTGCCGCTTGCCGCCTTGCAGCGGAAGATGCGCTACAATTACCAGTTTGCAACGACAACCTATCGTTCGCCGCGCATGCCGCCGCTGCGGCGCGCCTGCGCGGCGACTGCCGATTTCAGCGAAAGACTGATTCACCATGATCATGCAGATAGAGCACCTCTCGAAGTCGTTCGGTGGGCGCACCCTGTTTTCCGACGTCACGTTCCGCCTTGAGGAGTACGACCGTCTCGCGCTCGTCGGTCCGAACGGCGCGGGCAAAACCACCATGCTCAACATCATCTCGGGCCGTGAGGACGCCGACGAGGGGCGCATCATCCTGGCGAAGGGTGCGCGCGTGGGCTATCTCGAGCAGGAGGCCATCGAGATGCCCGACCGTCCCATCTTCGACGAGGTCATGGCATCGCAGGTGGAGGTGCTTGAGGCCGAGCAGCGCCTGCGCAAGCTCGAGTCCGAGCTCGGCGAGAACCCCTCCGAGCGCGAGCTGGCGGCGGCGGGCCGCGCACGTGACGCGTTCGAGCAGCTCGGCGGCTACGTCATCGAGGCGAAGGTGCGCGGGGTGATGTTCGGTCTCGGCTTCAAGGAGGCCGACCTCACACGCTCCACGAACGAGTTCTCGGGCGGCTGGCAGATGCGCATTGCGCTCGCGAAGCTGCTCATCCGCAATCCCGAGGTGCTCCTGCTCGACGAGCCGACGAACCACCTCGACCTCGAGAGCGTCAAGTGGCTCGAGGGCTTTCTGCGCGGATACGCCGGCACCGTCATCGTGGTGAGCCACGACCGTGCGTTCATGGACAACATGGTCGACCGTGTGGCCGAGGTGGACAACGGTCACGTGAACCTGTACAAGGGCAACTACACCGCCTACCTGAAAGGGCGCGAGGAGCGCCTCGAGCGCCTGCGCGCCGAGAAGGCGAAGCAGGACGAGGAGATCGCGCACCTCGAGGCGTTCGTCGAAAAGTTCCGCTACAAGGCCACGAAGGCCAAGCAGGCGCAGGACCGCCTCAAGAAGCTCGAGAAGATCAAGGCCGAGCGCATCGTCATCCCCGAGGAGCGAAAGACGGTCCACTTCAACTTCAAGCAGCCGCCGCGCACGGGCGACGAGGTGGTGCACGCGCGCGGGCTTGTGAAACGCTACGGCGAGCACGCGGTGTACGAGGGGCTCGACCTGTCGCTCTACCGCGGCGACAAGGTGGCGCTCGTCGGTCCGAACGGCGCGGGCAAGTCGACGCTGCTCAAGATGATCGCCGGCGTGCTCACGCCTGATGCGGGCACCATCACCTACGGCACCAACGTGAGCAAGACCTACTACGCGCAGCACCAGCTCGAAGAGCTTTCGCCCGGCAACACGGTGTTCGAGGAGCTCGATCGCGTGGCGCCGGCGTGGAGCATCAGCCAGGTGCGCACGCTGCTCGGCGCGTTTTTGTTCAAAGGCGACGACGTGGAAAAGAAGGTGAGCGTGCTGTCGGGCGGCGAGAAGAGCCGTCTGGCGCTCGCGAAGATGCTCGTGGCGCCGCGTCCGCTGCTCTGCCTCGACGAGCCGACGAACCATCTCGACATTGCGAGTGCCGACATCCTCGAGCAGGCGCTCAACGCGTTCGAGGGCACCATTCTGCTCATCACGCACGATCGCCATCTCATCCGAGGCGTTGCCAACAAGATCATCGAGGTCATGCCCGGCAAGCTCACCGTGTACGACGGCGACTACGACTATTACCTCTTCAAGTCGGGGCAGCTCGACAACCCCGATCCCACCGACCGCTCGCTCGTCGACGACGTCTTCGAGGAGGCCGAGGCGGCGGGCCGCGGCAAGGGCGCGGGGAAGGCGGCTGGTGCGCAAGCGTCTGCGGCGAAGGGGAAGGCTGCGGCGGATAAACCCGCTGCGAACGGCGATGCCACCGCGGCGGCTGCGGGCGGCAAGGCTCAGCTCACGGC
>ERZ1034952.3479-NODE-3479-length-10561-cov-4.689130_pt1 | contig 10561 bp, 10 predicted proteins | sample MGYA00520625_ERZ1034952 | MGnify/ENA primary metagenome ERZ1034952 (study PRJEB33766, sample SAMN09781773) | gut metagenome | biome: gut microbiome | host: Homo sapiens | place: Madagascar | study: EMG produced TPA metagenomics assembly of the PRJNA485056 data... | reverse complement strand
CCCACTCAAGTCTTACAGTTACTTCGCCTTTCCCATTGGGATAAGCATAATAAGCAATATTGGAAAATATTTCATCTATCACAACGTATGCTCTGCTAGGATTTATTTTATCTCTTGCTACCTCATTTAAGAAATCTCCTGTAAAATTTTCTACTTTCCCAACATTTTTTATTTCTGCATCAACTATAATTTCCTTGATCACAGTAAATGCACTCCCCTCTCCACATCTACTTACCACGATTCGCCTCAAACACCAAAGACTTTACTTTCAGCAATCTAACTTGTGTACTTCGTTCGTTTTCATCTAACTTCATAGTAATATAACGAATGCTTTCTTGCGTATTTGGTATCACAACATGCTCCAAAGCATTTACGCGCCGACGTGTTTTCTCAATCTCGTCTGCAAGCAATTTACATGATTTCTCCTTTTCTGCAAGTTTCACCATATCCGGCAAAATATTAGATAATTTATCAACTGCATCGTCTAAATCCGCAGAAGTTAATGCAAAACCGTATGGATATTTTAATGATTCATCTGGGTTACGATATTTTGCAATAAATTGAGGGATATCCACACTCATTACATTTTTACTATTAACCTCAAGCATTACTTCCTGTTTAGGTAACATCAACGCTGATCTAAGAGATTCCTTGTTCATAGATGCCCGTGCTAAAATAAAGCCTTTATGAGATTCTTTTATACCAAGTTCCACTTTTTCACGAAGGTCCTTTGTTTCCCGAACAATGTCCAAAAACTGTCTCATCATTTCATCACGTTTATCTTTAAGCAACTTATGGCCCTTTCTTGCAGTCAATAGTTTTTTCTTTAATTTACTAAGTTCTTGACGTGTAGGGTTGATCTGTATCGCAGGCATGCTACTCACCTCATTTCATAGTACTTATCTAGCATATCATCATCGATACGTTTCAACTCACTTTTTGGTAAAATTCGCAAAAGTTTCCATCCAAGATCAAGTGTTTGCTCAATGTTCCTATTCGTTGTGTATCCTTGAGATACGTACTCTCTCTCAAATTCATCTGCAAACTTGGCATAAAGCTTATCAATATCCGTAAGAGCAGCTTCTCCAAGAATCACCATAAGTTCTTTAGCTTCCTTACCACGCGCGTATGCAGAAAACAATTGATTCATTGTGCTAGCATGATCCTCACGTGTTTTTCCTTCGCCAATCCCCTTATCTTTAAGTCTAGAAAGTGATGGTAGTACATCAATTGGTGGAGTAATTCCTTTTCTAAAGAGGTCTCTACTGAGTATAATTTGTCCCTCAGTGATATATCCTGTTAAATCGGGTATTGGATGGGTTTTGTCATCTTCAGGCATAGTAAGTATAGGAATCATAGTTACACTACCAGGCTTACCTTTTTGCCTACCAGCCCTTTCATACAACGACGCTAAATCTGTGTACATATAACCAGGATATCCTCTTCTTCCTGGAACTTCTTTACGCGCTGCAGAAACTTCCCTCAGTGCATCTGCATAATTAGTTATATCTGTAAGGATAACTAAAACGTGCATATTTTTTTCAAAAGCTAAATACTCTGCAGCACTTAAAGCCATTCGTGGAGTTGCAATGCGTTCAATTGCTGGGTCATTGGCTAAATTCACAAACATAACCGTACGTTCAAGAGCACCTGTACTCTTAAAACTTTCCACAAAAAAGTTAGATTCCTCAAATGTAATACCCATTGCAGCAAAAACAACTGCAAAAGGTTCATCCGTACCTCTTACCATCGCCTGTCGTGCAATTTGGGCCGCCAAATTCGCATGCGGCAATCCACTTGCAGAAAAAATCGGCAATTTTTGACCCCTAACAAGAGTATTTAATCCATCAATTGCAGAAATTCCTGTTTGTACAAATTCTTGCGGATAATTTCTGGCTGCCGGATTCATCGGTACTCCGTTTATATCTATACGTTTATCAGCAAGAATATTTGGACCACCATCAATAGGGTTACCGAGTCCATCAAAAACCCTTCCCAACATTTCCTCTGACGCTGCAAGTTCCATACTTCTTCCTAAAAATCTCACTTTACTTCCTGCTAAATTAATTCCCGCTGAACTTTCAAAAAGTTGTACTAAGGCATCCGTTCCATTAATTTCAAGAACTTTGCACCTACGTTTCTCACCATTTTGAAGCTCAATAACACCGAGTTCATTGTAACTTACACCATCTACACCCCTCACAAGCATTAATGGTCCGGCAACTTCACTTATCGTTCTATAGTCCTTTGGCATTACTCGTCACCCCTTTGTACCGCAAGATTTATCTCATCAGCAATCATATCTGAAATCGCCTTATATTCAGAATCAACGCTTTCTTCATTCACATATTTAAATCTTCCAATTCTTTCACGCACTTTCATATTCAAAATATCTTTAGCCGTAGCACCTCTTTTCAAGGCTTCCTGCGTAACTTCATGGAACATCAATATTGTTTTCATCATAAAGTATTGCTTGTTAAGCGAAGTATACGTGTCTACTTTATGAAAAGCATTCTGATGCAAGAAATCCTCACGTATTGATCTTGCAACTTCAAGTTTCACATGATCAGACGGGGACAAAGCATCCATACCAACTAGTTTGACAATCTCCTCTAACTCTGATTCCTCTTGCAAAATTGACATTATTTTAGTTCGCATATCAATCCAATCTTTAGCGACATTTCTAGAAAACCACTTGGATAAAGTATCAACGTAAAGCGAGTAACTATTTAACCAATTGATTGCAGGAAAGTGTCTTTTGTATGCGAGGCTTGAATCGAGCCCCCAAAATACTTTCACAATACGAAGTGTGGCCTGAGACACCGGTTCTGATATATCTCCACCCGGAGGTGAAACAGCCCCTATAACGGAAAGCGCCCCCTCACGTTGATCCGAACCGATAGCAATCACTCTACCAGCTCTTTCGTAAAATTGCGCAAGTCTGCTTGCAAGGTATGCTGGATAACCTTCTTCACCTGGCATCTCTTCCAATCTGCCTGACATCTCACGAAGTGCCTCTGCCCACCTTGACGTTGAATCGGCCATAAGTGCAACTGAGTAACCCATATCACGAAAATACTCTGCAATAGTAATTCCAGTATAAATTGACGCTTCTCTTGCTGCAACTGGCATATCTGAAGTATTTGCAATAAGTACAGTACGTTTCATTAAAGATTGCCCTGTTTTTGGATCGATAAGTTCCGGAAATTCGTTCAAAACATCTGTCATTTCATTTCCACGTTCACCACAACCAATATATACCACAATATCAGCTTCTGCCCATTTTGCAAGCTGATGCTGAACTATTGTTTTTCCGCTTCCAAACGGTCCCGGAACTGAAGCAACTCCACCCTTTGCTATTGGAAAGAGAGTATCAATTACACGTTGACCTGTTACAAGTGGTTTATCGGGAGACAATTTTGTTCTATAGGGTCTTCCTACTCTAACCGGCCACCTTTGCATTAAAGTAAGATTTTTAACTTCACCAGACTCTAATTTCACTTTTACAACCGTATCCTGAACAGTAAACTCACCTTGATCTACTTGAATAACTTCGCCAAATACTCCAGGAGGAACCAAAATTTTGTGTAAAACAGCATCTGTTTCCTTTACTGTTCCAACCACATCGCCCTCCGTTATTATATCGCCAATTTTTACACTTGGCACAAAATCCCATTGGCGATCTCTTTTAAGCGACGGCACCTCAAGCCCTCTTTTTAGATTCGCACCAGACAATTTCATTATATCGTCAAGTGGGCGCTGTATCCCATCAAATATGCTACCAATCAACCCAGGACCAAGTTCTACACTTAACGGTTCTCCTGTAGTTTCAACTGGTTCCCCTGGACCAAGCCCAGATGTTTCCTCGTAAACTTGAATTGATGCCTCATCTCCATGCATCTCTATAACTTCACCAATCAGGTGCATATTGCTCACTCTGACTACATCAAACATATTCGCCTCATGCATACCGCTTGCTATTACTAACGGCCCTGCCACTTTTTTTATCTTTCCACTACTCATAAATAACCTTTCACCCTTTCCCGAAAATTATGTCTGAGCCTACCGCTTTTTCTACCGCTTTGCGCAAATCCCGGACTCCTGTAGACGTATCCTCTCCCACACCCGGTATCGGAATAATGGCAGGTAACATTTGACTTTCATACAATCTCAACTCCGATTCAATTTCGGAATATATTTTCTCAGTTACAAAAACTATTGCATACGATTCGCTAGATATGATTTTTTTTAATTTTTGAAGCGCTAACTCGCCATCTTCAACAACAAACGTCTCAATACCAACTGCTGCGAATCCATACACACTGTTTACATCACCCAATATTGAAACCTTATACATACATAGCCCTCAATCTTTCTTCAATAACATCATCTGCCACTTTACCCTCTTTAGAAACAATTATCATACGCACATTTTTTATCTCACTCAAACGCGCGTACACATATGCAAATATTGCAGACAATGTGAACTGATTTGATTTTTCCTTCTGCATACTACCCATGACTAAATTTTCGCACCACACCTCAAACCTAGCCATAGACTTACAAATTTCAGGAACTGCATCCTTATAGTCAGTAAACTCCAAGTAAGCATATATTTCATTAAGCCCTTTTGCAGCACACTTGGCAAGCCGATCTATATCTAACGTCCCGCATTTTGCCAAAATTCTATTAAAAAACCTAAGTGAACGTTTCATTTTACATCCACGCACTGCAACTTTTATGTTAGCAACATCCACAAAAAGTCTAACATACTCTTCGCAAAGTGCATTTTTGCTTTTTTTCGCAAAACCTTCCATCGCATACAAAAGATCTCGGTCTATTACACTATCACACACCTGAGCATCAGTTGATTCAAAAAGCAACGCTCTAGCTTTAGCGGCTGTCTCGCGCATATACTCTGGAAGTTGATCAAAATCTTTAGTTTCTATAGCCTGAACCATTACCTTCGGATCAATCGTACAAAAACTAAAAAACAAAGGTTTTACATCTTTATCGTTCGCAACTGATTTTATTGCCGTTTTCAAATTAGTATAGTCATTTGGAATTTTAAATATATTAAATAAATCCACATCACTTACCAATTCTCCAATAAGGTTCCACAAATCCTCAAGTTGCCAATTTACAAAATCATCTATTGATTTACACGACTCGTCTCCCCATGCATGATCACGAAGGTACGCAAAGCAATCACTCACATCTTTACACGAAATTAATGCACGCATATTCGATTCAGAAAAAAGACGCATCTCTTTCGCGCGAAGCCTAGCCACAGCATATATATACTGTTTTTTCATAAGATCACCTTACTTTCCCTCATCTGAAAATAAAAATTCTTTCAACATATCACAAAGCTCATCATTATATTGTTCAAAAAGGGCCTCTATTGAATAATTTTGTTCTACGCCACCATTTTTCAATATAAATCCTCCCATTATATTAGCAGGATTTAAATCAAACAAGACCTTCGAACATCTACCCTCTGCAAGCAAATCCATTTGTACTACAAATTCTTCTGTTACCCGTTTTCTGTCATGCATAGACAAAGCTATCATATACTCCGAATTTTCACACAAAACCCTATCAAGCAACCAAAGCATAACTTCAAAGTATTTTTCGGTAGGCAAACCTAACAAATACGTTTTTGCATCAGAAATGATTGAATTTATAGCATCTTGCTTAGCTGATAATATAACCTTACGTTTCTCAAGATCCTCAGCAGACCGATTTTTTTTCAAAAGCTTTTCTATTATTACGTCCGCGTTCTTCAGTATATCAGTTGCTTTTTCATACGCTTTTTCTCTTGTTTTTTCTAAAATTTCAGTTGCCTTCTTATGAGCATTCTCTATTATTTCCTGCGATTGAACCGATGCTTCACTTTCGATATCATAAATCATCTTCTCTAAACTTGTCATTCTATCACTCCTTTACCAAAGAGATTATTCATTTGCATCGCGTTACACAGTTTTCTTCTACCAACGCAGCAAAGCCACGCAAAGGTACTAACTTTGCTACACTTCCACATGCAAACATACAATTATAAAATCACTTTTAAAGGTAAAATTTTTATATAAAGTTATTGGATAGCACCAACGTTAGTAACCATCAAGAATGAAATGAGAAGCGCTAATATTGCATAAAATTCAACCATTGTAGTAAGTAATAAACCTTTGCCAGATTGATCAGGGCGCTTTGAAGTCAGAGCAATGCTCGACACCGCAACTCTAGCTTGTCTTATCGCTGACCACAAACCTACAACTGCCATCGGTAAACATGCTACAAAATACGATACTCCTTGGGTTAACGTCACTGAAGCCATTTTGCTCTGATCGCCACCCAAAACACCAACCTGAATAAAAACTATAACTGCAATAAGCAATCCGTATAAACCTTGCGTACCCGGAAGTAATTGCAAAACCATCACTTTACCGAATTTACTTGGATCTTCCGTCACAACCCCTGCAGCAGCTTCACCTGCCATACCTACTCCTATCGCAGAACCTATTCCTGACATCAATGCTGCAAGCACCGCACCTGTTAATGCTAAAGTAATACCTAAATTAAACATGATTAAATTCCTCCTTAACGTTATAAAACTTTGTCTTTGCAGAAAACGGTGAAAATTTTCGTCCTCCGCCCTCATAAAATTTACCAAAGAACTCCACAAACTGAAGTCGATTTGAGTGGACATATGCGCCAAGTGCATTCATCCCAATATTGATACTGTGTCCTATTACAAATATCAATCCAAACACAATAATTCCTAAAATTCCACCATGGCATATCTGGTTACACACAATGAGCGCTATCTGGTTAAACACACTACCAATTACTCCAGTAGCTAGTCCTAACGCTAACAACCTTGAATATGAAAGCAAATCACTTACATATCCAGTTATGCCGTAAAGGCCATAAAGCCCTTTTAAGAATTTTTTAAAGAAACCTTTAGATTCTCTACCAGACGTCAGTAAAATTCCAACCAATCCTGCAATTGCAAGATACCCTGCAAGCATCGACACTATATCTGGTATAATCAAATTTTCAAGTGTAAGTATACTTTTAACCATTGGCACAGTCATCAAATAAACTGCACCACCAATCAATACCAACATCCAAAAAAACGAATCACAAATTGCATCAATAAACCTTTTATCACGCACCTTTTGATAAAAGTCTATCACAAGCCCTGCAAAAAGATGAATTATTCCTATTCCAAACGAAAATGCTAACATCGTCATAGGATTCTTATCTGGAGCAATCCATACAGGCCCCACTATATCTGCTTTAGCACCGCAAAAATTTCTTGCAATAAGATTAATCGCATCTCCAAAATACCCGCCAAATATAACACCCCAGAACATAGTACTGAGACCACAGTAAAATAAAAGTTTCATCATATTTTTCAAAGACTCTTCCATATGTTTAAACTTCAAAAGAGCAACCCCACACACAGAGGACATCAAAAATCCATACGCTGCATCCGATAGCATGATCCCATAAAGAATGTAATAAAAAATAGACATAATCGGAGTAGGATCAATTTCCTTTTTCCCCGGTAAACTATACCCCTCAAGTACAGATTCTCCCGGAGAAGTAAAAAAATTGTTCTTAAGCAATACCGGTACATCATCCGTGTTCGACACATCTTGGATCTCTACAATAGCTGAAAACTTATTTTCTAGAAAATCACTCAATTCATTAGCAATCCTGCTTGGAACATACCCTTCCATTACAAACGTTTTTTTAGTAAGGGAAAGTTTCTCAAGCACTTCATACTTATCTTTTCGCATATTGTAATAATCGATCATAAATCTAATTGCATTTGTCATCCCAACAAAACTTTTTATTTCACGTTCTTGAACTTTTATTTCTTCTTCTAACTCAGATTGTTTTAATAAAAGTTCACTTTTTCGATTTTTAGGATTTTCACGTGATTTTAGTGGAGGAGGAGTAAATCCAATTTCTCGTAAACTTCCCTCCAGTTTCTCTGCAAAAGGCTTCTTACAAACTATAAAAAGACATGTGAGTTCTTTTGATGAACTAATCACCTCCGCATGTACTTCAGGAATATCCGGATTAATTTCCGAAATTTTCTCAAGCAACCCCTGTAGTGTAATTTCATATGGCACCGAACCAATAAACACATGAGCGCTTCTAGTTTCACTCAAGTGCATCGATACATCCAAATTTTCCCACGGTTTTAAAAGTTCTAACTGTGAAGATATTTTCACCTTTTCTGCTATTTCTTCCGAAATACTCCTATTTAACAGAAGTATCCTTGAAACTGTTCTCATTATCTCATCCGCACTCCCAACAAAATTATAATAATCATCTGCTGAGATATTTTTTTTCCCTGAAAGCGACGATGGTGTTGGCGGAAGGGCTTCTATATACCCACCTAAAACATCAAGAGCCTTTTGAGACAATTCCACACTTTTTTCAAATACTGCTCTCGATTTAGATGTATCTAATTTTTTCACATTCGATCCAATATCCGATTGTATAATCTCCACTACACCTTGTCGCTGCATAGTTTCAAGTAGCTTCTTTCTATATTTTGCAAAAGCACAAATTGTAATGTGCTTCATTTTCTCAATTGCCACAAGTATCGCCCCCTTTTTACTTTGACAATATTTTTTCGAGAACAAGTTTCACAGCCGCATCATGCTTTTCTTTTGACAATTTTTTTATACTTATTGACTCTTGCCTCACCTTGTACAAAATCTCCTTAGTTGCTCGTTCTGCCCGATTTTGTTCTATACCAATTTTTAAGTTTGCTTTTGCTCTTGCCTCCTTCATAATCGAATTTTCCATTTTTTCTGCCGCAGCCTTAGCTTGATCAAGAATCCTTTTTGCCTTATTTTCTGCAGCCTTTATCATCTTATCTGCACTAAGTTCTGCTTGTTTTATAGATTCTATCGCTTCACTTGCCATCGTTTCACCACCATTCCTTCACCATCCACACTCAGATGTACATTTTAAAATTACCATCCGGCGTTTCGTAATATTTACCTACTAGATGAACTTTCAATAGATTAGTCGTCCCAGACGTCCCGAGTGGAATTCCTGCTGTTATTACAACTAAATCGCCCATCTTTAAAAGTTCATTTTGTTCTGATACTTGTATTACATGATCAAAAAGTTCATCCGTGCTTGTTTTTTCATTTATTAGGATAGGTATAACACCCCATGACATGTTAAGTTGACGCATAACATAATCTTTAGTTGTACCTGCTATAATCGGGCAACTCGGACGATACTTAGAAATCATCCTAGCAGTTTTGCCGGATTTAGTAACCGTTACTATAGCCGTTGCATCCAGATCATGTGCTGTAGTACACGTCGCATGAGAAATCGCCAAGGTTATATTTGGAGAACCCTCCACATCACGTTTTTTAAATCTTTTCACATAATCAATGTCAAGTTCTGTACGTCTTGCTATTCTATCCATTGTAGTAAGTGCTGCTACTGGATACTTACCAGCCGCAGTTTCCGCAGACAGCATGATAGCACTCGTCCCATCATAAATCGCATTTGCTACATCTGTTGTTTCCGCACGGGTTGGACGAGGATTTTTCACCATGGAATCTAACATTTGAGTAGCTGTCACAACTTGTTTTCCCGCATCGTAAACTTTTTTAATTAACTCTTTCTGTAAAACGGGTATATCCTCCATTGCAACCTCTACCCCAAGATCCCCTCTAGCCACCATTATGCCATCTGCAGCATCTATTATTTTGTCTATATTATGCACTCCATCATAATTTTCTATCTTAGCAATAATTTTTATATAGTCCCCACCAAGTTTTGAAAGTTCATCACGCATTAACATTATATCGTGATGTGATCTTGTAAATGATGCTGCTATAAAATCAAAACCCTCTTCCACCGCAAATTTCAAGTCACACTGATCCTTTGGGCTTATAAATGGCATTGATAATCTTATATTAGGAACATTTATGCCTTTTTTAGCTGACAACACACCACCATTTATTACTGTGCAATAAATCTCTGTTTCAGACACATCATCTACTTTCAATGCAATAAGGCCATCATCCAAAAGTATTTTAGTACCCTTTTTCACATCTCCAGGCAAATCTTTATAGCTTATTGATGATATTGTATTATCCCCTACAATACTTCTCGTGGTCAACGTAAACTTCTGCCCTTCCACAAGGTTTACTTTATCCTCCTGAAAAACACCAGTTCTTATCTCCGGGCCTTTAGTGTCAAGTAAGAGTGCAACTGGTAATGACAATTCATCTCGTATTTTCTTTACCATGTTTATACGTACGCGCTGAGCATCCTGAGTTTGGTGGGACATGTTTATCCTCGCCACGTCCATCCCCCGTATCATTAACTGCCGTAATACATTTTCGTCATCTGTTGACGGACCCAATGTACAAATTATCTTCGTTTTTCTTCTATTCTTCAATATCATTCTATAGCTCCCCCTCTTTTCTGTTTCATCAAAATAAGACTGTGTCACTCACCTTCACGAAAAGTTTAATCTATAAAATATTTTCGCCTTCAAATGTTTATA
>ERZ1034952.3476-NODE-3476-length-10567-cov-12.845795_pt1 | contig 10567 bp, 9 predicted proteins | sample MGYA00520625_ERZ1034952 | MGnify/ENA primary metagenome ERZ1034952 (study PRJEB33766, sample SAMN09781773) | gut metagenome | biome: gut microbiome | host: Homo sapiens | place: Madagascar | study: EMG produced TPA metagenomics assembly of the PRJNA485056 data... | reverse complement strand
TCGGGCTCGATGCCCTTTGCCACGTCCACGATGATCTGGCCGTCGGCCACATAGGACCGGGCCTTTGCCGCCGTGGAGCGGACGAACACCGACGGCACTGCGAACAGCAGGATGTCCTTGTCTTTGCAGACTTCCTCGATGCTCTTGGTGAACCGCAGCTCGTCGGGGATCTTCATCTGCGGCAGGTTGGGGTGCTTGCGGGTGGTGGAAAGGCTGTCGATCTCCTTCTCGATGGCCGACCACACCAGCACATCATTCCCGCTCACAGTCAGCATCCGTGCAAGGGCCATGCCCCAGGTGCCAGCGCCCAGAATACCAATACGTTTCATCACGTTTGTCCTCCGTATCCGCCGCGCTCCCGTCTGGCGGGGCGTGCGGCCTGTTTGTACCTTTACAGGTCTATACAGTTCTATTGTACCCGAAAGCTTCTGCCGCGTCAACTACTCTGCCGTTCTGCACAAAGTTAGCACCTGTTTTTCATCCATTTCGTCTATACCATGCAATTTTTCGAAACCATTTGCGTTCATTTCCAAATCATGTTATAGTATTCTGGTAGGTTTTGTAGGATTTTCATTTTTTCCTCTTGACTTTGACCCTGCTTTAAGGTATATAATATGTCCACCCACTTGTCCTGTCTGTTTATTCAAATTTTGAAAAAGGAGTATCCATGCTGGAAACACTCTTATCCAACCGCACCGTCAGCGTGCTCTGGGAGGCTCTTCCCCGCATCCTCTCGGCGGGCCTCACCATGACCATTCCCCTCACCCTCGTCTCGTTCACCCTGGCGATGGTGCTGGCGGTGGCCGTGGCGCTGGTGCAGTACGCCCGGGTGCCGGTGCTGAGCCAGCTGGCCCGGTTCTACATCTGGGTCATCCGCGGCACGCCGCTGCTGGTGCAGCTTTTCATCATCTTTTACGGCCTGCCCAGCGTGGGCATCATGCTGGACGCTTTCCCGGCGGCAGTCATCGCCTTCGCCTTCAACGAGGGCGCGTACTGCGCCGAGACCATGCGCGGCGCACTCGAGAGCGTGCCGCAGGGCCAGCTGGAAGCCGGCTACTGCGTCGGCATGAGCTGGTGGCAGATCATGCGCCGCATCGTGCTGCCGCAGGCCCTGCGCACCGCCGTGCCTGCCCTCTCCAACTCCCTCATCGGCATGATAAAGGACACCTCTCTGGCCTCCAACATCACGGTAGCGGAGCTGTTCATGGCCGGCCAGCGCGTCGCCGCCCGCACCTACATCTTCCTGCCCATCTACTGTGAGGTGGCCGTGGTGTATCTGCTGTTCTGTACCGTCATCACCAAGCTGCAAGGGCTGCTGGAGCGCCAGCTCAACGCCCACGGCTTCCAGTAAGAAAGGAGTGTGGCTGTTATGGCAATGTTAGAGATACACGGCATCCACAAATCCTTCCATACTTACGCAAAGCCCGGCGTCCATCCCGGCGTCTTTGGCCGCGCCCCCAAGCCGACCAGCAGTCTGGACGTACTGCGCGGCGTCGATTTGACGGTGGAAAAGGGCGACGTCGTGGCCATCCTTGGCCCTTCCGGCTCAGGCAAGACCACCCTGCTGCGTTGTCTCAACTTCCTTGAGACGGCGGACGCAGGCAAGCTCACCTTCGACGGCGAGACCTTCGACCTCGCCCACGCTGACCGCGCCAGCATCGCGCGGCTGCGCCGCAAGACGGCATTCGTCTTCCAGAACTACAACCTCTTCCGCAATAAGACGGCCCTGCAGAACGTCACCGAGGGCCTCATCGTCGCCCGGAAGATGCCCAAAGCGGAGGCCGATGCCGTCGGCATGAAGATGCTGGAAAAGGTCGGCCTCGCCGACCGTGCCGACTACTACCCCCGTCAGCTGTCGGGCGGTCAGCAGCAGCGCGTGGCCATCGCCCGCGCTCTCGCCTCCGGCCCCGAGATCATCTATTTCGACGAACCCACCAGCGCCCTCGACCCGGAATTGACCGGCGAGGTGCTGGCCGTCATGCGGCAGCTGGCACAGGAGGGCATGACCATGCTGGTCGTCACCCATGAGATGGGCTTTGCCCGCAACGTCTCGTCCCGCACCGTCTTTATGGAAAACGGCGTCGTGGTCGAGGAAGCCCCCTCGCAGGAGTTCTTCGCCCATCCCAAAGAGGCAAGGACCCGTGAGTTCCTTCAGAAAATTTCCCATACTGAATAAGAAAGGATCATCCCCTATGAAACGCAGAACCTTTATTTCTCTCATGAGCGTCATGGCCGCTGCCGGTGTTCTCTCGCTGGCTGGCTGCTCTTCCAATACTTCCACCTCCACTGCTTCCAGCACCGCTGCTTCTGCTTCCGCTGCTGCCGCCAACAAGCTGGAGACCATCCAGTCCAACGGCAAGCTGGTCATCGCGCTGGAAGGCGCATGGCAGCCCTGGAGCTTCCACGATGAGAGCGACACCCTTGTGGGCTACGACGTCGAAGTCTCCCGTGCCATTGCCGAGAAGCTGGGCGTCGAGCCCGAGTACGTCGAGAGCGACTGGGACAGCCTGTTTGCCGGTCTGGACGCTGGCCGCTACGACCTCGTCTGCAACGGCGTCGAAGTCACCGAAGAGCGCGCCAAGACCTACGACTTCACCACTCCCTACGGCTACATCCACACCGCCCTCGCCGTCCGCAAGGATAACGACGACATCAAGAGCTTCGAGGACCTCGCCGGCAAGACCACGGCCAACAGCCTCGCTTCCACCTACATGGAGCTGGCCGAGAGCTACGGCGCGACCGTGCAGGGCATCGACACGCTGGAAGAGACCATCCAGCTGCTGACTGCTGGCCGCATCGACGCCACCCTGAACGCCAACGTCTCCTTCTACGACTACCTGAACGTCCATCCGGACGCCGACTTCAAGCTGGTCGCCCAGACCGAAGATGCTTCTCACGTTGCGATCCCTGTCGTCAAGAGCGAAGACTCTTCCTTCCTCGACGCCCTCAACAGCGCCATCGACGAGCTGCGCGCTGACGGCACCCTCAAGGAGCTGGGCGAGAAGTATTTCGGTCAGGATATTTCTTCCGAGAATTAACTTTTTGTTTTGATTGCCAGCGAAGCATCAGAAGTGCATCATGGTCTATCCCGTAGGCGAAACCGCAAAGCTTCCGGATCTCGTCAAAAATATCCGGGAAGAAGATGTTCCCGAGCGCTTCCGTGCCGAACTGCGCGGTGTCCCGGAAAGCAAATAAGAATATTGACGAAGGGGGGCAGGTGTCATGCAGCACCTGCCCCCTTTTTGTTATAAATATCTTCCGGTAATACTCTCCGGGTTTTCCTGAATCTCCTCCGGCGTGCCTGTTGCCACAACGCGGCCGCCGCTCTCGCCGCCGCCCGGCCCCATGTCGATGACATAGTCCGCGTTGCGGATGACATCAAGGTCGTGCTCAATGACAACGACCGTTGCGCCGTTGTCCAGCAGGGCTTGGAACACCCGCAGCAGCACCTGCACGTCCAGCGGGTGGAGGCCGATGCTGGGCTCATCGAAAACGAACACCGAGTCGGTCTGGGTGCGGCCGATCTCGCTGGCCAGCTTGAGGCGCTGGGCCTCGCCGCCGGAGAGGCTGGGCGTTTCCTCGCCCAGTGTCAGGTAGCCCAGACCCAGCTGCTGCAATGTCTGCAGGCGCTGGCTCACTGTCTTCATCCCGCCGCAGAACTCAAGGGCGGAGTTGACGTCCATATCCATCAGCTGCGGCAAAGAGGCTGTCTGCTCCGCCTCGTTGGTCAGCTTCACGCCGTAAGCCGCCCGCGCGTAGCGGGAGCCCCGGCAGTCGGGGCAGACGATGTTCACATCCGGCAGGAACTGCACGTCCAGGCTCACCTCACCGGTGCCGTCGCAGCCGGGGCAGCGCAGACTGCCAGTATTGTAGGAAAAATCGCTGGCCTTGAAGCCCTTTTGCCTGGCGTCCGGAGATTTGGCATAGAGCTTCCGCAGCTCGTCGTGGACGCCCGCATAGGTCGCCACGGTAGAGCGCACATTGATGCCGATGGGCGTCGCGTCGATGAGCTTGACGCGCGCGATGCCCTCGGCGCGAATCTCCCGGATATGTGCCGGGAGGGCGCTGCCGTTTATCTTTGCTTCCAGCGCCGGTACGAGGCTTTCCAGCACCATCGTCGTTTTGCCGGAGCCGGACACGCCCGTTACCACGGTGAGCCGCCCCTTGGGAATGTCCAGCTCCAAAGGCTTGACCGTGTGGATGCTGCCGGTGGAGAGATGGATAGCCCCCTCTGCGAACATCTCCCCTGTCCCGGCACACCGGCGCAATTTCGTCTCAGCTTTTCCGGAGAGGAACGGCCCGATCTGGGACTCCGGCTTTGCCTCCAAATCAGCTATCGTCCCTTCGGCAATGACATGTCCACCCTTGACTCCCGCTTCCGGCCCCATCTCGATCACCCAATCGGCCTCTTTCAGGATCTGGGTGTCGTGGTCCACCAGAATGACCGAGTTGCCATCGGCCACGAGGTCGTGCATCACGCCGGTCAGGCCCACGATGTTCGACGGATGCAGGCCGATGGACGGCTCATCCAGCACATAGAGCACGCCGGTGGTGCGGTTGCGGACGGCCCGGGCCAGCTGCATCCGCTGGCGCTCACCGGTGGAAAGGGTCGAGGCCGAGCGGTCAAGCGTCAGATAACCCAGACCTAAGTCCATCAGCCGCTTGGCGGTACTTTCGAATGCCTCACAGATGCTCTCCGCCATCGGGCGCATCTCTTCCGGCAGGCTGCCCGGCACGCCCTTCACCCACTCCACGAGGGCTTCCAGCGTCATCTGGCAGGCTTCGTCCAGCGAGATGCCCCGCAGCTTCGGCGCACGCGCCGCCGCTGAGAGCCGTGAGCCGTGACACTCGGGGCAGACATCTTCCCGCAGGAACTTTTCCACCCGCTTCATGCCCTTGTCATCCTTGACCTTTGCAAGAGCATTTTCTACAGTGTAGACGGCATTGTAATAGGTAAAGTCCAGCTCGCCGGCCTGATTCGAGTTCCTGGCGTGGTAGAAGATATGCTTTTTCTCTGCTGGACCGTGGTAGACGATGTCCTTTTCCTGTTCGGTCAGGTCGCGGAACGGCACATCCGTCCTCACGCCCATCTCCCGGCAGACGTCTGTCATCAGCGACCACATCAGGCTGTTCCACGGGGCCACTGCGCCGCCGTCGATGGTCAGCGAGTCGTCCGGCACCAGCGACGCGATGTCCACCGTCCGGACGCTGCCTGTGCCGCTGCACTTCTGGCAGGCACCTTGAGAGTTGAAAGCCAGCTCCTCCGCCGACGGCGCATAGAAATACGCACCGCACTCCGGGCAGACCAGCTCCTTGCCCGCCGCAACAGCCAGCGTCGGCGGGATGTAATGCCCGTTCGGGCAGCGGTGGCTTGCGAGGCGGGAGTACATGAGCCGCAGGCTGTTCAGCAATTCCGTGCCGGTGCCGAAGGTGCTGCGGATGCCCGGCACGCCCGGCCGCTGGTGCAGTGCCAGCGCCGCCGGGACATACAGCACCTCTTCCACCGAGGCTTTCGAAGCCTGGGTCATCCGGCGGCGGGTGTAGGTGGACAGCGCCTCCAGATACCGGCGGGAGCCTTCGGCATACAGCACCCCCAGCGCCAGCGAGGATTTACCCGACCCCGACACGCCCGCAATGCCCACGATCTTGTTCAGCGGGATGTCCACGTCGATGTTTTTCAGGTTGTGTACCTTTGCCCCGCGCACGAGCATTTTGTCTATCATTCTGGTTTCCCTTCCCTTTGGCTTTTTTTCGCCAGATGAATTCCATGTTCTCTGTTTTAGTATAGCGTATCCTGGTGTGCATTTCCACAATGGTCACCAATAAAATGCTGTTTGCACCGGCAGACACAGAAGAGTATACTATAATCAGTAAGGATCTCAAGTTCCTGTGCACATGTATCTGACGAGATAAAAGGAGAACGAACATGGCAGTATTTCCAAAAGAATTTGTATGGGGCGCTGCGACTGCAGCCTATCAAATCGAGGGCGGTGCCGTCGAGGATGGAAAAGGCCGGAGCATCTGGGATGTTTTCTCCCACACACCGGGCCGCACCTATCGGGGCGAGACCGGTGATACCGCCTGCGACAGCTATCACCGCTGGCGGGAAGACATCGAACTGCTGAAGTCGATGCACCTGAAAGCTTATCGCTTCTCTGTGGCGTGGACGCGCATCGCCCCCACCGGCGGCACGGACTGGAACGAAAAAGGCTTTGCCTATTACGATGGTCTTGTGAATACTTTGCTGGAAGCGGGCATCGAGCCGTATATTACGCTGTATCACTGGGATTTGCCGCAGGCGCTGGAAGAAAAGGGCGGCTGGCAGAATGAGGACACCGCCCGGGCGTTTGCAGTCTACACGGCAAAAATGGCAGAACATTTCAAAGGCAGGGTCCACCAGTGGTTCACTTTCAATGAGCCTGCCTGTATCGTGAAAATGGGCTATGGGACAGGTGAGCATGCGCCGGGGCTGAAACTCCCGCTGGAAGGGCAGTTCACCTGCTGGCAGAATATCATCTATGCGCACTGCCTTGCCGCGCAGGCGCTCCGCCATACGGACGCCGAAAACAGAGTGGGCTTCGTCTCCACAGGCCGCATCTGCTACCCCGCATCTGAGGCAAAAGCAGATGTGGACGCCGCCCGGGCTCTGACCTTTGCCTGCCCGGACGAGGACTGGGCCTTCACCCACACGATGTCGCTCGACCCTCTGTGCCTTGGCCGCTGGCCCAGCCCGGACCTCTGTGGGCCGCAGCTTTCCGCCTGCATCGGTGCTGTGCCGCAATACATCAACGACGCCCTGTCTCTGGGCAGACCAGATATGCTCGGGCTGAACATCTACAATGCCGCGCCTGTACAGATGGGAACGAATGGCCCCTGTTATGTGGAGCGCCCTGCGGGATACGCTCACACAGCCATGAACTGGCCGGTAGAGCCGGAAAGCCTGAACTGGGGTCCCCGTTACATCCAGGAGCGGTATGGACTGCCCATGTTCATCGCGGAGAACGGCTTATCCTGCACCGACAAAATCTATCGGGACGGCAAGGTGCATGACGTGGAGCGAATTGATTTTCTGGCGCGCTATCTGGAAAAACTCTCCGAGGGCATTCAGGCCGGTGCCGACGTGCGAGGGTACTTCCATTGGAGCCTGCTGGACAACTACGAGTGGCACAGCGGATACAGAGAGCGTTTTGGTCTGGTGTACGTCGATTACGCTTCCGGGCGGCGCGTCCCGAAAGACAGTGCCTTCTGGTATGGCGAAGTCGCGGCGACCAATGGCGGGTCCATCTGACCTGTAAAATAAAAGGCCGGAAGTTTCTCCAATACAGAACGAATATTGCAGCCATATCCAAGATACATCTTCCCCATCCTGCAAATTCTTTTATAATAGCACTGCTGCCTGAAAGCGCTGCAACAAATTCCCATATCAAAAGGGAAGCTTTCCGGTATGGGACAACGACAAATCATTTTATTGGGATACGAAAGAGACGCCCTCCGCCTGCTTCGGCGCTGCCGGATGGCCCGGCTCCGCTTTTGTCAACATCTGCTGGAACTTCCGGGCCGCCGTGTTCAGCGGGCGGTGATGGTCGTAGACGAGGCAGATAGAGCGGGAGGGAATGATCTCCTGCAGATGCAGCTCGACAATCTCGCCGCGGGCCAGAAGCTCTTTCGTCATCGGTTCCGGCACGAAGGCAAGGCCCAGCTCACTTTTCACCAGCGTGAGCATCTGGTCGGTGGTGGCGGCCTCGGTGTCGGGCCGGAGCACGGCGTCGTGGTCGAGAAAGAACTGCCGGTAGAAGCTCCGGGTCATGCTCTCATCGCTGAGAGAGATGAGCGGATAGCAGCTCAGTTCTTTCAGCGTCAGGCGCTGGCTGGCCAGTGCAGTGAAGGACTTTCCACCCACCAGCACTTCATAAAACGGTCTCAGTTCCACCATCTTCAGGCCCTGTTCTACTTCCGCCGGGGTGGAGATGATGGCAAAATCCACTTCTCCGTTCTTCACAGCCTGCACCGCCTGGGGCGTAGAGTGGTTCGAGATGCGCAGCCGGATGCCGGGATACTCGGTGTGGAACGTCCGCAGCTTCTCGGCCAGATAGATGTTCAGCGCCGTCTCCGTCGCGCTGATGCTGATGGAGCCATGCTCGAGGGTGGCGCTGGCGCTCAGCTCTTCCTCCGCATCCTGTATCTGCACCGCCGCCGAGGCGATGCGGGAGTAGAGCATCTCGCCCTCCGGCGTCAGGGTCACGCCCCGGTTGGAGCGGATGAACAGCACGCAGTTCAGCTGGCTTTCCAGCCGGTTCATCGAGTGGGTGATGTTGGGCTGGTTGTTGCCCAGCACCCGCGCCGCTTTCGTAAAGTTCTGATACTTCGCCACATAATAGAAAATTTTGTAGTATTCCCAATCAACGTACATGGGAGCCATCCCCTCTTTCATACCAGAATCACATTTTTACTTTTCCCCCACCAGCGCCACGGCAACATCATTGACATTCGTGCCAGTAGCGCCGGTCATAATAAGGCCGTCCACAGCTTTCAGTGCATGGTAGGCGTCGTTGTTTTGCAGAGTGTCGAACACATTCCAGCCCTTGGCGGTCAGTGCGGAGAGGGTGTCACCATCCACATAGCCGCCGGCAGCATCCGTGGGGCCGTCGGTGCCGTCACTGCCCACCGAGAACACTGCTGCATCCAGCCCGGCCAGCGCCGGAGCCGCTGCAAGGGCAAGCTCCTGATTCCGTCCGCCGAGGCCCTTGCCGGTCAGGTGGACGACCGTCTCGCCGCCTGCGATGTAGGCCAGCTTTTTTCCATGCCCCGCGTGGGTCCGGACGATGGAGCCAAGGAAGCTGCCCGCCTCCCGGGCTTCACAGCAGAGCTGGTCGGTCAGCAGGACGGGCTCATAGCCAAGCTCCCGGCAGGCGGAAGCGGCGGCGGTGCAAAGCTCCCGCACACTGCCAGTGATCTGGGTCGTCACATTGTCCAGCATCTTGGGCGTTTCCTGCGCCAGAAGAACTTTTGCCTGTTCCGAGAGCTTCAGGTGATACTTCTCCGCAATGGCAAGCGCCTGTGCGCAAGTAGAGGTGTCCGGCACCGCCGGGCCGCTGGCTATCATATCCAGCGGGTCGCCCAGAATATCGCTCAGCACGATGCTGAATACCTGAGCCGGGGAACATGCCTGCGTGAACCGCCCGCCCTTGACGCCCGAAAGCCGTTTGCGGATGGTGTTCATCTCCACGATGTCAGCGCCACTGGCAAGGAGCTGGCCGGTGATGTCCTGCAATTCTGTGCTGGGGAGCAGCGGTTTTTCAAACAATGCACTTCCTCCGCCGGAGAGCAAAAACAGCACGGTATCCTCCGCCGCCAGGCCGCGCACCAGCTCCAATGCCTTCTCGGTGGCCGCAAAACTGTTCTCGTCCGGCACCGGATGGCCTGCTTCATAACAATTTACTCCCAGAATTTCGCCCCTGACGTGCTTGTATTTGGTCACGACCACGCCGCCGTCCACACGGCCCAGCGCTTCCACCGCCGCGTGTGCCATCTGCCATGCGGCCTTGCCCGCTGCGACCAGCAGCACCCTGCCGCCCTTGGGCGCAAAGGCTTTCAATGCGCGGCGGACAGCTTCGTCCGGCAGGACAGCGTTCAGGCTGGATGCGATGATGGCATCGGCATCCTTTCGCAGAGTCGAGTTCATAAAACAGACCTCCTTGTGGGGTATGATTTACAGCAGACCGGCTTCGGTCATGGTTTTTACAAAGCCCCGCCTGGCCGTCCGGAATCATTATACAGCAAGACCGACGTTTCGGGAATACTTTCGGCAATGGTTTTGAAATTGCTGTACAGCTCGACATCACGGACTGTACCTTCCTTAGTTGGGTCTTGTATCTGATTTTTATACTCGTTCTCTACGAAATACCAGGATCTTGTTTACAAACATCCCCCATGCAGCCGCCGGATCACCTTAAATGCGACCTCATGTTCTGTTGTCAGCGGTTTTTTCAAAGCGAAGAAAACAACACCGCTGGTCGGACAGGTGATCTCTGCCTCCACCTCCGCAGTAAACGGGTCAAGGATCACGCCCATTTTCTGACCATACTTCACTTCCTGTCCCGGCTCCACGAAGCGGCGGAAGATCCCGCCCGCCGGGGTGAGTACATTTGCCATCTCGTTTTCCTGCACGACGGTGGACAGATACCCGCTGTGGCAGTGGTATCGCAGTAAACCGACCCGGCTGAGATACCGCAGCACGGCAGCAACGGCTTCCTGTGCGCTCTGCTCGTCAACTTCGTCCGTTTCCTTGGTATAAATGCTGAACGCATTGGTCTCCCAGATCTGCCAATTATAGTTCAGCGTCGTCGTATCAATGGGGGCCGGTTTGCGCATGACCACATAAGGCAGGCCGAACAGATTGCCCAGGCTGGCCGTCTGATAGCCGGTGTTCATAATACAAATGTGCGGAACAAAGTCACCGGGCAGATAGAAGGACGCAAAATGGATATGCCCACACGCAGGACAAGCCCCGGTTGGAGCTGACCGAGAAGATCGAAGCGAACTTCTATTCCCAAGACCTGACCCCGGC
>ERZ1034952.3470-NODE-3470-length-10576-cov-5.492159_pt1 | contig 10576 bp, 5 predicted proteins | sample MGYA00520625_ERZ1034952 | MGnify/ENA primary metagenome ERZ1034952 (study PRJEB33766, sample SAMN09781773) | gut metagenome | biome: gut microbiome | host: Homo sapiens | place: Madagascar | study: EMG produced TPA metagenomics assembly of the PRJNA485056 data... | reverse complement strand
CTCCGCAGAATCCCTCCGGCTTGCCTGCGGCAACCCACCTCCCTTTACAAGGGAGACAAAAGCGAATTAAAAGGTCACGCACATTCTTTTTAAATTCCGTAAATTCCTTTGAAATCCCTCCGGCTTGCCTGCGGCAACCCACCTCCCTTTACAAGGGAGGCAAAAAGCGAATTAAAAGGTCACGCACATTCTTTTTAAATTCCGTAAATTCCTATGAAATCCCTCCGGCTTGCCTTCGGCAACCCACCTCCCTTTTCAAGGGAGGCAAAAAGCTTCCAAACTGCTTTGGCGAGGCTTGCTCTCTGCAAGGGAGGCTGAAAAGTAAAAAGACGAAAACGGAAGTGGAAAACGAATAGTCAAAAGGGCGGGCAAGGGTGTGTGGAAAGCTCCTCATATGACACACAAAAAAAGAATAGGCATACAGCACCTAAATTAAGTACAAAAACAGAATAGGCACACGATATCAGAATGGGGTACAGAAACGGAATGGTGCACAAAATGCAAAACATGGCACAAAAAAACAGAGCAAGGCGAACCTTGCTCTGCTTATGATTGTTAATAAATCGGATCGATTGCTACGTGAGCGTCAGATCTCAACCCAACCCGAGTCGCCGCCCTCTACGGGGCCGGTGCCTATGGAGATTGTGATGATATCATCAAGCTCGTATGCAGAAACATCGAAATCCGGTGTTTGATAAACCTGTTTCATTGAGATTTAATCTCCTTTCAAGATATAGTAAAGTTTCGCTGTGGTTTCTTGGTAAAATTCAATTACTGAGCTTTCCAAGCAGCAACAGCAGCATCATATCCTGAAGCAACTTTAGCAGTTACAGCTGCGGAATACCAAACATAATGATCGGCAGTACCGTCATTGTAGCATACATAAGCGATGCAGTCAATATCAGTTGCCTGAGAAGCATGAGAGATATTCTTGACGATTGCGCCAAAGTATGCATCGGAAGAAGCGTCTGCCTGACTTACATAGTCGGTAGAAGCAGCTTTCCAAGCTGACGGAAGTGCGGTGCCTTTTTCAACTGCTGCCTTAGCAGCATCTGCATCGGCAGCGCCTGTGTTGGCAGCAATGAAGCCAACGCTCTTAATTTTATTGCCGTTTGAGTTCATAGCAGCGAAGTCAGCAGCTGTGATAACCGAAGTAAGTCTGAACTGGAAGAGATCATCCGGAGCAGTTGTCTTATCGCCTGTGAACTTAACCTGAGTCTTATACTTAGCTACAGAATAAGACGGAGCTGACGGCATGTTAGCCATGATGTTAGCTTTTGAAGCATCAAAGCTTGAAACGTAGGTTGGAGTATTTGTACCGTCTGTTTTTTTGATTGTCTGCTGTGATTTGTATGCATCACAAATCTTGATGTTCTTGTTGCCAGAAGCAAGAGCTGCTTCATCGCCTGTGACATTAAACTTGAATGTCATCTGAGCTACTGAAACACCAGCAGCATCTTCTGTTACTGTGAAGCCCCACTTGTTTGTCTGACCTTTAGATGCATCAGAAAGGATCTGCTGCATAACACCGCTGTTATACAGAGCCTTTTCATCTTCAGCCATTGTTGAAGCTTTCATAACAGCAGCAGCATAGTTTGCATTGATATTAGGCTTTGTACCATCTTTTGCATAACCAGCCAAGTCTCCTACAAACGTCCTTGATGTAAGGTCAGGAGTATAGACATTCTTGTCATAAAGAAGGCAAATCTTCATATCACTCATTTTCTGGCTAAAGTCAGCCATTTCGAATGAAAGTGTTACTGTTACAGTAGCACCGGGAACGATTTCCTTCTCGGTTTTATCCGAAACCAAAATCATACCGAATTCCTTACCATCTTCAAGAGCAAAAGCATTAACTGCAAACACGCTAAAAAGCATCACAACAACAAGAGCAACACTTAAAATTTTTCTCATCTTAAGCATAATTTAATCTCCTATTTGTTTAGTTTTTTAATTAATATAAATTACCAAGCACCATTAAAAACTCCAGCCATTTCAGCCTGTGAAGGAAGTGTAACGAGCCATGCGTCATGTGCTTCAATATCACCAGCATCCGAACCGTCAATGCTACCATCGCCGTTTACATCTGCTGAATAATATGCTGCTGTGTCCTCATCAATTGTAACAAGCCAAGCATCATGTGCTTCAACGTCGCCGGCATCCGAGCCGTCAACACTACCGTCGCCATTAACATCACCGAAGTAAATGAATACATAAGTAGCTACTACTTCGCCTGCAGCATCTTTAAGAAGAATTGTAGCACCTGTTGACATATTGCCATCAGCATTAGCTACAACTTCAATAGAACCTGCTTTTGTAGTAACAAAATCCTCAATGTTTTCGCCATTAAGGGTATCTATACCGAATACACAGCCGGCATAGTCGCCCGAGCCAGTGCAAAGGTCTTTTCTGATAACCGCACCGTTGCCTTCTTCGGTAAGGATAAGTTCCGGATCAGCTGCAGCAGCAGCCTTCATTACCGGGAATGTAAGTTTCTGACCTGTGGTATAAACCGTAGAGGTTACATCAGAGGTCTTGTAGGAACCTACATAGAGTTTACCGCCGAGATTGGTCATTGTTTTCTGATCGTTGAGCACACCGAAAGCGGCCGCAGTATCGGAAATGGCCTTAGAAGCGGTAAAGGTGAGGGTCGAAAGTACGACGCCGTTTGCCTTCTGAGCAACAGCTCCGCCGGCAGCCTGCGGTAATACGCCGACATAGACATAAGTCTTGCCGCCCGCAGCAGCATCATTTACGACCGTCTTTGTTGCATCGCCTGCACCGAACAGCGTTGAAGCGGTTGTGCCGCTTACAAACTTAACAGCACTTCTGTCATACTGAACAGGAACAGAAACCGTTGCAGCATAATAATCTGTGGTTAATTTTACGGTAACCTTGACCGTATCGCCTGCGCTATATGACGCCTTGTCAAACGATAAAGCGATAGTGCCGTTTTCTGCGACACCGGTATTATCATTTGCGAAAACGCCGACTGCAAGCACGCCAAGGAGCATAACTACAGATACAATAAGGCTAATAGCCTTTTTTGCCTTGGTCATTTTTTGCCTCCTTCTATTCTTAATCAATATTAAATATACACTTTTGAGAGCACAATGTCAATAATTTGTGAATAAAAATGGCACGCCGAAAGAAAATATCCCTTACGCTATCACAAATAAAGTTATTTCCTCGCGGGCTTACAAGCTTTGTACCGTTTTTTCACAAAACTATTCCGCCGCACTTTTAAAGTATATGCTCTAATCTTTTTAAGAATATCCCATTACATACGCCCTTGTGGGGGAGAACACTCCCCCACCGGGTTTTAACTTAAGTAATTAAAGGAAATTACTTCTGAGCGATTGCAGTTCCGCCGTAAGCAGCGTCAACTACAAGGCCGTAGTTAGCGAGGTCAACCTTACCGGTAGCAAGGCCGCCTGCAGTCTTATAAGCGCCTGTGAGAGCAGTTTTGTTGTTGATTGCGAGGTCCATGGAGGAAGCATCGAATCCGTCAACAACACCGTCGCCGTTTACATCGCCGTAGATAACGACTGTGTAGATAGCAACCGGAGCACCGCTCGACTTAAGGCTGAGTGTTGCGGTAGCGCCTGTACCATAAAGGCCTGCAGCGTTAGCGGCAACATTAAGAGTTGTAGCCGAAGAATCCTTAGCCGTTACTCTTGCGAGTACGTCGTCGGCAGTAGCAAGCGAGCCGGGTGTTATTCCGGTGATGAGAGAAGCGTTCTCTGTTACGGAAACGCCCTCATTTGAACCCGCCGTGGTGGGAACTGCTACGTACTTGCATACGAACGGAGCCATAGCATTCTTGAGGTTTGTGATAACAGCGTCAATCTGAGCTGCTACAACGTTTGAATAGAAGCGGTCATTTGCAGCATAGTTTTCAGCGGAGCCGCTGTAAAGGTTTGCTGTGTTGCCCTTCTCATCGGTGTACTCATAGCCGAGTACGGAAACGAGCTTAGCATAAGCTTCGGTCTCTGTAAGACCGTCAGCCTTTGATGCGTCAAATGTATATGCACTGTTTTCAGTGAATATTGACTTAGCCTGAGCTATAACTGCCTCAAGCTCGGTGTAAGCACCTGCCTCGAGAGCAGAAGCCGATTTCGGCATAAGAGCGCGCTGAGCGATTTCAAGCTCATACTTAACATCGAATACCTCGGACTGAAGAGCATTTGCGTTGGCATTTAATGCCTCGGCAGCTGCAAGAGCCTTGGTGTATCTTGCATAAGAGCCTGCTGTGTAGTCAGCCTCTTTGTAGCCCTGAGCCTTAGCCGCAGCAATTTCTTTGGCAAGGAACTGCTTTTCGGTTTTAACCGCAGCGCCCTTCAGGAAGCTTGCATACCAAGCAATGTTCTTAGCGCTGTTAAGGATTTCAAGCTCCGAATAACTGGGAGCCTTGTAAGCCTTTACGGCATCCATATAAGCGTTCTGAGCTTCGGTTGAAGGAGCCTTCATGGAAGCTACGATAGCACTCTTATATGTAGCGTTTGCCTTGTTGGCAATAGCAGTAATTTCAGCCTCTGAAAGTGAGCTGCCGTCAATGTACTTTTCGGGAGCTACGGGGCCCTTGTAAGCGTCAATGATAGCGTTGCCGGCTTTCATTGCCTTTTCGTAAGCCCAATAAGCATAGAGGTCGAAGTTCTGATAGTTGATGTCGCCGGCAGCCTTAAGAGCATCCTCAATGGGAGCCGGTGTAACGGTTGCTGAACCGCTTGAAGGTGTTGTGCTCTCGTTGTTTGCTGTATCAAGAGCCTTAGCGGCGGTTTCAAGAGCGGTTATGGCTGCAGTGAGATTGTCGTCACTGTAATTGCCGAGGTTAGCCTTCCTGAACGGGCCGTAAACAAGCTTAGCGGCAGCGGTAAGAGCTGTCCAGTAAGTGTTCCAAGCCTCTGCCGGATACTTAGAAGAATCACGGTTAGCCTTGAACTCGCTGTCAACGACCTTCTTAATATTGGTGCCGTTGTAATAATAGAGTGTGCCGAACGGGGCAGTCATGGTAAGAGTACCATCTTGTCTTCTGTATTTACCGTAAACAGTTACCGAGCTGTTACCGAGAGCAAATGAAGAAGCTGAAGGAACAGTCTCTATATCCACATCGGATCTAACTCTTAACGGATTGACGGAGATTGAGCTCTCCTTGGGGAAGTTGAAACTATTAGATACAAGTGCTTCTGCCTGGCCCGATGACTCAAAGATGCTCGAATCAAAGCCGGAAATAGAACCCTTGGTGAACTTACAATCAGTATCTCTCTGGTTGGTCCAAGTTACGGCAATGTTTGAAATAGCAGAAGCAAGAGCCGATGCATTTGTTACAAGGTAATCTGTGGTGGTTTCACCCTTCATCTTAACTACATCATATATGTTTGTCTTCTTATCTTCCTTAGACCAAGCGGTGCCGACATCTGTAGCATCGTTGGTTGCATACTCAAAGGTAGTGGAAGTAATGTCGCCGTTGTAATCAGTACCGTCCTTGAAGGAGAAGCTGTAAACAGCGGTTACCTTTACAAGGCTGTCTGTGGGAACTGCCGTGTTAAGAGTAACATCGGTGCTCTCATACGGTGAAAGTTTCTTTTCGCCGCTTTTGAGCATTTCGGTACCGTTAACGGTAACAGACTTAAGAGTGAGCATATAAGGATGATCATATGTATCGCCGTGCTTTAAGATCATACCTGCAGATGCGTTTGTTACCTTAAGAGTAGTATTCATCTGGCCGTTTTTAAGCTGTACATAGTTAAGTGTACCCTTATCTATTGTAAGCTTAGGCTCAGCATAGGACTGAGCGTTAGTAGTCCAGCCGAGGAAGAAGTTTACGATCGGAAGAGCTACGTCAAGAAGACCGCCTGATTGAACGGCATAGGCAATACCTAAAATCAATTTCTCTGCGAGGTCTGCAATAGCGCCCTTCTGAAGAATAGCGTCAAGTGAATTGTAAGAATCGGCGATAAGAGCGGTGTTGCCGCATACCTTACCGAAAACCTTGTTAAGGAGTTCTCTTACGATTCTGAATACTGCGGGATACATAGCCTCGGTTCTGAGAGTGCTGTTAGCAGGAATATTGAATATGCCCGTAACGCTGTTTGTACCGAGGAGCTTGCTTACGTCAAGGTTGAGAAGTCTGTCGATAATGTCTTCTCTGAGAACAGTCTCAAGGAAGGTCTTACCGTCAGCAGCGGTTTCGTTGATTATCTTCTCAACAGGAAGAACGTCGCGGATAATCTTGTCGAGCTTAACCCACGGATCCTGTGCGGTAGCAAGGTCGAGGTCAAGGCCGTCGGTGTTGATGAGCTTCTGTACCTTCCAGCACCACTCGTTGTCAGAGGTGAGAGCCCAGTCGATTATCCAGTCAATGGTGTCTTCCCAAGCGCGTGTGTTCTTTTCGAAGTCTGCAAGCTTATAAGTCTTGGAGGCTGCAAATTTGTAGCCGTCAGCCTTATCGGAGCCGAGGTCGGCAAGCTTGGAGAGATACTTCATACCGATGTCGGTGCCCATGGTAAAGATAACATCGAGCCAATAGCCGCTGTTCTTACCCTTTACGAGGGTCTTCGAGTTGTAATCGGCATAAATAAGTGCGTCATAGTTGTAAGTCGGAACGAACTGAGTTGCAAGCTCACGAATTACGCAAGCGAGAAGAGCGGTTACGTTCTGTCCCTTGAGCTCGGCAGCCGACGGGAGAATTATCTGAGGCATAAGAGCCTTAACGCCGATTGCGCCGAGAGCGGTAACAACATCCTGATCGGAAGCGGACTTATCTACAACTGTGTCATAGTAGCCTGCATAAACAGTCTCATAGCCGGTACCGAAGAGATACTCGGGGTTATAAGCTGCTACATACTGAAGAGCCTTGCGAAGATTGGGAATGAGCTTTGTATTATCGCCCTTTGTCCAATTGATTGCAGCCTTTGCAGTATCCGAAAGAATTGTGTCGATTGCCTTGCTGACAAAATCGTTGAGCGACGCAAGAACGGTGGTATAACCCGCTGCCGAAGCAGTAACGGAGCCGTTGTTTGCAGCTGTGGGCATAAACTCGTCAACGAAATCACCGGAGATGGTGTAGTTCCAGTTAATGAGCTTAGCGAACGAATTAGCGGTGGACATATCAAACTTGAGCCAGGTCTCTGTGAGACCGTCTTTGCTGACAAGGCGATAATAGCCGTTGCCGTCGGAGCCTATTGTGAAGTCCGACCACTCCCAGTTATATGCGCCGGCAGCCTTAGAATAGAATGCCTTTACATCTGACGGAAGCTTAGCGAGAACAGCGGTGGCCTCTGAAGCCTTGCCGCCGAAGAGCTCGGTCTTTTCAGCGCCGAACCACTGTGCAAGAAGCATCTTAACGGAGCCGTTGAGAACAACGGGAGCAAGATCCTTAAATACATAGGGAGCTACCTGATAGAGAGCCGAAACAAGAGTATTGCTGTCAAGGTTGAAGATTTCGGAAACCTTACCGCTTGTGGCAAGTGAGGGAAGGAAGTAGCTGTCTTTAACGTAATATTTTACGTTTTCGCCGGCAGCGTTAGCGTAAACATAAACGCCTGTGCCTTTGCCTTCCATATCGGTTTCTTCGGTCTTGTAATATTTCTCATCCTGAGAAATATATGTCTTCTTGGCGGTATCATATTCAAATACCTCGATGTAAGCACCCTTAGAGTCTGAGCCCTTAACATAATAATCGCGAAGACCTGCTTCAGCGCTTGTCGGAAGAGCAATGTGATTGCTTATGCAGTTGCCGGAAGCGTCTTCTTTATAAGAAGTATAGCTCTGCGGCTTAGACATAGCGTTGATGAGGACCTTCTTGATAAGAGTGTCGGGATTTTCGGTTGTTGTTGAATAAGTGTTGATGAGCGTCATGTCATCGTCAACTCTTGCGAACACCGGATAAACGAGGCCTTTTAACATACCCGGAAGATCCGAGAGGTACTTATTAACGCCGGAAATATCAACAAAGTTGCCGATAATGCCAACGTCGAGTTTGCCGTCGTTGATAACCTTTTTAACGAGACCTGCGTTGTCGTTAAGAAGGGTTGCAATGCCGTTGACTATGTCGAGCTGAGCGTGGTTTTCTCTTGTCATGCCCGACGGCCAGTTTTTAAGGTTAGCGTCTTTAACTATGCCGAGCAAGCTTTTGACAAGCTTAACAAGTCCGTTGTTAAGAAGAGCCTGAGCGCTGTCGATGGTTCCGCAAAGAGCATTAACCGAGCGAAGGTCGATAACAAGATGCAAACCTGCTTTGTTAATAACATCGCCCATGTTTATGTTCGCGGCAGCGAGGGTAACATCAAGGAAGTCGAATACAACCGACATTCTCTCTTCGGTAGAGAGTCTTGTTACCGCGCCGTCCGGGCTGTATGCGTCAAGAGCGGTAAGATTATCAGAGGTCTGATACTTCGTCTTTGCGGCAAACGCCATTACGGACATAGTTGAGAAAATCATGACAACTGCCAAGATGACACTTAACAATTTGGTAGATTTTTTCATACGTGTTTTTTCCTCCTAAAAAGATTTACATTAAAACCATGTATGTGTGCCCGATTTTTTCTGCGGGCGGCACTCCCCGCAACAATTCCTCGCACAAAATCCGCTGTACTTCTGACCGCTCTTTGATTTACAAGAAAGCAAACCGATTTCGGCACGTTAACTCGGTCGGTTTCCACCGTTTCCACTTCCGTAAAAATGAATCGGTGGAAAACTGATGATACACACCCGAGCATATTACCGTAGGATGTGTATCAAAACGGGATGGAAACTGCACGGTAAATCAGCCGTGCGGCAGCGCTCCCTCAAAAAAGGGGGCACTTCGCCCTATTACACCATTCCTATGGTTAGTTAAATTATAGAATTTTAAACGAAAAAAGTCAATAAATTGTTCACACAAATTTGTTGATTTTCTGTATTGAACAAATAGAATTGTTATTTTTGGGCAAAAGTGGCAAACAAAATTGGCAATGTTGTTGTAAAATTATGAACAAATTGTTAACGTTTTCGAGTTTTGAACTTTTTGACAAGTATTGAACACGGTTTTGAACATTTTTACGGTGATTTTCGGGTAAAAACAGAGGGCTTTTAGGCTCCCTCAAATAGGGTGATTCCCCACAGTGTGGGGAAATGTCGCGGAGCGACAAAGGGGACTCTCTCCCGTCAGGAGCTGTCTGCGAACGAAGTGAGTAGACTGAGGGATTAAATTAGGCTCCCTTGTAAAGGGAGCTGTCACCGAAGATGACTGAGGGATTAAACAGCGAAGCACTTTCTTTTTAAAATCTATTTTTTTGAGAAAATCCCTCCGAGTTGCCTTATGGCAACCCACCTCCCTTTACAAGGGAGGCAAAAAGCGGATTAAAAAGTCACGCACGCTCTATTTAAATTCCATATAACCCTATGAAATCCCTCCGAGTTGCCTTACGGCAACCCACCTCCCTTTACAAGGGAGGCAAAAAGCGGTTCAACCGACATTCGCCGTTGAACCGCTGCAAATTTTTGCTTCAAACTATGATGTTATCATTTGAATCTTATTTAATTGTGAGATTTGCGCCGTACATTGCCGCCAAATCAAGGCTGCCGTCAAAGGTGTTGCCGTCCTCGGTAAAACACTGCACGTGGTAAAGCCCGCCGTTGCAGACAAAATCCATAGTGAGCTGATATGCGGAATATGTTTTCGGGTTTTTGTCGTCTGCCTTTTTGACCTCGACTACGTATGCGGTGGCTCCGCATTTTTCGAGCGTTACGGTACGCTGCTCAACGGTTACGCCCGTTACCGCGTCGCCTGCCTGCGACAAAATCTGATTCCACTGCGAAACGGTGTTATTTGCCTCATTTTCCGCTGCGCTGTCATCAGTCGCCGCGCCGGAATACATAACCTGCGCATCGAGCCCCTTGTATTTCTTTGAGGTGGCTATACCTGAATTGCCCACGGTCCAGCCGTTGGGATAAACCATTTTAAAATACTTTGTCTCGTGAAATACGCCGTCGGTTATCTGATTGGGGAACGGAACGGCACCCGTTTTGATTTCGCCGTTTTCGTCCGTGACCTTTTTGCCGTCCTCGTCGGTGACATATATTTCAATCTCGCCGTTCTCATTGAGAACAGTGTTGCCCTCTTCGTCGGTAACAACCTCGTATGTGGCGTCCTTGGCGTTTATAGTCGGCTTCTTTTTTCCGCATGAGGCAAAAGCTACCGATATTACGATTAAGGAAGCGCAGATAACTGCGATTATTTTTTTATCCATTTGAAATCCTCCGTTTTATACATAAACAGATTATAAATTCTTTGCCTCGGAATGTCAACCGGGGATGTTAAAAATGTCCGGAACGCAAAAAAACAAAAGACAAATCGGAACAAATCTTTGTATAAACAGTTGTTTTTATTTGGCAGAGCTTACCATTTGCTCCGAATCAACCTCACCCTCGGAGTACATTCGTACGCCTTCGGGCAAGCCTTAACCGCCGCAGCCGCGCCGCTTAAGGTTCGGTTAATCCGCTCCGAGCATTTTTTCCTATCCCCCGAAAGAAAGAGGGTAAAAATGTCCGGAACGCAAAAAAACAAAAGACAAATCGGAACAAATCTTTGTAT
>ERZ1034952.3468-NODE-3468-length-10578-cov-7.940321_pt1 | contig 10578 bp, 5 predicted proteins | sample MGYA00520625_ERZ1034952 | MGnify/ENA primary metagenome ERZ1034952 (study PRJEB33766, sample SAMN09781773) | gut metagenome | biome: gut microbiome | host: Homo sapiens | place: Madagascar | study: EMG produced TPA metagenomics assembly of the PRJNA485056 data... | reverse complement strand
ATTGTATACTTTTCTGTAATAATATGAGGTTTTTTCTGCTTTAATTCTAAAACATACTTACCTGTGTGCTCTCCTGCATACCTTCAAGCACCCCTACGGCGGAAAGCGCTTCTACAACCGCTTTTGTTATGCCGCATCTTTTTACCATATCGTCTTTTGCAAGAAATTCTCCGTTTTCGCGTTCATCGGCAATGCTCTGCGCCGCAGACGTTCCGACACCCGGCAGCGCATTAAGCGGAGGCCGAATTTTTCCGTTTTCTTCCGTAAACTTTGTCGCATGCGATTTATAAAGGTCTATGGGGCAAAATTCTATTCCCCTTTCATACATTTCAACGCATACTTCCAAAATAGGAATCATGGTCTTATCCTTCGGCGTTGCATTTGCATTGGCGTTAATCTGCTTAATCGTTTCGCGCGCCTTGTCCGCTCCGCGGCACATTATGTTATACTCGAACGAATCCGCACGTACGCTGAAATATGTCATGTAAAACTCACGCGGATAATGAACCTTGTAATATGCAATTCTGAAAGCCATTGTTACATATGCACAGGCGTGAGCCTTCGGGAACATGTATTTTATTTTTTTGCAGGAATCAATATACCATTCGGGAACACTGTTTTCTCTCATAAGCGTTTCCCAGTCGGGTTTAAGCCCTTTTCCTTTTCTGACGGATTCCATTATTTTAAACGAATCGGACGGCGGCAGACCTTTATTTATAAGATAAATCATAATATCGTCACGCGTACAGATACAGCTTGAAAGCGTGCATGTACCGTTTCTGACAAGTTCCTGCGCGTTATTCGTCCAAACGTCCGTACCGTGGGAAAGTCCGCTGATTCTGATAAGTTCGGAAAACGTTGTGGGCTTTGTATCAACAAGCATCTGACGCACAAATTTTGTTCCGAACTCCGGAATCGCATATGTACCTACCTTGCTGCTTATCTGTTCTTCGGTAACTCCCAGAGCTCCCGTTCCCGTAAAGAGCGACATCGTGTCTTTATCGTCAAGCGGAATTTTCTGTGCGTCCGTCCCCGTCAGATCTTCAAGCATTCTTATAACCGTCGGATCGTCGTGCCCGAGCAGGTCAAGCTTTAAAAGGTTCTGATCAATGGAATGGTAATCAAAATGAGTGGTTATAATATCTATCTCGCTTTTGTCTGCCGGGTGCTGAACGGGCGTAAATTCGTGAATATCATGACCTTTCGGCAAAACTATAACGCCGCCCGGGTGCTGACCCGTTGTTCTCTTAACACCCGTACATCCCTCTATAAGCCGCTGCATTTCCGCTTTGCGAACGGTTCTTCCGCGTTCTTCAAAATAATTTTTAATATAGCCGTAAGCTGTTTTTTCCGCAACGGTGCCTATTGTTCCCGCTCTGAAAACATGCCCCGTTCCGAAAATAACCTCCGTATACTTATGTGCTATGGGCTGATAGTCTCCTGAAAAGTTAAGGTCAATATCAGGAGCTTTGTCTCCGTTGAACCCAAGAAACGTTTCAAAAGGTATATCATGTCCGTCTTTCTTCATTTTTTCACCGCAATGCGGGCAGTTTTTGTCTTCCATATCGCATCCCGAACCTACGGACATATCCGTTATAAACTCGGAATATTTGCATTTCGGGCACACATAGTGCGGCGGAAGCGAATTTACTTCCGTAATATCCGTAAGAAAAGCAACAAAGGAGGAACCGACACTTCCTCGCGAACCGACAAGATAACCGTCTTCAAGCGATTTTTTAACGAGCTTATGCGCAATCATATACATAACGGCAAAACCGTTGTTTATAATACTTGTAAGTTCTTTTTTCATTCTCTCCTCTACAAGTTCGGGCAGGGGATCTCCGTATATTCTCGTTGCTTTTTCGCGGCACATTCTTTCAATATCTTCTGCCGAACCCTCTATTACGGGAGGACATTTTTCCTCCGGCACCGGGCGGATATCTTCTATCATATCGGCAATAAGATTTGTGTTATCGATAACAACGCGCCGCGCCGTTTCGGGGTCGAGATAATCAAATTCCGCCAGCATTTCATCCGTTGTGCGGTAATAAAGCGGCGCCTGATTATCGGCATCCGAAAAACCTTTTGACGCCATCAGAATACGTCTGAAAACTTCATCCTCCGCATTCAAAAAGTGTACGTCTCCCGTTGCAACAACGGGTTTTCCGTATTCTTCTCCGAGTTCTATAACGCGCCTGTTGAAATTTTTTATATCTTCAACACTCTGCACTTCACCGTTTCCGACCATAAACATGTTGTTTCCGAGCGGCTGAATTTCATAATAATCGTAAAATTCGCATATTCTTTTAATTTTAGCATCATCGGCATTTTCTCTCAGCGCGCGGTAAAGCTCTCCCGCTTCGCACGCGGATCCCAGCAAAAGCCCGTCACGATGTTTTATAAGTTCGCTCTTCGGTATTCTCGGGTTTCTTTTAAAATAGTTTAAATGAGACATCGAAACGAGCTTATAAAGATTTTTGAGTCCGACAAGATTTTTTGCAAAAATTACGGCATGAAAAGGTTTAAGCCTTGACAAATCGGAATTTATCGAAATTTTTCCGTCAATTTCCGTCAAATCCGAAATATCCATTTCCGAAAGCTTTTCCGCACATTTAAACCATATTCCGGCGCAAACCTCGGCATCGTTTACAGCGCGGTGGTGCGAAGGGTTCGGAACGCCGAAATATTCCGCCATTATATCGAGCTTATGACGCTTTTTTTCTTTTACGAGCGCACGGCAAAGTGCAAGCGTGTCAAGATACCAGATGCTTTTTTTAACACCGTTTCTTGATAACGTTTCTCTTATAAAGCCTGTATCGAAATCGGCATTATGGGCAATAAGCGGTCTGTCACCGCAAAATTCCATAAAGGACAAAACCGCGTCACGCGGTGACGGCGCGCCTGCCACCATGTCGTCCGTAATACCCGTAAGCTCTACTATTTTTTGAGGAATCGGTTTTCCGGGATTTACAAAAGTCTCAAATTTATCAAGTATCTCGCCGTTTTTTACCAGAACTGCGCCGATTTCCGTTATTTCCTCGCTCTGCGGAGAAAGTCCCGTGGTTTCTATATCAAACACCACAATTTCTCCGTCCATAGGATAACTGCCGCCTTTATAAGCCATGTTGTCACAGTCATTTATAAGATAAGCTTCCGTTCCGTACAGAATTTTTATGCTGTCGTCTTTTTCGTGAAAAGCCTCCGGAAACGCCTGAACAACACCGTGATCCGTTATTGCAACAGCACTGTGCCCGTACTGTTTTGCAAGCTTTACAAGATCTTTTGCGTTTGCTATTCCGTCCATGGTGGACATCTTTGTATGAGCGTGAAGTTCAACTCTTTTTTTCTCGGCATTGTCACGCTTTTTAATTTTTTCGGCAAGATTTATATCCTTTGCGGTTACGGTTACGTCCTGTTCAAACTTGTCAAACTCTGCTTTTCCCTTAACCGTTACATATAATCCTTTTTTAAAATCACCTTTAAGTATTTCATACTTTGCGTTTTCTATAAAAAATTTACATATTATAGCGCCGCTGTCATCTTTAAGATAGAAAGTCACAATTGTTTTTCCGTTTGAAATTTCTTTTGTGTCTATAAAAAAGATATCGCCGCGAATTGTTACAAAGCCGCTTTCCGCGTCCACATCTGAAATATTTACGGGATCCGTAAATATCGGTCTTCCGAGAAGTATTGCGGGATTTTCGCTGCTTCCTTTTGAAGATTCCGCCGCTTTTTTCGGAGCATATGCAGGTGCAGAAGCTTTTACGGGTTCAAAAGAAATTGTATCATCTATTTCTTCGGCAAAAGATATTTTTGCGTCACAGTCCCATTTTTTCAATATATTTCTGATAATGCTCTCTGTTTTATTTTCTCTGATATATTCTCCGCAATCGTGTTTTATTGTAATACAGAGACTGTCTTCGGAAAAATTCCAGTCACTGCCTTCAAACACACATTTATATGCAGCATCTCTGTCACACAATTCTCCCAAAATGTAATCTCTTAAATTATTTTTGTTTTCAAAACATTTTTTATCGTCAAAAAATACATGCGCCGAAATTGAATTCAGCACATATGCTTTTTTTATTTTGCTTTTCAGATCCTCAATTTCCGAATACGGCAAAACAGAGCTAAACCTTAAGGCAAGCTCTATTTTTCTTTTATCTGTATCGATTTTGAGCGCGCATACACGCGTATCGTTAAATTCTTCGGGAATATCGCACCCTTTAAAAACTTCAGTCAGTTTTTTTTCCTGTTTCATATTTTTCTATTTCCTCAGACAGTATCTCCAAAATTTCGTTTTCAGGTACTTTTTTTACAATTTCGCCTTTTTTGAAGAAAACCGCACAGCCGTCCCCGCCGGCAATTCCGAAATCGGCTTCTCTTGCTTCTCCAGGACCGTTTACGGCGCATCCCATAACCGCAACTTTTAACGGGGTTTCAATAGTTTCAAGCTTTTTTTCCACTTTTTTTGCAATGTCAAAAAGATTAATTCTGCACCTTCCGCAAGTCGGACACGAAACAAGTTCCGCTCCGCTTCGAAGCCCCAAAGACGAAAGCAATGCTTTTCCGGCACGTATTTCCTCCGTTGGATTTTCCGTAAGAGAAACTCTTATTGTATCCCCTATCCCGTCTATCAAAAGAGCGCCTATTCCGGCTGACGATTTTATTATTCCCCTGTATGCGGTTCCGGCTTCCGTAACACCGAGGTGAAGCGGATAATCGCATTCTTTTTCCATAATTCTGTACGCTTCAACCGTTTTAACAACATCGGAAGCCTTAAGACTTATAACTATATCATTCATGCCGCATTCTTCCAAAAGCGAAGCATGATATTTTGCGCTTTCCGCCATCGCACGGGCAGTATTTCCGTATTTTTCGCAAAACTGCTTTTCAAGCGAGCCGGCATTTACGCCTATTCTTATCGGAATACCTTTATCCATGCATTTTTGTGCAACTTCAAAAACTCTTTCGCGGCTGCCTATATTTCCGGGATTTATGCGTATTTTATCAATACCGCCGTCAATACACTTTAATGCCAGTCTGTAATCAAAATGAATATCAGCCACAAGAGGCACATGAGTTTTGGATTTTATTATCTCAACGTTTTCGGCAGCTTTTTCATCGGGAACGGTAAATCTTACAATATCCGCGCCCGCATTTTCAAGTTCAAGTATTTGTTTTACTGTTGCATCCGCATCCCTTGTGTCTGTGGTTGTCATAGACTGCACGGCAATTTTGTTGCCGCCGCCTATTTTAATATTGCCTATTTTAACTTCTCTGCACTCTCTGCGCCGCATTATTTCACAACCTTATGCATTTTCTTCCGGAGATTCGGTTTTTTCCGGCTCTTCGCTTTCTTCTTTTTCTTCCTCATGCTCCGTCAAAGCTATTGACGCAACTTTAACACCGTCTCCGAGTTTTACAAGTCTTACGCCTTTTGTGCTTCTTCCTATGGTGCTGATATCGGCGGTATTCATACGTATAATTACGCCTTCGCTTGTAATAACCATAAGATCGATGTTTTCTCCGACGGTTTTGATTCCGACAATATTTCCTGTCTGTTCTGTAATCTTATAGGTCTTTATTCCTACGCCGCCTCGTGTCTGAATTTTATATTCGGAAAGATCTGTCTTTTTGCCGAATCCGCCTTCCGTTACAACAAGAAGTTCTGCGCCTTCTTTTGCAATTTCCATGCCTATAACATAGTCATCTTCGCGCAGTCTTATTCCTCTTACGCCGTGAGCCGTTCTTCCCATTGCGCGGGCGTCATCTTCATTAAAGCGTATAGCCATACCTTTATACGTACTTAAAATAACGGTATCGTTTTTGCCGACAATTCTAACATCTATCAGGTCATCGTCTTCATTAAGCCCTATTGCTATAAGACCGCCTTTTCTCGTCATATTAAAGTCGCTTATGGATGTCTTTTTAACCGTGCCGCGCTTTGTTGCCATAATAAGAGATGTATCTTCTTCATAATCGCGCACGGCGAGCATAGCGGTTACTTTTTCGTCCTGCTCTATAGGCAGAAGATTTATAATTGCGGTTCCCTTTGCATGTCTTCCCGCCTCGGGAATCTGATATCCCTTCAAATGATACATTCTGCCGCGCGTTGTAAAGAACAGAATATTATCGTGTGTTGATGCCGTAAAGAGAGTTTCAACAAAGTCTTCTTCTCTTGTGCTCAGCGCCGAAATACCTCTTCCGCCGCGGTTCTGGCTTCTGTAAGTGCTGGTGGGAAGTCTCTTTATGTATCCGAAATGGGTGAGCGTAAATACATTGTCTTCTTCTTCAATCAGATCCTCAATATCTATTTCTTCAACAGAATCGAGAAGTTCCGTCTTTCTTTCATCGCCGTATTTATCGCGTATTTCAATAAGCTCCGTTTTAACCTGTTCCATAAGTCTTCCGTGATCGGAGAGAATTTCTCTGTATTCCGCGGTTTTCTGAATCAGGTCGTTATATTCATTTTCTATTTTTTCGCCGTTTAGTCTCTGCAGCTGACCGAGTCTCATATCAAGAACACTCTGAGCCTGAATATCCGACATTGAGAAGCGTTCCATCAATTTTTCTTTTGCGTCATCGTACGAACTTCTGATAATGTGGATAATCTCATCGATATTATCCAAAGCTATGCGCAATCCTTCAAGAATATGCATTCTCGCTTCCGCTTTTTCCAAATCAAATCTCGTGCGCCTTGTAACGATTTCTTCCTGAAATACTATAAAGTGATCGAGTATTTCCAAAAGACCCATTGTTTTCGGCTTGCCGTCGCTTATTGCAAGCATATTAACCGAAAAGCTGTCCTGAAGTCTTGAATATTTGTAAAGCTGATTCAAAACAACCTGCGGATTAGCGTCTCTCTTAAGCGCTATATCTATTCTTATGCCTACTCTGTCGGAGGAATGATCGTCAATATCCGAAAGACCTTCAACTCTCTTTTCTTTCGCCAAATCTGCAATAGCCTCAACAAGCATTTTCTTGTTAACCTGATAAGGAAGCTCCGTTACTATTATAGAAGATGTTCCGTCTTTATGTTCCTCTATCTGTGTTTTTGCACGTACTATTATTTTGCCTTTACCGGTTTCGTAAGCACTTCTTATGCCGCGCTTGCCCATTATTGACGCTCTTGTGGGAAAATCGGGTCCTTTTATGTATTCCATCATTTCATCGAGCGTTATATCGGGATTATCAATTTTGGCTATAATTCCGTTTAAAACTTCGGTTAAGTTATGCGGCGGAATATTTGTTGCCATACCTACCGCAATACCGGAGCTTCCATTTATAAGAAGCGTCGGTATTCTCGTGGGAAGAACAACGGGCTCCACTCTCTTTTCATCGAAGTTCGGAGCAAAATCAACCGTGTTTTTATCAATGTTCTCAAGCATCAGGTTTGCAAGCTTGCTCATTCTCGCTTCCGTATAACGGTATGCAGCCGGAGGATCACCGTCCACAGAGCCGAAGTTTCCGTGACCGTCTATAAGCATATATCTCATGGAAAAATCCTGTGCAAGTCTTACCATCGCGTCATAAACGGATGCATCGCCGTGAGGATGGTATCGGCCTATTACGTTACCGACGGTTGTAGCCGACTTAAAAAAAGCTTTGTCATATGTCAAGTGTTCTTCATACATTGAATAAAGAATTCTTCTGTGAACGGGTTTTAAACCGTCGCGCACATCCGGCAGAGCACGGCTTACGATAACGCTCATCGCATAATCTATAAAAGCCTCTTTCATTCTTTTTTCAATGTCTATATCAACTATTGTCTGTGTTTCAAGGTGTTCTTCAAAATGAGAATCCTCGTATTTTTTATTTTTAGCCATCTTCTTCTCCTATTAAACGTCAAGATTTGTTACGTACTGGGCATTTTCTTCTATGAAAATTCTTCTCGGTTCAACCTCGTCACCCATAAGTACGCTGAAAATTCTGTCTGCTTTTTCCGCGTCATCTACCGTAACTTTCAAAAGAATTCTGTTTTTCGGATCCATAGTTGTTTCCCAAAGTTCTTCCGGGTTCATCTCACCGAGACCTTTGTATCGGCTTATATCAACCTTTGCATTTTTGTCTCCGTCTTTGAATTCTTCGCTTATAAGATCTCTTTCATCATCGCTGAAAGCAACTTTTGATTTTTTTCCTCTTGAAAGTTTATAAAGAGGCGGCTTTGCAAGATAAACATGTCCGGCTTCTATAAGAGGTCTCATAAATCTAAAAAAGAATGTAAGCAAAAGCGTTTGTATATGAGCTCCGTCAACATCGGCATCGGCCATTATAATTATCTTGTCGTATCTCAGTTTTTCAAGATTAAATTCAGTTCCTATTCCCGTACCGAGCGCCTGAATAACAGGTGTAAGTTTATCGTTTCCGTAAACTTTATCTTCACGCGCTTTTTCAACATTGAGCATTTTTCCCCAAAGAGGAAGTATTGCCTGATATTTGCTGTCTCTTCCGTTCTTTGCAGAACCTCCTGCCGAATCACCCTCGACTATATATATTTCCGTTTTTGTAGGGTCTTTAACTATGCAGTCCGTAAGCTTTCCGGGAAGTGAATTTGTACCCAGTGGAGTTTTCCTTGTTGCTTCTCTTGCTTTTCTTGCAGCAATTCTCGCCCTTGAAGCGTTTATTGCTTTTTCTATTATTGCTTTTGCAACATCTGGATTTTCCTCAAGATATGACGAAAGTTTGTCCTTCATCATATTTTCGACAAGACCTCTCATTTCGGAATTGCCGAGTTTTGTTTTTGTCTGTCCCTCAAACTGAGGTTCTTCAAGCTTTACGGAAATAACGGCTATAAGACCTTCTCTGACATCGTCTCCCGTAAGTTCTTCATCATCTTTGAGACATTTAAATTTTCTTCCGTATTCAAGCAAAACTTTTGTAAGCGCTGATTTAAATCCGGTTAAATGAGTACCGCCTTCGGTTGTGGCAATATTGTTTGCAAAGGATTCGCTTATTTCATCGTAACCTGTATACCACTGCATTGCAACTTCCGCAACACTGCCGTTTTTTTCTCCGCTTACGTAAATTACGTCCTGATTTATGCATTCAAGATTTTCTTTTTTCTTTTTCTTTTCTTCAAAAAGATAAGAAACAAAATTTTTTATTCCGCCCTCATAGTGAAGAACCTCCGTTAAAGGTTCTTCGCCTCTGTTATCCGTAAAAATAATTTTAAGTCCGCCGTTTAAAAAAGCCTGTTCGCGGAGTCTTTTTAAAAGAGTTGCGTAATCATATACCGTTTCTTCGAAAATTTCTCCGTCCGCCCAAAATGTGATTTCCGTTCCTGTTTTGTCGGTTTTTCCGATTGAATGTACCTCTCCGTCGGCAACGCCTCTTTTATAACTTTGAAACCATATATTTTCACCGTCGCACACTTTAACTTCAAGGTGAGTTGAAAGCGCATTTACAACCGACGCTCCGACACCGTGCAGACCTCCCGAAACTTTATATCCTCCTCCGCCGAATTTACCTCCGGCATGAAGAACCGTAAATACTACATCTATGGTGGAAATACCCATTTTCGGGTGTATTCCGTGAGGAATTCCGCGGCCGTTATCTCTTACCGTTACGGAATTATCCGGATTTAATATAACCTCTATTTCCGTACAAAAACCCGCAAGCGCTTCGTCTATACTGTTGTCAACTATTTCATAAACCAAATGATGAAGTCCGCGTATTGAGGTTGAGCCTATGTACATACCCGGTCTTTTTCTTACCGCTTCAAGTCCTTCAAGAACCTGAATCTGAGACTCATCATAATTCGAACTGTTTTGCTGCATTTTTTAAACCATTCCTTTCACTGAATTTCCGCTTTTAACTCTTCTGTAAAGAGTCTGCACGGAAACAGGTGATACATAAATTTTAATATTCTTTTTTTCGCTATTATAAATGTTCTCGGGAGCTCATCGGAAACTTCTGTTGCGGTTTTTCCTGCGATTCTCAAAAATTCTTTTGTTTTTTTTGATGTACTCGCCGTTTCTATGTCCATAACCGCAACTATTTCCGAGCTTCTCAAGGACTTATTTCCGCCTATATCTATATACATAAGCCATCCTCCGTCACTTTTCCGTTTTCAACTTTAAAATATTTGGCGTTTTCGGCTTTGTATTTATCTGTACATGTTATAATAACCTGTTTATCCATTATTTTCTCCGCCAGATAAATTCTTCTTTCAAAATCAAGTTCACTCATAACATCGTCAAGAAGAAAAATCGGATATTCTCCGTTTTTTTCTTTAATAATTTCAGACTGCGCTATTTTAAGTGCAATCACAGCCGTTCTCTGCTGACCCTGAGATGCATAAATTTTTGCGTTTTCGCCATTTATAAAAAACGAAAAATCATCTCTGTGAATTCCCGCGACCGATGTTCCGAGAAACATTTCCGCCTCTTTTTTCTTATTCATGGCAGAAAGAAGAGCATTTTTAATTTCATCCGTATCCTCACTTTCGCACGGAACAGACGGAACATATTTTATCTCAATTTTTTCTTTTCCGTTTGTAATTTCATAAAAAGCTTTGTCTGCCGCAGGATTTAGTTCTTTTATAAATTTTTTTCTGTATGCCGTTATTTTTGCCCC
>ERZ1034952.3462-NODE-3462-length-10594-cov-4.473100_pt1 | contig 10594 bp, 5 predicted proteins | sample MGYA00520625_ERZ1034952 | MGnify/ENA primary metagenome ERZ1034952 (study PRJEB33766, sample SAMN09781773) | gut metagenome | biome: gut microbiome | host: Homo sapiens | place: Madagascar | study: EMG produced TPA metagenomics assembly of the PRJNA485056 data... | reverse complement strand
GGCGCGGGCGGCGCCCATGCCCGTGCCCACACCCGCGGTCCCGCCGGCGCCCATGCCGCCGGCCAGCACCGTCGCATCGGCCTGCGGGTTGAACATCTGCGTTCTCAAGCTGTCGATGAGGGGGGCGTGCCCCGCCTGGGGTTGCGCGAAGATGCGCGGGTTGCCGACGCGCGATTGCACGGCGTCGCCGCCGTTGCAGGCGCTTCCCGCCGCGCCGCGTGCCGCACCGTTCGCGCCCCGTCCGCCTGCTGCGCCCGAGCTGGCGCGTTCCTCACGTTCGGCCGGGTTCGAGAACGCAGCGCGCGAGCGCACCTTCCCCATGGGAAGCGACGTGTCGACGTGCAGGATCACCGTGGGCGCGCATTCGAGCAGGGCGTTGGAGCGCTCGGCGTACAGAACGATGGCATCGGCGATGCGCTTCTCGCACGTGGCCTTGCGCGGGCCGAAGTAGTCGTAGTCCTGCAGCGAGATCCACAGCTCGATCGTATCGGGCAGGTCGACCCCGTCGGGCCATTCCTTCGCGTTGTCGGCGATGGTGTTGAGCGCATGCTGCACGAGCTCGACGGGTTCGAGTTCGCGCGCGCCCTGCTGCTGGGGAGAGAACGCATCGTCTCCCGTGTCCTCGCAGTCGATCCAGGCTTTGATTTTCTCGAGGAAGCTCATGGCGTGTCCTTTCCGCGTGAATTCCGCTTGCCGCGTCTGCGGCTTCTCCGGCGGGGCGCGCCCTGCGGCGTCTGCGCACACAGGGCGTTCCGATCCGTTGGTGTCAGGCTAAGCCGCCTGTTCGGCGCGGTTTGCGCAAAAGCCCCCGCGTGCCGTCCGTATCGTGGGGAGCGTCATATTCGCCTTATTGCGGAAAGGGATCGCACATGAGTGACCTGACGAAAACCGCCTTATTCGATCTGCCCACCGATGCCGACGTCCCAATGAGCCCGTCGGCTGATTCGGCGTGCACCGCCGTGGCAGCAGGCGACGTCCCTTCGGGAACGCCGGGAGACGACTGGGAGCATGCCGGCGCGTCGTCGCTGGTCACGCCCGCGTTTGACCCGTCCGCGCTCGCTGCGCCCGCGGCTCCGCAGGCGCCCGCCGCACCCGCGCCCGCGGCCGTGCCGTCTTCGGGCGCGCTCGACGTGAGACGCGAGTGGGTCGCGCGCCTGCTCGATCTGTCGCTGCGCAGCAACCTCGTCAACATGAAGGAGGGCCCGCGTGCGAAGGTCTGGGAGGGCCTCACGGCGGTCGAGGCCGCGCGCAAGTTGCTCGCCAACGACATGGGCGACATCGAGGACGGCTCCGATCACGCGCTCGAGTCGATGCGGCGCACGGCCGATGAGGCGTCGAAGGAATCGGGCGTCGACGTGCTGTTCGCCGTGTTCGGCCTCGTGACGTGGCGGCGCGCCGACGAGGGCGCGGGCGACGCGCATCGCATGCCGCTGCTCATGGCGCCCGCCGAGCTCGACTTCGACCGCATGACCAAGCGCTTCTTCGTGCGCGCCCACTTCGGCGATCTGCGCATGAACCCCGCGCTCATCGAGCTCGCCCACGATGAGCTCGGCCTTGTCGTGCCCGATTTCGCCGACGTGCTCGCGGGGCGGATGGCCGACGCGGCGACGAACGTCGTGCTGTGCGAGATGCGCGCGCTGCTCGAAGACGCCGAGGGTTGGGATGTGGAGGACGTCGCCGCGCTCGGCGTGTTCCCGTTCGCGCGCATGGCGCTCTACCGCGATCTGTCGGCTCACGTGCGCAGCCCGTTCACCAGCAAGGTTGCTGCGGCGCTTGCGAACGAGACGCTTGCGCTCGCCGGTGCGGGCATTTCGTCGAATGTGGCTGAGCCTGCGGGCCGTTTGAGCCCCGTGGGGCACGTGCTGCCGCTCGCGACGGACGCCTCGCAGCTGCGTGCGGTGCAGCTCGCCGCGCAGGGCGAGAGCTTCGTGATGGACGGCCCTCCCGGCACGGGCAAGTCGCAGACCATCGTGAACATCGCCGTTGACGCGATGGTTCACGGCAAGACGGTGCTCGTTGCATCCGAGAAGGCGGCGGCGCTCGAGGTGGTGCGCAAGCGCCTGACCGACGTGGGCCTTGGCGATTTCTGCCTGCCGTTGTTCGGCAAGGAGCGCACGGGGCGCTTGCTCGATCAGCTTGCGCGCGTGATCGAAGCGGCCGAGTCTGACGAGCAGCCCGCGGCGCCCGCGTACGACATGCGCGAGCTCGTGAGCCTCGCGCGGTCGCTCGACGCATACGCCGACCTGCTCGCGCGGCCCACGCGTGCGGGCATCGACGTGCGCGAGGCGATGGCGCGCTACCTGGCTGTGCGCGATGCCGACGACGTGGTGCGCGTGAACGAGCCGGCGCTGAGCTGCATCGAGTCCGATGAGGACATCGAGGCGGCGAAGCGGCTCATCGAGCGCATGGGCGCGGCGTCTGACGCGCTCGGCTTCGCGCGGGGGTATCCGTTCGAGACGCTGAGCGCCCAGGAGATCGAGCGGCTTTCTCGCGGAGGGCTGCGCGCCGCTGCAGCGGCCTACGCCAATGCGGCGAGCGATGCCGCCTGCATGTGCGCGGGCCTGGCGCACATCGCCGGTGTCGAGCGTCCGCGCACGGGCGAGGAAATCCTCGCGTGCCAGCAGGCGGCGCGTGCGCTCGTGGCCTGGCAGGGCGAGGAGGCGTGGCTGGCGAACGCCTCGCCCGAGGAGCTCGAAGGCGTGCTGTCACGCGTGTCGAGCCGCACCGCCGCGCGTCGCGTGGCCGAGGGCGTGCTCATGGCGACGGCCCAGGGCGTTCCGGCGTTCGATGCAGTGCGCGCCTGCGTGGCGGCCGACGAGCGCCTCAACGACGCGCGCGCTGACCTGGGGATGTTCGAGCAGGCGCTTCCCGAGCCCGACGACGGCGACTGGCTCGAGGCCCAGCAGCAGGCGGCGGCCGATCTCGTCGAGGCGGCCGACGATGTGGCGACGTGGCGCTCCTGGCACGCGTTGCGCGCCGAGGCCGACGAGCGCGGGCTGCTCTCGGCGGCGGGCGCGTTCCGCTGCGGTTTCACGACGAAGGAGGTGATCGCCTCGTTCGAGAAGGCGCTGTACGGCGCGATCTGCACGGAGGAGCTTGCAGCCGACGCCACGGCGGAATCGTTCTCGGGGGCGGTGCTCGAGCAGACGATCGAGCAGTACCGCGCGGCCGATGCGGCCTACCGCGCGCGTCTCAAGGAGGCGCTGCCCGCGGTGCTCGTGGCGCGCGCCCGCGCGGCGTGCTCCGATCCGCTGCTGGTTGAGCAGCTCGTGGGGCTCAAGCGCGTGCTGCGCTCGCGCTCCCGCGCGGTGAGCCTGCGCTTCGTCATGCAACACTTCCGCAACATCGTGGTGGGGCTGTGCCCGTGCGTGCTCGCCACGCCCGTCGCGGTGGCTCAGCGCTTCGCCTGGGATGCGGTGTTCGGCCTCGCGATCTTCGATGAGGCCTCGCAGCTCGACACGGCGCATGCGATCGGCGTGCTCGAGCGGTCGCGCCAGGTGATCGTGGCGGGCGACCCCCAGCAGCTGCCGCCCACGTCGTTCTTCGAGCGTCAGCGTTTCGCGGAATCGGAGGGTATCATCGACCTCGATTCGCTGCTGCTCATCGGCGGTGAGTCGCTGCTCGACGACTGCCTCGCCGTGGGGCTTGCGCGCGTGAACCTGCGGTGGCACTACCGCAGCCGCCACGAGAGCCTCATCTCGTTCAGCAACCGCCGCTTCTACGACGGCCGTCTGCGCACGTTCCCTTCGCCGGATGATCGCGTTTCGCGTGTGAAGTTGGTGCCGGTGGCGGGCGTCTACGAGGGGGGCGGCGTCAACCGCGCGGAGGCCGCCGCACTCGTTGCCGAGGTGAAGGCGCGCTACGCCGCCGCGCCCGATGAGCCGGCGAGCCTCGGGATCATCACGTTCAACGTGCGCCAGCAGGGGATCATCGAGCAGCTGCTCGACGAGGTGTTCGCCGAGAACGAGGCGCTGCGCGACTGGGCGTACGGCGGTGCCGAGCCGCTGTTCGTGAAGAACCTCGAGAACGTGCAGGGCGACGAGCGCGATCTCATCATGCTGTCGGTGACGTACGGCCCCGACGAGCGCGGTCGCGTTGTCCAGCGCTTCGGGCCGATCAACATGCGCGGCGGCGAGCGGCGTCTCAACGTGGCGTTCACGCGAGCGCGCGGCGAGATGCTCGTGTTCTCCACCATGCGGGCGAGCCAGATCGACGCGTCGTTTACGGCATCTGAGGGCGTGCGCGTGCTGAGGGACTTCCTCGCCTACGCCGAGGCGGGCGCGCGGAGCGCCGGTGGCATGACGGAGCGTGCGGCTGGGCATGCTGCGGACGAGGATGCCGAGTTCGCTGGTGAGGAGGCGCTGGCCATGGAAGACGCGGATGCGAACGAGCCCGTCACCGTGCTCGACCTCGCGATCGCAGCGGGCGTGGTCAGCGATGCGGCGGCTGGCGATGCCGCTGCGGTTGATGTTGCCAGGGACGCGCCTGCGGCAGGGGCGCCCGCGGCTGAGGCTGCGCCTGCGCTTGCGCCGTCCGCGGCGGGAGCGCTTGGGGCGGCTGCGGAGAACGAGGGTCTGCCCGAGCCTTCCGCTGGGTCCGCTCCTGTGCCTGCGTCCGGCTCCGACCCCGCGCCGGCACCCGAAGTGCCGGCCGGTGCCGCTCCCGAGCACACCGACGCGCTCGCGGCGGCTCTGGCGGCGGCGCTCGAGCAGGTGGGCTGGCAGGTGGTGCCGAACGTGGGCGCCTCGGCGCTCAAGGTCGACCTTGCGGTGGTGGATCCCGATGACCCCGACCGCTACTGTGCGGGCATTCTGCTCGACGGCGCGTCGTATCGTGCCGCGCGCACCACGCGCGACCGCGACGTGCTGCGCGACGAGATGCTTGAGGCGCTCGGGTGGAAGCTCACCCACGTGTGGACGCTCGACTGCTACAACAACTTCGATCGCGAAGTGAAGCGCGTAACCGCGTTCCTGAAGGACGCGACGAGCTAGGGCGCGTTTCTCCTATTGCTCCGGGCGGTGGCAAGCGGACGGGCCGTTTGCCATCGCTGCTGCTAGCGTTCCGCTTTCTGATCGAAGGCGAGGCCGTGGGCTTTCATCCAGTTGACGGCGAGGGGGAAGCCGCCCTCGGCGCTGCGGCGGTACCACATCTCGGCGGCGTCGGGCATGGCGGGGATGCCGTCGCCGATCTCGTGGCACACCGCCACGTTGTACGCCGCCACGATGTTGCCCGCCTCGGCCGCCTTCGTCCAGCAGACGAGCTTCATGGTGGGGTCTGGCACGATGCCGCCGAGCCCGTCGCGGTAGCAGATCCCCAGGTTGTACTGCGCCGTGGGGTCGCCCGCGTCGCCGAGCTTCTGCATCAGCGGGATGGCCTCGTAATAGCGACCTGCGTTCCACAGGTCCATCGCCTGGTGGAAGTCGTCGAGGAACCCCTCGTAGCGGTAGTCGTTCGAGAGCGGCGTGTTCTCGAGTTCGACGGCGCGCTCGGGGCGCAGCGTCACGAGGTTGAGCGCGGTTTTCGCGCCCGCGCCCTCGTCTGCATGCTTCGCTGCATGCTCGGAGGACTTCGGGGCGCCGACGCGCCGCCGTCCCACGAGGCCGAGCCCTTCCTCGAGCTCGGCTGGCAGATCTTCCCGCACTTCTTTCGGCTGCATGGCGTCCAGTGTCTCCCGCAGCCCGCCGGCGCCGGGGGAATTGTGCAACGCCCAGAACTCCAGGTAGTTCACCCAGGTGCCGTCAGCGATGGTGCTCTGGTACTTGGTGGGCAGCTCGTCGAAGAACTCCGCCGGGGTGGGGCGCTCGTGCTGCAACGGCGAGAGGCTGCGCTCGATCAGACGGGCGAGGTGCTCGTCCATGTCCACGACTGCCGGCCCCATCATGACGTCGAGGAAGGCGTCATCGACGGTGCTGCGGTGGTTCGTCTCAATGTTCTTGCGTGCTTGACGGCGGATCTCGTCCATGGTCGCTTCGTCGTGGCGGAAGAGGTACGGATCCACCTGCACGCGGCCGCTCTCCCCGTCGGGTCGCGGAGCGTGCCCGGTGAGCAGCGCGTAGAGCGTGGCGGCGAGCGCGTAGGTGTCGATGCGCTGGTCGCAGTATGATACGGGCGCGTCGGCGGGGTACTCTGCGGAATTGAGGATCTCGGGCGGCGCGTATCCAGGCGTGGCGCCGGCGTGGCGGTGCTGCAGACGGTCCTGCTCGTGGGTGGAAATGCCCAGGTCGATGAGGCGCGTGCGACACGGGCCGTCGGTGACGACGATGTTCGCCGGCTTGATGTCGCGGTGCACGAACCCCCTGAACGACTGCGAGAGCGCCTTGAACGACGAGGCGAGCGGGCTCATGATCTCGAGTGCTTTCTCCACGGGCGCGGGGCCGTGATCCTCGCCGAAGCCCGTGTCGATGACGTCCTGCAGCGTGGGCCCCTCGATGAGTTCCATCACGATGACGTGGCATTCCTCGCCCGTGTCGACGTCGGTGTACTTGCCGAATACGAACGGCGTGGGGAACAGCGGGCTGCGGTAGGTGGTGAGATGGTACCACTCGTTGCGCGCCAGCTCGCTGTCGGAGATGGCCTTCACGGCGCACCGCGCGAGCTCGGGCAGCGTGCAGTTCGCGCAGGCGGCGGTGCTCACCCAGGTGACGAGGTCGTCGCGTGACGAGGTGGGGATGGTCGTGCTGTTGTGCGCGCGGCTGCCGGTGCGCGCCCCGCGGTCGAGGCGGCCTTCCAGGCGGAATACGAGCGCATTTTCGCTCGTCTGCAGCTCGCGGATGGTGGTGGCGATCTTCTCCACCACGAGGGTTCCCGGGCCGCTTACCGCGGTATCGCCCGCTGCGCTCGCCGCAAAGCTGCCGAACGGGTTCGGCGCGTCGATTTCGACGGGGCTCACGCGCATCGTGGCATCGCTGCCGGGCAGCTCGGCCGGCGCCGTGCGCGGCGCTGCGGCATTGCCGCCGGGCAGCGCAGGCGCGGCGTCCGTCACCGGGTTGCGGAAGTTGTCGCTGGGTATGTCCTTCGTGCCGCTCATGTGCTCATTGTAGCGTGCTGATTGCGCAAATTGCGCTGCGGCGCCCGCCTACCATAGGCGCATCAGATCGGCTCATCGTGAAAGGAACTCTCATGTTTGACTGGCTGAAGCGCTCTTCTGGAACACCCCGCACCGCGGGATCGCGCCCTCATTCTTACGTGTCGAACACCATCGCGCTGATCGACACGTCGTACTCGGTCGGTCAGGACATGGTCGACTTCGCGGTGAGCAAGGGCATTCCCGCCATCGCCGAGTCAATGCGCAAGGCGTCGACGCGCAACGGCATCCAGTACAACCTCGGCATCATGACGTTCGCCACCGAGGTGAAAACGGTGGTGCCGCTCACTGACGTGCGCGATCTCGACGTGAAGAAGAGTCTGCCCAAGCTCACGGCTTCAGGTGTCACGATGATGGAAGATGCCATGTGGAAGGCGCTTGCCGAGATCGATCGCGCCAAGGCCCAGCAGGACAAGGAGGGCATTGCCCGCGCTGGCTCGCTCATCATCTGCGTGACCGACGGCTATCCCACCGACAGCGAAGGCGACCGCAAGGATCTGTCGAACTATCTTGTGCGCGAGCTTGCGAGCCGCAACCGCACACGTTCATGCGAGACGTTTGCCATCGGCATGGGCAAAGTTGACGACGCCGTGCTCGGCAAGATCGGTCCGTCCACCCAGCAGAAGGGCAAGGACGGCGCGCGCGTCAACGTGGCGCATGCGGTGTGCTACCTGGGCGACACCAACGACCTCGCCTGCTGGCAGACGGTGTACAAGCTCATCGGCGAAGCGAGCTCCTCGATGACCGGCAAGCGCGCGATCGCCTATTCCGACGATCAGAGCGCGTGGACGCGCCAGGTGGACACCATCCGCGTGAACCCCGAGCAGTTCCGCATCGTGCAGTAGGGGCGTCCCGAGCGCTCGCGCAGGCGACGAGCTCGCTCCATCTGTCCCAACCGTCCCGTCCAAACCCCAACCCAACTGCCAACCGTCTAAACCCGTCCTGCCAGCGAAAGGAACGCTCCCATGAAAACCTATCGATTCACCGAAACAGGATTGAAGCACCGGCTTCACAGGCAGGACAACCAAGACGCGTGCTTCGTTGAGGCGCACGGCGACTACGCGTTCTCGTTCATGGCCGACGGCATGAGCTCGGCGCGCAACGGCGACGAGGCGGCGAACATCGCCGTCGAGAGCGCGCGCGACATCATGTACCGGACGTTTCTTCCCCTCGTCGATCGTGCTGACGAGTCGGGCGCCGACGTGATGCGTGTCGCGTTCGCCGCTGCCTACAACGCCATCCAGCGCGCCGCCCGCAGCGAGGAAGATCTCAACGAGCTGCTCACCACGTTCATGGGCGTGTTCCTCGATGAGCGCACGGGGCGCCTCTCCTACGGATACTGCGGAGACGGCGGCATCATCGCGCTCGGCATCGACGGACGCCCGCGCCTGCTCGTTGTTCCGCAGAAGGGTGAGACGCATTCTCAGACGACGACGCTGCTCGACTACCACGCCTGGAAGTTCGGGCATGCCGAGGACGTGTGCGCCTGCGCTGTGCTGACGGACGGTCTGTTCGACGCGTTGTGCCCCGACGGCTCGCTGCCGACCGACGATGTGCGCCGCGAGGTGCTCGCGCGCCTGCTGTGCGTGCCGCATATGATCAGCGAACCGCAGATGACGTCCTACCTGGACGACGCCTTCTCTCTCGATCGTCCGAGTGACAGCTTCGGTGCCCTGTTCGACGAGGTGACCGACGACCGCAGCATCGTGGTGATATCCACCAACGCTGTGGAGCGCATCGGCGCTGCGCATGGGGCTGCGCAGCAGGGTGCTGCAGAGGACGCCCTGCGCGATGAGGCTTCGCAGGACGAGGCGCGGTACGCCCCCACGCCGCAGGAGCTCTCCACTCTGAAGACGTGCGAGTTCACGGCAACGCCCGCGCCCGCATCGCCCGCCGCTCCGCACGGTGCACCGCTCGAACCCGCTGGTGAGACGACGTTCGCGTGCGGCGACGAGGTGGCGCCGCTCTCCTCTGACGAGATCGTGCGGCTCCGCACGCTTCTCACGCGCTGCGAGGCGTGCCCGCACATGAAGCGCGAGGCGCGCCGTTCGGTGAACAAGCGACGGAAGGGAGAACGCCATGCGAGTGCTCGGTAGCGAGAAGGGCGCCGTTCAGCTTGACGAGAAGGCTGCGCTCGGTTCGGGCGGCCGCGGCAACGTGGTGGCCGTGTCGGGCGAAGAGGTGACCGACGTCTGCGGGCGCACGTACAAGGTGGCGTGCAAGCTCCTCGCCGACGGCTACCGCTCCGAGGGCCGCCGCGCGAAGATCGACCACCTGGCCAAGATCGGCGAAACCGCCACGGTATGCGCCGCCTGGCCGCTCGAGAAGGTGTACGACGACGGCGCGTGGGTGGGGTTCACGATGCGCCGCCTGTACGGCAAGACGCTCGACGAGGTATGCGCCGACGCGCGCACGAAGCTGAAGACGAAGGTCGACCTCGCGGCGCGTGCGTGCGGCATCGTGGTCGACATGCACGCACTCGGCATCGTGATCGGCGACGTGAGCATGACGAACTTCATGTACAACCGCTCGCAGGACCTGCTCGGCATGGTCGACCTCGATTCGGTGCAGGTAATCGACCACGAGGCGGGCGTGGTGTACCCCGCCGCCGAGTCGCTTGAGAAGTCGCCTGAGATGGCGAACGCCCAGCTCGGCGACACGGTGCTCACGTCGCAGAGCGACGATTTCCTCGCAGCCGTCATGGTGTTCCGCATGCTCTTCGGCGCGCATCCGCTCGACAGCTTCGAGACCGACTGCTCGCCGGCGGAGATACGCGAGCGCAATGCGTGCCAACGTCGCTTTCCCTATCGTCGTCTCTCGGGCGTGCTGCCTGTGAACGCGTTCGGGCAGCAGCTCGCCGACCTGTTCAGGTGCTCGTTCGAGGGTCCTTACGAGCAGGTTCCGACCGCGCAGGACTACCAACGCGCGCTGGTCGAGATCGTCCGCAGCGGCTTCATGACGTGCCCGACGTGCTCGAGCGAGTACGCCAAGGCGGCGGGGACGTGTCCGCATTGCGCGTGCCAACGTCAGAAGAGGAACGGAGGAAGCGTGAGAACAGCGTTCGTTGTGGTGCTGGTGGCGGCCGTCGTGCTCGCCTACGCGTCGGGCTTCGACGTGCTGGGCGCCGTCGATGCTGCCGTGTCGAGCGGCGTCTCTCTGATCGACGGGGCGATTGCGGGCTTTGGCGGTCTTGGAGAGATGGTTGCGGGACTCCTCGAGATCCTCGACGTCATCGTCGGGGGGATTCTCGGTTTCTTCGGCGGCCTGATCGAGGGCATCCTCGGCTTCTTCGGCGACATTCTGTCGCTTCTCATGTAGCGAGGGGGCGCTCGCGCGTTCCTCCTCCGCGCGCTCTTCTCCGCCCGATGCGGTTGCCGATCCCGCATCGGGCGGCAGTGCGCTCGGCGCACAGGCGGTTGCTGCCTACGCCGCCCGCGCGCTGCCCGCGCCCCGCGCATACGCCCCTCGTTCCCCGCGCCCCGCTGCTCGCGCGCCCCTCGCGTCACAAAC
>ERZ1034952.3461-NODE-3461-length-10598-cov-6.002087_pt1 | contig 10598 bp, 6 predicted proteins | sample MGYA00520625_ERZ1034952 | MGnify/ENA primary metagenome ERZ1034952 (study PRJEB33766, sample SAMN09781773) | gut metagenome | biome: gut microbiome | host: Homo sapiens | place: Madagascar | study: EMG produced TPA metagenomics assembly of the PRJNA485056 data... | reverse complement strand
AGTTATTATATAATATAACTAATTAAAAATCAAGGAGGTAAATAAAATGGCTGATATTATTTATACGCTTGAAGGCGGAGTTTATATGAACATTACCAATAAGTGTCCGTGTAGATGTACCTTCTGTATTCGTTCTCTCGGAGACGCTGTGGGTGATGCACACAATCTTTGGTTTCACGGCAATGAACCTACCTTTGATGAGATAAAGGCAGCTATCGACGCATATGATTTCAGTAATACAGACTGCGTTGTATTTTGCGGCTACGGAGAACCTACCGAGAGACTTGACGTACTTCTGAAAACAGCAGAATATCTAAGAGAGGTAAAGCCCGGAATTAAACTCAGAGTAAACACTAACGGTCTGTCCGATTTGATTAACAGCAGAAGCACCGCAAAAGAAATAGGCGAGGCTTTTGATGTTGTTTCCGTTTCTCTCAACGATCCCGACAGCGATTCATACGATGCTGTTACCAGAAATATCTATCCCAAAAAAGCATTTCCCGCACTTCTTAAATTCACAGAAGAATGCGCAAAGTATTGCAAAAAGGTAAGGATGAGCGTTGTTGATGTAATCGGAGAAGAGAACATAGAGAAATCAAGAAAACTTGCCGAGAGCCTCGGAGCCGAATTTGTTTGCAGAAGTTACGACAAGGGCAGATAAACAATCATTAAAATTTTTGATTAAATTTAATAAAAACTAGTGACAAACCCGTAAATTTATAGTATAATTTACGGGTAAATTTATGTAAAACAGAAAGGGGTTCTATATGAAACACTCTGAAATCGTCGGAAAAATGACCCTTGAGCAAAAAGCGGCTTTTGTTTCCGGTAATGATTATTGGCATTTGGAGGAAGCACCGGAACTCGGACTTCCGAGAATATGCATAACCGACGGCCCTCACGGTCTTCGTAAAGCTAAGGGAAAAGATTATGTGCCGGAAGAGGGCGAGGCTAAGTCTTCATCAGGTATCGGTCTCGGTAACTCCGTACCGACTACATGCTTTCCGCCCGCAGCTACTTCATCCTGCTCTTGGGACGAAGATTTGCTCTTTGAAGAGGGTGCGGCAATGGCTGAGGAATGCCTTAAAGAAAAGGTATCCGTTATTCTCGGTCCCGGTACAAATATTAAACGTTCTCCCACTTGCGGAAGAAACTTTGAATATTTCTCAGAAGATCCGCTTCTTGCTGGTAAATGTTCAGCCGCAATCATTAACGGCGTTCAGTCAAAGGGTGTCGGTACATCATTAAAGCATTTTGCTTGTAACTCACAGGAAGCATTTCGTATGGTCCTTAATGAGGTAATTGATGAGCGTACAATGCGTGAGATTTATTTTCCGGCATTTGAAATTGCCGTTAAAGAGGCTCAGCCTTGGACAGTAATGAACTCCTATAACAGAATTAACGGTGTTTATGCTTCTCAAAACGAATGGATGCAACAGCAGGTTCTCCGTAAAGAATGGGGCTTTGAAGGTCTTATTGTAACAGACTGGGGCGCATCTGTTGACAGAGTTGACGGCGTTAAAGCAGGTACAGACCTTGAGATGCCGACATCGGGTAAACTAAACGCAAAGAAGATTATTGCAGCCGTTAAGGACGGTACTCTTGATGAATCAATACTTGACGAAAGAGTAGATGCGGTTGTTGACCTTATTCTCAAGTCAAAGCCGGCTCTTGCACAAAAACATACATATGATAAAAAAGAGCATCACAAGATTGCTCAGAGAATTGCAGAGGGCTCAATGGTTCTTCTTAAGAACGACGATAACATTCTTCCGCTTCAGGCAGGACAGAAGATTGCCGTTATCGGTGAGATGGCAAAGGCTCCCCGCTTCCAGGGTGCAGGTTCATCCGTTATTAATCCGACAATGCTCTCAAATGCATATGATGAACTCGTAAATCTCGGCGTTGATGTCACATATGCACAGGGATATTATAAGACTGCTCCGTCAAAGAAAGAAAAGAAAACAAGAATGTCCGAGGAGCAACTTACCGCAGAAGCAGTTGCAGCTGCTAAAAATGCTGATGTAGCAGTTGTATTCGTAGGTCTTACTGAAGATTTTGAAGGCGAGGGATACGACAGAGAAACAATTAATATGCCTCCTAACCACAATAAACTTGTGTCCGATGTTGCTGCGGCTAACCCCAATACGGTTGTCGTTCTGGCAGGCGGTTCTGTTGTTCTTATGCCTTGGCTTAATGAAGTTAAGGGTCTTCTCAATTCCGGTCTCGGCGGTCAGGCAGGCGGCGCCGCTGTTGCAAATCTTCTTACCGGTAAGGTTAATCCGTCGGGTAAGACGTCGGAGACATATCCTGCTTCATTTGAGTCTAATCCTACTTTCGGAAATTATCCGGGCGGACCTGTAACCAGCGAGCATAAAGAAAGCGTTTATATCGGTTACAGATATTATGACAGTGCAAATATTGATGTTGTGTTCCCGTTCGGCTATGGCCTTTCATACACGAACTTTGAATACAGCGACATTAAACTCTCTGCTTCCTCAATCAAGGATACAGAATCCGTTGATGTTTCGTTTAAGATTAAGAATACAGGTAATGTAGGCGGCGCAGAAATCGCACAGGTTTATGTTTGCGATAAGGAGTCAACTATTTTCCGTCCCGAAAAGGAACTTAAAGCATTTACAAAGGTATTCCTTAATGCAGGGGAGGAAACAGAAGTTACTCTTACTCTTTCTAAGAGAGCATTTGCGTTCTATAATGTGAATATTTCCGATTGGTGTGTTGAAAGCGGTGAATTTGATATTCTCGTCGGCGCATCATCAAAGGATATTAAACTCAGTGCGACTGTTAGTGTTGAAGCACCGGCTTGTGATATTCCGAATTACAGAGAGATTGCTCCGGCTTACTATAATAATGTTGCAAACATAACACGTGATGACTTTGCGGCTGTTTACGGTGAACTTCCAAGCCCTGATATTGATACAACAAAGCGTATTGATAAGTATTCATGCCTTAATGATGCAAGACATACTAAGTGGGGCGGCAGACTTTGCAGACTCATTACAAAGATTATGTCAGGTATGGGTTCGGCAGAAAACGGCGACGGTAAGATGCTTGCCGCTATGGCTACGCAAATTCCTATCCGTAACTTTGTTCAGATGTCTATGGGTGCATTCAGTGAGGGACAGGCAAAGGGACTTCTTATGATGCTCAACGATGACCAATCGTCATTCCTTGGTTTCAGCAGAATTTTCTGGACCCTCGGCGGAACTCTCGCAAGACTTCCGAAACTTCTCTCATCAATCTAATTAAATATAGCATATAAAAAACTCTCGAACTTCGGTTCGGGAGTTTTGCTTTGTAACAGTTTTTCTTATTCTTTTTTTGATTCGTCAGTTTCTGCATTTTTTGTGCCTGTCATATAGAGCAGGGCAAGCATAACTATCAGCGCAAAATAAAGTAAAAGCGAAACTGCAAAGAACTTAATCAATTTTTCTCTGTGTTCCTCTGACTGCTTTTGGGCAGAATCAGCTTTTGCAGAAACAGCACCTGTAATCGGGTTCGTGTCCTGTAAATAGAGAGAATATGCAGCTTTTGCGGCTTTATACTGCTTTCCCTCATTAGCCGCAACAACGGAAGAAACGACAGCGGCAATGAACACGATAACTGCCAAAACAATGAAAAGAACAGTAGATTTTTTATTTTTCATAGTGTACCTCCAATAATATTAATAAAAATATTATAACATAAAATATTTTTACTTGCAATTTTTATTTTAATAATGTATAATACATCAAGTAAGATATTTGGAGAGTTGTCCGAGCTGGCCGAAGGAGCACGATTGGAAATCGTGTAACGGGCTATAACCTGTTCGAGGGTTCGAATCCCTTGCTCTCCGCCATAAAAAACAAAGCCATCCGTTTGGGTGGTTTTGTTTTTTTATAATGAAAAGGGATTCGAACAAGGAGGGAGAAAGCCAAAGGCTTTCGGAAGAAAACATTCCTGCGGACTGTTTTTGCCGACGGTGGCAACGAGCGAAGCGAGGCGAGAGAGGCGACAGCCTCGGAGAAATCCCTTGCTCTCCGCCAAAAAAAACAAAGCCACCCGTTGGGGTGGTTTTGTTTTTTTATAATGAAAAGGGATTCGAACAAGGAGGGAGAAAGGCAAAGCCTTTCGGAAGAAAACAGTCCGGTGGACTGTTTTTGCCGACGGTGGCAACGAGCAAAGCGAGGCGAGAGAGGCGACAGCCTCGGAAAAATCCCTTGCTTTCTGTCAAAACTACCACCCCCCGACGGTCGGTTCAATCAAGAAAGTCCTATCGTTTTTGCGATAGGACTTTTTGGATAATAAGATATGATTATTTTACCTTTATCGTTTCAAATACGATATGAGAACTCGGCTGATCCTCGTAAAGAATTCCGACAGTGCTTTCATTAACCTTTGTCATACAACTGTAAGCAAAAAAACCGTCGTTAATCTTCATATCGTTCTTGCTCCATTTAATACCTTTGAGTTTGCCTTTTTTATTATATGTAAACTCGCCGACGGAGATAACGCCGTTTTCTCTCTTTTTACCTGACGGATGGGAAATATAAATTGTATTATCGTCAATGAGACAGTTCTTTTGACATTTCGGAGATTTAACCTTAGCCTTCTTTTCCTTGCTCCAAACCAAACCATTGTCAAAGGATACTGCAACAGGAGTATTGCCGTATTTCTTTGCTCTTGAAAAAGCATAAAGGTTATCATTTGCTCCCTGAGCAAGAGTCCATTCATCAATATTCGGAGTAAACGGAACTTTGTTGTTTCTTCTCCAAGTGTTGCCGTTATCGTCTGAATAAATGCAAACAGAACCGTTCAATGTATAAAGAGGGAAGATTATTCTGCCACTCTTTGTTGTGAGTGCATTACCGGGTGCAACACCGAGAAATACGCCGTCAGTACTTTGATTGATAATCATTCCGGTTATATCAACAGGCTTTGACCAAGTTTCGCCGTTGTCGCTGCTTTTCAGCATAAAAACATAACTTCTTTTAACAGCCTTAAGAGGAGCGCCGTAAGTAGTTACATTATTTTCGTCTCCTTTGCCTTTAGCACCGTTTAAGAAAATATTACCTACATATTCATCGTTTTTATATAATTCGCCGTCGGTAAAATTAACTTTGTAATCTGTTGAAGCTTTATGGCTGTCTATTACATTGCCGTTTTTAAGAACGTAGTAATAATTTCCGTCTCTGTCATAAATGAGCGGTACTGTTTCGCCGTCGAAATTAGCGTATGCTGTCTTTCCTTTATCAAGGAGTTTCTTATCGTGAATACCTTTTGATTCCGGAAAATATGTAGCAAGAAGAATAACATCTCCGTTAGGTGCCAAAGTAAGACACGGGTCAATATAAAAAGCGGTTGCTATGTTATCAATACTTGTACTTATAACTCTTGCAGGAGGGGTTGCGATTGTTTTAATCTTATCCCAAGTCTTACCGCCGTCCTTGCTTGTTCTTACAGCCAATTCGATAAAACCCCAATCGGCACCTGTTGATGCTTTGTCAACTGCGGCAATCAAGGTACCGTTTGCATTAATTAAAGCCGGAATTCTGAAGGCTGTGCCGCCGTTGTTTTCATCAGCCTCTTTAATTAAATTCTTGCTTAAATACTGACTTACTGTTCCGCAAAACAGTGTTTGTTTATTAGCCATTTTAATATCTCCCTTGCATTAAATTTTTCTATATAATTATAACAAATTTATATTGATTTTTCAATGATATTTTTATCTGTAAATTATTGTAAATTTGTACGAAGCACTTGAATAATATTAGAATTGGTTATATAATATAGTGATTATTGTATTTTAGGAAATGATTTATATGAGCGATTTCAAATTAGTCAGTAAATTTAAGCCAACAGGTGACCAGCCACAGGCCATAGAAAAACTCAGCGAAGGCGTTTTAAGAGGGGACAGAGAACAAACTCTTATGGGCGTAACCGGCAGCGGTAAGACTTTTACAATGGCAAATATAATAGAAAAAGTAAACAAACCTACTCTTGTGCTTGCACATAATAAAACCCTTGCGGCACAACTTTGCAGTGAATTTAAGGAGTTTTTCCCTGAAAATGCGGTAGAATATTTTGTTTCGTATTATGATTATTATCAGCCTGAGGCTTATGTTCCGACTACTGATACATATATAGAAAAGGACAGTGCGATTAATGACGAGATTGATAAACTTCGCCACAGTGCAACCGCCGCTCTTTCAGAAAGACGTGATGTTATAATTGTCGCTTCGGTTTCCTGCATATATTCTATCGGCAACCCTATTGATTATCATAATATGGTTATTTCGTTAAGACAGGGAATGCAAAAGGACAGAGACGAGTTGATTAAAAAACTCGTTGAAATTCAATATGAACGAAACGACATTAATTTTGTACGAAATAAATTCAGAGTCAGGGGAGATACGGTAGAAATTTATCCTGCCGGCAGTTCGGGCAGTGCGATAAGGGTTGAATTTTTTGGAGATGAAATAGACAGAATATGCGAGATAAATCCTCTTACCGGCAAGGTGGAGAGTACTGTTTCGTCATGCGTTATATATCCTGCATCGCACTATGTCATCGACAGAAGCAAACTGAAAAAGGCTCTTAATGCTATATATGAAGAAATGGTGGAGAGAGTAAAATATTTTGAGGAAAACGGCAAACTCCTTGAGGCACAGAGAATTAAAGAGCGTACAATGAACGACATAGAAATGCTCGACGAAACAGGTTTTTGTAAAGGAATAGAAAACTATTCCAGAATAATGAGCGACAGAAAACCGGGAGAAGCACCGTTTACTCTTATTGATTATTTTCCCGATGATTTTCTTATGTTCGTTGATGAAAGCCATGTAATGCTTCCGCAGGTGAGAGGAATGTTCGGCGGAGACCATTCGAGGAAAGCATCGCTGATTGATTATGGTTTCAGACTGCCGTCGGCGTTTGACAACAGACCGCTTAAATTTGATGAGTTTTATAAAAAAATAAATCAGGTTATTTTTACATCCGCTACGCCGGGTGATTTTGAAAAAGAACATTCAACTCAAATAGTGGAGCAGGTAATAAGACCTACGGGACTTCTCGACCCGAATATTACCGTAAAGCCGACAGAAGATCAGATGGACGACCTTTTGAGTGAGATAAACATTCGCACCGAGCGTAAGGAAAGAGTGCTCGTTACAACTCTTACAAAAAAGATGGCAGAGGATTTGACCGCTTATCTCGAGGGCTTCGGCGTAAAGGTAAGATATATGCACCACGATGTAGACACCATAGAAAGAATGGAGATTATCAGAGATTTAAGGCTGGGTAATTTTGATGTTCTTGTCGGTATCAATCTTTTGCGTGAAGGACTTGACATACCGGAAGTTTCACTCGTTGCGATTTTGGATGCGGATAAAGAAGGATTTTTGAGGAGCGAGACCTCACTTGTTCAAACTATAGGCAGAGCCGCAAGAAACGCAAACGGTGAGGTTATTATGTATGCCGATTCCGTTACCCCGTCTATGGAGAGGGCAATTACCGAAACGCTCAGACGCCGTAAGATTCAGCAGGAATATAACGAAAAGCACGGCATTACTCCGACCACGGTTAAAAAAGATGTAAGAGATGTAATCGAAATTACAACGAAAGAGGCGTTTGACGAGCACAATAAGCGTATGACCGCAAAGGAGCGTGCGGTTATGATTGATAAACTTACACGTGAAATGAAAGAAGCGGCTAAGATGCTAGAATTTGAGCACGCCGCATTTCTGAGAGATAAGATAAAAGAACTTAGTGATGAGGATTGAATATGAACAAAAACATAATAGTAAAGGGCGCAAGAGAACATAATCTAAAAAATATAGATATAGAAATTCCCAGAGACAAACTTGTTGTTTTTACCGGTCTTTCAGGATCGGGCAAATCTTCTCTTGCTTTTGATACGATATATGCGGAGGGTCAGAGAAGATATGTCGAGTCTCTTTCATCTTATGCAAGAATGTTTCTCGGACAAATGGACAAACCCGATGTAGATTATATTGAGGGACTTTCTCCGGCTATTTCAATAGACCAGAAAACCACCTCGAAAAATCCACGTTCAACAGTGGGAACCGTTACCGAAATTTATGATTATCTGCGTCTGCTTTGGGCAAGAATAGGTATTGCTCATTGTCCGATATGCGGCAAAAAGATAGAAAAACAAACGGTTGATCAAATAACGGATAAAATTCTTAAACTTGACGAGGGTACAAAAATACAAATTCTGGCACCCATTGCAAGAGGAAAGAAAGGCGAGTTCGTTAAAGAACTTAAAGATATAAAAAAGCAGGGCTTTGTTCGCTGTCGCATTGACGGAGAAATCATAGACCTTTCCGAAAGCGACAATATTAAACTCTCGAAAAACAAAAAACATAATATTGAAGTAATCATTGACAGATTGATTGTTAAAGACAGCATAAAGTCCAGACTTACCGACAGCGTTGAAACTGCTACAAAGTTAAGTGACGGCTTGCTTTTACTTGATGTTATCGGTAGCGGCGAAGAACTTTTTTCGCTTAATTACGCTTGTCCCGACCACGGTGTTTCGATAGAAGAAATGAGTCCCAGAATGTTTTCATTCAACAATCCTTTCGGTGCTTGCAAAAAATGCGACGGCTTGGGCAAATTTAAGGAAATTGACCCCGATTTGATTATCCCCGACAAAAAAATGTCGATTAACCAGGGCGCAATTAAAGCGAGCGGATGGAATGTCGCAGAGGGAAGTTCCATAGCAAGAATGTACCTTGAGGGTCTTGCAAAAGAATACAATTTTTCTCTTGATATGCCGATAGAAATGCTCAGCGATGAGGCAATTAATGCCATACTTTACGGAACAAACGGCAAAAAAATGAAGATGACAAGGGTAACCTCATACGGCAGCGGAACATATATGAGTGAGTTTGAGGGTATAGTAAACAACCTTCAGCGAAGATACAAAGAGACAGGCTCCGATTACTCCCGTGCCGCCATTGAAGAGGTTATGCAGGACTGTGAATGTTCCGAATGTAAAGGTTCAAGGCTCAAAGCGGAAGCAATGTCCGTAACCGTTGGCGGTAAGAACATTTATGAATTTTGCTGTTTACCTATTTCCGAAGAACTTGAATTCATTAATTCTCTTAAACTGACCGAAAAAGAAAAGCTGATAGGAAATCTTGTAATAAAAGAAATAAGAGAGAGACTTACATTTCTTAATTCCGTAGGTCTTGATTATCTCAGTCTTGCAAGAGAATCCGCAACACTGTCGGGCGGTGAAGCGCAGAGAATAAGGCTTGCTACACAAATAGGTTCTTCTCTTATGGGTGTGCTTTATATACTCGATGAACCGTCGATAGGTTTACATCAAAGAGATAATGACAAACTGCTCGATACGCTGAGACATTTAAGAGATATAGGAAATACGCTCATAGTTGTTGAGCACGATGAGGACACTATGAGAGCGGCGGATTTCTTGGTGGATATAGGACCGGGGGCAGGTATTCACGGCGGTGAACTCATTGCCGCAGGCACTCCCGAAGAAGTAATGGCTAATCCGAACAGCATTACAGGTCAGTACCTTTCAGGTAAAAGAAGCATTCCCGTACCTGAGAAGAGACGTAAGGGCAATTCAAAGAAAATCACCGTATACGGTGCTAAGGAAAATAATCTTAAAAATATCGATGTTGATATTCCGCTTGGAAAATTTGTTTGCGTGACAGGCGTTTCCGGCTCGGGTAAATCATCATTTGTAAACGAAATAGTTTATAAACATCTGTGTAATGTGCTCAATCATGCGAAAAAACATACGGGCAAATTTTCCTCAATAAAAGGAACTGACGCTCTCGACAAGGTGATTAACATAGACCAATCACCAATAGGCAGAACACCACGCTCAAATCCTGCAACATATACCGGCGTGTTTAACGATATAAGGGAACTTTATGCATCCACCTCGGATGCAAAAGCAAAAGGCTATGGCCCAAACAGATTTTCATTCAATGTAAAAGGCGGAAGATGTGAAGCATGTCAGGGTGACGGTATAGTTAAGATTGAAATGCATTTTCTTGCCGATGTTTATGTACCTTGTGAAGTTTGCTCGGGAATGAGATATAACAGAGAAACCCTTGAAGTTAAATTCAAAGGTAAAAACATTTATGATGTTCTTGAAATGACAGTTGATGAAGCACTTGAATTTTTTGAGACACATCAGAAAATTGCACGAAAACTTCAAACTTTGTCCGATGTAGGTCTCGGCTATGTTAAACTCGGACAGCCTGCAACAACGCTTTCGGGCGGTGAGGCGCAGAGAGTAAAACTGGCAACGGAACTTGCAAAGCGTTCGACAGGTAAAACAATATATATTCTCGACGAACCCACAACAGGTCTGCATACAGCCGATGTATCAAAACTTCTTGATGTGCTCAATAAACTTGTTGATATGGGAAACACGGTTCTCGTTATCGAGCATAATCTTGATGTAATTAAATGTTCCGATTATATAATTGACCTTGGCCCCGAGGGCGGAATAGGCGGAGGAAACATCGTTGCGACCGGAACTCCCGAAGAAGTGGCAAAAGTCAAAGAATCATATACGGGACAATATCTTAAAA
>ERZ1034952.3460-NODE-3460-length-10600-cov-32.725462_pt1 | contig 10600 bp, 5 predicted proteins | sample MGYA00520625_ERZ1034952 | MGnify/ENA primary metagenome ERZ1034952 (study PRJEB33766, sample SAMN09781773) | gut metagenome | biome: gut microbiome | host: Homo sapiens | place: Madagascar | study: EMG produced TPA metagenomics assembly of the PRJNA485056 data... | reverse complement strand
TGTGTGCTTATAACAAAATGCTTGAAAAAGTCACCTCAAATTATCCGAATGCTGAAATTTGGTGTTGCACATTAAATACAACTTATATGTCAACAAATCAAAGATTCAAATTTCCATATATGCACGGCGGAATACATATTGAAGAATATAACCGTGAAATTAAACAAGCGGCAAATAACTATAATTGTAAAATTGCTGATTTATATAAATACAATACACCTTATGACACAATTGACAGCTCACATCCGAATGTAGACGGAATGAATACATTGGCAACATTAGTTATAAAAGAAATGGCGCCGAATGAAGCTAAAGGTTTTATGAATTGTTAGTGTGAAATTGGTTGAAGTAATTAAACGAAATAGTTTGACGAATGAAAGCAATATGGTTTATTAACGATTTTAAAAGAGGTAATTATGAAAGACGAATTTCTGAAAAAACTCAAAAAAGCAAAAGTATTGCGTATAACAATGATTGTTTTAGCGGTAGTTTATGTTCTTGGTATCATGATGATTACTGTTAGCGAGACTTTTGGTGATTTGGCATTCATAGTATTTTACTTAATTTTTATAATAGGAATTATTTATTTGATTTCTTATAATTCCGTCGCTAAGTGTGCCAAGTGGTTTCGTGATACAGATTCAGAACATGTTTTTGATGATGTTCCGTCGGTTCCGACCTTGCCGAAATCAAAAGCTTATTGTGGTTCACAGTGTATAGTTTTCAAAAAGCCGTTTGTAGCAATTCCTTATTATGAAATCGCATGGGTATATATTCAAGTTAATAAAGCATATGGAATTACGATGAGCAAACAGTTGCATATTTACTGCCTGTCCGGTGCGCACTTTATCATAAAAGCAGATGCAAGCGAAGTTGAATGGCTTTTGGGAAATTATTTGCTTAGATTAAATTCAAATATAATTTTAGGCTACGGCAATAAAGAAAGAAAACAATACAGAGAATTAAAGAAAAATTACAAAAATCAAATTGTTGCCTCAACTCAACAAAATAATATGTTGGATGAGCAAAACAATGTTAATACTAATTCGTTACTTAAAGGAAAATATCAGCTTCAGTCCGTTATCGGTGAGGGAGCAACCTCTAAGGTTTATCTTGCTTCGGATATCCAATCGAATAAGCAGTTGGCAATAAAGATTTTGAAGGATGATTATAAAAGTGATGAGAAGGCAAAGTCGGTTTTGATTGAAGAAGCACAAACATTGATGAAACTTAATCATCCGTCCATTCCTAAAGTTGAAGATATAATTGATGATTCGGATTGCGTAGCGGTGGTAATGGACTATGTTGAGGGTGCGACATTAAGGAAAATTATAGAAAATTACGGTGCGCAGTCTGCCGAAGTGGTGATTGATTTATCTTTGCAATTATGTGATTTCTTGGAATATTTACATTCTTTTAATCCGCCTTACATATACAGAGATATGAAGCCCGCAAACATTATCGTAAAACCTGATATGAAAATAGCAGTTATCGATTTTGGAATAATGCGTACATATAAGCCCGGAAAAGCAGTGGATACTGTTTGCTTGGGAACATCGGGATTTGCTCCGCCTGAACAATACGGCACCGCCCAAACCGACTCAAGAAGTGATATATATTCCTTGGGTATGACCATGTATTGCATTTGTTTTGGCGTAAAACCACAGGGTAAGGATTATCAAATCGCCGATGAAGCAAAGACTCCTTTGGAATCAGAACTTTTAAAAGTTGTTAAAAAATGTACTGAATTAAATCCAAATGACAGATACAGTTCTTGCGCCGAGTTAAGGAATGACCTTAATTCCCTCAAAGAAAAATACGATTTATTTAACTGATAAATAGAAAAATATTGAAAATATATGGAGAAAAACGATGAAGTTATGTAAAACCTGTGGAGCAAAGCTATCCGATGATGAGGAATTTTGCTTTAATTGCGGCGGTAATACCGAGCAAGCAGATAAGATGAAAGCACCGATAGATTTTGATGATGTAGATGAAACATCTGTACTTAATGATAACAGCTTTGATGAAGAAACTACAGTCTTAAATGACGACAATCCATATCAAGATATGTATTCACAGTCACCTGTTCAGCAAGAGCTTGATGTTCAGCAGGAATCTTCTGTTCAGGCATATGTTAATCCGTATTATAATCAAGATTATCAAGAAAACAATAATCAAAGTGAATACTCAAATATAATTGAAAAGCCTTCATTTAAGGATTGCTATATAAAGTTTTGGAAGAATTATACTAATTTTTCCGGTAGGGCAAGGCGAAGCGAATATTGGTATGCTGTATTAGCAAATGTTTTAGTTTCCCTTGTAAGTATGATACCTTATGTCGGACCGGTTATAGGTGGCTTGTATACGATAGCGATTTTAGTGCCTACGCTTGCTTTGATGGTGAGAAGATTGCACGATTTAGGTAAGGATTGGTATTATATATTCTTTGCATTGATTCCTTTGGTAGGTCAAATAATTATGCTTGTTTGGTTTTGTACTGACAGTCAAGTCGGCGCAAATGAATTCGGTGAAAATCCAAAGGGCGTAAATTAGGAGAATTCTTATGAAATATTTTGCATCAGCTGTTACCGATATAGGTAACACGAAAAAAACAAATCAGGACAGCGTGTGCGTAAAAATTGCACAAAGCGAAAAATACGGTCAGATTGCAATGGTTGTCCTTTGCGACGGAATGGGCGGACTTGATAAGGGTGAACTTGCAAGCGCAACTGTTGTAAAGGCATTTTCAAAATGGTTTGAAGAAGAATTGCCGTTGTCGCTTAAAAGACTTTCGTGGAATGCTCTTTCAGACGAGTGGGCAAAAATGGCAAAGGAACAGAATTATTTAATCGGTCAGTACGGCAACAGGATTGAAAACTCAGTCGGTACTACTTTGACTGCTATGCTTTTTATCAAGGATAAGTATTTGATTGCTCATGTAGGTGACTCACGTGCTTATGGCATTACAGACAGCGTTAATCAGCTTACTGAGGACCAAACTTTTATTGCGAGAGAAATCAAAGCCGGAAGAATGACTGCCGAAGAAGCGAAAATTCATCCGAAAAGAAATATGCTTCTTCAATGTATAGGCGCTTCCCGTAATGTTGAACCTCAAATGATTTTGGGAAAGACGGATAAAAACAGCGTTTATATGCTTTGTTCTGACGGCTTCAGGCACGTGCTTACTAATGAAGAAATTTATGAAAATTTCAACTTTGATAATTTAAGCGACGAACAGGCAATGGAAAAAAACAGCAGATATTTAATTGATTTGGTTAAAAGCAGAAACGAAAAAGACAACATCACGGTTGCTCTTTTGAAATGCTATGAGTAAGGTGGTGCGGTTTTGGCTATAGAACGAGGTTCCGTCATTGACGGAAAATATGAAATACTTAAGCAGATAGGCAAAGGCGGTATGTCCGTTGTTTATCTTGCTATGGATTTAAGGCTTAATAAGCAGTGGGCTGTTAAGGTTATTCAAAGAAGAGGTATAGGTAAAAATAACGAGACAGTTCTGAATAAAGTTCCCGATGATACGGAACTTATGAAACGGCTTGATCACCCGGCTATCCCGAGAATTGTCGATATTATTGACAAGGAAGATGATCCTCAAATTTATATAGTTATGGACTATGTTGAGGGTAACTCGCTTGATAAAATCCTTGATGAATATGGTGCACAACCACAGGATGTGGTTATTGATTGGGCAAAGCAAATTTGCGATACACTCGCTTATCTTCATTCTCAAAAGCCGCCGATTATTTACCGTGATATGAAGCCGGCAAATATTATGCTCAAACCCGAGGGTAATCTTAAGATTATAGATTTTGGTATTTCACGTGAGTATAAGGAGCAAAACCTTGCCGATACAACTATTCTCGGCACTAAGGGATATGCACCGCCGGAGCAGTTTGGCTCACGTCAAACAGATCCGAGGTCGGATATATATGCTCTCGGTATGACTATGCATCACCTTGTAACAGGTGTTGATCCGAAAAAGAACGATTATGTTCCTATCAGGCAGTGGAATCCGGAACTTTCCGACGGCTTAGAAATCATTATTGATAAATGTGTTCAAATGGATCCCAATGACCGTTACCAAAACTGTAATGAGCTTATGTATGACCTTGAACATTATGAGCTTATCGGTATTGATTATAAGAAAAAGCAAAAGCGTAAACTTGCAATTTTTATTATTTCTTTGGCTCTTGCAATTATTATGGCAATCGCCGGTGTTGTAGGAATGGCAGTTAGGCATAAAAACGACACTAATACCTACGCTAAATATGTTGATGACAACGGCTATATTGATTTGGCGGTTGATGAAAATTCAATAGCGGAAGCGTGCTTTAAGGCTATTGAAATCGACGGTACACGAATTGAGGCTTACGAAAAATATATTGAAAAATCTACCAATGCCGGAAAATTGCTTACCTATTCGTTTAACGAAACCGATAAGGACAATAATACTAAATCGGGTACATATGACATAAACAGATACACAAAGTATTTCAGCGATAATTTGGAACAGCTTAAGCAGAAGCCGGGATTTGACAAATTAGCCTTTGATACGGGTTATGCTATATTCAATTTGTCAAAGGATAACAGCGAGTTGTCATCGGCATTAAGCGCTCAAACCTATTTCAAATATGTTCTTGAAATAGGCAAAACATCAAATTATTACAACATAGCAAACAGTTTTAACAATGTTTGTCAGTTTTATAATGACTATGCGAATGCTGAAAAAACAGGTAATGAATCCACAAAGGATGACTACGAAAAGCTGATTGAAAGTATTGCATATTGTGTTGATGGAGATAATTTGGCAAAGGGCTTTGATTTTGATAGAAACGAATCCTTTGTAAAGCTCACTCTTTATAATCAATTTGCTAACTTGCTTAATACCAATGCACAGTATTTTGCAGGTACGGGTATTGCTATTGAAGAAGTGCAAACTGTATATAGCACAATTTATGATAATGCAAGCAGTATAACTGTTTCCGCAGAGGTTAATAAGCAACTGCAAAACAGTATTATTACTAATTTGAATCCTACAAACGGCAAGTATGTAAGGGCATTGGAGCGTGTTTATGATAACGCTGCCAATGCAGTGGGAAGGGGGCAGTAATAATGACTATAAATATTGTATCAATTATTTTCTTTATTATTGCCGGCGTTTCTTTGCTTGTTGCGATATATTCGTTTGTCAGGTTTAACATTCCTCAAGTTATAGGAGAACTCAGCGGCAGAACGGCGAGAAAATCCATTGCCCAAATGAGAGATAAAAATGAAAAAACAGGCAATAAGGCTCACCGTCCGTCACCGTCAGCGATTGAACGAGGCACTTTAACCGATAAAATCGAAAAGAAAAAATCGGTTGAAAAGAGCGACAAAAAGATTTCAAAAGTTGAAGAAGGCACAGAACTTCTTAACAGTACCGAAAAGTTATTAACTAACATTCAAACAGAGTTGCTTAATGAAAGCGAAACGGAATTGTCAGATGATAATGCAACAACCGTTCTCAGTGAAGAAACAACGGTGCTGACGAATAATGATAATTCGCAAATTAATGTGTCAAATGATTCAAACGATTTTAAGATTATTCAAAATATCGTTTTAATTCATACAAACGAAACTATTTAATCATAATTTAGGAGGAGATTATTTATGGTTATTAAGAAAAATACACCAAAAAAGATTCTTTCTATAGTATTGGCAATACTTATGGTTATGACAACAGTTCCTATGGCAGTGCTTTCCGCATTTGCCGCAAACGATGACTTTGTTGTAGCTAATGTCAATAACAAAAATCTTTATCTTTATGGTGTAACAAGCAGTGAACCGGTTACAGAAGATGACGATTATTACGCTGTTGAGTATACCGGCGGAGATGAAGCAGCTTCAGGTTTTTATGTTGACGGAAATGAATTTACTGTCAGTACGCTCACTCCTGAAGTGAAATATGAAACTCATAAAATATTACTGCTTAAAAGTTGGTTCGATTCTCAAACAAAATGGATGGCAGTTAAATGTCTTTCAACATCGGTTATTCCTTCGGCAGAGCCTGAGACACCGTTGCCTACAATAGATGATGTAACGATTTCCGGTTATGATGATAAATATGACGGTGCTGAACATAGTGCTGTTATTGTTGAGGGAACAAAGAAAGGTGATGTTGTTTCTTACAGCGTAGACGGCGGTGAATTTTCTTCAACAATGCCAAAGGTTAAATATCCGGGTGATGAGAAAAAGGTTGTTGTAAAAATTGAACGAAATGGATATCAAGCGTTTGTTTCCTCAGAGTATACCGCAAAAGTTTCCAACGGAAAAATAAAAGACGTTATCGTAAAACCTTTTAATTATACATATAATAGAAAAGATACAACTGCAAAGCCGGCAGTTACAGTAAGTGGAACTGATGGTACATATAATGTTCAATATAGTACCGACGGTGGTCAAACTTATAAAACCGATGTTCCCACAATAGCTTTGCCGGGATCATTGGAAGTTACAGTTAAGGTGTCTCGTCAATATTATGATGATTATATTACTACAGTAAAAGCTGTTATGGACAATGCCACTATTGATGGTATTGAGGTTACCGTAAATTCAAATGTTATATATGACGGGGCGTCACATCCTGTTGTATTGCCTGACGGCGTAACCGGAACTGTCGACGGTGATGAGGTGTTATACAGTGCCAACGGTATCGATTATTCTAAAAATATACCTGAATATACAGATGCCGGAGATTACGAATTTTCTGTAAAAGTAAAAAGAGCATATCACAATGATTATGTTACATTCCCGGCTCTTACATTTACTATCGGCAAAGCAAGTATTGAAGGCGTAACCGCAACAGGATATTCAGGAAAATACGATTTGAATTCACATGATGCAGTTACTAATGTCAGCGGATACAATACAGAAACGGATACAATTACCTATTCCAAAGATAATGTCTCATATTCTACAACATGCCCGAAAGTTACTTTCTCATGGGACTCAGGAAAATATTATGTAAAGGTTCATAGAACTAATAACTATGAAGATTTAATCATACCTGTAACTGCCGCTATTAATAAAAAAGAACAGAACTTGTCTTTTCCTCTTGATAATCCTAGCGTATATAATCCCTCAACTGTAACATATAAAGAGGATGGCAATAACACTTTTTTTGTCAAAGCTATAACTGATGCTAAAGAAGGTCATAATAGTAATATAGAATACAGTATTGTGTCAAACGGTACTACTGCTCAGGGTGCTCAAGTTAACAAGACAAGTGGATTAGTTGAATATTCAACTGCCGGTACAATCATTGTAAAAGCAAAAACTAATGAACGACAAAACAGGAGAACCAATTATTTAGATGACGAAAAAGAGTTTACAATTTCTGTTGAATATGTAAGCGCTCCAACAAATTATACTATTACAGAGGAGCAAAATGAATTCGATGGATATAAATGGTATAGCTGTGATGAGGGCACAGATGGATTTGCAATTACAGCACCTGAAGGTTGGACTGTTATAAAAGGCTCGAACGCCCAAAAACAAAATTCATGGGCTTCTACAATTGTAGAAAATACAGAAGGTGTCTATACAGATTATAAAGTAGCATTTAAAAACATAGAAACAAAAGAAATAACAGACATGGTTCCAATTCCCAATTTTATAATTGATAAAACAAGTCCCGAAGTTTCATCCTTTGAGTTGAAAGCTGAAAATACGGGAATGCTTGCTAAAGCAATTAATGCGCTTACTTTTGGAACATTTTGTAAAGAAAAAGTCGAAATAACAGTAAGCTGTTCTGACTTTTCTGATAAAGACACATCATCGGGAATAAGCAAAATAAAATTATTCAAATATTCTACGGATGGTGTTACGTTTGTTGATGAAGTTTCTCCTTCAAAGATTGATACTGATAACGGGAAAGCGGTTTTCTATATAAAACCTGACTATGAAGGCACGATAAAAGCCGAAGTTATTGACAATGTTAATAGAACATCAGGAAAAGTTTTAGCTAATCAGATTAATTCCAATATTGGAACAGATGAATCAGGTTATGTAATGATTGAAAATGACATTCCTGTCGTTCCTTCGGGAATTAAAGACGAACCTCTTACTTCCGCTGTTAGAAAAGTTGTGCTTGACGATGATAAAGTTGTTTACAGTGGTGATATTAAATTTTCCTTTGATGCACAAGACATAGGGTCAGGATTAAATACTGTTGATGTAAAAGTTAATGGTATTTCATACGAAAAAGGTAATGATAAATATCCTAAGGATTTTAGTGCTTCTCAGGATAGAGCAAAACATAGTTTTGAAATTACTACTAAAAATCTTGATTCTAAATATCTCAAGGAAGATGGAAGTTTTAAGATAGATGTAACTGTAATTGATAATGCTGGTAATGCAATAGAAAAACACATTACTGTTTATAAAGATAAAACAAGTGCTACAATTGACGGCTTCAATTTCGATTTGTCAGAAAATATTGATGTCGATAAAAATTCAGAAGGCATTTATGACGCTGTTGAGTCGACCGATTACGGCTTCTATTTCAAAAATAAGGTTACCGTAACTATCTCTGCAAGCGATATTAAATCGGACAAACAAATAGTTTCGGGTGTTAAGTCTATTACTTATAAAGCTGTTGATATAAACGGAAATATTGAATATTCAGGCGAAGAACCTGTTAATTCAAAGAATCAGATTTCATTTGAAATTGATAAAGATTTCAAAGGCCAGATTTATGCTTATGCAACGGATAATGTAGGCAATTCGCCTCTTAACAGTACTTTGCCTGTACACGACAGATATGACAGCTCGGCAGTTGTTTCAAGCGGAGATTATAAAGGCTTTGTTCATCCTAACAGTGCAATTCTTGAAACCCCTGAAAAGCATGAGGATTCATCAATTAACTTTACTGTACCAAAAGCACAGGGAACACAAAATAATACATTGAGTTCTTGGACTTATGGCGGAAAAGCAAATCAAAAAGACAAAAAGATGGATTACAATGTTTCTGCGCAAGTGCCTCTTTATAATTCCACACAAACATTCGTAGTTAATGTTGCAGATGAATATTCGGGAATCAGAGAGGTTAAATATTCATTGATTGAGGGCGAAAAAACAACATCTCATACATTGAATGTTGATAATGCAAAAAGTATTAATGGATTAAATTCCGGAGACATTGCAACAGGTAATGATACCGCAAATTCAAGTGAAAAATGGAATGTTGTATCTGAGGCTACTGCAACAGAATCAAATCTTGTTACGTCAATTAAGTCAACTGTTACTGTTGACGGTAACTATAACGATATGGTTCTTTTGGTTGAACTTGTCGACAGAGCGGGAAATTCAAGCTATGACTATATTGCGTTTGGTATAGACCAAACACCAACAGCGATTTCCGTTTCATACGACAACAATAACGCAGATACAAAATCAGGCAACGGTGCTTTCTTTAATGCAAACAGAACGGCAACCATTACTGTTAAGGAAAGAAACTTTAATACCGAAAATATTGAGTGGAAGATTAGAAATGCCGAGGGAACAGATCCTACTCACTCTGCACCGAAATTCACTCAGGGCAGCGGTAACAGAGATGACGATACTTATGTTTATAAAGTAACCTACAGCAATGACGGTATATATTCATTTGATATGAAATATACCGACAGAGCAGGAAACAAGAATCGAGCTATCGATTACGGAAACAGCGTGGCTCCTACTAAATTTGTTGTAGACAAAACCATGCCTGTAATCAACGTTTCCTATGACAATAACGACGCAAGAAACGAAAAGTATTTTAATGCTTATCGTACTGCAACAGTTACCGTAACGGAGCATAACTTTGATGTAAACAGAGTAACGATTACGGGAACAGCCAGCCTTGACGGTAATGCCGTTAAGTTTCCGGATGCTTCTTGGTCTAACCGAGGCGATACTCATGTTGCTACAATCAAATATGATACAGACGCTGATTATACCTTTGACATTTCAATGGATGATATGGCAGGAAATAAGTCTAATGAAGCTAATTACGGTTCTTCTGTTGCGCCTAAAGACTTCGTTGTAGATACAACTATAGACAAGCCTGTTATCGGCGGCGTTGAAAACGGAAATTCGTATAAGGATTCCGTGCTTCCTAAGATTGATTTCTCCGATATCAACTTTAAGGATGTTAAGGTTACCTTGCTCAGAACACGCAAGGATGAAATCGATAAGGATGTAACAAGCGATTATATTAATGTTTCAACTAATGATAAGGGTGGTTCGTTTGCGGCAACCGAGGATACCTTTAAGAAGATTCAGGAGAATGACGGTATCTATACTTTGAGCGTCCAAATCACCGATAAGGCTGAAAATACTTCATCCGATGAGGTTACATTTACCGTAAACAGATTTGGTTCTGTATATTCTCTCGGTACATATTTGTCAAATGATTTGAACGATAAGTATGTTCAGTCGATTGATAACGATATTGTAATTACAGAATATAATCCCGACAGACTTGTTAAAGGCAGACTTGATGTTGTTGTAACCCGTGACGGTTCACCTGTTGAATACGGCGACGGCGAGCTTACAATCA
>ERZ1034952.3459-NODE-3459-length-10602-cov-2.941216_pt1 | contig 10602 bp, 9 predicted proteins | sample MGYA00520625_ERZ1034952 | MGnify/ENA primary metagenome ERZ1034952 (study PRJEB33766, sample SAMN09781773) | gut metagenome | biome: gut microbiome | host: Homo sapiens | place: Madagascar | study: EMG produced TPA metagenomics assembly of the PRJNA485056 data... | reverse complement strand
GGTATCGAGTATTCCGACCTTGGTAAGGAAACTGCAAACATGGCAGCTCAGATACTCAGCGGTGAAAAGAAGGCTTCCGAGATACCAATAAAGGTATTCAACGAGGATCTCAGCACTTATATCAACAAGACAACTGCTGACACGATCGGTATCACTATTCCTGACGATATCGCAAATGGAGAAAAGACAGTTTACTTTGATTAAGCTATTGCAAAATCAAAGCAAACATAGTATAATAGTAGGGAGCGGGACTTTCGCTCCCTGCTATTTTTTATTGAAAGGAAAATTATATGAAACTGAATAAGAAAACAGTTATCTCGCTTATACCGAAAGCTGTGCTTTTGATCTTACTTCTTGTGATAATAAACACTCAGCTCACGGAAAGCGTTGTTACGGGAACATTTGAAAAGGGTCTTGTTTTTGCTATCCTTGCACTTGGAATATTCATCTCGTTCAGAATACTTGATATCCCTGACCTGTCGGTAGACGGAACTTTCACCCTTGGCGTTGCAGTATCAGTTATGCAGGCTTTCAACGGCGACCCTATCAAGGGCATACTGCTGTCAATAGTTGCAGGAGCTATCGCAGGAAGTGTGACGGGAATACTTATCACAAAGCTCAACGTTCAGCCTATCCTTGCGGGAATAATCACAATGACGGCTCTTTACTCCATAAACTTGAAAATCATGGACAGACCTAATATTTCGCTCTACAAGAAAGATACTATATTTACAATGACTCAGAAATATTTCGGCGACTATTACAAGCTTGCGGCGGCAGGTATCGTGCTTGTTATTGCGGCTGTTCTGCTTTTCTGGTTTCTTAAAACTCAGGCAGGAATGTCACTTAGAGCCACAGGCGACAATGAATACATGGTTAGGGCTTCTTCAATAAATTCTGACAGAATGAAGATAATGGGCTTTGCCATTGCAAACGCTTTGGTATCCCTTTCTGGCGCAATGTACGCTCAGTATTCCTCGGCAGGCGACTCAAACAGCGGTACAGGTATGCTTGTGGTAGGTCTTGCTTCTATCATTATCGGTGAGATATTCTTCAGCAAGCACTCTATCCTCTGCGGAATACTTGCGGCGATATTCGGTGCGATAGCATACAGATTTGTTCTTGCTTTTGCAATGAATCTCGGCATGGACAGCAACTACACAAAGCTTTTCTCAGCCTGCATAGTTGCCCTTGCTATCTCTCTGCCTGCTATCAAGAAGTATATCACAAAGGCATACAAGCGTGTATGCAGTGACAAATAGGAGGTTTAAAATGCTTAAGCTTGAAAATATAAACATAACCTTCAACAAGAACACTGCCAACGAGCGTAAGGCACTCCAGCACATTGACCTTGATGTGGCTGACGGAGATTTCGTCACTGTAATAGGCTCAAATGGTGCAGGAAAATCCACACTTATGAACGTTATCAGCGGCAGCTATGAGGCTGACACCGGCAAGATATTCCTTGACGGAAAGAACATCACTCACCTAAAGGAGCATCAGCGTGCAAGAACTATAGGCAGGCTTTTCCAAGACCCGCTGAGAGGCACTGCACCTAACATGACCATAGAGGAAAACCTCCGTCTTGCCTACAGCCGTGGAAAGCGTCGTTCGCTGACTATCGGTATCAGAAAAAAGGACGTTTCAGTGTTCAGAGAAAGGCTCAAGGAGCTTGACTTAGGTCTTGAGGACAGAATGAAAATGCCTGTGGGCTTGCTTTCAGGCGGTCAGAGGCAGGCACTCACATTGCTTATGGCGACTATCGTTACCCCTAAGCTGCTGCTCCTTGACGAGCACACTGCGGCGCTTGACCCTAAGACCGCAGAAAAGGTCATGAGGATAACCGAAAAGATAGTAAAGGAAAACGCACTGACTACTCTTATGATAACACACAACATTTCAAATGCCATTGAATACGGCAACAAGACTATCGTAATGAGCCAAGGCAAGCTGCTTCTTACTATCGAGGGCGAGCAGAGAGCAAACATGACGGTGGAAAAGCTTATGAAGCTTTATTCCGACACCGCTGAGGACGAACTTTCAGACAAGATGATACTGCAAGAATAATTTTAGACATACAAAAAGCTGCGGAGGGAAAACTCCGCAGCTTTTACTTTTGTTCTTTCACATAAGGCTAAACATATGTTATATCTATTCCTGCGATCTTTGCTCTGCCCTTTATGATAAGGACCTTTTCTTTTTCATCATAAGCTCCGTTAGGCTGGTCTATTCCGCCAAGAACGCAGTCGGCTTCCACCTTTATGCCCCAGTTCTTCGGGATATAAAGCTCCACTCCGCCGCAAAGTACGTCAACATTCAGCTCGACTTCGTTTCCTGCCATATCAGCGGAATCGAAGTACACCTCCATACCGCTGTAACGACAGCTTATGTCAACTCTTTTCAGCACCTTTGAGGTTATATACTTTGTGCAGCCTGAAAATCTTGCGTCAATACGCACATATTCTCCATTGTCTGAGGATTTATCCCATGCAGGATTATCGGTAGTGTGGGTTGTCCACTTGCTTTGGGTAAATCTGTAGCGGTAAGGGAAAATGAATGAAAATCCCACGCTGAGAAGCAGTGCCGCACCAAGAACAGGCCATGGGGTGAATTTCTCGATACCGAGAGTTTCATCAAAGAGTATCGCCATGATAGCAAGAGGGAAGAATATTCCCCAGAAGTTAAGGTGTCTGACGCTTGTTACGATAACAGGAACGAGCAAGAGTGAAATTATAACGCTCCACACGCTTACGCTTCCCAGCAGACCTGTGCGGTCAAGGATAAAGGCAACGCCTGCAAGGATAAAGAACAAGCCCCATATAAGATTTTTGTTTTTCATAGAAATCTCCTTTCTCCAAGTCTGAGCTTCAAAAGCTTGTAAAAGCTTCGTGAGGCGTAAAGCTGTTTGTGAGTGCCTGCAAAGCTTATAAGGCTTGCAGAGGTTATGTTTCGCTCAACAGAATAGATGTGCTTTACGTTCACGATAGCGGATTTTGACACCCGCACGAACTTTCGTGGAAGTATCTCTTCAAGCTCAAAAAGCTTCATTTTGACCTGAAAAACGTCGTCAGAGGTATGTGCGTTAAGATTATGTTCCCCTGTTTCAAAAAACAGTATGGAATCAAGGGGAGGATAGAACTGAACTGCGTCTTTGAAAAAAGCTATCTCAGGGTCGCCCTCTGCGGACTCCGCCGCCCTTTTCATTTTAAGCACACGTTCATCGGGCTGTGCGCACCTTATAACGATCTCGTCCTCAGGCATATTCTCGTCTATCTCTATCCTGATCTTCACGCTTTCACCCCCTGTTTTATCTGACAGCCTTATTATAATCTATTTTGCTTTCCTTGTAAACCCCTTTTGGCTGACAGGTACAGATATCTATGTAAGAGGTAAATTTTATGACCCAAAGGGGGTGCTGACCATGCAACACCCCCTTGATTTAGTTTTTTACCAGTAGCTTGCCTCGCTGCCTGTTCCGTTCTGCATATATTTGTATATAAGCTCAAAAAGTTCGCTGTTGTCAACTCTGTTTTGCTCCATATAATCCACAACGCCCTGAGCGGTAAGACCGCTTGCATAGTCGCTGTTTCTAAGCACCATTGCAAACTCTGCCGCAGAGCAAGCCTTAGCAAAATTCTGTGACACGGCTTCTGTATAGTCAGAACACATAACAGACTTGTCTATAAGCTTGCTTTCGCTCGCCTCAGGGTCTTTATATCTCACTGAAACTGTGAGCATTTCACCGCTGAGTTCGCTAGTTTCAGCCACCTCGCTCTCGTTATCCTGATATTTCAGCGACTTTTCATTGCCGTTATTTGGCACTATCTCATACAAAACCGTGACCTGCTGACCAGAGCCGATATCTCCTGCGTCCTTTGTATCGTCCTCAAAGTCCTCGTCATTAAGAAGTCTGTTTTCATAACCCACCAGCCTGTATGCTGAAACATTTTCAGGATTGAACTCTATCTGCACCTTTGCGTCCTTTGCAACAGTGAAAAGCGTTCCGCTCATTTCTGTAACAAGCACCCTTTTTGCTTCATCAACGCTGTCGATATAAGCATAGTTTCCGTTGCCGTTATCCGCAAGGGCTTCAAGCCTGTTGTCCTTATAGTTTCCTGAGCCGAAGCCAAGCACTGAGAGATATACCCCTGAGTCACGCTTGCTTGATATAAGATCGGTAAGCTCCTGTTCACTTGACAGACCAACATTAAGGTCGCCGTCAGTTGCAAGAATAACTCTGTTGTTGCCGCCCTCTATGAAATACTCCTCTGCAAGCTTGTAAGCTGTGGTAATTCCTGCCGCACCTGCTGTCGAGCCGCCTGCTGACAGGCTGTTAAGTGCTGAAACTATCTCGTCGCTGTTGTCGCCGCTTTCGCCCTCAAGAACAACGCTGTCACTGCCTGCATAAGTGACGATAGAAACTCTGTCATCAGCCCCGAGGTTTTCAGCAAGCATTGAGAAAGCCTGCTGAACAAGCGGAAGCTTATCCTCGTCCTCCATTGAGCCGCTCACGTCTATGAGGAAAACAAGGTTTGTAGGAACGTCCTTGACCTTTGCTTCTCTTGCCTGAAGTCCCACCAGCATAAGCTTTGCTTCACTGTTCCAAGGACAATCTGAAAGCTCTGTATTTATGGACACTGCACCCTCTGTCGGCTTTTCATAGTCATACTTAAAATAGTTTATGAACTCCTCTGTTCTCACAGCGTCAGGATCGACCTCCCAGCCGTCGTTTATCATTCTTCTCACGTTTGTGTAGGAAGCCGTGTCAACGTCTGTGGAAAAGGTGGAAAGCGGTTCGTCTGAAACGAGCTTATAGCCGTTTTCCGTCAGGTGATTATACTCCTCGGTATTGTAATCCCCTGCGATATTTGTCGAGCCTTTAGCGGTTTCCGTCGTAGCGTCATTATTGTATCTGTAGTTATCAGTTGCTGTGTTATTATAGATACTGCTCTTTCTGCTCTCTGAGCCGTCGTAACCGCTTCCGCATGAAGCAAGCATTGTCGCCGTCATAACAAGCGACAGAGCTGTAGTCAAGTTTCTTTTTATGCTGTTTGAAGTTGTCTTTTTCATAGCTGTCATCTCCCGTAAAATAGCTTGGGCGATATGCCCTTGCGTTATTAGCTACATAGTCCTCCACTTATCAAGCAGATCTTGCAGATCGTTTTTCGAGGAATATCTCATTCGGTCATAGAAATAATCGTTCTTGCTTTTCTGCGAGCCTTTAAGAATACCCGAATCATCATCAAGGCTTTTCCAGCCATTTTGAAAAACGATATCCCCGTCCAAAGAAATCTCTATCTGAGGTGCATTTTCAAAGACCATAGAATAAGTGCCGTTTTCTTCCCTCAGCGGTATGAAATACTCTCTGTTTTCCTGCATGATATAAGGGGTGGAGCTTTCAATGGTGATATTTGTTTCACTTTCTTCACCTGTCTTTGATACAAGGCTGTTTATTCTCAGGGTGTAATGTGCGCTGTCGCTGTCGAGCCTTGCGGAAAGCACTGTCACGTCTGCAAAGAAGTCTGTATCTTCCAGAACGCTGTCCTCTGTGAAATAATCGTCGCCCTTTGGAATGTAGCTGTCCTCATAAGCCTTTGTGTCTGTGTGGCTGAAGCTGAGCTGTTGGTATGTCTTTTCTTCTCTGTTTTCATGCCTAGCCTTGTCAGCCGTTTCTACGCTATGCTTTGAAACACTGTCCGACTCTGAGCGGATATCGGCGTAAAGGCTTATGCCGCCGATAATAAGCACCAGCGAGGCTGCTGCCGCTGCAAATTTTCTGTAATTTCTGCGGCTTACTTTTATCTGTGTCTGATCTTTGTCCGTTTTGTTTTCAAGCTGTCCCTCTATCCTGTCCCAAAGCTTTTCCATGTCAGGGGCAGTATCGGAAATATGCTTTTTGTAAAGTAACTTTATGTTCTTAGCCATAGATACTGTCCTCCTTTATGGTCTTTTTTAGTTTGGAAACAGCCTGACGGTATTTCCATGTGACAGTACCCAACGGCTTCCCCACTGCCCGACTTATCTCACGAAAGGTCATATCCATTCCCAGCCTCATGTTCAGGATATCTCTTTCATCGTCTGAAAGCAGTTTCAAAGCCTCCTCGAAGGTGAGCTTTCCGATCACATCGTCGTCTACCCGCATACTGTCCTGCTGTTCTTTGTGCCCTGCTTCATCATCGTCAAGGGTCGGCGTTTCGTGCCGCCTCTTTTTGAGAAAATCAAGAGCGAGATTTTTCGCCATTACAGTCAGATATCGCTTATGCCCCGTACCCTTTCGGTACTGACCTGCGGTGTCCCATAGCTTTAGGAAAAAATCTGATGTGAGGTCCTCAGCGTCCTGAGGACTTTTCACAATGTCAAGCATGATGTTATATATCACCTTGCCGTAGCATTGATAGATCTCCCTAAGCCCGTTTTTGTCATTTTTCAGGATCAGCTCCACCCTGAAATCGAACTCAGCGTCGGTCAAGTCTTTCACACCCCTCGATAACTTATATACGATTTTGCACGGGAGATTTTATGGCAAAATAGTATATAAATTTTTCTTTCATTTTTTGTGCATTGATAACAAACTTATGTACAAACACAATTGTGCCGATAAGATATTTTAGCACATTAAAGTGCTTCTGTCAAATAAAAGAACACACCCCCGTACATATGAACGAGGGTGTGTTCTTCGTGTGAAGATCTATGAGAAATTATTTGGAGAGGTCAATATTTCTTACAGCGTCCCTTACTTTGAGAACAAAGGTCGGAGAAACTGAAAGCTCGTCAATGCCCATTCTCAGGAAGGTTTCTGTGAGCGTTGTGTCAGCCGCAAGCTCACCGCATATGCCTATCCACGCGCCGTTCTTGTGGGCATTCTCTGCGGACATTTCAATAAGTCTGAGTATAGCCTCGTGGTGAGTGTCGCAGAACTGCTCTATATCAGGGTTCTGTCTGTCACAAGCAAGGGTATACTGAGTAAGATCATTTGTGCCAACGCTGAAAAAGTCCACAAGCTTTGCAAGCTTGTCGCTTATGATTGCCGCCGCAGGGGTCTCTATCATGATGCCAAGCTCAACGCTGTCAGAAACTGTTATGCCCTGCTCTTTAAGCTCCGCCTTTACCTCATCGCACATAGCAAGGGCTTTTTCTACCTCTGAAACGCTTGTTATCATAGGGAACATTATGCCCAGATTGCCGTATACGGAAGCTCTGAAAAGCGCTCTGAGCTGAGTTTTGAATATCTCAGGTCTTGTAAGACAAATCCTTATTGCTCTGTATCCCAAAGCAGGGTTTTCCTCTTTTTTCAGACCGAAGTAATCCACCTGCTTGTCTGCACCTATATCAAGCGTTCTTATGATGACCTTTTTGCCTGCCATGCTCTCAAGAACACGCTTATAAGCCTGAAACTGCTGTTCCTCTGTAGGGAAATCTGAGTTTTCAAGATAGAGAAACTCGCTTCTGAAAAGACCTATTCCTCCTGCGTCATTGAGAAGCACAGCACCAATGTTGTCAACGCTTCCGATATTTGCATAAATATTTATCTTTTTACCGTCCTTTGTGACATTCTCCTTGCCTTTGAGGGTCTGCAAAAGACGTTTTTTCTCCTCGTCTGCTTTCTGCTTTTTGGTAAGCTCTGCGGTGGTCTGCTCGTCAGGGTCAACGAATATCTCCCCTGTAAAACCGTCAACGATAGCAAAGTCTCCGTCCTTTATTTCTGACAGGAACTTGCTTCCAACGCCTATTACCGCAGGTATGTTCATGTTTCTTGCAAGGATAGCTGTATGTGAATTTGATGAGCCGTGTGCAGTAACAAAGGCAAGCACCTTGTCTTTATCAAGAGATATAGTTTCACTTGGCGCAAGGTCATCGGCACAAACTATCATCTTGTCGTCACCTGCTGAGCCGTCGCTGACATTGCCCGTAAGGTTTGCGATTATCCTGTTGGAGATATCCTTTACGTCTGCGGCTCTTGCCTGCATATAAGGATCGTCCATAGAAGCAAACATCTCCGCAAAGTTGTCTGCCGTCACTGCCACCGCATATTCTGCATTGACCTTCTGGCTGTCGATGATGTTCTCTATAGACTCGTTATAATCATCATCTTCAAGCATCATCATGTGTATCTCAAAGATCTGAGCGTTTGTTTCGCCCACCTCCCTGAGTGCCTTGTCATAAATGTTCTGGAGCTGTTCTGTGGCTGCCTGCTTAGCTTTGGCAACTCGCTTCTTTTCGCCCTCGCTGTCTTCTGTGTGGATACGTTTTATAGCGGTATCCTGCTTTTTGAATACTGAGATCTTACCCATTGCTACCGCACCGTAAACGCCTTTTCCTGTAAACTTAGTCATAAATATCCGCCCCTTTTTTCTCATAGATTTTAAAATTCTGATCCTCACGCTGTTTCCAGCCGATGGGACGCCCCTGCGAACGCTCCGCAGAAACGTCCCGTCGGCTGGACGGCTTTTACCGCCCAGCTAACAGATTAAAACTAGAGTGTTTCCTCAAAAAATGCCTTGAGTGCTTCGGAAGCCTTGTCCTCGTCTGCGCCCTCGCAGGTAACGGTAACAGTATCGCCCTGCTTAACGCCAAGACCCATAAGAGCCATAAGCTTTGTGATGTTCACGCTCTTTCCGCCCTTTTCGATTGTGCAAACGCTCTCGAACTCCTTTGCTTTCTTTGCAAGAAGTCCTGCCGGTCTTGCATGGATACCAACTTCGTCTGTAATAGTGTAGTTAAATGTTTTCATGATGAATACCTCCAAATAATTATTTTATCTTCAAGATCATATCTCCTGCCGAAACGCTGTTTTGTGCGACAGGTTCAACAGACGCATAATCGTCCGTGTTGCCAATGATGATAGGTGTTGTCACCTTATAGCCTGCGGCTTTTATCTTATCCATATCAAAGCTTATGAGCAGGTCGCCTTTCTTTACTTCCTGACCGTCGCTGACATGGGCTTCAAAATACTGTCCGCCAAGCTTTACAGTGTCGATACCGATATGGAGAAGTATCTCCACGCCCTCGCTTGATACCATATTTACAGCATGCTTTGTGTCGAAAACGCTGTCTATCTTTCCGTCGCATGGAGCGTAAAGCTTGCCCTCTGACGGTTCAACTGCTGCGCCCTCGCCGAGTATCTTCTGTGAGAACACCTCGTCCTCAACGTCCTCAAGCTTAACGGCAGTGCCGTTCATGTGGGAGTAAAGAGTTATTGTCTTGCCGTTAGTTTCTGTATTTTCTGCGCCCTCGGTCTGCGGTTTTTCTTCTGTTTTATCAGAAGCTCCCTCAGTGCCGATAATGCTGTCAGGATCGTCGCTGTATGGTGAATCGATAAAGTCTTCAAGGTCTGATTTTATAACTGAGACCTTTGGTCCGTAAATGACCTGAACACCATTGCCCTTATGGATAACGCCTGAAGCACCGCTAGCCTTGAGCATATCGTCCATGACCTTTGAGGCGTCGTTTACTGTAACTCTAAGTCTTGTTGCACAGCAGTCAACGTCTGAAAGGTTATCCTTGCCGCCAAGACCCTTGAGTATCATTGCGCTTACAACGTCTGAAGCCCTCTTGTCTGCACCCTTTGCCTTTGCCGCCTTAGCCTCGTTCACGTCGCTTCGGCGATAAAGCTTAGGTTCAACGTCATCAGGCTCTCTGCCAGGTGTTTTAAGATTCATCTTTGTTATCATAAAGTAGAATACAAAGTAATAAACTACTGCATAGATAAGTCCCACAACAACTATCCATATCCAGTGGGTCTTTGCGTTGCCCTGCAAAACTCCGAAAAGGGTCATGTCTATAAGACCGCCTGAGAATGTCATTCCAACGCCAACGTTAAGAATGTGCATAAGCATATAGGAAAGTCCTGCCAATACGCAGTGAACAGCGTACATAAGAGGAGCAACGAACAGGAATGTGAACTCCAAAGGCTCTGTGATACCTGTTATCATTGAAGTAAGAGCCGCTGACAGAAGCAAGCTTCCTACTACCTTTTTCTTTTCAGGACGTGCAGTTTTATACATTGCAAACGCTGCAGCAGGAAGGCCGAATATCATGAATGGGAACTTTCCAGCCATAAATCTTGTTGCTGATACTGAGAAAACTTCTGTTGACTTTGAAGCAAGCTCTGCAAAGAAGATGTTCTGTGCGCCTGCTACCATATTGCCGTCTATCATCATCGAGCCGCCAAGCTCTGTCTGCCAGAAAGGCATATAGAAAACGTGATGAAGTCCGAATGGGATAAGTGCACGTTCAAGTATGCCGTATATCCAAGTGCCTGCATAGCCTGAGTTGAGTACAAGCACGCCAAGCTTTGAAATACCAAGCTGTACTACAGGCCACAGATAGAACATTATGATACCAACGATAAGGTATGTGACAGTTGAAACGATAGGAACAAATCTTGTTCCGCCAAAGAATGAAAGCACCTGCGGAAGCTCTGTTTTATAGAACTTATTGTGAAGCGCCGCAACGCCAAGTCCAACGATTATACCGCCGAAAACGCCCATTTGCAAGGTGGTTATACCAAGCACTGAGGTGGTGGAGTTTTCTGCCATTGCCTCAACGCCGCCCTTTGCGGTGATAAGTGCGCTGATAGTGGTGTTCATTACGATATAGGCG
>ERZ1034952.3454-NODE-3454-length-10614-cov-4.864192_pt1 | contig 10614 bp, 7 predicted proteins | sample MGYA00520625_ERZ1034952 | MGnify/ENA primary metagenome ERZ1034952 (study PRJEB33766, sample SAMN09781773) | gut metagenome | biome: gut microbiome | host: Homo sapiens | place: Madagascar | study: EMG produced TPA metagenomics assembly of the PRJNA485056 data... | reverse complement strand
GCGGGATGGCCACCTCGCCCTGGGCGATGTCGCACAGGTCGGTGTTCAGGGACATGCGGCGTGTGACCTCGGCGATCAGCAGGTTGGGGTCGAAGGCGTTGAAGGCGGAACCCACGTGGGATTCCTTACCCAGCGCCACGAAGCAGGGCAGCAGCTTGCCGATGCTGCCGTAGTAGATGTAGCGGTTCTCATCGCCGGGCATGTAGTTGGTGGAGTAGTCGGCGTTGATGCAGGCCACGTACTCGAAGTGCTCCTTCTTCTTCAGGTCCAGCAGGTAGTCGATGGCGGTGATGATGCCGTGGGAGTTGTCCTCCTCGTCACACTCGGCGATCTGGACCAGGTTGCCGTCCAGCTCCTCGGGATGCTCGGAGAAGTACTTGACAAGGTACATGTGGCCGGCCACGCCGGACTTCATATCCAGAGCGCCGCGGCCGAACATGTAGTCGCCGGACTCAATGTCCGCCAGTACCTCCGGCGCCAGGGAGAAGGTCTCCTTCAGCTTCTGAGGCAGCTCGTCGGTCTTGAAGGCGTACTCGCGGATGGTGCCGAAATCATCCACGCCCACGGTGTCGATGTGGCCGATGAGGATCACGGTGCGGTTGGAGGTACCCTTGGTGCCCTTGACGTAAGCCAGGGTGGAGTGGCGCTCCACAAAGTCGTCCTTGGTCTGGAAGCAGATCACCTGCTCCGGATGGGCCTTGAAATAGGGCAGATCCATGAAATAGTTGTACACGTAGCGGGCCACCGCCGTCTCGCCATGGGGTTCTTTGTTGATGCTGGGGATGGCCACCATCTCGGAGGTGAGGCGCTTGACCTCCTCGAAGCAATCCAGTTTCATATGCTGTCTCCTTTTTTATTTGCTGTATACTTCGCGGCCGGCCAGATACGTCTTTTCCACCTGGATATCCATGATCTCGTCGGCGGGGATCTTGAAAATGTCGCGGTCGATGACTACCATGTCAGCGAACTTGCCGGGCTCCAGCGTGCCCAGCACCCCATCCTGTCCGGCGGCGTAATGCAGGTTCTTGGTGAACATACATACAGCGTCGTAGACGCTCATCTTTTCCTCCGGCTGGTAGCCGCCCTCGGGGCAGTGGTGGAAGTCCTTGCGGGCCACGGCGGTGTAGATGTTCAGCCATGGAGAGAAGGGCTCCACGGGGCAGTCGGAGCCGCCGGTGAGGATCAGTCCGGCCTTGCGGTACGTCTCCCAGCGGTAGCTGTACGCCGCCCGCTCAGGGCCGATGCGCTCCACAGCCCAGTGCATATCCGTCTCCAGGAAAACCGGCTGCAGATCCAGCACCACCGGCAGCTTCTGCATGCGGCGGATCATGTCGTCGGTGGCCATCTGGGCGTGGATAATGCGGAACGGGTCGCGGTCCGCCTGCTCACGGGCTGTCATGCCGTGCTCACGGCTCTTCTCCAGTGTGTACTCGATGGCGGTGAGCACGCAGTCCAGACCCTTGTCGCCGATGCAGTGGGTGGCAGGCTGGAGTCCCATCTCATAGGCTTTGAGCATGTGCTCGTTCAGCTCCTGCTGGCTCTGGACCAGGATGCCATCGGTATCGGGCGCATCGCTGTACGGCGTCAGCAGCTTGGCGGAGCGGGAACCCAGCGAGCCATCGGAGAAGATCTTGTGGCCGCCGTAGCACACCTTGTGATAGGGATCGTCCATCTCCCTGCGGGTCAGGTAGGGCTTCTGATAGAGGGTATCCAGATAGATCACCACACGCAGGGGCAGCTGCCCCTTGCGGTCCAGAAGCAGGTAGTCCTCGGGATCCTCAGTGTACTTCCAGATGTCCGCGGCGTAGGTGTGGACGGTGGTGAGACCCTGACTGGAGGCCTCCGCCAGCGCCTCGCGCATGATCTTCTCCTTGACCTCGGGGATCTTGGCGGGATCGGGGATCAGCTCGTCGAAGATCTTGGTGGCCTGCTCCCGCAGGATGCCGTTGGGCATGCCGTCCGCGTCCAGCTCCACCAGACCACCGGGGCCGAATTCATAGCCCTTGCCGATACCGGCGGCGGCAAGCGCCGCGGTGTTGGCCACGGCGGTATGCAGACACACGCGCTTCATCATCACGGGGTGGTCCGGACTCACCAGATCCAGATTCGCTTTGGTGGGCAGGTGGTCGTTGTCGGCGTCCCACTTGGACTCGTCGAAGTTGGAGCCCTTGATCCACTGGCCCTTGGGGGTCTCCGCCGCCCGGGCAGCCAGCTTGCCGATGGCCTCTGCCTTGCTGGTACAGCCGCCCAGGTCCACGGTGGTGTGGGTCTGACAGTAGGCAAAGAAGTGGAGGTGGGAATCACCCATGCCCGGGAGCATGGTCTTGCCCGCCAGGTCCACCACCTGCGGCGCTTCGCAGGCAGCCAGCACCTCCTCCGTGGTACCCGTGTATACAATCTTACCGTCACGCACGGCCAGTGCCTCCACCACGTCGCCCTCCCGGGCCATGGTGTATATCACGCCGTTTTTCAAAATCAGATCGGTCTGCTTCATATAAACCTCCTATGCAGCAGTGACATTGGCGTCATTATAGCATCGTCAACAATTGTATGCAATATGGCGCGGCCATTTTTGGCGTTTAGCACCAAAAGTTTTGTATTCTTTTGTAAGTTTGTTAAAAGATTGCTAATCACGCATTTTTCATTTTTACGCTTCAATGTTCCAAAAGTATCGCGCCACACGACTTTTACTGCACGATTTTCACGAAAATAGTTTCTTGAAACGAAATCGCAGGATCGCCATATGTTGGTTTTCACAGCTTGACGGAGCTGTACGCCGCCACTATAATCATTGTATCCAATTTTTTGTTCTGGAGGGTTTTGGTATGTACAAAGCTGTGCGCATGTTCAATTATAAAGATGGCCTCGGACTGGAGCAGGAAGCGCTGAAGGGCGTGTGCGAGGTGGAGGAGCACGTCTGCTCCACCGAGGACGATGTCATCAAGTATTGCCAGGACGCCGACGCCGTCATGGGCATCTTCGAGCCGCTGACCGCGCGGGTCATCAATTCCCTGCCCAAGCTGAAGCTCATCGCCTGCAAGAGCATGGGATACAATTATGTGGATCTGGAGGCCGCCAAGGCCCGCGGCATCTCCGTCACCCACCTGCGCAGCGCCTTCTCCATTGATGTGGCAGACTACGTGACGGCCTGCATCCTGGCCCACAACAAGCGGCTGTTCGCCTACGACCGCAGTGTGCGGCGGGACAAAAAGTGGGACTACTCCGTATGCCCCGACATTCACCGTTTCAACGCGGAGACCGTTGGTCTGGCGGGCTTCGGCCAGATCGCCCGTCTTGTGGCCAAGAACCTGTCCGGCTTCGGTGTGCGCATTCTGGCGGCAGACCCCTATATTGACCAGTCTGTCGGCGACCAGTACGGCGTCACCATGGTGGATATGAAGACCCTGTTCCGCGAGTCCGATTACATCAGTCTCCACGTGCCCCTGATCGAGGGCACGGAGCACCTCATCGGCAAGGAGCTGTTTGACGAGATCCCCGACCATCTGGTGTTCATCAACTCCGCCCGCGGCGGCGTGGTGGTAGAGCAGGAGATGATCGACGCCATCGACAGCGGCAAGATCTCCTACGCCTATCTGGACGTGCTCACCGACGAGTACCCCGACCTGAATACCCACCCCCTGGCCAATCGGGACAACGTGATCCTGACGCCCCACGTGGCGTTCTATTCCCAGGAGTCCGCGCGGGATGGCCGGCTCCAGTGCTGCGCCGACATCCGGAACTATTTCACCGGCAACTACGACAAGTGCGTCTTTGTACCGGGCGGCAACAACGTACAGAAGTAACGAGAACTGAAGGAGGAGCATTTTATGGAATTCAAACAGGCACATCGGCTGGAAAATCTGCATGTATCCGGCACCCGCGTGGTGTTCGGCAAGTGCGCCGAGCTGGCGGCGCAGGGCATCCCCGTCACCGCCTTGACCCTGGGCCAGCCCGATTTTGACACGCCCCAGTACATCATCGACGCCTGCAAGAAGGCGCTGGATGAGGGCAAGACCCGCTACACCGACGGCTCCGGCATTCAGGAGCTGAAGGCGGCTGTCTGCCAGAAGCTGGAAAAGGAGAACGGCCTGCACTACACGCCCAGCGAGATCTCCGTCACCACCGGCGTGGCTCAGGGCATGTTCGTGGCACTGCTGAGCACCCTGAACCCCGGGGATGAGGTGCTGGTGCCCGATCCTGTGTATCTGACCTATTCCGAGATCCCCAACATCGCGGGGGCCGTCATCAAGAAGTACGACCTGCTGGAGGAGAACGACTATCAGGTGGATGTGGACCAGATCCGCTCCCTCATCACCGATAAGACAAAGATGCTGGTCATCGTCTCCCCCAGCAACCCCACCGGCGGCGTGCTGAGCCGCGCCTCGCTGGAGGCCATCGCCGCCATCGCCAAGGAGCATGATCTTCTGGTACTCAGCGACGAGATCTACGACCGCTTTGTATACGACGATGAGCAGGAGCTGGTGAGCATCACCTCTCTGCCCGGCATGAAGGAGCGTTCCATCGTGCTCAACGGCTTCTCCAAGAGTATGGCCATGACCGGCTGGCGTCTGGGCTACATCGCCGCGCCGGAGAACATGATCGAGCCTATGAACCGGCTGTCCTTCTACATGACCGCCGGCGCCACCACCTTCGTGCAGTACGCCGGTGTGGCGGGCCTGCTGGAGGAGGACGGCTCTATTGAGCGGATGCGGCAGGAGTTCAAGCGCCGCCGCGACTATCTGGTGGAGGAGATCAACAAGATGCAGCACTTCAGCTGCAAGAAGCCGGAGGGCGCGTTCTACATCTTCATGAACATCAAGAAGTCCGGCATGACCGCCGATGAGTTCTGCGCCTACGCTATCGATAAGTACCGTCTCGCCACCATCCCGGGCACCGCCTTCGGCCGCAACGGTGAAGGCTATGTGCGTCTGTCCTACGCCTCCTCCATGGAGGTGCTGCAGAAGGCTATCTCCATCCTGCATCAGATCGATCAGGAGCTGTAAATACGCTGCGCCGGCGTCCCCCCCTTGTGGTTTACCTCCCACACCACCTGCGCCGGTCGGAGATAAAAAAAGCGCCCCGCCAGACCGTTTCGGTCCGGCGGGGCGCTTTTTGCCGGTATATGCCGCTGCTCACTCGCCGTGGGGACGGATGGTATAGCCCTCCCGCGCGTTCCGCAGCTCCACCGAGGGGTCGAAGCCCTTGGCGAGGCCCATCAGCACCGCGTCCTTCACCTTGGACAGGTGGTTACGGACATGGGCCTGGGCCAGCTGGCTGTCGCGGCGCTCGATGGCGCCCAGGATGTCCCTGTGTTCCTGAGCGATGCGGGCGGACCAGTTCATGTGCATGGAGTAGAAGATGTAGCGCAGGCACAGGTCGTAGATCCACACTGTCTCCCGCTCCAGCAGGCGGTTGCCGGACAGGTGGGCCAGGGCGCGGTGGAACTCGCGGTCCACCGCCTGCACAGCCTGGGAATCCACCGGCGTCTGGGTCGCCAGCTCAAACTGGCGGTCCACCAAATCACGGGCGGCGTCGATCTGGCTGTGGTCCTGCCAGGCGTAGGCCGCCAGCGAGACGCACAGCATCTCCATGGCCTCACGGACCTCGTACAGCTCCACAAAGCTGTCCACCGAGACGCCGGACACCACGGTGCGCTTGCCCGCCGTCTCGTCCACGAAGCAGTCCGCCACCAGCCGCTCGATGGCGGCGCGGATGGGCGTGCGGCTCATGGAAAGCTGCTCGCTGAGCTCCAGCTCCCGCAGAGGCTGACCCGGGGCATACTCCAGCATCAGTATCTTCTGTTTGATCAGCTCGTAGGCCTGTTTCGTCTTGCTGCCGTACATGACCTCCACGGTCATCTCTTCCCTTTCGTCCATGTCGCCTTCCTTATTTCTCCGGCGGCGGCAGGCCGCAGGGCCCGTCCGCCGATCAATGATAATCGTTGTATGGTAATGGTTAAAGTATATCATACCGCGGGGCGCGGCACAAGGGGCAGACTAAAAATCGCGCAGCAGGGGCAGAGCGGGTGAAAAAAGGACATCCGCCCTGTGCGGATGTCCTTTTTTTGCTCAGGCGCTCTGCTGCACATAGTTGCCGTCCTCCAGCCGGACTTGATCCGCCAGAGGGCCGGCGATCACTGTGTCGTTGTCGGTAAAGGTGCTGTTGTGTACGTAGTAGGTCATCCAGTCCCCGGGCATGCGTTGGATATCCAGCGCCGTACCGTTGCGGATAAAGTTCCCGCCGTGGAGATCACTGCCCCAGGAGGAGCTCTCCGTGGTGTCGATGCGCAGAGCCGTGGCGTTGCGGGTGAAGCTGCTTTTCTCCACCCAGATCCAGCCGCCGTCCGCCGCCAGCGCGCCTACATCCCAGTTGGTGATCCAGCAGTTGTTCAGGTAAGTAGGGGCCTTGGCGGTGACGCCGGTACCGGTCATGTCCCCCGCGCCGCAAAGGCGCAGGCCCGACAGCACTACGTGGATGTCCGTGACCTCGCTGTATGCCATATGGTTCACCGTGATGGGGGCGGTGAACTCCGTGCCGTCCGCGTGAGCCTGCAGCGTCATGGCGCGGCGGATGGTCAGCGGCTCCGTGTAGGTCACGTTGGGCAGTTCCACCACCAGTTCCGTCTCCGCGTCCAGGTTCAGCGTCAGATCGTCCAGCAGCGCCTGCAGATCCGCCGTGGTGTCCATGGGGGTATCCTCCCAGCTGACGGTACGGCGCTGCTTTTCGCTGCACTCCTCCACCTGGCGGAGGGTGATCTTGTCGCCGGTCTTCATGTGCAGCGTCCAGATGATGTCATTATAGGTGCAGGCACTGGTGACCTCATGCTCGTGGGCCAGCAGGGCCCCCGCGTTGTAATAGGAATCCGTCTCCCCCAGGATGGTGCAGGTATCGCTGCCCTCGGCAGCCACGGCCTCCACCGTGTGGTAGGCCAGCAGGGCACTGAAATCCTCCCGCACGTCCAGAGAGGGGTCCTCCGCGTCCTCCACGAACAGGCAGAGCGGGCTGGTACCGGACGCGTCGGCCGGAAGCAGCTCCGAGCGGTGGCTGGCAGGAAGCCCTCCGCCGTCAGACTGAGGGCTGAAGCAGACGTACAGGTGGTACATCCGCCCATCTGCGCCGTCGTACCAGGTCTGGCAGCCGTCGCTCTGGTAGTTGCCGGAAAGGCCGGTAGGCTCCGTTGGATCGGCGGGCTCCAGCGTCTGGGCACCGTCGGTCCGGGGTGGTGTCTGGGCAGCGCGGCCGCCGAGGGTCGCCCACAGTACCGCTCCCATCAGCACCACCAGCAGCACCGCGCAGGCCAGCGCCCCGCGGCGCTTTTCGCTGCGGGGCGGGGACATAGGCTCCCGTGCCAGCTGGCTGGCGGTGCAGCAGGGGCAGAAGGATGCCTCCTGCGGCAGCAACGCGCCGCATCTGATACATTTCTTTCGATTCTCCACAACTACCTCACAAAGCGTCCCGCAGCTCCAGCACATCGCGGAACCGCTGATTTGGATTCATCATGGTGCAGCGGCGGACGATCCGCCCCGCATGGCCCTCCGCCAGCAGGCGGGAGGGGTGCTGTCCCGTCAGCATCACATTCAGCAGCACACCCAGGGAGTAGATGTCTGCCCGCCCATCAGTCTGGGACAGGCCGAACTGCTCCGGCGCGGCGTAGCCGGTGGTTCCCAGGATCACCGTGTCGCTGTGGAGCTCCGGCTTCATGATGCGGGAGGCGTCAAAGTCGATGAGCACCGCCTCACCGCCCCGCAGGATGACGTTGCTCTCCTTGACATCGCGGTGTACCGCGCCCATGCTGTGCAGCACCCACAGCGCCGCGCACAGGTCGCGGGCTACCTTGCGGGCCTCGGGCCAGTCCAGCAGCCCGCCCTCCAACAGATACAGCAGGGTGTCGCCCTGAACATACTCCTCCAGCGCGGCCACGCGGCCGTGGGACTCGGCCACCTCCTCCACCCGCGGCAGGTAAGGGCTGGACACGGTCAGCAGCCGCCGGTAGACATCAGCGGCGCCGTCGAAGCGGCGGAACACGTAACGCTGCCCCGTCTGCCGGTGGCGCACCAGCGTCACCGTGCCGCGGGCGCCCCGCTTCAGCACCTTCACCTCGTCAAAATACTGCTCCACGGCGCGCAGCAGCTCGTCGTACATGTCCGCTTCCCCCCTTCTTTGCGGTTCTTACCAGTATAGCCGAAATCTCGCCATCTGTAAAGCTGCGGGCAGAAAAATGAGGAAATTTGCCAACTATGCAGCGTGCATATTGTCTTTTCGGCAAATTTTGACTATAATGATAAGCAGCATAGAGATAAGGATGGTATGTGTGATGAAACGCAAGAATACGGATCAGCTTTTGAAGGAACTGATGGACTCCAACGATCTGAGCCGCGTACTCTCCGATAATTCCGCCTGCTTCCGCGAGGGCGACCTGCCCCACGGGCTGCAGATGCTGTTTGACCAGCAGGACATGAGCAAATCCGCGCTGGCCAAGGCCTCCGGCATCAGCGAGGTCTATCTCCACCAGGTGTTCTCCGGACGGCGCACCCCCTCCCGCGACCGGCTGCTGTGTCTGTGCATCGGGCTGGGCGCCTCGGCAGAGGAGGCCCAGAGTCTCTTGCAGCAGGCACACCACGCGCCGCTGTACGCCCGGGACAAGAGGGACGCGGTGCTGCTGTTCGGCCTGAGCCACAGCCTGACGCTGCCAGAGATCAATGACGCGCTGTTTACCGCCGGCGCAGAGACACTGCTTTAACGCAATACAGCAAACCAGAGCGCCCAGCCTTTCGGCTGGGCGCTTCGGCGTTCTCTATCGCTTGGCACCGGCCAAGGGATCTCAGAAGATGGAGTAGTTCACGATCAGGCCAGCGAACACAATGGACACCATGCTCAGCAGCTTGATGAGAATGTTGATGGCGGGGCCAGAGGTGTCCTTGAAGGGGTCGCCCACGGTGTCGCCCACCACGCCGGCCTTGTGGCAGTCGCCGCCCTTGCCGCCGAAGTTGCCCGCCTCGATGTACTTCTTGGCATTGTCCCACGCGCCGCCGGCGTTGGCCATGTAGATGGCCATCAGAAAACCGGTAACGGTGGCGCCGGCCAGCAGGCCCACGACGCCCTTATAGCCCAGCACCATGCCCACGACGATGGGCGTTACCACCGCGATGACGGTGGGCAGCACCATCTCCTTCAGGCTGGCCTTGGTACACAGGTCCACGCAGCGAGCGTAGTCGGGGTCAGCCTTGCCCTCCATGAGGCCGGCGATCTCGCGGAACTGGCGGCGCACCTCCAGCACCACGCTCTGAGCCGCGCGTCCCACGGAATTCATGGTCAGGGCGGCAAACACAAAGGGCAGGCAGGCGCCGATGAACAAGCCTGTCAGCACCAGCGGGTTCATCAGGGAGAAGTCGTTGAATGTGACATCCGCCGCGCCCACCTCCTTGACCTTCTCAATGTAGGAGGCCATAAGGGCCAGGGCCGTCAGGGCGGCGGAGCCGATGGCGAAGCCCTTGCCGGTGGCGGCGGTGGTGTTGCCCAGGGAGTCCAGTGCATCGGTACGCTTGCGGACCTCAGGGTCCAGACCGGCCATCTCGGCGATGCCGCCGGCGTTGTCGGCCACAGGGCCGTAGGCATCGGTGGCCAGGGTGATGCCCAGCGTACTCAGCATGCCTACGGCGGCCAGCGCGATGCCGTACAGGCCCATGCTGGCGTTGGCACCGCCGCCGGACAGGAAGAATGCCAGCAGGATGCACACCGCCACGATGACGATGGGCATGGCGGTGGACAGCATGCCCAGGCCCAGACCGCCGATGATGATGGTAGCAGAGCCGGTCTGACTCTTGCTGCTCAGCTCCTGGGTGGGCTTATAGGTGTCGGAGGTGTAGTACTCGGTGGCCTTGCCGATGAGCACGCCGGCCACCAGGCCGGACAGGATGGCCACATACAGGCCCCAGTGCTCCAGGCCCAGCAGAGCCCAGACGAGGAAGAACGAAATGATGGCGATGAGGATCGCGGACAGGTTGGTGCCGCGGGACAGCGCCTTCAGCAGCGTGCGCTGGTCGGCGTTCTCCTCGGTCTTGACGAAGAAGGAGCCGATGATGGAGCAGATGATGCCCACGGCCGCCATGACCATGGGGATAGCCATGGCCTTGAAGGCCTGGTCGCTGAACGCCGCCACGCCCAGGGCGGAGGCGGAGATGATGGAGCCCACATAGCTCTCGTACAGGTCGGCGCCCATGCCAGCCACGTCGCCCACGTTGTCGCCCACGTTGTCGGCAATGACGGCGGGGTTGCGGGGATCGTCCTCGGGGATGCCGGCCTCCACCTTGCCCACCAGGTCGGCGCCCACGTCGGCGGCCTTGGTGAAGATACCGCCGCCCACACGGGCAAACAGCGCCATGGAGCTGGCGCCCATGCCGAAGGTCAGCATGGCGCTGGTGATGTCAGCCGCCTCCAGCTTGAACACGAAGCGCAGCAGCGCGAACCAGACGGAGATGTCGAACAGACCCAGGCCCACCACGGTGAAGCCCATGACAGAGCCGGCAGAGAACGCCACCCGCAGACCTCTGTTCAGGCCGTCGCGGCAGGCGTTGGCGGTGCGGCAGTTGGACTTGGTCGCGATGCGCATGCCCA
>ERZ1034952.3447-NODE-3447-length-10629-cov-7.150653_pt1 | contig 10629 bp, 7 predicted proteins | sample MGYA00520625_ERZ1034952 | MGnify/ENA primary metagenome ERZ1034952 (study PRJEB33766, sample SAMN09781773) | gut metagenome | biome: gut microbiome | host: Homo sapiens | place: Madagascar | study: EMG produced TPA metagenomics assembly of the PRJNA485056 data... | reverse complement strand
AATCAAAAAGTGGTGGCCGATTTTTGTACTGCCAACCTTTGCGGCATTCGTAATCGGTTTTCTTTGGCCTTTCATCTGGGGTATTTATCTTTCATTCTGTAAGTTTACCACTGTACAGGATGTGACCTTTGTAGGATTTTCAAACTATTCCAAGATCTTACTGGATAATACCTTCAGCCATTCCTTCTGGCTGACGGTTGTATTTGCATTCGTATCCAGTATTCTGATCAACGTACTGGCATTCTTTATTGCACTGGCACTGACTAAAGGATACAGGGGAACAAACGCTTTCCGTACAGTATTCTTTATGCCGAACCTGATTGGTGGTATCGTACTTGGATACATCTGGCAGACTCTGTTAAATGGTCTTCTGTCCAAATGGGGACAGCCGCTGCTTTCACTTTCCGCGAGAAACGGATTCATCGGTATGCTGATTCTTCTGATGTGGCAGCAGATAGGATATATGATGATCATTTACATTGCCGGTCTGAATAACGTATCTCCGGATCTGGTCGAAGCTGCTCAAATTGACGGTGCGACAAGCAGACAGATCTTATTTAAGATAAAACTTCCGATGATCATGCCGTCTGTTACAATCTGTACATTCCTGACACTGACAAATGGATTCAAGATGTTCGACCAGAACCTCTCACTTACCGGAGGTGATCCGGGAAAACAGTCCCAGTTACTGGCACTCAATATTTACGATACATTCTATGCAAGAAGCGGACCACAGTGGAAAGGTATTGGCCAGGCAAAAGCCGTCGTATTCTTTATTCTCGTTATAGTGATCGCGCTGATCCAGCTTCGTGCTACATCATCTAAGGAGGTTCAGCAGTAATGGAAAATAAGAAAAAAAGTCCTGTTGCGACAATTATACTGACAATTATCTGCATCCTCTGGATGTATCCGATCGTACTGATCCTGATCAACTCACTGAAAAAAGAGGCGGCAATTACAACCGCAGGTGTATTCAGCATTCCTACAGGTGAAACCTGGAACGGTATTGCAAACTTTGTGGCAAGTGTAACACAGATGGATTTCCTGAAATCATTCTGGTACAGTCTTGTAATTTCAGTAATGTCCGTTGTTTTGATCATGCTGTGCTGCTCTATGGCGGCCTGGTATATTGTTCGTGTAAACGGAGCATTATCCAAGATTTTCTATTATCTCTGTGTATTCAGTATGGTAGTTCCATTCCAGATGGTTATGTTTACACTGGCAAAAACAGCAGATACCTTACATCTTAACAATCCGTACAACATCTGCATCATCTATCTTGGATTTGGTGCAGGGCTGGCAGTATTTATGTTTACCGGATTTGTAAAAGGTATTCCGCTTGAAATCGAAGAGGCAGCTCTGATCGATGGATGCAGTCCGCTGCAGGTTTATTTCAAAGTGCTTGTCCCAATTCTGAAACCAACGATTATTTCTACGGCAATCCTTGAACTGATGTGGGTATGGAACGATTATCTTCTGCCGACACTGGTTCTGGATATTAAGAAATATCGTACGATTCCGATGGCAGTCCAGTATTTCCGCGGAAGCTATGGACATGTACAGATGGGACCAATGATGGCAAGTATCATGATCGATATCATTCCGATCATCATCGTATACCTTGTATGCCAGAAATATATTATTGAAGGTGTTGTAGCCGGTGCCGTAAAAGGCTGATGTGAGCTACAAAATACATTTACAAAAAAAGTCTCCGGGAAGATATTCTTTCCGGGGACTTCATGCTATACTGAATCTAAACTAACAAAACAGGAGTATGAAAATGACAAATGTTCTGATCGTAGACGATGAAAAAATAGAAAGAGAAGGTCTCAAATACCTTCTGTCCAGAGAAGAAGGGGAGCGAAAAGTATTTGAAGCTTCGAATGGCAAACAGGCGCTGCAGCTTATCCGCGCAGAGGATATTCAGCTTATTCTGACTGATATCAAGATGCCGCATATGGATGGGCTGGAGTTATCGAAACGTGCCAAAGAAGAAAATCCGGCATTACAGATCGTAATATTCAGCGGCTACAGTGATTTCAGTTTTGCACAGGAAGCAATCCGCTACGGAGTGACAGAATATATTCTGAAGCCGGTTAATCCAGATGATTTCCACAAAGTGATCCAGAAGGCCGAGAAAGAGATTGACCGCCGGAAGAAAAAAGAAAGCCAGGAGATTAAGGGGAAAAATTTCCTGCAGCAGTATTTTCTCCAGAACTATCTTTATTCTGGAAAGACAGAAACACTGGAAAAAGCAAAGGATATGATCGACCTTGACAAATGGAACGGCTGGCATTGCGGAATCCTGATCGAGTCTGATGTGGCTTTTTTTGATACGGCAGAAGAAAACCTCGAGAATGAAATTCAGAAAGAACTGCGGAGGGTCTACTTTTATCTGAATCTGAATGCGAGACAGTCACTGCTTCTGTTTCAGGATGTTTACTGTGATTATCAGCTTGTTGCAAATCATCTTTATAACTATATGAAGCGAAAGTATAGGGACAGTTTTTATCTGGCAGTCAGCAGGAAGTTTGAGGGCTGTGAATGTCTGCCGGAGATTTTGGAACAGCTGGAACAGCAGATGGAAGAAAAATTCTATCATCCGGAAAAACATGTTTTTTCAAATGAGGATGATGTATTGAAATTATCTGTGGGCGAGGTGCAGGATTCGCAGATCATGCAGATGATCTCAGAGGATATCACACGTAAAGATACAGAGCAGTTGCGCAGACATTTCGAATGCCTCAAAGAAAAATATCACGATAATACACAGTATTCTGCAATGTATATCAAATTTGTATTTTCCAATGTCATTCAGGAACTTTTTCAGGAAAACCAGTTTTCAGGGGAGCACCGTCTGGAACAGGAAGTAGAAAGACTGTACAAGTGCAAAAATATTATGGAAATCCTTGCAGTGACCGAAGATAACATCAAAGAGTACGAGGCTTTTCTGGAACGTTCTATGAGCACATCAAGAAATGAAGTGGCAACAGTCAAGAACTATATCTATCAACATTATGAAGAAGATCTGAATCTGGAAATGCTGGCAGAGAAAGTTTATCTGTCGTCCGGATACCTGAGCTTTATTTTTAAGAAAGAGACAGGCATGAATCTGAACCGATACATTCGTGTGTTCCGCATGGAAAAAGCAAAAGAGCTTCTATGCAGTACCAATATGAAGGTGGCTCAGATCAGCGAACGCGTAGGATTTGCAAATGTTTCTTATTTCTGCAGGAGTTTTCGTGAATATTACGGAAGCAGTCCGGAGTCATACAGGAAAGGAACCGGAGAGGATGAACAGACTTCGTAAGATATTCAAAAATATGAAATACCGCCACAAGCTGACGATTCTTCTTGTCGTGACGAGCCTGGTGCCGATGACGGTGCTTGCACTGTACAGCCACAGCCGTCAGAGTACGATGGTACGAAGTAGTGAACTGGAAGATATGCAGTCAATTATGGAGCAGACCAAAGAGAGTATCGACAGCCAGACCGCAGTATATGCGAGTCTTCTGAACTATCTGACGTACTCGCCGGATATTGAAGAGATCATTAAAGAAAAAAATATCGATAATTATACTGCTTACGAGAAGTATACGGAGATTGCAGATCCGCTTTTGTCCGTACCGAAATCTTATCACGATGCGATCAACCGGATTCAGCTTTTTGCCGACAGTATTCAGGTCGAACATGAATATACACTTGTTCCACTTGACAAAATGCAGGAAGAGTGGTGGAGTGAAGGGCTGAAAGATGATGTACGGATTCAGTGGAAAGTAGATCGGACGAGGGGAGAAGTTGTAGCTGTACGTATGATCTATGCCCAGCAGAAGTTGAATGCGGTTCTCTGTATTTCGTTGGATTATGATAAGATATTTCAGCCGCTGACGAATATTCTGACCGATGAAAATGGTGGAATTGTAGCGGATCAAGATGGCAATGTGCTGTATAACAAAACCGGCTTGAAAGAACTTAAGTTGTCCGACGATAACAAAAAGGATACTTCGCAGACTGCGGACAAACTGCTCAGTAAAATCAGTCAGACATGTACCTGGACGCAAACCGAAAGTGAGGAAAATGACTGGGTATTTTACTTTTACAAAAGTCAGGATGCGATCTCGGGGTCTGTACGGAGAATTCTTCTTGAGGAGATTCCGCTGATTATTGCCTGTGGTTTTATTATTTTGTTTCTGGGACTTTCTTTTTCAAGAATTTTTACACGAAAGATTGAAGAACTTACAAAAAATATGGATCAGGTCAATCATGGAAGCCGTGAAGTTACGGTAAGCAGCGATTCTGAAGATGAAGTTGGTATCCTGATTAATAGTTTCCACAATATGATGGATGAGATCAACCGTTTGATTGATGAAGTGTATGTAAATAAGATTGCACTCAAAGAATATGAGTTGAAAGCACTGCAGGCGCAGATTAATCCACATTTCCTGTATAATACACTTTCAATGATGAACTGGATGGCAATCCGCAGCAATCAGATGGAAATCAGCAAGGTGACACTTGCCTTGTCGACATTTTACCGTACAGCACTCAGCAAAGGTGAGGACGTAGTTACGGTTGAGAATTGTATTCAGAATATGCAGGCATATCTTGAAATCCAGCTTACTATGCACGATAACAATTTTTCAGTGGACTGGGATATTGATCCGACAATCAAAAATGAAAAAATGCCGAAACTGCTCCTGCAGCCGGTTGTTGAAAATGCGATTGAGCATGGCATTGATGAAAAAGAAGACGGAGACAAAAAAATCTTCCTGTCTTTCCGGGGGAATGGTGATGATGTAGTAATCACAGTCCGGGATAATGGAATGGGAATGCCGCAGGAAAAAGCAGAGACGCTTGTAACTTATCAGGCAAAAGGCTATGGACTTAAAAACGTCAATGACCGCATCCGGATTTTATATGGAGAAAATTATGGAATAAGGATTTTAAGTGCACCGGATGAGGGGACGACAGTTATGATGAGATTTCCGAAGGAGGGCAGGAAAGATGAAGTATAAAAAGATAACAGCACTGATACTTTCTTGCGCTTTTGCATTGAGTGGATGTGGTGGTGCAGGCCGGCAGGACAAAAGGCAGACGCAGGAAACGCAGAGTGCAGATGCTGCCGGGGACACAGAAGCATGGCAAAAAGCAGAAGAGAGTCCATATGCAGCATATCCTGAACTGGTGACCTATACACTTGGTCAGATGAGTGGGGTAAACAATTCAAACCTCCCGGATGGAAACACCTACGAAGATAATGTCTATACGAGATATCTTCGGAAGATGTTGAATATCCAGAACGACAACGTATATATGGAACGGGAAGACCGTTATGATGAGTTTATCAATATTCTGGTAAAAGACCAGACACTGCCGGATGTACTTGTTGTTTCTGACAGAGAGACACTTAAAGAACTGGTAGAAAATGATCTTGTAGAAGACCTGTCGGATGTCTATGAAAGCTGTACAACGACAAGAATCAAGGAGATGTTCGAGAGTTATGGCAGTGACCTTCTGGATGCGGGGAAGTTCAACGGAAAGCTGATGGCAATCCCGGAAACTGTGATCGATCATGGTCCGAGACTTCTGTGGCTTCGAAAAGACTGGATGGATGAACTTGGGCTTGACGAACCGAAGACGCTGGACGATGCCTTTGAAATTATCGAAGCATTTGTGGAAAACGGGATGGGAGCAGAAGAGGGTGAAGATCCGGTGGGGCTGGTATGCGACACAAATCTTGTCGGAAGTACCAGCTCCAGTTATTCGGTAGAGCCGGTGTTTGACAGGTATCATGCGAGCCCGCAACGCTGGGTAAATCAAAATGGTGAGATTGTATATGGTTCCGTGACACAGCAGACCAAAAATGCATTGAGCTATCTTCATGAGTTATATGAAAGAGGTGTCATTGATCAAAATTTTGCACTGCGTGCCCAGAACAATCTGCGTGATCTTGTGGTAAGTGGAAAATGTGGAGCATTTTTCGGACTATGGTGGACACCGAATAATCCGTTGATGGATGTATATGAAAAAGATAAAAATGCAGACTGGGAACCATACTATCTGCAGCAGCCGGAACATGATAATGTGTATGCTTCTTTTCGTGATAATAAATATGTGGTTGTGCGTAAGGGATATGAGCATCCGGAAATTGTAATGAAAATCATCAGTGTATTGTTTGATTATACAAGATATGAAGCAGAAGATGCAGATGACGTCAATGAATATTCTGCCTTGAATGTAGAGCCGACAGCAAGACCACTGGTCATCAATGTCGATTATAAAGAAGCAACATTTCAGATTACAAAGGATATACGTGCGGTTCAGAATGGTACAGACAAAAAAGAAAGTTTATGGGGCTTAGAAAAATCTTACTATATCGCATGTGAGAATTATCTTCACGGCAAATCATCGACTCCGGAAGACTGGGCTGCCTACAAATCAAGAATTTCCGCAGTGGGACTCCTTATAGATGGCGGCTATCAGTCACAGGAGCAGAAGTATCTGGATGATACAGATGGTGAGTTGCCGAAATCTCTGCAGCAGCTTGAAAAAGATTCGTTCATCCAGATTATTATGGGCGTGAAGCCGGTTTCTTATTTTGATACGTTTGTAAAAGAATGGTATGAGCAGGGTGGTGAGGAGCTGACGGAACAGATCCGTCGCTCCAACCCCGGTGAGTGATTTTCTGAATGTATTGGGTTACTTATTTTCCCAGATGCCAGATATCCTGATCGTATTCGGCAATCGTTCTGTCTGATGAGAAGAATCCTGCTTCTGCAATATTGATCAGTGTTCTGCGGCTCCAGTCTTCCGGGTTGACTGCATAGTCTTTCATCGCCTGTTCTTTGCGAACCACATAAGCGTTGAAATCCGGAAGAGTCTGGAACCAGTCTTTATTGATCAATTCATGCTGAAGTCGTTTCAGATGTTCTTCGTCGCCATATTTCAACATTTCCTCACTTGTGAGGAAGTCGATAGCACGGCGCAGATTCGGATCAGCTTCATACCAGTCACGGGCACAGTAATCGGTAGCAGCATAGTGGTGGATGACCTGTTTACTGCTCTGACCGAAGATGTAGATGTTGTCATTTCCGACTGCTTCTGCGATTTCGACATTGGCGCCATCCATAGTTCCGAGTGTCAGTGCGCCATTCAGCATAAATTTCATATTTCCGGTTCCGGATGCCTCCTTGGAAGCAAGACTGATCTGCTCGGAAAGGTCGCATGCCGGAATCATTTTTTCTGCGGCAGATACATTATAGTTCTCAACAAATACAAGCTGAAGCCATCTGGAGACCTGCGGATCTTCGCTGATTACCTGAGACAGAGTCAGAAGACCGTGGATGATATCTTTTGCAATGATATAAGCAGGTGCTGCTTTGGCACCGAAAATGCTGACAAGTGGGGTGGCAGGCACATGACCGGCTTTGATCTCCAGATATTCGTGAATCAGGAATAAAAGATTCAGCTGCTGGCGTTTGTATTCGTGAAGTCGTTTTGACTGGATAGAAAACATTGCATCTGTGTTCAGCTGGATGCCCTGTTTGTCAGCGAGCCATGCTGCAAGCTGTTTTTTATTATCTTTTTTGATTGTGCGGATTTTGGACAGTACCTCGGTATCATCGGTATAAGCAAGGAGTTTTTTGAGTTCAGAGGCATCTTTTTTGAATCCGTCTCCGATCAGGTTTTCAATTTCACTGGTTAATGTAGGGTTGCATTTCAAAAGCCAGCGTCGGAAAGTGATACCGTTTGTTTTGTTGTTGAATTTTTCAGGATACATCTGATAAAATCCGGCGAGTTCACTTTCTTTCAGAATCTGAGTGTGCAGTGTGGCAACACCATTTGTGGAATGGGAAAAATGAATATCCATATGTGCCATGTGTACAACCTGATTCTGGTCAATGATAGCAAGTGCGGCATTATCAGTACGTGTTTTTGCAATTGCATCCAGCTTTTCGATAATCGGCATAAGCTGCGGTACAACGGTGTCAAGATAATGACGCGGCCATTTTTCAAGTGCTTCTGCCAAAATTGTGTGGTTTGTATACGCGCAGGTGTCAGTAACAATCTGAACAGCTTCTTCAAATTCGATTCCATGCAGTCCGAGAAGACGGATGAGTTCCGGAATTACCATGCTCGGATGAGTATCGTTGATCTGGATTGCCGCATAATCTGCGAGATCGTGCAGATTACAGCCTCGGGTCATGCATTCATCAAGAATCAGCTGTGCACCGGCAGAAACCATAAAGTACTGCTGATAGATGCGGAGCAGACGACCATCTTCATCGGAATCATCCGGATAAAGAAACAGAGTCAGGTTTTTGGCAATATCTTTTTTGTCAAAAGAGATACCGTCACCGATCACAGACTCATCGACAGTATCGAGATCAAAGAGATTTAAGGTATTGGTGCGTCCTTCGTATCCTGTCACCGGAAGTTTATAAAGTCTTGCGGAATATGTTTTTCCGGCAAGAGAAACAGGGAAGACTGTATCGGTCGCTTTGGCAGCACACTGATCAGTCAGCCAGAAATCAGGTGTTTCATTCTGGACATTGTTTTTGAAATTCTGATGGAACAGTCCGCAGTGATAACGAAGGCCGACACCGTCGCCGGGAAGGTTTAAGGTTGCAAGGCTGTCCAGAAAGCAGGCAGCAAGACGACCGAGTCCGCCATTTCCGAGACTTGGTTCCGGTTCCTGCTCTTCAATATCAGCAAGAGTTTTACCTGCTTCGGCAAGCGTATCACGCACATCATCATAAAGACCGAGATTGATCAGATTGTTGGACAGTAGTTTACCAATCAGAAATTCAGCAGAAATATAATACAGTTTTCTTCCGGTGACAGGTTTGACCTGCTGTTGGCTCTTTTCATGCACAAGCTTCAAAAGGGCAGTATAAAGTTCGGCATCTGTAGCCGTAGAGATTTCTTTCTGACAAAGATCAGTAAGAGTTGCTTTCATGGATTTACTCATAAGAGTCGCTCCTTTCTTTATATAAAAAGTTGAAATTGTTCTAACTTCAGAAGTTATTATGATTATAGCATATGTCGTTCGTCATTTCTTGTAAAAAGCTTGCAGGAAATGATACTATCCTATCATTTGGACTTGAAAAATCGGTTACAGGAGGTACCGGACACATGAGAGAAAAACAAAACAGCGCAGAGTATCAGGAAACGAAACAACATGGAAGCCGCCTGTTTCCATTTAATATATATCCATGTACGATCCCGCTAGATTTTCCGGTTGTTTCACTTCACTGGCATAAAGAGATGGAATTGATCTACGTAAAAAAAGGAAAAGGGCAGATTCAACTCGAAACTGAGACTTATGAGGGGAATCCCGGCGATATTTTTGTAGTGACTCCGGGTACGCTGCATTCCATTCACAGAATAAAAGGATATGCCATGGAGTACGAAAATATTATCTTTGAGATGGATTTTCTCGGAGAAGGTGCAGCAGATCTCTGTGCAGGAGAGTTTTTAGTGCCGCTTGCATCGGGCCGCCTGCTTCCTTCTGCATGTATTCGGAAGGGGGAGGAGCACTATGAAGCACTCAAAAGGTGTCTTGTCCAGATGGAAGAGTTATGTGAAAAAAAGGAGAAAGGTTATGAACTGGGAGTAAAAGCTGCCGTACTTCAGATGATTTTCCTGCTGATCAGAAAATATCCTTCTATAGAGGAGGTTTCTTCGCCTGACCGGGAACGGCTGAAAGAAGTGCTTCAGGAAATCGGTGAAAAGATCAATCAGAATCTGACTGTTTCGGATATGGCAAAATTTTGTGGATTGAGTGAGAGTCATTTCATGCGCTGGTTCAAAAAAATGACAGGAGACAGTTTTGCTTCCTATGTAAATGACCGTCGGCTGGCAAATGCGGCAGAAGCATTGCGTCGAACCGATGATAAAATATTGTCTGTTTCACAGGATGCTGGTTTTACAAATTTATCAAATTTTAACCGCCAGTTCAAGAAACGATATGGAATAACTCCAAAAGAATACCGGAAAGTTTCGAAATTTTGAAAAATAATTGTTGTTTTTGAACAAAATGGCCGTTATACTGAACTCATGGATTATTTATGGCATTGGATATGCGAAAGGAGAAAAGTCTGAAAAACTGGAAAAAGAGGCATATGAAGGTACCTGGCTTTCTTTTGAACCTGGATTCGATCTTTATGTTCCGTCAGACTGGGAAGTTCTTGAAGTTTCTGAAGAAGATCAAAAAGAACATGGACTGATGTTCCAGGCAAAAGCACCGGATGACAGTGGCGACAATATGGTAGTGACAGCTACCGATATCGGTAAAGACTACGATACAGACAAGATGAAAGCGGAACTTGAAACAGAAGAAACATATACAGATATCGAAAAAGTAATCATCAACGGAATCGAGGCAGTTGTGTTTAATACCGACGTTACATATGGCCTTGCTTTCTTGGATGACAATGGAATTATGTATAATGTACAGATGGGTGAGATTTCTGATGAGAATGCAGAAATTGCACAGAATCTGTTTATTTCACTCAGAGTGACAGAAACAACAGATGATGCAGCAGCAGATACAACAGAAGCAGCTGACACAGAAGAAGCTGATACAGAAGAAGCAAAATAATTGCAGAATCGGGCGTTGCGAGCAAT
>ERZ1034952.3444-NODE-3444-length-10632-cov-5.978917_pt1 | contig 10632 bp, 10 predicted proteins | sample MGYA00520625_ERZ1034952 | MGnify/ENA primary metagenome ERZ1034952 (study PRJEB33766, sample SAMN09781773) | gut metagenome | biome: gut microbiome | host: Homo sapiens | place: Madagascar | study: EMG produced TPA metagenomics assembly of the PRJNA485056 data... | reverse complement strand
ATATAAAGGAGTAGTGATTCACTATGGCACTTAAAAATGCATATCTTAAAAAAGTTTTTGATCAGGTTCAAAAACGTGACGGAAATGAGCCGGAGTTCCTGCAGGCTGTTGAGGAAGTACTGGAATCCTTAGAGCCTGTTATGGATAAGCACCCCGAATACGAGGCTGCCGGTCTTATTGAACGCCTGGTAGAGCCGGAAAGAGTTATCTCATTCCGTGTTCCGTGGGTTGATGACAACGGCAAAACTCAGGTAAACCGCGGTTACAGAGTTCAGTTCAACAGCGCAATAGGTCCGTATAAGGGCGGTCTGCGTCTGCATCCGTCAGTATACCAGGGTATCATCAAGTTTTTGGGTTTTGAGCAGATATTTAAAAACTCTCTTACCGGACTTCCTATCGGCGGAGGCAAGGGTGGTTCAGACTTCGATCCTAAGGGTAAGTCCGACGGCGAGGTTATGCGTTTTTGCCAGAGCTTTATGACAGAGTTGTCTAAGCATATCGGTGCGGATACTGATGTTCCTGCCGGTGATATAGGTGTCGGCGGCCGTGAAATCGGATACCTTTTCGGACAGTATAAGCGTCTGAGAAACGAATTTACTGGCGTTCTGACAGGTAAAGGTCTTACATGGGGCGGAAGCCTTGCAAGAACAGAGGCTACAGGCTATGGCTTGTGCTACTTTACCAATGCAATGCTTAAAGCAGCAGGAAAGTCATTCGAGGGCAAAACTGTTGTAATTTCCGGTTCCGGTAATGTTGCTATTTATGCAAACGAAAAGGCAACGGAATTTGGTGCAAAGGTTGTTGCTATGTCTGATTCCAATGGCTATGTTTATGACAAGAACGGAATTGACCTCAAAACCGTTAAACAGCTTAAAGAGGTTGAGAGAAAGAGAATCAAGGAGTACATAAATGTACATCCTGACGCTGAATATCATGAAGGCTGTAGCGGTATCTGGAATGTCAAGTGTGACATTGCTCTGCCGTGTGCAACTCAGAACGAGCTTGATATAGACGGAGCAAAGGCTCTTATCGCAAACGGCTGCTTTGCTGTTGCAGAGGGCGCAAACATGCCGTCAACTCCTGAGGCTATAGCTGCAATTCAGGAGGCAGGTCTGTTGTTTGGACCGGCAAAGGCTGCAAATGCGGGCGGTGTTGCAACATCTGCTTTGGAAATGAGCCAGAACAGTATGCGTTATTCATGGAAGTTTGAAGAAGTTGACGCTAAACTGAAGGATATTATGGAGGATATATTTGAAAAGGTAAGCAATGCTGCTGCCGAGTACGGCATGGAGGGCAACTATGTTGCCGGTGCAAATATTGCCGGATTCAAGAAGGTTGCAGATGCAATGATGGCACACGGTATCGTTTAATAACAGACAATCTTTCGGCGCTGTCGGGGCATGTATATGCTTCGGCAGCGGACGCTCCTTGATAATTCCCCGGATACTGTCAAAAGAGGAATTTTCAAGGATCGTTAAAAGGAGGATATGTTATATGGTATTTGAAGAAAAAACCGTTTCATCAAAGGAAATATATAAAGGCAGGATTATTACTGTTAAGGTTGAGGAAGTTGAAATGCCGGACGGCAAGCTTGCTTCGAGAGAAATCGTAAAGCATCCGGGCGGTGTCGGTGTTGTTGCTTTGACGGACGATAATAAAATAATTATGGTAAAGCAGTACCGAAAGCCTCTTGATGAATCTATATACGAAATACCGGCAGGAAAAATGGATAACGGAGAGGAGCACAAAATCTGCGGTATAAGAGAGCTTGAGGAGGAAACAGGGTATAAAGCCGAAAAATTTGAGTATCTTGGTTTTATTTATCCGTCACCCGGATTTACGGACGAGGTTACGCATATTTATCTTGCAACAGGACTGTATCAGGGACAGGCACACCTTGATCCGGACGAGTTTTTAGATACGGTCAAGATACCGCTTGACGAGGTTGTTGAACGTATAATGAATAATGAAATCTCTGACGCAAAAACGGTTGTAGGTGTCTTAAAAGCAATAAAGCGGTTAAATGCGTAGAAAGGAAGATTGCCATGGATAATAAGCGTGTAGAAGTAAAAATCAATAATGTTGAATATACGCTGGTTACCAACGAAACAGAGGAATATGTGCAAAGAGTTGCGCTTCAGGTAAACAAGCGCATGGCGCAGATTCAGGAAGAAAACAAGCAGCTAAGTACTGCCATGACCGCTGTTTTGGCAGCAATAAATATTGCTGATGACTTGCTTAAAAATGAAGTGGTGCTTGATAATATCCGTGCTGAGCTTAAAAAATATATGGAAGAATCAAGACTGAACGGCGAGGAACTTGCTGAGAAAAAGCTGGAAGTTGAAAAGATGAAAGAGGATATTCATAAGCTTCAGATTGAACTTGCCAAAAAAGAAACAGAGCTGTCGGCGGCACGTCGTATACAACGACCGTAAAATGTCTGAAAATAGGAGTTTTTATAATGGAATTATTAGCACCGGCAGGTAATATGGAATGTCTAAAAGCCGCTGTTTCCTGCGGTGCGGATGCAGTATATTTTGCGGGTAAAAGCTTTGGCGCACGCAGCTATGCGGATAATTTTTCCGTTACGGAAATCTATGATGCGGCACAATATTGCAGGCTTCGCGGTGTCAAAAGCTATGTGACCGTGAATACAGTTGTTTTTGACCGTGAGAGGAAAGAACTTAACGATTATATATATCATTTGGCAGATGCCGGTGTGGACGGCGTTATTGTTCAGGATATAGGCGTGATTGACAGTTTCAGTAAGATTTGCCCGGATATGGACATTCATGCCAGTACTCAAATGACAATTCATAATACAGACGGTGTGCGCGCGCTTGAAAAAATGGGAATAAAACGTGCAGTTCTCGCCCGTGAACTTTCTGAAGAAGAAATCAGGAATATTTCAGATAACACAGATATAGAGCTTGAAATATTTGTGCACGGTGCAATGTGCATGAGTTATTCAGGTCAATGCCTGATGAGCAGCGCCCTCGGAGGCAGAAGCGGCAACCGTGGTATGTGTGCTCAACCGTGTCGTTTAGGCTACAGCGCTGAAATGAATCGGACAAAGAAATCATATCTCAGTCTTAAAGATATGTCACTTATCTACCATCTTGATAAGCTGCGCGATATGGGAGTTGCCTCGCTTAAAATTGAGGGAAGAATGAAAGGCGCAGACTATGTTTCGGAGGCGGTAAGTGTATTCCGTGCGTGTATCGACAGAGGCTGCCGGGCAACGGCGGAGGAAAAAGATAGGCTTAACAGAGTTTTTTATCGCGGCGGTCTGACCGATGGGTATTTTGTAAATAAAAAGGGACCTGAAATGTTTGCGTTTGATAAGCCGGATAACCCATATGAAAAAACGAACGATACGACTTATAATGACGCAGATGATAAGCGCACGAAAATCAAGTGTTCTGCAGTGTTTGCTGAGGGCGAAAAACCGATAATTGAACTTGAAGGTTTGGAATGTAAAGTAAAGTGTACTGCGAATGAAATACTTGAAAAAGCGGAAAAAAATCCGGCAGATATTGACAAAATAAAAATGAACCTTTGCAAAACCGGAGGAACAGCATTTGTTTTTCATAATCCCGAAATATGTCTTAAAGGAAATCCTTTCGTGCCGATAAAGGTGATTAACGAGCTGCGACGAGAGGCGATAGCATTGCTTGTATCCGAGGTTTCCGTTAAGGCTAAAAAGGAAACCATACGCTTGCCGCTTTGTGTAGAAAATAAAAATGTTGTTGATGGATTTTCCTTTACAGCATCTGTTAACTCAATTGAGCAATACAAGGCACTGAAGGAATTTCCGTTTAAAAAAATTGATGTGCCGGTATGGCTGATAGAGAAATATCCGGATGCTTTTTCGGATGATGCCGAGAGAATAGTTATTAACCCCGGAGTTATATGCAAGGACAGAGCAATGCAAAAGCTGGCAGTTTGTCTTGAAAAGCTGGAGCAATACGGATATAAAAATTTGAGAGCGGAAAATATAGCTTGGCTTAAAGAAGTAAACAGGTTTTCTGTTCTTGGCGGATTTCGTATGAATATAACAAATTCTGCTGCGTTAAAGGCATTATCTGCCGCCGGGCTTAAAACAGTATGTCTTTCACCTGAGCTGAACATTGCTCAAATACGTGATATAGAAAAGTGTGTACCTGCCGAGGCTGTTATATACGGACATTTGCCGCTCATGCTTACTGAAAACTGTGTGTTAAAAAATATGAAAAAATGTCCGTGCAGCGGAACAGGCAGAATATATGACAGAAAAAATAAATGCTTTTATGTATTACGTGACGGACAGGAATGCAGAAATATTATATTGAACAGTGTGCCGATATATATGGGTGATAGACTTGGTGACATAAAGCGTGCCGGCGTATCATTGGGGCAGCTGATGTTTACAATAGAAAATGCTGCAGAAACAGAAGAAATTTGCAGGGTGTATTTTGACGGACGTAAATACACAGGTGACTATACAAGATTACATTTTTACAAAGGAGTTTTGCAAAGATGAAGATGAAAATTAAATACTTAAGTGACTTGGCACAAAAACCCGAGTTCAAAACCAACGGCAGTGCAGGAATGGACTTGACTGCGGCAATAGAAGCGCCGATGGAGTTAAAAGCGGGTGCGCGTATACTTGTTCCTACCGGTATGGCAATGCAGATTCCTATGGGCTACGGCGGTTTTATTTTTCCGCGTTCGGGGCTTGCACATAAAAAAGGAATTTCCATGTCAAACGGTGTGGGTGTGATAGACAGTGATTATACCGGAGAAATAAAGGTTGCGCTTTGTAATATTTCCGATGCCGATTATGTTATAAATCCCGGGGACAGAATAGCACAGATGGTAATTATGCCTGTTGCCGCGATTGAATTTATCGAGGCGGACGAACTTGACGAAACCGAAAGAGGCGACGGCGGATTTGGTTCCACCGGCAGATAGGAGTTTTTATGAAATCATTTATTCTGGCATCACAGTCACCGCGGCGAATTGAACTTATCAAAATATTTATTCCGGATATAGCTGTTATGCCTGATGACTCGGCAGAAACAATTAAGGATAATGAAAGTCCGGCGGAAACAGTTAAAAGACTTTCTTTGCAAAAGGCGGAAAATACGTCGAGAAAGGCAGGCAAAGATGCTATTGTAATTGCTGCGGATACGGTTGTGGCAATAGATGATATGATCCTCGGCAAGCCGAAAAACAAGGATGAAGCATACCGGATGCTTAAACGGCTGTCCGGTAAATTACATACTGTTTATACTGGAGTTGCGATAATTGATACAAAAACAAATAAAAAAGTATCAGATTATGAAAAAACGAATGTAAAGTTCTGTAACTTGTCAGATGCTCGTATTTATGAGTATATAAATACAGCTGAACCTATGGATAAAGCAGGAGCATACGGAATACAAGGGTTCGGCGCCTTGCTGATAAGCGGAATAGACGGAGATTATTTTAATGTTATGGGGTTGCCGCTATGCAAACTGGGCAGAATTATGTATAATGATTTTGGTATTGACTTAATGAATATTGAAAGAGGAGAGTAATATGGCTATAGATTTAGGAATAGACCTCGGTACAGCCAATACGCTTGTATATGAAAAAAAGCAAGGAATTACCCTTAATGAGCCTTCAATGGTAGTAAGAAGCAGAAAAAACGGTCAGGTTCTTGCAATCGGAAGCGAGGCAAGCGAGATGATGGGAAAAACTCCGGATGGAGTTCAGCTTATCAGACCAATACGAAACGGTGTTATAACAAGCTTTCAGGGAACGGTTGCTTTACTTAAATATTTTATCAGGTCAACGGTTAAAAATACTCTGTCGCGGATAAGAGTTGTTATATGTGTACCTTGCAGCATTACAGAGGTGGAACGCAGAGCGGTGACAGAGGCGGCAAGAAGTGCCGGCGCAAGAGAAGTATATTTGCTTGAAGAACCTTTGGCTGCGGCGGTTGGCTGCGGAATAGATATAAGTGAGCCGCACGGAAGCATGATTTTAAATGTGGGAGCAGGAATGACTGAGGTCGCTGTTGTTTCACTTGGCGGCGTTGTTGTGTCACACTCTATAAGAGTGTCCGGTGATACATTTGATAATTCGATAGTACAGTATATCAAGAAAAGGTATAATCTGTCTATCGGTGATGTAACCGCCGAACAGCTTAAATGTGATATAGGTGCGGTGTATTTTCATAAAGACATCACTCGTGCTGAAATTAACGGCCGTGATATGATCAGCGGCTTGCCCAAGACGATTACTGTATCATCTGATGAAATCCGTGATGCTTTGTCAGAAAATGCTGAGGAAATTGTTGATGCGGTAAAGGTCGCACTTGAAAAAACTCCGCCTGAGCTTGCCGCAGATATAGTGGAAAGCGGTATTGTTCTTGCCGGCGGCGGCGCAAAGCTCAGGGGTCTTGGACGTCTTATAAATGTAAGAACCGAGATACCGGTTTTTATCGCAGAGGAACCAATGGAGTGCGTAGCTGTCGGAGCGGGCAAGGCTTTGGATTTTATGCAGATTATGAATCGCAGGAATAACGGATTTTTGTCGTTGTAATAAAAATCCGAACTGAGAGGGTAAGTATGAAAAGATTTTTTGAACATAAAACGGCTGTGTTTTTGGTATCGGTTACACTTGCCGCGGCAATAATCATAGGAATTTTTGCTGCGCTGTCATCAAGCGGCAGAACTTCGGTGAGTGAGAATGTGCTTGAAACCGCAGCAATGCCGGGACAGGAGGCTGCATCCGGCATAGGCGGATGGCTTAACAATATTTTCAGCTATTTCGGCAGTGTAAAAGCACTGCGTGAAGAAAATGAGGCTTTAAAGCTTGAAAATGTCGAGCTGGACAAAAAGCTCAGAAGTGTTCGCGGTATGGAACAGGAAAACGAACAACTCAGAGAAATGCTGGACTTAATGAAAACAGAAAATAATATGGAGCTTAAAGCTGTTAAAGTGATTTCAAAAGATCCGTCAAACTGGTACAGCAGCTTTATTATAAATAAGGGCAGCAATGACGGAATTGAAAAAGATCAGCCTGTCATCACCGCAAATGAAGAATTGGTAGGAAAGATAGTCCGCGTAGGCTCGGATTGGGCAGAGGTTATGACAATACTGGATCCGGAAAGCGGTGTGGGGTGTATAATAGAACGCTCTAAGTGCACGGGTGTTATAGAAGGAGATTTTTCTCTTAGGTATACAGGCAGCTGCAAACTCGGATATTTACCGCGCGACACCGACATAGAAAAAGGGGATTATGTCGAAACCTCCGGAATGGGCGGAGTATATCCAAAAGGTCTGCTTGTCGGAAAAGTCAGCGATATAAAAGAAGATAATGCCAATATGTCAAAATATGCTATTATAGAGCCGGCGGCGGATATTGGCAGTCTTATGCAAATGCTTGTTGTTACAAACAATGTGGAATCGGTAAAGCGCAAAACAGATACAGGTTTCGGCTTGTCTGATAATAATGGTGATAAGGAATCCGGCAGCAGTTCCGGAAACACGAATAATTCGGATGACAGCAGCTATTCCGAAAGGAAATCAACTTCCTCCGAAGCCTCGCAAACAGCCAAACCTACAACCAAGCCCTCTGCAAAAACGTCTGAAAAGCAGCCGGCGGGTTCGGGCAGCGGTTCAAATTCCGGTTCGGCAAACAATTCAAATGAAAAACAAAATTCGGGTAGTTCGGCCATGAATTCCCTTGACGGATCGGAGCTGGAAGAATGAGAATAGTGTTTTATATTATATGGCTGCTGATTTTGGCTGTTTTTCAGCCTACATTGGCACGCGGAATTGCCATATGCTCAATAGCACCGAATTTATTTCTTTGCTTTGTTGTCATATGCGGATTTTTCAGAGGAAAGTATGAGGCAGGAATATGCGGAGCGGTTTTCGGACTTGTATATGATTTGCTTGCAGGGCGGTTGATAGGGATAAGCAGCTTGATTTTTCTGTATGCCGGGTTTGCCTCCGGTGCGCTGAGCGAGCATTTTGTAAGCAGCGGAAAAAGGCTTGCAGGAGCATTGAACTCTGCTGCTGCGACTGTACTTTCCGGAATAGTATATTATGCGGCAAACAGTATAGCGTATGGAAATATAAGCTTTGTTACTGCATTTTTCAGGCTTACGATACCTGAGGCAATTTATAATGCGGTTATAAGCTTTCTCATATCATTTCCGATCTTATGGATGATGAAGCTTATGCGTATGGAGCGTATTTCGTGACGGCGGCGGAGGAAAACGGTATGCCCCGTTATGTTGAAAATCAGAATTCTTTGTATTTGAGTTTATAAGTTTTTAAAGGAGGAATCGTAATGAATAACCGCAGCTTTAACAGCAGGTATATTATTTTGACAGCTCTTGTGGTTTTGCTTGCGCTGACTTGTATAGTCAGATTATTTGGGCTGCAGATTGTAAACGGTTCCCGTTATCGTAATCAGGCAGAACAAAGACTTGTGCAGGCGTATCCGATAAAAGCTCCGCGCGGTGAAATTGTTGACCGTTATAATGTTCCGTTTGTAAAAAACAAGATGGGATATACTGTTCAGTTACAGAAAATAGACTTAAATAACGACGATTTGAATGATGTTATATTAAGATTGTATCAGCTTATAGAAAAACAAGGCGGAACTCCAGAAACGGACTTTCCAATCTTTTATGATGAAGTAAACGAGCTGTGGGGATTTACCTATACTGACAGTGATGAAAGCCGAAAGAAAATTAAAGAGGCTCAGAATGCACAAAAAAACAGCAGTGATGAGATAGACGAGGATGCTGCGGCAAAGCTGAAGGAACAGCAAAAAAAGGAGCTTGACGACTGGAAAGCCGAGAATAAGCTTGAAGAATATGATAATGCTTATCAGATTATGAATTTTTATCGTACAAAGTATTCGGTTGCAGGCAAGTATACCGATACAGAGGCGTTAAGAATAGCCGCTGTGCGTTATGATATGCAAAAAAGCGGATTTAGTGCGAATAATCCGTATATTATGGCAAGAGATATAGATGAAGGTACGCTTCAGCAGATAAAAGAGCATGAGGATGAATATCCGGGTGTGGAGGTTGAAATTGAACCTGTCCGTGTATTTGCCGAGGGAACAACGGCGGCGCATTTGCTTGGCAGAACCGGTAAAATATATGCCGAGGAATATCAGGAACTTAAAGATAAAGGCTATGGAATGAATGATATTGTCGGTAAGGATGGTCTTGAAAAGGTTTTGGAGTTTTATCTTAAAGGTAAGGACGGTTATAAAAGCGTTTCAATGTCAAGGATGGGCGGTGAAACTGAGATAGTGCAGAGTCAGCCTGTAGAACCCGGAAATTATGCAAAGCTGACATTGGATATGGAACTTCAAAAGGCAGCTGAAAAAGCACTTGAAGAAAATGTTACCGCTGCGGTAAGCAGCAGCGGCGCAGGCGGCGCAATAGCTATAATTCCGAATACGGGCGAGGTTTTGGCGTTGGCATCATATCCGGGATATGATCCTGCAACATTTGACGAGGATTATGATAAGCTTGTTAAGGCTAAGTCTAAACCATTATTTAACAGGGTATTAAACGGCGTGTATTCGCCCGGTTCGACATTTAAACCGCTCACGGCTATTGCCGGACTGGAAACAGGTGTTATTAAGCCGGATACGTATATAGTGGATAAAGGTAAGTATACCTACTTTGATTCATATCAGCCGACGTGTCTTATATATTCATCCACCGGCGCAACGCACGGAACAATAGAGGTATCCGAGGCTCTCGGTGTTTCCTGCAATTACTTCTTTTATGAGGTTGGCAGACTGGTAGGTATAGATAAGCTTGATGAATATGCTGAAAGGTTCGGACTCGGTGAAGCTACAGGAATTGAGCTTGGCGAAAGCAAAGGTCAGATGGCAAGCCCTAAGCACAGAGAAGAAGCAGGCGGCATATGGTATCCCGGTGATGTTATTCAGGCGGCAATCGGACAGTCGGATAACTTGTTCACACCGGCGCAGCTTGCCAATTATATAGCAACCTTGCTGAATAAAGGAAGACGGTACAGACTTCATCTGATAAACGAAATCGTTGATTATGATACAGGTGAGGTTGTAATGCGTAAGAATCCGGAAATTATTGCGGATAACAAAATTTCAGATTCAACCTTTGATAAGGTAACGGACGGTATGCGTCGTGTTGTCACAACGGGGACGGCACGTTCTGCTTTTGCAACAGCTAAGTACAAGGCTGCCGGAAAGACTGGAACGGCAGAGGTTTCGGACGGTGCGGATAATGTATTGTTTGTCGGCTTTGCTCCTTATGAAAATCCGGAAATTGTTGTTGCGGTTGTTATTGAACATGGTGCTTCAAGCACATATGCTGCAAGAGTCGCAAGAGAAATTTTTGATAAATATATGGAGCTGAAAGAAACACGTTCCAATCCGGATAAGGCGGCGGAAAACAATAAAAATACGACAGAGTCAGCAGTTGAGTCTGAAAATAAAAAATCAACCGCCGTTCCTTCGGCAAAGAAAACCAATTCAAGTGAAACAGTGAAAGGAAAAACGCCCGGTACTACGCAGTCACCTGAGGAAAGTAATTCCGAAAGTGATGGAACACTTTAGCAAATAAATTTGCAAAAAATATAAAAA
>ERZ1034952.3439-NODE-3439-length-10636-cov-9.735753_pt1 | contig 10636 bp, 9 predicted proteins | sample MGYA00520625_ERZ1034952 | MGnify/ENA primary metagenome ERZ1034952 (study PRJEB33766, sample SAMN09781773) | gut metagenome | biome: gut microbiome | host: Homo sapiens | place: Madagascar | study: EMG produced TPA metagenomics assembly of the PRJNA485056 data... | reverse complement strand
CGCTTGTTCGCTCTCAAACGCAAAGCAAGCATTGCGTTTGGTTACATTCGGCGCTCCGCTTACGGAAACAACGTGTTGTTTCCTACCCTCATAGAGGAATAAAAAGCCACGTACACGCCGCGGCTTTTTATGATTTTAAGCCTTTTCTGCGTTCTCGAACCACCGTGAAAAGTTGGTAGTGCCGCGAAGGCGTTATGTGTGCGTTTACAAACACATAGCATTCGCAAACGTGACTTTTCGCGGAAAAGGAGGAACAGCGGAGCGTGTGACTGATTTTCATTCCGAAAATCGGAACGGAGCGCAGCTTGTTCCGACGCCGTAGGGGCGACCCCTATGTGGTCGCCCGTTTATGTTCCGCAATATAAAAAGAGAAAAAAACATCGCCTTCGGGTATCCCAAAGCTGAAGCTTTGGCTCAGTTTGTCCATTCTGCACTATTTTTCTCAAGTCCTGCCGCTGCTCACGCTTGTTCACGCAAAAGGTGCAGCAAAATAATATTGCTGCACCTTCTTCGGCTATATATAAAATTCGGAGATATTTATCTCTTTTCAAAACGCTTGTAAGCTTCTGTTCTGAATTTGAGTGCATCATCAATTCCGAAAGCTTTAAGCTGTTCAACATAAGCGTCAAACTCTTCAATGGGTCTTTCGCCCGTAATAAATCTTATTGTCTGCTCGTTTACATAAGTTGTCACATCGGTTTTAATCTGCGAATCTCTGTCCGCTTCCTCGCCCAGAACATAAAGCTGCGGCAAAAGGTGATCTCTCATATTTGTTTTGCCCCATTCCTTCTGTGCGCCCGACTGCTGCGGAGTCTGATAATACTGCTCGATATATCTTGTATCCTGAATCATGATGCCGTTGTAGTTTGCACGGATATACATAGACATTGCATTTGTAACGGTGAGACCCTCGGGGTTATTGAGAATAAGATCCGTATACTGCGGATATTTCACGCCGTCTTTGTCAACCCAGTTGTAGCTTTCGCCTTCAATACCGAAGTTAAAGAGGTTGTGACCTTCCTCTGTGAAGCCGTAGTCCAGGAAACGCGCTGCAAGCTCGGGGTTTTTGCACTTTGTGTTGAGCGCCGCGCCGCATCTCATTGTAATATTGTTTGCAACGCTTGAATACTCGGCATTTTCACCTTTGTTCATAGCCGGATACTGCACGCCCATAAGGTCAAATCCGTTTGCTCCGTTTGCGGTTTTAAGCCACTGACCGATACCGGAACCTGCCCAGTCGCACATAGCGCCCGTTTTTCCGTTTAACACCTTCGAGTCGATGTCGTTTGGAGTATTAACGGCAAGATCTTTATCTATAAGACCTTTTTTGAACCAGTCATTCATCTTTGCAAGGTAGTTTTTATAGCCTTCCTCCATGTAGCCGAAAACAATTTTGTCGCCGTCTTTGTAGTAATCCTTCCAAACACCGAACGCGGGCATAAATGTAAGTCCAAGCTCGCCCACCGTACCGGAGAACGGAGATTCAACGCCGTTATCTTTAAACGTCTGCAAAACCTTTTCCCATTCGTCTATTGTTGTCGGTGTCTCAAGATTATACTTTTTCATCCAGTCCGCACGGAGAATCGGTCCCTGTGCAATCTGAAGAATACCGCTCTGAACCAGATTCGGGAACGCATAGTAAGCGCCCGTATCGGTTTTCATCTGTTTATCCCAGTTTTCCTTCGCGTCATTTTCCGCAAGACGTTTCTTAAGCGCCGGAGCCCACTTGTCGAAAATTTCGTTAAGCTGCATTATGTAGCCTTCCGAAATTGCAATGTCAGGGCCGCCCGGATAGTCGTTCCACGCATATGTTATTATGTCCGGCAGCTCATCGGATGCCAAAAGCAGCTGGAACTGCTCTTCGCCCTGTCCCTCAGACGGGTGAATGTACTCGATTTTTGCGCCCGTGTTTTCGGCAAGCTTTTTGCCGAGCGGTGTATCCGCAAAATTTTCATAGCGTACGTTCCATGCACCCTGCCCCATCCAGTATGTAAGTGTGTCATCGCACTGCATAGGATAGATATCGTCGCCGTTTAACGTAACTTTCGCCCCTCTCGCAAGCTCCGCCTCGTTTCCGCCGCTCTTTTTGCACGCTGTAAGAGGCGAGGCCGCCAGCATCAGCGCTGCTGCCAGCGCCAGTGTTTTCTGTGTCTGCTTTTTCATGTTAAACCTCCGTTTTAAAAATTTTTTGTTGTTTTTCATTTAATTACTTCTTGTTCTCTATGTGTTCCATATTCAAATCGATTCTTTTATCGATATCCACGGTTTCAAGTCCGAAAATACCGGTGTGAAGCTTGTTTTTGATGGGTTTTCTCCAGTAATCGGGAATTGCCGATATTCCCTTTGCCATACCCACTATGGAGCCCACCGTAGCGCCGTTGCAGTCCGTATCATAAGCCGCCTCCACCGCAAGGCAAATCGATTTTGCATAGTATCCGCCGCCTAAAAGGAGCGAAGCCGCAACAATCATGGCATTCGGAATTGTGTGGCACCAGCCGTATTCCGTGTGCTCATCGTATTTGCCGCGCACATATTGGAGAATATCTTCCATCGTTTCGCCGTTTTTATATTTTTCCACAACCTCCGAAACGCTCTCAAAAAGGCGCGAAGTTGAAGGAATCTGCGCAAGGCCTTCGGAAATAATCTCCTCCATGTCGTCCGTCACGGCAGCAGCGGCAATCATGGCGGAGGCAAACATCTCGCCGTATATTCCGTTTTTAACGTGAGAAATCGACGCGTCTCTCCATGCCATTTCGGCAGCCGCTTCGGGATTTCCGGGGTTGATGTATCCGTAGTAGTCGCCGCGAATCTGCGCGCCTATCCACTCTCTGTACGGGTTTTTAAACATTGCCGACTGCGGCGGATTGTAGCCGCGGATAAAGTTGCAGAATGCAACTCTTTCAGCCGTGCAGTATGCATTTTTCGGCTGGCAGTCGAGCCATGCGCGCGAAACGTCAAGCGGCGTGAAGTCTCTGCCGTATCTGTCAACTATAAGCTGACCCAGAACAATGTAATTTGTGTCATCGTCTGCCGGCATGCCGTCTATTTCATCGGCATAAACCTTGCTGTCAAAGCCGTAATGATATTTTGAACAAATCCCGTCATTTAAATCCGTGCGGTATACATATCTGTGCAGAGGGAAGTTGCCCGTTTCCTTAAGGAAAGGAATAAGCTCATTGGAGCGGATTCCCTCGAGCGTTTTTCCGAGCATGCAGCCGCAGATTCTCCCGTACCATGCACCTTCGATTTTGCTGCGGAGCGCCGATTTGTCAACCTTGCCCGAAAGTGCGGAAGGCTTTCTCAAAGCCTTTATTTCTTCAAGCGTTGAGGGCTCGGTGTATTTAAATCCGTCCGCCGTTTTCGCATTTATAACCGCTTTGAAAAGTATATCCGCAAAATTGTTTCTTATCTCGCCGCGCGGAAGCTTTGCCACGTCCTCAAAAAGATTTTTGTATATCCCGATGTCCAGTCCCTCCGAAGAAGACTGCCTGTATTCGTCAAGAATATATCCGGCATAGGACTCCCAACTGTCAAGCTCCGCACATTCGGGGCGCAGCTCTTTTCCGTACGTTATTTCTTCAACCGTTCTTTTGCCGCGGTTTAATATGAGCGCGTCAAGTGAAATGCCGAAATATTTTGAAATTTCCACAAGCTTTGAAATCTCGGGAGTGGAGCTGCCGCTTTCCCATTTCTGCACCGCCTGGCGCGAAACTTTGAAAAGACCTGCAAATTCCTCCTGAGACAGCTTTGCGTTTTTTCTTATTTTATAAAGCATGTCGTGTAAAAGCATAATGTTTCTCCGTTTTTTATTTTATTATAATATATACGCTTTTCAGTGTCAACCAACTTTCGAGCGTCACTTTATGCAACCGGTGGTTGCATAAAGGTCGCTCGCACGGCTCGCTCCTAAAACGACAGCAAGCAGTCGTTTTAAATTGCATTCGGCGCGTTGCTTACGAAATGCCTTGCATTTCTACCCTCATAGAGGAATAAAAAGCCACGTACACGCCGCGGCTTTTTATGATTTTAAGCCTTTTCCGCTCTCCATAAATACCGTGAAAAGTTGGTAGTGCCGCGAAGGCGTTATGTGTGCGTTTACAAACACATAGCATTCGCAAACGTGACTTTTCGCGGAAAAGGAGGAACAGCGGAGCGTGTGACTGATTTTCATTCCGAAAATCGGAACGGAGCGCAGCTTGTTCCGACGCCGCAGGGGCGACCCTATGTGGTCGCCCGTTTATGTTCCGCAATATAAAAAGAGAACAAGCAAAAAGCCGGCACGCATATCCGTGCCGGCTCTCCCATTCTTCATTTTCCCCGTTATTTTATATTTCCTATATGTTCCATATTCAAATCGATTCTTTTATCGATATCCACGGTTTCAAGTCCGAAAATACCGGTGTGAAGCTTGTTTTTGATGGGTTTTCTCCAGTAATCGGGAATTGCCGATATTCCCTTTGCCATACCCACTATGGAGCCCACCGTAGCGCCGTTGCAGTCCGTATCATAAGCCGCCTCCACCGCAAGGCAAATCGATTTTGCATAGTATCCGCCGCCTAAAAGGAGCGAAGCCGCAACAATCATGGCATTCGGAATTGTGTGGCACCAGCCGTATTCCGTGTGCTCATCGTATTTGCCGCGCACATATTGGAGAATATCTTCCATCGTTTCGCCGTTTTTATATTTTTCCACAACCTCCGAAACGCTCTCAAAAAGGCGCGAAGTTGAAGGAATCTGCGCAAGGCCTTCGGAAATAATCTCCTCCATGTCGTCCGTCACGGCAGCAGCGGCAATCATGGCGGAGGCAAACATCTCGCCGTATATTCCGTTTTTAACGTGAGAAATCGACGCGTCTCTCCATGCCATTTCGGCAGCCGCTTCGGGATTTCCGGGGTTGATGTATCCGTAGTAGTCGCCGCGAATCTGCGCGCCTATCCACTCTCTGTACGGGTTTTTAAACATTGCCGACTGCGGCGGATTGTAGCCGCGGATAAAGTTGCAGAATGCAACTCTTTCAGCCGTGCAGTATGCATTTTTCGGCTGGCAGTCGAGCCATGCGCGCGAAACGTCAAGCGGCGTGAAGTCTCTGCCGTATCTGTCAACTATAAGCTGACCCAGAACAATGTAATTTGTGTCATCGTCTGCCGGCATGCCGTCTATTTCATCGGCATAAACCTTGCTGTCAAAGCCGTAATGATATTTTGAACAAATCCCGTCATTTAAATCCGTGCGGTATACATATCTGTGCAGAGGGAAGTTGCCCGTTTCCTTAAGGAAAGGAATAAGCTCATTGGAGCGGATTCCCTCGAGCGTTTTTCCGAGCATGCAGCCGCAGATTCTCCCGTACCATGCACCTTCGATTTTGCTGCGGAGCGCCGATTTGTCAACCTTGCCCGAAAGTGCGGAAGGCTTTCTCAAAGCCTTTATTTCTTCAAGCGTTGAGGGCTCGGTGTATTTAAATCCGTCCGCCGTTTTCGCATTTATAACCGCTTTGAAAAGTATATCCGCAAAATTGTTCCTTATCTCGCCGCGCGGCAGCATCGAAACGTCGTCAAACAGGTTTTTGTACATCTCGATGTCAAGCCCTTCCTCCACAGACTGGCGGTATTCGTCAAGAATGTAGTCGGCATAAGAATCCCACTCGCTCGACAGTCCGTATTCCGGGCGCAGCTCTTTCCCGTATGTTATTTCTTCAACTGTTCTTTTGCCGCGGTTTAATATGAGCGCGTCAAGTGAAATACCGAAATATTTTGAAATTTCCACAAGCTTTGAAATCTCGGGCGCCGAGCTGCCGCTTTCCCATTTCTGCACCGCCTGGCGCGAAACTTTGAAAAGACCCGCAAATTCCTCCTGAGACAGCTTTGCGTTTTTTCTTATTTTGTAAAGCATATCGTGTAAAAGCATATATCTTCTCCGTTCATTTTTTTCTTTTATTTTAATATATCCTCCCCCCGTCTGTCAACCAATTTTATGTGGCTTTTTTGCAACTGGCGGTTGCATAAAGGCCGCTCACACTTGTTTGCTTTCAAACCGCCGTAGGGGCGACCCTGCGTGGTCGCCCGTTTATGTTCCGCAGCACCACACGGACAATTCGTGAATTGTCCCCACAGGGGCACGCACGGCAGGCTCCACCACTTTCTCCTACCCGTTCAGCAGTTTATCCACTTCTCCCAGCGCCTTTTTATGTATTCTGTACACCCAGCGCAAATCATATCCCATTTTGTCTGCAATCGCTTCAAACGTCATGCGGTTTAAATAACGATATACTATAAGCGTGCGTATTCTCGGGTCTTCGATTTCATCAACAAGCTCAAAAAGCTCGCGTTTAATTTCGAAAAGCCGCGCAATTCGCGAATTGATATCCGCCTTAAGCTCCGTGTACCGCAGCACCGCTGCCTCCTGCCTGTCGCGGCGCACAGCGCTCTGCACGCGCTCGCCACCCCATGTCGGTGTGATTTTCATAGCCTCCGAGTGCGCGCATTCCAAAGCCTCCGACAGCGCCGTTATCTCCGCCGCAAGAGTCTTCCCTCTTTCCAGATATTCCTTTGCGTTCATATATCGTCACCTCTGAAATAGTTTTGTGTAAAATCCGCAAGTATTTCCGCATGCTCCTCCAGAAAACATTCCAAAAAATTCTGAAGAACAGCTTTTTCCGCATCGTCAAAACGTTTTTCCTCCCCTTCGGGAGAAAGAAAGCCGTGCAGCAAATCCAAAATTGTATCCGAATCGCCGCTTTGTAAGATGTTTTTAATATACATTTTATACGCTCCTTGTCTCGAAAATGGGACGTTTCGAATAAAAAAATTATTTTTGGGACAATTTCATAATACCATAAACTGTAATAATTTGTCAACCCATTTTTGAAATTTTTTTAAAAAAATGTTGCAAAAGTGAGAAAAATGTGTTATTATAGAAGCAAGGGAGGTATTTTAATGTACCATATGATAAAGATTCTGAGAGAACAAAAGGGAATAAGTCTTGCAGAACTTTCCGACAAAACCGGCATTTCAAAATCCACTCTTCAAAGATACGAAACGGGAATCACAAAAAAGGTACCTGCTGACGCACTCGAAAAAATCGGAAAAGCGCTCGGAACTCATTTCGGCGAAGATGTAAGCGCAAATGAGCAAAAAGATATTTCCGAATTACTGAACCGCTGCCTGATAAAGCTTGAAGCGGACTCTCCTCTTATGTTTGACGGGGAAGCGCTCGATGACAAAACACGCGGGCTTTTAAAGGCAAGTCTTGAAAACAGCATCATGCTTGCCAAAATGATTTCAAAAAACAGGGGCTGAATCTTTGGAGGTGACTTGATTTTGGATATTGACAAAATATTGGACGGGGTTTTAAGTAAATTCAAAACAAGAGACCCGTTTGAAATCGCGGACATGGCGGGGATTTTAGTTTTTTTTGAAGAACTCGGAGCCTTGCGCGGCTATTACAATGCACCGTACGGCGTGAAAATGATACATATCAATTCGGATTTGCCGAGAATCAGACAGCGTCTCGTTTGCGCGCATGAAATTGCTCACTCTTTTATGCATCCCGAGCTCAATGTTTCTTTTATGACAAAAAACACGTTTATGCAGCCGGGAAAATATGAACGTCAGGCAAATATTTTTGCTTCGAAGCTGCTTCTTCCCGATGAAAAGCTTGCGGAGTTTTACGGGTATACGGCAAAAGAAATCGCCTGTATAACGGGGCTGCCCAAGGAAGCAATAGAAATACGAACCGTTGTATAATGCTGACAGAAAAAGGCAATCCCTCAAACGGGGTTGCCAAAAGTTTTAGATTATTCTAAAATAACCGCTATCTCTTGACGGAGAGGGCGGTTATTTTACTTTTACGGTAAACGCACAACTCATTCAAGCGCGCAGTTCTTTATACGTATGGCTTATTATAACCAAAGCTATAACAAATGTAAGTATATCTGATACCGGCATCGAATAAAGCACTCCGTCCAGTCCGAAGAAGCGGGGCAGTTAAACAAATACTTGAAATTATGATAAGTATTATTGAGTTTCCGACGATTCTTCCCGCATTTTCTTCATTTTTTTCGCCGAGATTTAGGCTGACAAAGGCACACGCGCCGTCACCTATCATTACCGATATCGCAAGAGCTGTAACCGTAAGCGGAAATACAACCGTGTTTGCTGCATTTCCGAACGAGCCGAGATATGCCGCATTCGCTATGAAAATCTGATCGACTATGTTGTACAGTGCTCCCACAAGCAGTGAAATAATGCATGGTATTGAATATTTTTGCATCAACACATCCATTTTTTCCGTTGCCAAAAAATTGTGACTTTCCATAAAAACCTCCAAAAAAAATAATGCGCAGGTCCATATCCGGACTTACGCATTTTAATACAGTTTAAAGCTGCTCGATATGCTGAAATTATATCATTTTCGGACAAAAAAATCAAGTGGTAAAATTTTTAAAAAAAGTATTGCAATTTGATTTTTTTTCTGTTATAATGTCCCTGTCATTTTTTCAGATCGGAAGGGAAGCGCTTTTTCCATGAACAAAAAAAAAGCCCTCATAATAGGGCTTATAACCGTCACTGCTTACATAGCAAATTACTTTTTAAGAAATATGCTCGGCGTGCTGACGCCGTATATAATTAAGTCCACAAGCTGCACAAAAGAGTATCTTGCCATGCTCTCGTCCGTATACATGATTGCGTATGCCGCGGGGCAGCTTTTAAACGGCGTTTTGGGCGATATATTCAAGCCTAAAGCAATGGTGCTTGCAGGTCTTTTGGCGGCAGGCGCGTCATCGGCGCTTTTCCCTTTTGCCCCGCACGGTCTTATGCAGATTATTTGTTTTCTGATTCTCGGCTACGCTCTCTCGATGATGCGCGGACCGCTTATGAAAATAATCTCCGAAAATACCAAGCCCGATTATGCGCGCGTTATATGCGTTTTCTTTTCGTTTGCCGGATTTGCCGGTCCTTTAACAGCAAGCCTTATCGCCATGATCTTCAACTGGAATGCGGCATTCCTGTTTGCCGGAACAGTGAGCGCGGCAATCGGCATATGCGCATATGCGGCGATTTCGGTTCTGGAGAAAAAAGGCATGATTACGTTTAAAAAAATGAAAGAAATCACCTTCTCCGAAATGCTCGCCGTATTCAAAATAAACCGTTTTCCGTTCTTTCTCACAATAGCATGTCTTGTTGAAATTGCAGGAATGTCAATATCGTTCTGGATTCCCACTTTTTTAAACGAATATATAAGCCTCCCGGCAAGCGAGTCAAATCTTGTATTCTCGTTCATATCGCTTGTCCGCGCGCTGATTCCGTTTGCCGCGCTTGCTCTCTTCAAGCTTTTCGGAGGGAGAGACACGCTTATAATGAAATACGCATACGGAATTTCATTTGCGGCATTTTTGTGCATGCTTTTTGTGCCCAAAGGAATACTTACGGTTGCATTTTTGCTGCTTGCGCTTATAATGAACAGTTTTGTTTCGGCGATGCTTTGGAGCATTTATATACCCGCTCTCGGCGAAACGGGCAGAGTTTCAAGCATAAACGGGATACTTGACTGCATGGGCTATATCGCGGCAAGCATATCAACCTCACTTTTTGCGTGGGTTGTAAGCTCCTTTAGCTGGAGCGGACTTATAGTATCGTGGAGCATAATTCCCGTCATCGGCATCGCCGCAACATTTCTTTTAAACCGAAAAGCGGCTTAAAAACTCATGCACCCATTGAAGGGCGAGTTATATTTCTGCCAAAAGTCCGTCATATGCCGGAGCAATTCCGTATTCTTTCAGATACTCCGCGAGTTTTTCGTGAGAATACTGCGACTCTTTCGACATGTGTGAAATATAAGCTTTTCCGCCGTCTTTTAAAAGCCCCTCGGAAACAAATGTTTGATGCATTTCTTTTATCATATTGAGATTGTTGTGCTCAAAAATTCTGTAATCCCCCGGCTTATCGGACAAAGTTCCGTCATAAACCGCAAGGTCGTATTTATGATTTTTTATTTCACGCCAGCTGTCATTTAAAAACCACGCGCCGTCGCAGCCCCACAAAATGGTTTTATCCCCGTCGGAAATAATATAATGAAGCGGTTTTTCCGCGCTGCCCGACACGGAATGGTTTGCCGGCACGGCAATAACACTGTAATTGCCTGCTTTTGATTTCTCAAATGTATTAATTGTCTTAACGCGCGGCGTCACATTTCCTATGCGTTCCCGCGCACCGCTGTCGCACCAAAGCGTCACATTTTTGTCAAAAACGCGGTTTACGGCATCTGCCGAATAATGATCGCCGTGAGTGTGCGTGATAAGTATATTTTTTACATTTTTAAGGCTGATTTTGTTTTGGTTTATAAAGTCGATTGTTTCAAGATTAAAATCTATAAGCAGATCATCATTTATCAAAAATGATGTAAACCTCCTGTAAAATTCACCCTCGCGCCGTAATGTGATATCCCAGTCCGCCGCGCCTGTTCCCATAAATAGTGTTTTCATATGAATAATCTCCATTCCTTGCCCTGTATGAACAGTAATAATGAAATTTCTTATTCTCCGTCCCGTACAGAACACAAAAAAGGGCTGTTTAAAAAGCCACAACCCGATAAGGAAGTATTGCCGGGCCGTGGCTAAATTTAAACAACCTTTTTTCAA
>ERZ1034952.3438-NODE-3438-length-10639-cov-15.696712_pt1 | contig 10639 bp, 9 predicted proteins | sample MGYA00520625_ERZ1034952 | MGnify/ENA primary metagenome ERZ1034952 (study PRJEB33766, sample SAMN09781773) | gut metagenome | biome: gut microbiome | host: Homo sapiens | place: Madagascar | study: EMG produced TPA metagenomics assembly of the PRJNA485056 data... | reverse complement strand
TAGATTAATATACCACAAGGGCGTTTGAATTGTCAACATTGTTTTTATATTTTCTGCAATTTAGACAATTCAGACAATTCCACTTCTATTCTCCATCCTTCTATAGACATATTTACAAGAAGATTATCTCTGCAGACATGACAATTCAAAAAAATAAGACCAGGAATATTCTCCCTGATCTCATTTCCCATACAGACAAAAAGCTATATCCATATTAAATCAATTTCACTGCCAGCCGCATGATCGGATTGCAATCATATATCAATTTCAGAATGGAATTGTTCTGTACCATTTCATAGATTTCTTTTCCGACAGCCGTTGTATACATTAATGTCACAATCATAAACAGGATCCACACAATGATAAGTGCAATTCCGATTCCAAGTGCACCGCCTGCCAGATGATTAAAGAAACCGATTACCGGTAGTTCTGATACAATATCCAGGGCAAACACAACCGCTCTTATAATTACCGTCACCACAATAAATGTAAGTATGAATGCTATAATATTGATCACCAGTCTGGCAACATAGGCCCCTATATATTGCGGAAATGTTGTAACGCCCAATTCATCATACATTTCTTTATTATTGTTTTTAAGCAACAGATTCTTGAATACCTCCGGTATATCTGCAGACTTAATCATCGTCTCCTGCAGACTTTCTGGTATGTCTGCATTTTCTATAACATTTTCTACGCTGCTGCCACTTCCACCGGTAAGACCATCCAGTACATTTGCAGAGATTCCATACTTTGCAAGATCAGAACTGTCGATCTTTCCATTTACAATATCTGAAATCGAGATTCCATACCGGTTCAACATCTCTTCACTGACACCTGCTGCCTTCAAAGCCTTCTTTACCGCTGCTTCATTCAGCCCTTGTCCGGATGCAGTGTCTCCTCCGGTAATTGCCGAAGTCGCCGCATCTGCCATCGTACTGACTACTTTCTGCTTTATCATATCATCCAGCGGCGTATATTTCTCTACTGCCTGAGACACATACGACGTTGCAAAGAAAACAATCACAAACGTGACAATTGTTGCGATCAACGATACCATAATCCGGATTGCACCTCTGACCAGTCCCGTTATGATACAGATCAGAAACACGATCCCTATGGATATTTCCAGCCAATTCATATGCATACTTTCTCCTTATTTTACAAGACGGATTTTTCCCATTCCATTCGCACTCAACACAATATACTGGTTCACCCCTCCAACCGGGAATATTTCCTGTATGTTATTATCCATCCTGCCTTTGAACTTCTGTACACCATTTTTCATAAATATACTGCATGTTTTTCCGTCATACATAATCACCTGATCATCACATAATTTCACATGATTATAATCACCGGTGAATTCTTTCGACAGCACGACTTTTCCGGTCTTATTGTATAACCTGAGCTCATAACCGCCCTTTCCCTGATTCTTTAGGATCAGACCGATATATTTCTCATTATGAAATACACTTTTTATCTCCTTATCCATGGTTATCTTTACAGCTTGTTTCGGAATGTCTTTTCCGGTATAGATCACCATAGCATTGTCACCGATTGCCGCCGATGTATTTTCATCCATAAAAAATCCGGATGCCATAATTGTGTTCTTGTAGTTCTTTTTAGTAACCTGATGATCAGTCTTATCTTTTCCTGCATCCCCAAAGTTATAGTAATGCAATCTGCCCTCGATCCGGCCATCCTGCGTATAAAGATACAGCACCTGCATCAACTGACCATTTGCAGACAGAGCCACATCCACCGGATATCCGCTTCCTGCAAGTGAGGTCTTATGCTCTACCAATATGTTTCCTGCCGTATCATAACAGATTACTTTCATTGCTGTATCACTTTTTAATATTGCACTTACAATTCCCTGTTCCGATACACTGACTTTTTCAATCGGCATCGTCGTATGCACTTCACCTTTCAGGCCATCTTCCTGAAAAACCAGAATATCATTGCCTTCTTTGTCCGCAACCGCTGCCGACTTTTCTGTAATATCTATCATTGGATTCTTTATCTGATAGGATTGATTCCACTTCTCTTTTCCGGTCTGACTCAGATACGAAATACCATCTTTACTATATTTCAATACACCGTCCGAAAACTGTACATAATTATTGTCCGATGCGCTCTCTCCAACATAGGTATCACTGATCCGGACCTTGGTATATGTCTGTAGATTGATCAGCAGATATATCAACACGCCCACTGCAGCCACTATCGCAATACCAACCATCATCTTTTTCTGTTTCTTTTTTTTTCTTTTCATCAGCTCTTCCCGGACTTCTTTCTCCGGCATCCCATCTTCACTGTTCAGTTCATCCATAATCTCATCTATGATCTTATCCGTGGGATCTTCCGGCTCTCTCACAACATGGAGATTGCTGTTCTTCCTGCGTTCCATCCGTCGGTCATCCTTTCAACGTTTCTTCTGATACTGTGTACCCTAGTATACCACATTTCACATTTATGGGAGTAATAATTTTTGTCCTATATAGATCAGGTTGCCGTCAGACAACCCATTCATTTTGCAGATTGCCTTCACATGAGACGTATCTCCATATAATTTCTGACTGATTCCCGCAAGCGTTTCGCCTTTCTGTACTACATAAAAATCCTGATCGGAGAGTTGTCCGTCCGATGTTTCTGATGTCGTTGTCCCTTCTGCTTTCTTTACCGTTCCAGACGCTTCTTTTGCATTGTTTTTCGCCGTTTCAGCGGTTTCGGTCCTTGTCTTTGCGTCAGCCTGTCCGCCACCGACTGTTTCCGAAAGTGTTTCCAGAGAATTCTGTACCGCTTTCATTTTATCAAAATTATTAACCGTTGTGATCCCAATCACCAATACGATCAGCACAAGCACTGCACTCGTAATATAGGCAAATGCCGAACTCTGATGCTGCTCTTTATATTCTATCTTTTCTCTCACTGCACTACGAAAATTCTTTGCAGCTCGATCCTCAACCACTTCACTGGGGGTTACTCCATTCTCCTTGCGTGTATTGATCATATAGTTCTGCATCTCAGGATTTTTTTCATAATAAATGTAATGCCCTCCGATCTGCATCAGTTCACCAAATTTGTACGCATAAAATATCTCGTCCTGCTCTCTTGCGTTTTTCCACAGGAACAGACTTCCTTCCTGCCCAAATTCTCTTTCCTGTATTTTCTTCACTTCCCGATTGCGGCTCATCGGATTGCCTTCTTCAACAATTCCCCATCCGACAATATGACTTTCCGGAAAATACTGCGCTGCTTCTTCCATCATATGTTTCATTCCATCTTGTCCGATTTCAAGTTTACCATCCTTTTCCGATAATTCTTGCATCTGTACAGCTCCTGACACAAATACAGCCTTTTCGTCTTCCAGTTCCAGCACTTCTCCAGCCAGAATCACTCCAACCGGCTGTTCTTTCGCTTTTTCTCTTAATTGGTTCAGATATGTATCTACATAATCTTCTACATATATCTTTGGATTGTCACTTACATTTCCTATCTGTCTTACGTTTTTTGGAAGTTGTCTTCCCATGACACAATCACCTCGTCTTATATATTTTTGCCTATGATATCATACAAAATATGCGTATTTTATCAGTTGATGGGACCTGTCCATGGAATTTTCCGATACAATTTTTTATTTCCCGACACACTTCCGGGATTTCAGGCAGCTTTCCTTTCAAATTTTGGTACATAAAAAGAGATTCCCGAATAAATCATTCAGGAATCCCTATCTTATTATATTCTGTTCTTATGATATGACTATAATATTTCCACAGTCCCGGTATCCTTCCGGCATCTGATCTGTAACGATTTTTGCACCTGCAAACGGAGCAAACGTCACAGAACTCACCTCACCGAACTTAGACTCGTCACATAATACATATTTTTCCTGGCACTGTTCCATTGCAATCTTTTTGACCATTGCTTCACTCGCATCCGGTGTCGTGAGCCCTGTTTTCTTAGTCACGCCATTGGTACCAAAGAACCCCTTGGTAAAATGATACTTTCTGATCGTCTCCATTGCTTCACTTCCGACAACCGCTTCCGTGGAACTTTTCAGTTCTCCTCCGATCAGTCGTACTTTCACCCCGAACTTTGCCAATTGCTGAGCATGTGCTACCGCATTCGTCACAACAGTTACATCTTTATCCCGCAGAAATTCCAGCATATATCCGGTTGTGGTTCCTGCATCAAGATATATAAATTCACCTTGTCCGATCAATCTTGCGGCATATTCTGCAATCTGCCGCTTTTCTGATACATGAACGGTTATTTTCTGAGCCACTGTCGGCTCCTGCGGTGTTACCACGTGATCTAATGCGACCGCACCTCCGAACACTTTCACCAGTTTTCCCGCATTATGAAGTGCTGTGATATCTCTGCGCACGGTCGATTCCGATGTATCCAGAAGTTCTTTAACTTCTGTCACGGTAATACTGCCTTCTTTTTCAAGAAGCTTCAATATCTGTTCATAACGCTGTTCTGTAAGCATATGTCCTCCTACAGGTTCTCCTGCATGAATTTGCTTACTGCTTCGCAAGCTGCTTCTTCATCAGCACCTTCAAATGTAAATGTTACTTCATGGTCTTTCTTAGCGCCAAGTCCCATAAGGCCGAAGATCTTCTTGCAGTCAGCTTTCTTTCCTTCTTTTTCGATCATCACTGATGATTCGAAAGATTTTGCAAGTTTCACCAGTTCTCCTGCCGGACGAGCGTGGATTCCTTCGTTATCTTTGATTACATACTTAAATTCTTTCATTCTTCATACCTCCATAGAATATTACATTGGTGATTTTCATTCTATTCATTTTTTACAGGTCTGTCAACATCTCTGCGGACAAACCTGTATTTTACTATTATTTTTATATAATTTTCTTTTTGAGTACTCCGAGTAATATCGCTGAAATTACAGTTCCTGCTACCAATGCCACCAGATACATGATTGCATTTCCCACTACAGGGAATACGAAGATTCCACCGTGCGGTGCCATCAGTGTACATCCAAATGCCATAGACAGTGCTCCGGCTGCCGCAGAACCGGCAATGCAGGCCGGCAGTACGTGAAGCGGATCTGCTGCCGCATATGGAATCGCTCCTTCGGTAATAAATGCGAGTCCCATAATGAAGTTTGTCGGTCCTGCTTCTCTTTCTGATTTTGTAAATTTGTCTTTAAATAATAATGTTGCAAGTGCAATTGCACATGGAGGGGTCATTCCTCCGATCATAACAGCTGCCATGATATCATAATTTCCTGCTGCGATTGCGGCTATACCGAACGCATATGCCGCCTTATTGAACGGGCCTCCCATATCAATCGCCATCATTCCGCCAAGGATCAGACCAAGCACAAGCTTGCTTGAGCCACCCATTCCGGTCAGTCCGTTGTTCAGTGCAGTATTGATTGCTCCCATGACCGGCTCAATCGCAAAGTTCATAAGAAGGCCGATTCCAAGAATTCCGGCTACCGGATAGATCAGAACCGGTGCAATCTTTTCCAGTGCATCCGGAAGCTTGTCACACAGTTTTCTAAGAAGAAGAATCAGATATCCGGACACAAAACCAGCTACCAGCGCTCCGAGGAATCCGGATTTTCCGTTTGCTGCGATAACTCCGCCTACAAATCCAACCGCAAGTGCCGGTCTGTCGCCGATTGCTTCACCTATATATCCCGCAAGTACCGGAAGCATCAATCCAAATGCAAGTCCGCCGATCGTCTTAAGCTGCGCCGCTACCGGTGTAATAGTACCAAAGTTAGCTCTATCTGCTTTTGCCAATGCATTCATATCTACGCAAAGTCCGTCGATCAAAAATGCCAGTGCGATCAGAATACCACCGCCGACTACGAACGGAAGCATATGGGATACACCATTCATCAACTGTGTGTAAATCTGATGTCCGATGCTGCCGGATGATCTTCCACCTTTACTTTCCTGCACTTCTGCTCCATTTGCCGCATGATATACCGGAACGTCCCCGCTGATCACACGGTCAACCAGTTCACCTGCTTTACTGATACCATCAGACACCTGGCAGACAATAACTTTCTTTCCGTCAAAACGATCCATCGGAACCTGTGCATCTGCAGCTACGATAATTCCGTCTGCTTCTTCGATTTCTTTTGAAGTCAATACATTTTTCGCTCCGCCTGAACCTCTTGTCTCAACTTTTACTGCACAGTCTTTTGCTTTTGCAGCTTTTTCAATTCCTTCAGCCGCCATATACGTATGTGCAATTCCGGTCGGGCAGGATGTGACTGCAAGAATCTTAACCTTTCCTCTGGTCTCTTCTTCTGCTGCCGTTCCTTCTCCCGCAAGTCTTTCATCAATTCCTGCTTCTTTTTCATCGGCATCATTGATGATACCCATAAATTCTTCTACTGTCTCCGCATTTCTCAAAGCCTCTGTAAATTCTTCATTCATCAGAAGAACAGATAACTTACTCAATACATCCAGATGGATATTGTCTTCTGTATTCGGTGCTGCGATCAGGAACATCAGTGTAACAGGCTCCCCATCCAGCGAATCAAAATCCACACCATCCTTAACTACCATTGCTGCCAGTCCCGGTTTTGTTACCGCATCGCATTTTCCATGCGGAATGGCGATTCCTTCTCCGATTCCTGTCGTACTTTCTTCTTCTCTTGCATATACCTGCTTTCTATATGCTTCTTTATCATTGATCTTTTCGCTCTTTACCATGAGATCAACGATCTGATCGAGTGCTTCGTTTTTGCTCTTTGGCGATGCATTCAAAAGAATACTTCTTGCATCCAGCAAATCTGTGATTCTCATATAATTTTCCCTCCTGTTGATAAATCGTTTTCTTTGCAACACTTTTCTCTTTTATGCCTTACACCAGCTGTTTATATACTTCTTCTACTTCCGGCCTGGTTGCCAGATATTCGGAAAATGCACTTGCGCTTCCTGTTGCGACTCCCATACGGAAAGCATGCTCATAATCCTGCTTTTCCATCCAGCCTGTCATAAAACCTGCCACCATGGAATCTCCGGCTCCTACACCATTGACCAATGTTCCTTTCGGCGCCGGCGAACTATATACTTCTCCATTTTCCGCAATCAGCACCGCACCTTCTCCCGCCATCGAGATCAACACATTTCTGGCTCCTTTTTCCTGAAGCTTTCTTCCATAAGGAATGACGTCCTCTCTCGTCTTAAGTGTCACTTCGAAGATCTCACCAAGTTCATGATTATTTGGTTTGATCAGAAACGGACGATACTCCAGTACATTCATAAGAAGATCTCTTGTTGCATCCACAACGATCATGATGCCTTTATCTTTCAACTCTTTCATGATTCTGCTATAGATATCGTCTGGCATAGATGCCGGGATACTTCCTGCAAGGAATAAGACATCGCCTTCTTTCATCGTATTCAGACGCTTCATCAATTCTTCTACTTTCACTTTCGGAATCTTTGGACCACTTCCATTAATTTCTGTTCCGTCGATGGATTTCAGTTTCAAATTGATTCTTGATATTCCTTCTTCAATCTGAATGAAATCAGATGCTACACCTTCTTCTTCCAATCGTCTTGCAATTTCTTTTCCCGTAAATCCGGCCATAAATCCAAGTGCCGTACTTTGGATTCCAAGATTCTTAAGCACGATAGAAACATTAATCCCTTTTCCACCCGGAAGCATGAGTTCTGAGCTTGTACGGTTTGTAAGTCCGAGTTTAAAATCGTCCACTGAAACGATGTAATCCAACGATGGATTAAACGTAACTGTATAAATCATATTTCTTACTCCTTTCAACTTGTTGAGTTCATTATATCGTCAAATCCAGTCATTTTCAATCACATTAGTTCACAAATATTTTGACTGTTTTTGGTTGATTTTGTACAAACAAAGAACGAATCTGACTGTTTTTAATTGCTTACCGCAAAAAAGCTGCCGCCCAACGAAATTTCTTTCGTTAAAGCGACAGCCTCTGACTATCCGTTCTATATTATTATTTTACGAATGCTTTTACTTTTGCATAAATGCTGTCTGCGTCAAGACCGTATTTCTTAATCAGTTCTACAGCCGGACCAGACTCACCAAATGTATCATTTACACCAATCTTCATTACTTTAGCCGGTGCTTTTTCTGCAACTACATCACATACAGCACTTCCAAGTCCGCCGATAACAGAGTGTTCTTCAACTGTTACGATCTTTCCTGTCTTAACTGCTGCTGCAACAACCGATGCTTCATCCAACGGTTTGATCGTGTGCATATTGATCACTTCTGCACTGATTCCGTCTGCTGCGAGCTTCTCTGCTGCTGCGAGGGATTCAGATACCTCAAGACCTGTTGCGATGATTGTTACATCAGTACCTTCACGAAGTGTGATGGCTTTACCAATCTCGAATTTGTATTCTGCATTATCATTGATAACTGGAACTGCAAGTCTTCCGAAACGGAGATATACAGGACCTACGTGCTCATAAGCTGCTTTTACAGCTGCTTTTGCTTCTACATCATCAGAAGGATTGATCACGATCATTCCAGGAATTGTTCTCATAAGAGCAATATCTTCGTTACACTGATGTGTAGCACCGTCTTCTCCAACAGAGATTCCGGCATGTGTAGCACCGATCTTAACGTTTAATTTTGGATATCCGACTGAGTTGCGAACCTGCTCAAATGCACGTCCTGCTGCAAACATAGCAAATGAACTTGCAAACGGAACTTTTCCTGTGGCAGCGATACCTGCTGCAACTCCGATCATGTTACACTCAGCGATTCCACAGTCAATGTGACGTTCCGGGAAAGCTTTTTTGAACATTCCCGTCTTGGTAGCTTCTGCAAGGTCAGCGTCTAACACTACCAGATCTTCATGTTCTTTTCCTAATTCTACCAAAGCATTACCGTAGCTTTCTCTTGTTGCGATTTTCTTTACTTCTGACATAATGCTTCACCTGCTTTCTCTAATTCTTCCATTGCCTGTGCATACTGCTCATCATTAGGAGCTTTTCCATGCCATCCGGCCTGGTCTTCCATGAAGGAAACTCCTTTTCCTTTGATTGTCTTTGCAATAATTGCAGTCGGCATTCCCTTTGTCTCACGAGCCTCTTTGAAAGCTGCTTCGATCTGGTCAAAATCATTTCCATCAATATTGATCACATGGAAGTTAAATGCCTCGAATTTCTTGTCGATTGGATATGGAGAGTTAACGTCTGTAATCTTTCCATCGATCTGAAGGTTGTTATTATCAACGATCACTACCAGGTTGTCCAGCTTTCTGTGTCCCGCTAACATAGAAGCTTCCCAGACCTGTCCCTCCTGGATCTCACCATCTCCGAGAAGTGTGTATACTCTGTAATCATCATCTGAAAGCTTAGCTGAAATAGCCATTCCTACTGCAGCCGAGATTCCCTGTCCGAGGGATCCGCTTGACATATCAACACCTGGGATGTGTTTCATATCCGGATGTCCCTGAAGATATGATCCGACTTTACGAAGAGTTGTCAGATCTTCTACCGGGAAGAATCCTCTGTGTGCCAGTGTTGAATAATATCCCGGTGCTGTGTGTCCTTTTGATAATACAAAACGGTCACGGTCTGCTTTCTTAGGATCCTTAGGATCGATATTCATCTCTTCAAAATACAGATATGTATAAATGTCTGCTGCTGACAGTGATCCACCCGGATGTCCGGATTTTGCACTGTGAACTGCAGTAACGATGCCCTTGCGGACTTCGTTGGCTGTCTTCATAAGCTCTAATTTGTTCATGTTGTTCCTCCTGAATCATTATATATGATAGCTTTACTTATTCTTATTCTCCGAATACTGCTTTGTAATCAGCCTGGAATTTCTCGATTCCTGCATCTGTTAATGGATGATGTGTCATCTGCTCGATTACTTTGTAAGGTACAGTTGCGATATCGGCACCTGCCAATGCACAGTCTGTTACATGGATCGGGTTACGTACGCTTGCCGCAATGATCTCTGTATCGATTCCTGCAACTTCGAAGATCTGTGCGATCTCTGAGATCAGATCTACTCCTCTTGTAGAAATATCATCCAGACGTCCCAGGAATGGTGATACGAATGAAGCGCCTGCTCTTGCTGCAAGAAGCGCCTGGTTTGCATTGAAGATCAGAGTTACGTTTGTCTTAATACCTTCTGCTGCAAGTACTTTAACTGCCTTTAATCCTTCTACAGTCATAGGAATCTTAACTACCATATTCGGATGGATCTTAGCGATCTCTCTTCCTTCTGCGATCATGCCTTCTGCATCTGTTGTTGTAGCTTTTACTTCTCCACTGATAGGTCCGTCTACGATAGATGCGATCTCAGCGATAACTTCTTCAAATACTTTACCTTCTTTTGCGATCAGAGATGGGTTTGTTGTTACCCCGCAGATAACTCCCATATCATTTGCTTTCTTAATATCCTCTACGTTCGCTGTGTCAATGAAAAATTTCATGTTGTTTTCCTCCTTAAAAGCGGTGAAATCTGTTCACCATTCCCTTGTTATCGTTTGATATAAATTATACTCTATTCATGGAACTCCGGTCAATAGCCATGATTTTTTATTAATAATTTTCTTTATTAATATTTTCAAATTATTAATTGAACTTTTTTAAAATTTTTGAAAAATTTTCTATATACTACAAATTTGTCTTGAA
>ERZ1034952.3437-NODE-3437-length-10643-cov-5.416887_pt1 | contig 10643 bp, 9 predicted proteins | sample MGYA00520625_ERZ1034952 | MGnify/ENA primary metagenome ERZ1034952 (study PRJEB33766, sample SAMN09781773) | gut metagenome | biome: gut microbiome | host: Homo sapiens | place: Madagascar | study: EMG produced TPA metagenomics assembly of the PRJNA485056 data... | reverse complement strand
GAGCATATATTCAACTATAATATAGACAACAAATGAATGGTTGCTCAACTGTTCCGAAAGAGAGCAGCCGAAGAAAGGGTTGTTATTATGAAAAAAACATACAATATAGAAGTCGATTGTGCAAACTGTGCCGCAAAAATGGAGGAAGCCGCTCAAAAGACCGACGGCGTTCGTGAAGCCGTTGTGTCTTTTATGACACAAAAAATGAAAGTAGAATTTGACGACGGCGCCGATGAGGCAGCCGTTATGAAAAAAGTCCTCAAAAATTGCAAAAGAGTAGAGGACGACTGCGAAATATATATCTGATGTTATGAGATGACGCTTTCGGCAAATAAATAAGTGAGGGAGATATTTATGAGTAAAAAACAGAAAAACGTTCTGTGGCGGATAATTGCTTCGGCTGTGCTGATAGTATGTCTTTCCGTCATCGGCAAATTTATAACTCTCAATAAATACATTTGGCTTGTTTTAAACCTGATACCGTATTTTATAATCGGCTACGACATTCTCAAAAAGGCTGTTAAAGGCATTTTTAAGGGTCAGGTCTTTGATGAGAATTTCCTTATGGCGGTTGCTACCGTCGGTGCCATAGCACTCGGCGATTATAAAGAGGGCGTTGCCGTTATGCTCTTTTATCAGATAGGCGAGCTTTTCCAAAGCATAGCTGTCGGCAAGAGCAGACGCAATATTTCCGCCTTAATGGATATAAGACCCGACTATGCAAATGTCGAGGTTGACGGAAAACTCGAAAAGGTCGATCCCGACGAAGTGGCGGTCGGTACCGAAATAACCGTAAATCCCGGCGAGAAAATTCCGATAGACGGCATTGTTACAAGCGGTGACACATCGCTCAATACAAGTGCTTTAACCGGTGAGAGCCTGCCGCGAAATGTCAAAACGGGCGATGAGGTTATAAGCGGCTGCATCAATATGACCGGCGTCATCAAGGTAAAAACCACTAAGGAGTTCGGCGATTCAACCGTATCAAAAATACTTGAACTTGTTGAAAATTCAAGTATGAAAAAGTCGCGCTCCGAGAATTTCATAACAAAATTTGCAAGATATTATACTCCGGCGGTTTGCTTTTCGGCACTTGCACTCGCAATTTTACCTCCGGTTATAAGGCTTATTGCCGGTCACACGGCCATGTGGAGCGATTGGATATTCAGAGCGCTTACCTTCCTTGTGATCAGCTGTCCGTGCGCTCTTGTAATATCGGTTCCGCTCTCGTTTTTTGCGGGTATAGGCTGTGCTTCGGCGAACGGTATACTTGTAAAAGGCTCCAATTATCTTGAGGGGCTTTCAGATACGAAATATGTTGTGTTTGATAAAACCGGAACTCTTACAAAGGGAGTCTTTGAGGTAACCGGAGTATATCCCGAAAACGGATACACAAAGGATTCCATTGTACGCTTGGCGGCGTATTCCGAGAGCGCTTCGAGTCACCCGATAAGCCTTAGTCTTAAAAAATATTACGGCAAGGATATTGACGAAAACGGCGTTACAGATATAAAAGAGATTGCAGGCCACGGTGTTTCGGCTGCAGTTGACGGTAAAAGAGTGTTAGTCGGCAATTTAAAGCTGATGAAAGAAGAGCATATCGCTGTCTCAACCGAGCATAACGAGGGTACGGTTGTGTATGTTTCCGAGGACGGAAAATATGCCGGCTGTATTGTAATATCGGATGTTGTAAAGCCCAATACAAAGCTTGCTCTCAGCGAACTCAAAAAGCACGGTGTCAAAAAGACGGTAATGCTCACGGGCGACTCCAAGGCCGCTGCCGACAGGGTAGCCGCGGAAATAGGCATAGACGAGGTTCACTCTGAACTTCTCCCTGCCGATAAGGTCTCGGAGGTTGAAAAGCTCCTTGACAAAAAAGAGCCCAAAGAAAAGCTGGCGTTTGTCGGCGACGGAATAAACGACGCTCCCGTGCTCTCAAGAGCCGACATAGGCATAGCGATGGGCGCGCTCGGCTCGGACGCGGCAATAGAGGCGGCCGATATAGTGCTTATGGACGATGATCCGGCAAAAATATCTCTTGCGAAAAAAATCTCGGTTCACACGCTGAAAATAGTAAGAGAAAACATTGCGTTTGCCCTTCTTGTGAAAGCCGTTTGCCTTGTGCTCAGCGCAGTAGGCATTGCAAATATGGGAGTCGCCATATTCGCCGATGTCGGAGTTATGGTTGTAGCGGTTATCAACGCCACAAGAGCACTTCGTTTAAAGAATAAAACCGAATAATATTGACATAAATCGACTTTGTGATTATAATGTTCAATGCTGTTAAAAGCACACCGTTCGGGGCTTCACCGAGGTGTGCTTTTTATATCGCAGGGAAGAAAACGCAGGAAGAAAAATGACGGAATTTCAAAACAGTTTTAAAAAAGGCCTGAAGGACGGTTTGCCGATAGCGCTCGGCTATCTTTCGGTTTCGTTTACATTCGGTATGATGGCTGTCGAGGGCGGCTTGCCCGTTTTTACGGCGGTGCTTATCTCTATGACAAATTTGACCTCGGCAGGACAGTTTGCAGGGCTTGATTTAATTCTCGCCGGCGGAGCTTATCTTGAAATGGCACTAACACAGCTTGTCATAAACATACGCTATGCGCTGATGTCGGTTTCTCTGTCGCAAAAGCTTCACAAGAGCGTAAATTTGCTTGACCGATTTTTAATAGCGTTCAGCAATACCGATGAAATATTTGCCGTAGCCTCGGGTCAAAAAGGAGAGGTCGGCAAAAAATATATGTACGGGCTTGCCCTTTTGCCGATAGTCGGGTGGACTCTCGGCACTCTTATAGGTGCTGCGGCGAGCACCGTGCTTCCGCTGTCCGTGCGCTCCGCTCTCGGCATTGCGATTTACGGTATGTTTATAGCTATATTTATACCGCCCGCAAAGCATAATAAAACTGTGGCTGTTGTGGTATTATTGTCGGCGGCGTTGAGTATATGTTTCAAATACGTGCCGGGTCTTTGCAAAGTCTCTTCGGGATTTGTAATAATCATTTGCGCCGTTCTTTCCGCGACTGTCGGCGCCCTCTTAAAACCCGTAAAGGAGGACGAAGCAAATGAAAACGGCTGAGAACATATTTATATATATAGCGGTTATGGCGCTTGTCACATATCTTATAAGAATGCTGCCGCTTGTGATTTTTCGCAAAAAAATCGAAAACAGATTTATAAGATCGTTTCTTTATTACATTCCGTATGCAGTCTTGGCGGCGATGACATTTCCCGCGGTTTTTTCGTCTACGGGGAGCGTGTGGTCGGCTGTGGCAGGGCTCATAGTGGCGCTGCTGCTTGCGTTTTTTGAAAAGGGCTTGCTCACGGTTGCGCTGTCATCCTGCGTCGCTGTTTTTGTAATAGAATTTTTAATTAAAATCATCTCTTGACATATCGGAAAAATGAGTATAATATAGAGCCAAAGTAAAAAGGTTAAACCGTTGACGGAGAATGACGGCAAATCGTTTGCACATAAGAGAGCTCTTTCGTTGGCTGAAAGAAGAGCGTGCAAAGTTGCCCGATACCGCTCCCGAGCGCGCGTCGAAAACAGATGATTAAGGCGTGACGTAAGCTTGCGTTAAAAGCAGTTGAGCGGGCGATTTTTATCGTCAATTCGGGTGGAACCGTGGAATGCATAGCACTTCATCCCAGATTTTTGGGATGAAGTGCTTTTTAATTATAATGGAGGTAGTTTTTATGGTAAAAGTTACATTGAAGGATGATGTTGTAAAGGAGTTCCAAAGCGGCACGACCGTAATGGATATAGCAAAGTCTATCGGCATGGGGCTTTACAAAGCCGCCTGCCTTGCAAAGATTGACGGCGAGACTTGCGACCTTCGCACTCCGGTAACAAAGGATTGTCATGTAGAAATACTTACCTTTGACGATGAGGACGGCAAAAAGGCATTTTGGCATACAACTTCGCATATACTCGCACAGGCTGTTAAACGTCTTTATCCGAGTGCCAAGCTTGCAATAGGACCGTCAATAGCAAACGGATTTTACTATGACTTCGACGTGGATTTTTCTTTCACTCCCGAAATTCTCGAAAAAATCGAGGCTGAAATGAAGAAAATCGTAAAAGAAAATATTCCGCTTGAGCAGTTCGACCTCTCCGCAGACGAGGCTTTAAAGCTTATGGAGGAAAAGGACGAGCCGTATAAGGTTGAGCTTATTAAAGAGCATGCCGGCAAAGGCGAGAAGATTTCATTTTATAAGCAGGCTGAGTTTACCGAGCTTTGCGCGGGACCGCATATTCCCGACACGGGCCGAGTAAAGGCGTTTAAACTCACGTCAATAGCGGGCGCTTATTGGCGCGGAGACGAAAAAAATAAAATGCTTCAGCGTATATACGGTATATCTTTCACAAAGCAGTCCGAGCTTACGGAATATCTTGAAAGAATTGAAGAGGCTAAAAAGCGTGACCACAGAAAGCTCGGTAAGGAGCTTGGGCTTTTTGCACTTCGCGACGAGGCTCCCGGAATGCCGTTCTTTCTTCCCAACGGTATGATTCTCCGCAACACCCTCATTGATTATTGGCACGAGGTTCACGAGAGGTGGGGTTATCTTGAGATATCCACTCCTCAGATAATGAAGCGTTCGCTTTGGGAGACTTCGGGTCACTGGGATCACTACAAGGATAATATGTATACAACCGTTATCGACGGTGAGGATTTCGCCATAAAGCCGATGAACTGCCCCGGCAGCATACTTGTTTATGAGCTTGAGCCTCATTCATACAAGGAATTGCCTCTTCGCTACGGTGAACTCGGCAGAGTACATCGCCACGAGCTTTCTGGCGCGCTTCACGGACTTTTCCGCGTACGTTGCTTCACTCAGGACGATGCTCATATACTCCTCGCTCCCGACCAGATACGCGACGAGGTTGTAAGAATATCACAGCTCTTTGACGAGGTTTATAATCTCTTTAAGCTGCCATATACCATAGAGCTTTCAACCATGCCCGAGGACCATATGGGCACAAAAGAGGAATGGGATAAAGCCACAAAATCGCTTTCCGACGCAATCGAAAGCATCGGTAAGGAATATACCGTAAATGAGGGCGACGGTGCGTTCTACGGTCCGAAGCTTGACTTCCACATTGAAGATTCGCTCGGCAGAACCTGGCAGTGCGGTACTATTCAGCTTGACTTCCAGCTTCCCGAGAGATTTAATCTTGAATACACGGGTGCCGACGGCGAAAAGCACTGTCCCGTTATGATTCACCGCGTTGTTTTCGGCTCGGTAGAGAGATTTATCGGCGTTCTTATAGAGCATTTTGCAGGCGCATTCCCGCTTTGGCTGTCACCCGTACAGGCCGTCGTTCTTCCGATTGCCGACCGCCATGCAGACAGAGCGCATGAAATCGAGGCGGAACTTAAAAAATACGGTATCCGCGTAAAGGTTGACGATCGCTCCGAAAAAATCGGATATAAAATACGTGAGGCGCAGCTTCAAAAGACGCCGTATATGCTCGTTGTCGGCGACAAAGAAGTTGAAGACGGTACTGTTTCCGTTCGCCATCGCGGCGAGGGCGATATAGGCTCCATGGAGCTTTCGTCTCTTTGCGACCGCCTTGCAGACGAAGTCAAAACAAAAGCGATAAAGTAAAAAAGGGGGTCAGTAAATTTGGCAAAAGCACCTCTTACCGTGACCGTGATAACGGACACGCATTACTATTCAAAAAAGACCGGCACTAAGGGTAAGGCTTACGATGCGGCAAACGCCAAAAGCCAAAAGCTTTTAAAATACAGCGAGGAGCTTTTAAGAGCTGCCTTTAAGCAGATAAAAGAAGATAAACGAACCGATATCGTTTTGCTTTCGGGCGATACCACCAACAACGGTGAAATTGAGGCACACGAGGAATTTATCGAAATGCTCCGCGATTTAAAAAAGAGCGGAAAGCGCGTTTATGTTCTTACGGCAACCCACGACTATCAGGATGACGGCTTGACAGACAGCTTTGTAGGCAATGAAAAGGTGAAAATCCCTGCCGCAAAGCGTGAGCAGCTCTATGATATGTATAAAGAGTTCGGCCCCGATGAAGCGATTGCTGTTCATCGAGACAGTATGTCGTATGTAGTGCAGCTTGCCGACGGTTACAGGCTTTTTGCACTTAATGACGACCGCAATCTCTCGGGAAAAAGCGGCTTTTCGGATGAGTGCTTTGAGTGGATAAAGGCTCAGGCGGAGGATGCACGCAAAAACGATCAGTTTATTTTGGCTATGACTCACCATCCGCTTATAGCCCCGTCGCCGATTTATGAGCTGATAGGCAAAAACGATATGCTCGGCGACTACGAGACGCGCAGAAACGAGCTTGCCGACTTAGGCATACAGTTTATTCTTACGGGTCATACTCACGTACACGATATAGACGTGATAACGAGCGACCGCGGAAATACGCTTTACGATATAGCAACCGCCGCAACCGTAGGTTATCCCGCACCGATACGCACCATTGTTTTGGACCCGGATGTAAAAATGGTTTCAACCACCACCGACCTTATAACCGAAACGGTGGACTTCGATTTGGAGGGCAAAACCCTTCAGGAGTATCTCAAATATCAGCTTATCGGTATGGTAAAGGATATGATAAAAGCCGCCGGAACGGATATTCCGACGCTTGCCGATATGGCGACGGCAATGAGCATAAAGAAAAAACTCATTTATAAAATCGGCTGGCTTATAAAACCGTTTGCCAAAAAGCTTAATGCTCTTACAATAGGTAAAGTCGCAAAGTTGACCCGTGCCGAAACAGGGCTGAAGCCCGAGGATTATGCCGATATTGCCGATAAAAGCGTTGTTGACTTTATCTGTGACCTTGTAGTTAATTTGTACGGCGGAGAAGACCTTTACGGTGTTGACGATAACGAATATAAAATAACCGTAGGGCTTCTTCACATTGTGGATTCGGTTTTTGCCGCTCTGCATATAAAGCCGCGCAAGCTTATAAAGGTTGCTGATTCGTTTACCGATTTTGCGGAACCGCTTTTACATAATTCGGGCATACCGTCATATGACGCCATACTTCCTATAAGACCGTTCTATAAAGAGGGCGAGCAGGGGAAGAAGCCTCAAAAAGAGAAAAAGCCCGAATGCAACGTCAAAAAGAGCAAAAAAGGCGTTCCGATTGTCGTTTGCGGTATATTGGCTCTTATTATACTGTTGATTCCGCTTTTGCTGATTCTCGGTGTAGGCTTTGTAGTTAACAGAATTAAATACGGCAAATACATTAAAGAGAATTCTTGATAAAAAAATGAGCTGTAAAAATTTACAGCTCATTTTTTCTTTGTTCATTTTGTTTTTTAATCCAAAATGTTTCCGTCGGTCGATATCGTCACCACGTGCCACGGTATAAATTTTCCGCTTCGCTTTACAGCCTGTTTTGCGGCGTTTTCAATACCTCCGCAGCAGGGAACCTCCATTCTCACAACGGTAACGCTTTTGATGTTGTTGAGCGCTATGATTTCCGTCAGCTTTTCCGAATAATCCGTGTCGTCAAGCTTCGGGCAGCCTATAAGAGTTATACGATTCTTTATGAAATCTGCGTGGAAATTTCCGTATGCGTAAGCAGCACAGTCGGCTGATATGAGTAAATCAGCATTCTCAAAGTACGGAGCGGTTACCGGAACGAGCTTTATCTGAACGGGCCATTGCCTCAAACGGCTTTCCGAAACCGTGTTCGTGCTTTTTGGAGCTTCGTTTTTGCGCTCAATTGCCCTTGAACGTGAACCGGGGCAGCCGCCGTGAAGCATAGCCGCCGCTTTGTGCATTTTTGCCTTTTTAACGGCTTCTTCGTTGTATTCGGGAGCTTCTCTTTCTTCAAATGTTATAGCTCCGGTGGGGCAGGCGGGCAGGCAGTCGCCGAGGCCGTCGCAGTAATCCTCGCGCATGAGCCTGGCTTTGCCGTTTACCATATCTATTGCACCCTCGTGGCAGGCGGCGGCACAGGCGCCGCAGCCGTTGCACTTTTCTTCATCTATTTTAATGATTTTTCTTATCATGGTATATCCTCCGAAAATTATTTTTCTTGACTTGTGAGGACATTATAATATAATAAAACCGAATTGTATGTTGAATTTTCAACAAACGGAGGCAAAATGAAAAATTATTTTGAAATACTCAAAAAGTGTCGTATGTTTACGGGACTTGACATAGACGACATAAAGTGCCTGACCGAGATTTTGAACTCTAAGGTTGTTAAATACTCTAAGGGCGACGTTATTTTCTCCGAGGGCGAAAAACCTGAGCATATAGGTGTTGTACTTCACGGTAGCGCGCAAATAGAGCGGACGGATTACTACGGCAATCGCAGCATAGTCGCTGTGTTGGAGCCGTCGGAGGTGTTCGGTGAAGCGTTTGTATGTGCCGGAATAAAAAGTATTCCGGTAGATGTCGTTGCCCTTGACGAAACCGTTGTCATGCTCCTCAGTCTGCCGGATATCCCTCTCAAAAATACGGATATATATAACTGTTTTATTCTGAATTTGCTGCGAACGTCATCGGTGAAAAATCTTGTCCTTATGAAAAGACTTGAGGTGACAAGTAAACGCTCTACGGAGGAAAAGCTGATGACATATTTAATGCAGACGGCTAAGGAGCAGGGGAAAAGCAGCTTTCACATTGCCTATGACCGTCAGCAGCTTGCGGATTATCTCGAGGTTGACCGTTCGGGACTGTCCGCTGTTATAGGCAAGCTTAAAAAAAGCGGAAAAATTAAATGCCGCAAAGATTTGTTTGAACTTTTGTGAAGATATGCGGAACAAAGGCTTTCCGGCAAAATCACAGCATAAACCCCCGATAGGAGTAAAAGACCTCTATCGGGGGTTTGTACAATTCGGCTTCTTCAATTTGCTTAATGCTTATTTCACGGTTTGTAAAACCGTGAAATAACTAATCCTTCGGCTGCTGCTTTCTCGAAGACAGCAGCGATTTCAGCTTTTCAAGTGCAAGCGTAAGGCTTTCCGTAAGGAACTTTTCCTTTAAAATCAAAAGCAGAACAAAATAAATTCCAAAGAACGAAACCGCACCGATGACAAGCCGTAAAAATGAGTTTGAAACACCCATATAGTGCTGTATCACAATTCCGGCGCCCGTGGATACGGCAGCACTTAAAATAATGGGCAATGCCTTTACTCCGCGTATGACTTTGCCGAGATGGTCCTTTAAAAAGAATGTCTGTACCACCAAGACCAAAAATTCCGTAAGAAGTGTCGAGAGTGCCGCACCGGCAGCTCCCATTTTCGGAATTACGAAGAAGTTTAAAACAAAATCAAAAACAGCACCTATGCTTACCGACAGCATTACAGCCTTTTCTCTACCGAGCGGTACCAGCATCTGATTGCCGGTCATTCCGCTGAGGGCGCAGAAAAATACCGTGGGCATCAAAAGTCTCATTGAAAGAGAGGCGTCTAAGAAGGCTTCGCCGGAAAGCAATATAATGGAGTCTTTAACGTAGAGCGTAAAGAATAACGTCAAAGGTATAGTTATCAAAAGCAGAAAGTTCAGAACTCTTGACAGTGCCTCTCTGAATTTACTGTAATCATTGTCGTGTATGTATACCGACAACCTCGGTAAAAGAACGTTTCCGAGTGAAGAGACCACGGCGAGCAAAACGGTTTTAACCTTAACGGAGGCGCTGTATAAGCCTACCTGTGTGTCGTCGGTCATAAAGCCGAGCATAACCGTGTCAAGGTTTGTGTAAATGCTTATCGCAATCGATGTCGCAAAGAAAATGAATATCGGTTGCAAATGCTGCTTAAAATCATAATGCCCTACGGGTCGCAGAGAAATATATTTTTTCAGATTGATAAAGTTCAAAAGGTTCGAGCCACCCGATGCCAAGACCGCAATTACACCGTAAATCACATAATCCGATGTGTTGTGGACGAATATGAACATCAATATTACGGAGACAAGCTTGCAGGCAATGTTCCTTACCGTGATATACGAATATTGCTCAAGAGCCGAATAAAGCCATGTAACGCCCAAGGTGTTGAGTATAATCGAAACGCTTGTTACGGTGAGCAGTGTTTTGTCCTGATAGAACCTGTCAACGGTAAAGAGCAGTATAAAAAATACGGCGTATGTTATTGCCGAGGTGATAAGGTTTATTATTATAAGTTCCTGTGCGGTTTTTGTGAGCTTTTCGCGGTCGTCTCGAACTCTTGCGCACGCGCGGATACCGTATGTCGGTATACCGAGCGAAGCGAACATGGTAAAGTATGAAATTACCGACGTTGCGAAATTCACCTTTCCGATACCGTCTACCAAAAGAGTACGCGAAATATACGGGAACGTTATCAGCGGAAAAATAAATGAAGAAACGGTCAGTATGGCGTTCATTATGAAGTTGAACTGAACCGAATGCATCTTAATATTTTTTTGTGCTTTGTCCTTCATATAAAAACTCCTATAAGATAAGGCTTGTATCATTACTGCTCAATACAACACGCCTTACCGGAAACAGCTGCATTTGCAGCGAGTAATTAATGTGTCATTTGTCGTTATTTTTGGAATAAATTATACAGTATTGCGCGGTAAAAAGCAAGAGTATGTATTGTGTCGGCAGGCAGTCATATTTGCAAGGGGTTTTAAACCCGTTTTCGCCGAGTGCTCTTAATTCCCGATTCACCGAGAAA
>ERZ1034952.3433-NODE-3433-length-10647-cov-8.609045_pt1 | contig 10647 bp, 7 predicted proteins | sample MGYA00520625_ERZ1034952 | MGnify/ENA primary metagenome ERZ1034952 (study PRJEB33766, sample SAMN09781773) | gut metagenome | biome: gut microbiome | host: Homo sapiens | place: Madagascar | study: EMG produced TPA metagenomics assembly of the PRJNA485056 data... | reverse complement strand
TTATTATATATAATATATATGATTGCTCAACATATATTTATCTGGCATCGCCAGTCATTACATTCCTTTACAGGATATTACTTGATGATGCCTTCCTCTACGAAAATCTTCTTCAAGATCTGTACAGCCTGCTCTACCTGATCCTTGGTATGAGTAGCCATGAGGGCGAAACGTACCAATGTATCCTGTGGTGCACATGCTGGAGGAATAACAGGGTTGATGAACACACCTGCATCATAAGCCATCTTGGTAACCACGAAGGTCTTCTCTGCATCGCGAACATAGAGAGGAATGATAGGACTCTCTGTCTCACCAATCTCGAAACCTTCCTCGCGGAAACGCTTCAATGCATAGTGGGTTACATTCCAGAGATTCTCGAAACGCTCTGGCTCATTCTGAATGATGTGGAGTGCCTCGAGTGCTGCTGCTGTAGCTGCTGGAGTGTTGGATGCACTGAAGATGTAGGTACGGCAGTTGTGACGGAGGAAGTTGATGGTATCCTTGTCTGATGCGATGAAACCACCGATAGATGCCAGACTCTTTGAGAAGGTACCCATGATGAGGTCTACCTCATCGGTCAAGCCAAAGTGGTCGCAAACACCACGTCCCTGCTTACCGAATACACCAAGACCATGAGCCTCGTCAACCATGATAGAGCAGTTGTACTTATGCTTGAGCTTTACGATCTCAGGCAAGTTAGCCAAATCGCCTTCCATAGAGAACACACCGTCTACCACGATCAGCTTGATAGCATCCTCAGGAAGCTTAGAGAGCACACGCTCCAAATCTTCCATGTCGTTGTGCTTGTAGTGAAGCTGGGTAGCGAAAGAGAGACGACGGCCATCTACGATAGAAGCATGGTCGCGATCATCACAGATGATATAGTCGTTACGACCAACAACACATGCCAACACACCCTGGTTTACAGAGAAACCAGTAGAGAAGCACAATGTCTCGTCCTTACCCATAAACTCAGCGAGCTCTTTCTCGAGCTGCACATGTAAATCGAGGGTACCATTGAGGAAGCGACTTCCTGCACAGCCAGAACCATACTTGTCGAGCGCAGCCTTAGCTGCATCGATAACGCGCTGGTCGTTGGTTAAACCCTGATAAGCATTAGAACCGAACATCAAAATCTTGTGACCGTCAATGTCGGTAACTTCTGTCATCTGCTTACTTGTGATTTCACGGAAATATGGATACACACCGGCAGCCATATACTTCTGTGGTTCACGATAATTCTTGTATCTTTCTTGTAATTGTCCCATTATTAATAGGTGTACTTTATTTTTCGATTTTATTTTTTTCTTATTTCAGGGTGCAAAGATACAAAAAAAGACTAATAAATCAGCTATTTTCCTAAGAAAGTTTATTTTTAGCGTTTTTTTTAATGATAAATCTTGCCATTTTAGGTATTTTTATTACTTTTGCAGTACAAAATCACTAAACTCTTGACACAAAAATGAAGAAAAAGATAATATTCATCATGAATCCCATTTCGGGAACAGCCAGCAAGGCTGGCATTCCGAATCTGATTGATTCAACTTTGGACAAAGAGCTTTTTGAGTACGAGATAAAATTGACTGAAAGAGCAGGACATGCATCGGAACTGGCTACAGAGGCTAAGAACAATCACGCTGACATCGTAGTGGCAGTAGGTGGTGATGGAACCGTCAACGAAGTAGCCCGCTCGCTGGTTCATTCGGATACGGCATTGGGCATCCTGCCTTGCGGTTCGGGCAACGGACTTGCCCGGCATCTGCTTCTGCCGATGAACCTGAGAAAGAGCATCGAGGTAATCAACGCATGCAAAATCAACGATCTCGACTATGGTGTAATCAACGGCCACCCATTCTTCTGCACCTGCGGCATGGGCTTCGATGCCTTCGTCAGCATGAAATTTGCAGAGAGCGGCAAGAGAGGGCCTATCAGCTATGCTGAAAACATACTGAGAGAGGGACTGAAATATGAGCCGGAGACATATACGCTGGAAGACGAGACGGGAACCAAGCAATACAAGGCGTTCCTGATTTCCTGCGCCAATGCATCGCAATATGGCAACAATGCCTATATTGCCCCACAGGCTTCGATGAGCGATGGACTGATAGACGTTGTCATCATGGAACCGTTCGATGTGATTGAGGCTCCGCAGGTTAGTTTCGACATGTTCAACAAGACACTCGACAAAAACTCGAAAATCAAATCGTTCCGTTGTAAGAAGTTGCATATCACGAGAAGCCAGCCTGGCGTGATACACTATGATGGCGATCCGGTTATGACGGGAGCCGAAATAGATGTTCATCTTGAAGAGAAAGGCATCAAGATGGTAGTTAACCCGTTTGCTGACAAGAGCGTACGCAAGCCAAACATGATACAGAATGGCATTGCCGAGTTCTTCAACGACCTGAATGCCGTGCGCGACGATATCCACAAGGACATCCAGCGACAGAGCAAGAAGGTGGAAGCCATCAGCAAAATGGTGCAAAGGAAACTGAACCTTTGAAATAGTGATTAATGAGTAGTGAGTAGTGATTAATTTGCCTGCGGGTTGACATCATCCCTGTGCAATTACCCACTAATCACTACTAAATAATCACTACTCACTAATAATTAATCACTACTCACTAATAATTAATCACTACTCACTAATAATTAATCACTACTAAATAATCACTATTCCAGATAAAATTCTTCCGTAATTTTCGCATACCATTCAGAACGGTTTCCGTCAGAATCCGTCATGATTTCCGTGCGCTTATCCACCATGCCTGCACGATGCTTGGAGAAGGCAAGAAGATAGCGTTTGGGCTGCTTGCGCTCCACCGTCTTCACACCACACTGACTGATAAGCGAAAGCCCTGAGCAATAAGCCTCTGACACAAAAACATCCAGCACCTCGGCTGGCACTATTGCAGAGAATACGCCCTCATCGGAAAGCCACCTTTTGACACCCCTCATCAAGACCGAAAAAGGCAGGCTGTCAGAATGCCGTGCCAGCGCACGCTTACTGTCAGGATTTTTTAACCCATTCACAAAGAAAGGAGGATTGCTTACTATCGCATCGAAAAGCATTCCGTCAGCCATAGCCGCTTCCGACTTCGAAAAATCCTGCAGGGCGCAGCACGCAATCTCCACCCTATCGGCAAAAGGACTGACTGCCACATTCTCCCTCGCCTGTCCGCAGGCATCTGGATCAATATCTATGCCCCAAACCTGAGCATCGGGAAAACGCTGCGCCATCATGAGAGAGATGAGTCCAGTACCCGAACCGATGTCGAGAATACGTTGTCCACCCCTAGCCCATGCACCCAGCAGCACCCCGTCGGTACCCACCTTCATTGCACAGCGATCCTGCTGTATTTCAAACTGTTTAAATGTAAATCCAGCCATAAATCTTCTCTCGTTATTTTTTATTTTCCAAAACTATCAATTCCAGAGATAATAACGTGCAACAGAGCCAGATATTGTAAAATATCGGAAAAAAGGCAGTCCATTTCCGCCATATCAGAAATAAATCGGCTTTTATTTATTAAATAATCTATACTTCTACACGAATTCGCAAAAAAATGAGTAACTTTGCACCTTAAAAATAAGAATTCGATAAAAGAAATGAAAAGAAACGAAACTCAGATACAAATGTTTGCCGATTTTGAAGGCGATCCTAGCTCATTGCTTACAGAAAATCCGGCAGGAGTCTATCCGATGCTCTGCACCAGAGAGCTCGTTGCCTTTCCTACAGTTCTCATCCCTATCGTCGTAGGGCGACCTGCCAGCAAGAAACTTGCAGAAATGTTGGCAAGCAAGCCAGAAACCATCTTCAGCGTCTTCTGCCAGAAGAACAAGGATGAAGACCATCCAAAGGAAGCCGACCTGTATGATACCGGTGTCTTCGCCAAACTCGTAAAGGTAATCAACATGCCTGACGGTTCGGGCAACCAGACCATCATCATCCAGTGCCTGAGCAGATGCCACTTGGAGAAGATAGAGAAAACCACTCCATACTATCGCGCCAGCGTAACAAGTCTGCCGGAAATATGGCCATCGGATGACGATACCGATTTCCCAACCATCCACCAGACACTCCTGAAGGAAGCCATCAGCTATATCAACGCCAACGATAATATCCCTACCGACCTGGCTTATGCCATCAACGAGATGTCGCATAGCACCATCCAGGGAAACTTCATCTGCAGCGCCATCCCTTTCAGCATCGAAGACAAGATGAAGATGCTGGAACAGGACACACTGAACGACCGTCTGCTGGAAGCCCTCAGGGCTTTGCACAAGGAATCGAAACTGCTCACCCTACAGAACGAGATCAGCATGAAGACCCGCTATGACCTGGACGAGGAACAGAAGGAATACTTCCTGAAACAGCAGATAAGAAACATCAGAAAGGAACTGGGCGACGGAGACGGAAGACCGGAGAGAAAGGAAATCATAGAGAAAGCCAAAGGAAAGAACTGGAACGAGGCCACTCAGAAGATATTCAAGAAGGAACTTGCCAAGCTGGACACCATCCATCCGCAAAGTCCCGACTACTCCATACAGATCAGCTTCCTGCAGACCATGGTAGACCTTCCTTGGAATGAATATACCGAGGACGACCTGAGCCTGTCGCGAGCCAAGAGAATCCTGAACCGTGACCACTACGGCATGGAGAAGGTGAAGGAGCGCATCCTGGAATATCTGGCAGTAAGAGCACTGAACGGCGGACAGAAGAGTCCGATCCTCTGCCTCTACGGTCCTCCGGGAGTCGGTAAGACCAGTCTCGGCAAGAGCATCGCCGATGCCATGAAGCGCAAATACGTGCGCATGTCGTTGGGCGGACTGCACGATGAAGCAGAAATACGCGGTCATCGCCGCACCTATATCGGAGCCATGCCAGGACGTATCATCAAGAACATCCTGAAGGCAGGCAGCAGCAACCCTGTCTTCATCCTCGACGAGATAGACAAAGTGGGCAAGAACAACTTCCAGGGCGACCCGGCATCGGCACTGCTCGAAGTACTCGACCCGGAACAGAACAACGCCTTCCACGACAACTATCTGGATACGGACTTCGACCTGTCCAAGGTTCTCTTCATCGCAACAGCCAATGACCTGGGAAGCATCCCTCGCCCATTGCTCGACCGTATGGAACTGATAGAAGTAGGCGGATACATTACCGAGGAGAAGATAGAAATAGCCAAGCGCCACCTGGTACCGACAGAGCTGGAGAACAACGGTCTTGACAAGCAGGAAGAGAAAATCAGCTTCAACAAGGCTGCCCTGGAATGCATCATCGAGCACTATACACGCGAAAGCGGAGTAAGACAGCTGAAGAAGCAGATCAACAAGTGCCTGAGAAAGGTGGCATACAAGATGGCATGTGACGGCAAGCTGGAACAGTCTACCATCGGCATGGACGAGGTGAAGGAACTCCTGGGCAATCCGCCATTCAACCGCGACATCTACCAGGGCAACAACTATGCCGGAGTGGTAACCGGACTGGCATGGACCTCAGTGGGCGGTGAGATTCTCTTCATCGAGACCTCATTGAGCCGTGGCAAGGCAGGCAAGCTGACACTTACCGGCAATCTGGGTGACGTGATGAAGGAGTCGGCTGTCATCGCGCTGGAATACATCAAGTCGCATATCGACCTGCTGGGCGTAGACTACCGCATCTTCGAGAACTGGAATCTCCACATCCACGTACCGGAAGGAGCCACTCCGAAAGACGGTCCGTCGGCAGGTATCACCATCGCCACCAGCATCGCCTCAGCCATCACCCAGCGCAAAGTGCGCAAGAACACAGCCATGACGGGCGAAATCACCCTGCGAGGAAAGGTTCTGCCAGTAGGCGGCATCAAGGAGAAGATACTTGCAGCCAAGCGCGCCGGCATCACCGACATCGTAATCTGCAAAGACAACCGCAAGGACATCGAAGAGATTCCGGAAAAATATCTCAAGGGCGTATCCTTCCACTATGTAGAAGACGTGGCCGACGTATGGGAATTTGCCCTTACCGATGAAAAGGTAAAGCACCCTATCAACTTCACCATTCCAGAAAATGACAAAAAAGAAGAAAAATGAAATTTGAATTACAAGTAACAGATAAGGCTAGCGATGCCCGCACAGGCATCATCACCACCGACCACGGACAGATCAAGACTCCTATCTTCATGCCGGTAGGAACTGTGGGCAGCGTGAAAGGTGTACACTTCGAGGAACTCAAAAAGCAGGTGAAGGCTCAGATCATTCTGGGCAACACCTATCACCTCTATCTGCGTCCGGGACTTGAGGTAATCAAGGCGGCAGGCGGACTGCACAAGTTTAACGGCTGGGACCGCCCAATCCTCACCGACAGTGGCGGCTTCCAGGTATTCTCGCTCACAGGCATCCGCAAGTTGAAGGAGGAAGGTTGCGAATTCCGCTCACACATCGACGGAAGCAAGCACTTCTTCACACCGGAAAACGTGATGGATACGGAGCGCATCATCGGTGCCGACATCATGATGGCTTTCGACGAGTGCCCTCCGGGACAGAGCGACTTCCAGTATGCCAAGAAAAGTCTTGAACTGACCCAGCGCTGGCTGGACCGCTGCCTGAAGCGCTTCAACGAGACCGAACCGCTCTACGGCTACCAGCAGAGCCTCTTCCCTATCGTACAGGGCTGCACCTTCCCGGAACTCCGCCGCGAGGCAGCCAAGTTTATCGCTGACAAGGGAGCAGACGGCAACGCCATCGGAGGTCTGGCTGTAGGCGAGCCTACCGAGGTGATGTATGAGATGATAGAAGTGGTGAACGAAATCCTGCCAAAGGACAAGCCACGTTACCTGATGGGCGTGGGTACCCCTCAGAACATCCTGGAAGCCATCGAACGAGGCGTAGACATGTTCGACTGCGTGATGCCAACCCGCAACGGTAGAAATGCAATGCTCTTCACCTACAACGGCACCATGAACATGCGCAACAAAAAATGGGAGATGGACTTCAGCCCTGTTGATCCGGACGGATGCGAAATAGACCAGATTACCAGCAAGGCATACCTGCACCACCTCTTCAAGGCACAGGAACTCCTAGCGATGCAAATAGCCAGCATCCACAACCTCTCTTTCTATCTGCGACTCATTACCGATGCGCGCCAGCATATAGAGCAGGGCGACTTCGTACAGTGGAAGCGATCTGTCATCGACCAGTTGGGAAGAAGAATTTAAATAACTGAAGTTAGGAGTAAGAACTCTCAGGAGCATGGAGCCCCCGATGGCTCCTACTCCCGGAAAATACTGATTTATGAAAGATTTTAAATACATCAGAAAACATCGCAGAAGATTAAAATTCGGCAGAACCATGGCCCACCGATTCGGATGGCTCACCGCTGCCCTCAGATGGCTGGGCAGAAAATTCAGCTGGATGGGAAAGGTGATGAAATGGATTGGCCATAAACTGCGATTCCTCAAGGTGCTCAAGTATCTCAACCCACTGAGATACATCAAACGACTGGACTGGTATATCATCAAGAAGTTCGTGGGTTACTACTTCTTCTCGATAGCGCTCATCATTACCATTGCCATCGTGTTCGACTTCAACGACAACCTGCAGAAGTTTACCGAGTATCATGCACCGGCACGAGCCATCATCTTTGATTACTATGCCTACTTCGTGCCATACTTCGCCAACCTCTTCAGTGCGCTGTTCGTGTTCGTAGCGGTCATCATGTTCACCTCCAAGCTGGCAGGCAATTCCGAGATTATCGCCATGCTGGCATCGGGAGTATCGTTCAAGCGCCTGCTTCGCCCGTACATGATAACCTGCATATTTCTCTCGGCACTCTCCTACACGCTCTCAGCCTATGTGATTCCGCACGGCACGGTCATCCGACAGAACTTTGAGACGATGTACAAGAACAAGAAGAAGAACACCTCTGCCGAGAACGTGCAGCTGCAGGTGGACCGAGGCGTGATAGCCTACATCCAGCATTACGACAACAACTCGAAGAAGGGCTACGGATTCTGTCTCGACAAGTTCCAGGAAAAGAAACTGGTGAGCCACCTGACGGCATCAGAAATACAGTATGATACCATCAGCGACTCCAAATACCACTGGAAGCTCACCAACTGGAAGGTGCGCCGCCTGCAGGGTATGAAAGAGAAGATTACGAGCGGAATGAATAAAGATACGCTCATCACCATGGAGCCAACCGACCTGGTCTACTCCAAGGGACAGCAGGAAACCTTTACCAGTCCGGAGCTGAAGGATTACATCTCCAAGCAGATCAACCGCGGTTCGGGCAATGTGGTACAGTACAAGGTGGAGTATCATAAGCGCATCGCTTCCTCCTTCGCCTCATTCATCCTCACCATCATCGGCGTGTCGCTCTCCTCACGCAAGCGCAAGGGCGGCATGGGTAAGGCATTGGGACTGGGTCTGGCATTGAGTTTTGGCTATATCATGCTGCAGACCGTCTGCGCCACCTTCGCCATCCAGGCAAACTTCCCGCCAATGCTGGCGGCATGGTTGCCTAACATCATTTACGCCTTCGTGGCATACTTCTGCTACCGCAAGGCACCGAGGTAATAAACATTGAAAAAAAGAAAGAAAATGTATTTCGACGAATTAGATTTAAACGACAACGTGCTCGACGCATTATACGATATGCGATTCGACACATGCACCCCAGTACAGGAAAAATGTATACCAGAGATATTGGAAGGTCATGATGTGCTCGGCGTAGCCCAGACCGGAACCGGAAAGACAGCAGCCTATCTGCTTCCGGTATTGAGCAAGCTGGACGATGGTGGCTATCCTAAGGATGCCATCAACTGCGTCATCATGTCGCCTACCCGTGAGCTCGCACAGCAGATAGACCAGGCGATGCAGGGCTTTGGCTATTATCTGCAGGACGTGAGCAGCGTGGCTGTATATGGTGGAAACGACGGTAACCGTTACGATCAGGAGCTGAAGAGTCTCCGTATGGGTGCCGATGTTGTCATCGCCACACCAGGTCGTCTCATCACCCACATCTCTCTGGGCAACGTAGACCTCAGCAAGGTGAGCTTCTTCATCCTCGACGAGGCAGACCGCATGCTCGACATGGGTTTCTCAGAGGATATAAATACCATCGCAGCCAAGCTGCCTAAGACTTGCCAGACCATCATGTTCTCGGCTACCATGCCAGAGAAGATTGAGGAATTGGCAAAGTCGCTGCTCAAGGATCCGGTAGAGATCAAGCTCGCAGTGAGCAAGCCTGCAGAGAAAATCAAGCAGGAGGCTTACGTATGTTACGAAACCCAGAAGATGACCATCATCAAGGATATCTTCAAGGCTGGCGACATGAAGCGTGTCATCATATTCAGCGGCAGCAAGATGAAGGTGAAGCAGCTGGCTGCTGCCCTCCAGCAGACCGGTATCAACTGCGGCGCCATGCACTCAGACCTGGAGCAGGCTGAGCGTGATGATGTGATGTTCAAGTTCAAGAGCGGTCAGTATGACGTGCTCGTGGCTACCGACATCGTGGCTCGTGGTATCGACATCGACGACATCGAGATGGTTATCAATTATGACGTGCCTCACGATACAGAAGATTACGTTCACCGCATCGGCCGTACAGCCCGTGCCAACCGCGACGGTAGAGCCATCACCTTCGTCAACGAAGAGGACATGTTCTGGTTCCAGCAGATAGAAAAGTTCCTGGAGAAGGTAGTAGAGAAAATGCCGCTTCCTGAGGGATGCGGCGAGGGGCCTGAATATATCAAGCTGAACAAGCCTAGCAAGAAAGGCGGACGTGGAGGCAAGGGCGGAAACGGACGCAAGGGCAATGGACGTGGAGGAAATGAGAACGGCGAAAAGACCAAGGCCAAAAACAGACGCCAGAAAGACCGCGAGCAGACTGCTCATAAGCATAAGCCAAACAACCCTAACAACCGACAGGAGAAAGCTCCTAAGGAAGAAAAGGTACAGAATGGTGAAGCACAGCAGAATAACCAGCAGAACAGTCAGAATGCTCAGCAGAAGCAGAACGGACAGCAGAAGCAGAACGGACAGAATGCTCAGCAGAACGGACAAAAAAGCCAGCAGAAGCAGGGCAACAAGAAGCCTCAGCAGAACAAGCCATATCCACAAAAACAGGAAGGCGAACAGACAAGAAGCAACGACAATCCAAATAACAAGCGTCGCAACAACAACAAACGCCGTAATGGTAACAATGGCAACAACGGTAACAATGCAGAGAATGCAAACCCTCAGCAGCGCCCTGGTACAGAAAACAATGTACGCCCAGGAAGCAACGGTCGTGGCAGAGGCGTAGCTCAGAAGAAGCAGAATCCAAACAACCAGCAGAAGCAGAATGCAGCTCCACAGAAACAGGGGGCAGCTCCTCAGCAGAAGCCAGCCACAGCTCAGAAAAAGGGCGCCAAGCAGGGTCCTCGCAAGTACGAGCCTGTGGTAAACCCACAGAAGAAAGAAAACGTAGTAAAGAAAATCTTCAACAAGATTTTCGGATTCAAGAAGTAATATAACAAGTTGCAACAAGGCAAAAGCATTCAAACCCTGATTGCTTTTGCCTTTTACTTTTTCCTTTCGACCGATAACCGTTAGTTCTGTCATCAATAGTGTTAAAAATCATAAGAATCACATCGGTTCGCATTATTTTTATTATCTTTGCAT
>ERZ1034952.3432-NODE-3432-length-10647-cov-21.456099_pt1 | contig 10647 bp, 8 predicted proteins | sample MGYA00520625_ERZ1034952 | MGnify/ENA primary metagenome ERZ1034952 (study PRJEB33766, sample SAMN09781773) | gut metagenome | biome: gut microbiome | host: Homo sapiens | place: Madagascar | study: EMG produced TPA metagenomics assembly of the PRJNA485056 data... | reverse complement strand
TAATTACAGCAGGCAGAATGAGGGCGGCTGTGTGATGTTCTGTCTGCAGGAGGCGGTCCATAATACCTTCCGCAATAATATCAGCTATGATGATCTCGGTGGTACGATCAGCCCGTCAGAGAATCCGGATGCCCTGCTTCAGGATAATGTATACTATGTGCGAGAGGGTGTTCCCTTTGTACGTAAAAATATGGACGGTGGCAGCTTTACACAGGTGAATGACCGGGTTGTTGAGCTGGATTTTGGTCCGGATAAATAAAAACAGATATGGTGCTAAGCCTGGAATGAAACTCCGTGGCTTAGCATTTTTTAATGTGTGTATATGATGAGCCAAGTACAGATTTGTGCTTGCACAAGAATCTGTATTTGGCGAATGCACATCATCGAGCTTTTAAGCGAGATGGTGTACAAAATATACAAATCGAGTAGGAGACAGCCTACTCGATTAACGGTGGTGGCGCGCGCACAAAACGGTTTGACGGACGAGAAAAGAACTGTTAAACTATTAGGCGGTAAACAGACAGAAGGAAGATAACAAGAAGATAACAATAAGATAACAATAAGATAACAATAAGAAAGGAGCCGGGGCATGGGCGAAAGTATATTACAACTTCAGCAGATCCGGAAATCTTTTGCTAATACAGAGGTATTAAAAGGCATTAATCTGGAAGCCGGGCAGGGAGAATTTATCACGCTGTTAGGTGCCTCCGGCTGCGGCAAGACCACGACGCTGCGGATCATTGCGGGTCTGGAACTGCCGGATAGCGGGCAGGTGATCCTGGAGGGCCACAATATTACGGATTGGGAACCCAACAAGCGGGATGTTAATACGGTATTTCAGAATTATGCCCTGTTTCCGCATATGAACGTGGCGGATAACGTAGGCTATGGATTGAAGATCCGCAAAGTCCCGAAGGCGCAGATCGCAGAGCGGGTGGAGCGTGCACTTCGCCTGGTGCAGCTGGAAGAGTACGGAAAACGTATGCCGGACCAGCTCTCCGGCGGACAGAAGCAGCGTATTGCCATTGCCAGAGCGGTGATCAATGAACCGAAAGTATTGCTGTTAGATGAACCGCTGGGAGCATTGGATCTGAAGCTGCGCAGGCAGATGCAGCTGGAATTGAAACGTCTGCAGAAGCAGCTGGGGATCACTTTTATCTATATCACGCATGACCAGGAAGAGGCGATCAATATGTCCGACCGCATCGGTGTCATGCATGAAGGCGTGCTGGAGCAGATGGGAACACCCAACGAGGTGTATTATCGGCCGAGGACCAGCTACGTGGCAGATTTCGTGGGAAATGCGAATATTCTGCATAAAAATGGAGAGACACTTGCCATCCGCTCGGAAAATATCCGAATGGACGGAGAGAGTGTCTGTACGCAGGAAGCAGTCGTAGTGGAGAAAAGCTTTGCCGGTGGGCAGCTTCGTATATTGTTCCGCCTGTCGGATGGGCAACTTCTGACAGCCAGCCGTTACGGCATCGATAATGATATGCAGGCGGGAGAGACGGTGAAGATCGGCTGGGACGCGAAAGACGCAGTAAAGGTAATAGATAATGACAAAGACGAAAACTAAAAGTAACGGACACAGGAACTTGGGGAATATCGGACTGATGATCCCCATGTATGTGTTCACGATCCTGTTCGTGGCTCTGCCGATCCTGTATCTGTTTCTGCTGAGCTTTTTACAGAGAGCGCAGGTCTGGGGCGTGGATTTTACGTTCACCCTGGACAATTATAAGAGAATATTGGAGCCGTTGTATCTGGATACCTTCCGGCAGTCTCTGAAGCTGGCGTTTACTGCTACCTTTTTTGTGGCACTGATCGGATATCCTTATGGGTATTTTATGGCGCGGATGAATGCGGTGTGGAAGCGCAGGATGCTGCTTCTCATCATGATCCCGTTCTGGACAAGTGCACTGATCCGGCTCTACGGCTGGATCATCGTATTCCGCAGCAACGGTGTGCTGGATAAGATATTGATGGGGCTGCATCTGACTGATCAGCCGTTAAAGCTGCTCTATACTTATCCGGCAGTGGTGGTGGGAATGGTCTATTCCCTGTTGCCTTTTATGATCCTGGCGGTGTATTCCAGCGCGGAGAAGCTGGATATGTCTTTGGTGGAAGCCTCCAGGGATCTGGGAGCTTCCCAGTGGACGGCGTTCTGGACCGTCAGCTTCCGGCTGACGCTGCCGGGTCTGTTATCCGGCGTGGTACTGTCCTTTATCCCGTCCATGGGACTGTTTTTCATAGCGGATATCTTAGGCGGCAATAAGATCGTACTGGTGGGTAGTGTGATACAGGAGCAGATCACCAAGGGGCGCAACCAGCCGTTTGCGGCAGCACTGTCCGCGGTGCTTATGGTGCTGACCTCCGTGATGATCCGTCTGTACCGGAAGATCACCGGAACTTCACAGCTGGAAGGGATGTTGTAAGATATGAAAAAGAAAAAATGGCCGTTTGTATATGTGGCGGTGATTACTGTGCTGACCTATATCCCGATCCTTTTGACAGTGGTGTATTCCTTCAACGCCTCGAAGCTGACCTCAGTCTGGGAGGGATTCTCCTTGAAATGGTACCGGGAGCTGTTTGGCGACAGAGATTTAGGAGAAGCACTGATTAACAGTCTGATCCTGGCAGTATTAAGCTGCGCTTTTGCAGTGCTGATCGGCACTTCGGGAGCGCTGGGGATGAGCCGCAGGAAGCGGAAGACGGATGAGGTTGTGGCATATGTATCCACACTGCCCATCATGATCCCGGAGATCATTCTGGGCATGGTATTTTTGTCCGTATTTTCCCTGATGGGACTGCCCTTTGGTATGGTCACGCTGGTGATCGCCCATACTACATTCTGTGTGCCCTATATTTTTACTATGGTGCGGGCGAGACTGGTGGGAATGGACCATTCCTTAGAAGAGGCGGCGCTGGATCTGGGAGCGACGAAGCAGCAGGTATTTTTTGACATAATACTTCCGCAGATCCTGCCGGCGATCTTGTCCGGTGTGCTGCTGGCATTTGCGATGTCCTTCGATGATGTGGTGATCAGTATTTTTGTCACCGGACCGAAGGTTAATACACTGCCGGTGAAGATCTATACGAAATTAAAGACCGGCGTGACACCGGAGATTAACGCACTTGCAACAGTCATGCTGTTTGTGATATTGTTGTGCCTGACGGGAGCGTATGTGCTGGGACGGAAAAGTCAGGCACCCGCAGGAGAAATACCCGGAGAAAAATGATCGGGGGGATTGCCCGTAAGCAGTATAAAAAATAGAAGAGGATGCAGAAAATCTGCATCGAAGGAGGAGATTATGAAGAAAAAGCTGGCAATGCTGCTGGCAGCGACCATGCTGGCCACGTTATTTACCGGCTGTGGAGCAGGCGGGAAAGAAGATAAGGGAGAACTGAATCTCTATACCTGGGATGGCATGTTCCCTCAGGAGATCTTGGATGGTTTTGAAAAAGAGACCGGTATCCGGATCAATTATTCCAACTTTGATTATGATGAAGATATGCTGGCGAAGCTGGAGGAGACCAAGGGCGGCGATTATGATCTGGTCATCGCGGATGACTATATCATCGAGCTGGCGATTCAGGAAGGTCTGGCGCAGAAGCTGGATACTTCCAGGATCAGCACTTACGATAATCTGAACCCTGTATTTATGTCCCAGTTCTATGATCCGCAGAACGAATATACGGTACCTTACGGTGCGGGCATTCCTCTGATCGTGTACGATCCGGGACTGACGGATGTGAAGATCACAGGCTATGAGGATCTGTGGGATTCGGCGCTGGAAAATAATGTGGCACTGACAGCGAATTACCGTGTTATCGACGGTATTACGCTGAAAACGATGGGTGAGTCCTTCAATACTGAAGATCTGGATACCATCCGTGCGGCAGGAGAGAAGCTTCTGACCCTGGCACCCAATATCCGCGTGATCAATGACAACAACACCCAGGATTACCTGATCAGCGGTGAAGTGGCAGCAGCATTTTTGTATACCTCCCAGGTATCAGCAGCTCTGCAGGCGAGACCGGATCTGGAAGTGGTATATCCCAAGGAGGGACTGGGCTTCGGTATCATGGCAGGATTTGTACCCTCCAAGGCTCCTAATGCGGATGCAGCCTATGCGTTTTTAGACTATATCAATGAGCCGGAAAATGCGGCAAAATGTTATGAGTATATCGGCTATTATTGCACCAACAAAGCAGCGGAAGAATATATTTCCGACGATATGAAGAAAATGATCGTATTGCCGGAAGATGCAACGGAGGGCGAGATCGTGCAGAACATTTCCCAGGAGGCAGAGGACCTGCATGCAGAGATCTGGAATCAGTTCAAGAGCGCATGTAATTAACCTTCCGCTCAGCCCACGCCATTCGCAAAGTCGCGTTAACACGCTTTTGCGTCACTGCGTGACTACCTTTGCTCATAAATCGGCGCTCATCTCATGAACATATTCGTCCGAAAAATCATGCAAGCATGATTTTTGCGCCCGGATATGTCCATGGCTGAACTGTTACAATAAAAAATGCTTGACAGATTTCTTTCGTGCGCATATTATAAACCTAAGTTGAAAAACTAATTTGTAAATGCTATGAAAGAGACTCTTGCCAAGGAAAACGACAGGAATACAGCGTCACCGACTGAGAGCGCTGTTTGCGGAAGCTGGCGAAGGGAACACTCCGGAGCAGGTGATCTGAACTGCAGAATATCACATGCAGCTAGGATGACACGTTGCACGCGTTAAGTGACAAGAGTGGATGGGCAAAGGCGCCTGTCAATTCGGGTGGTACCACGGATTAGATGATTCGTCCCGGGATATGTTTTAACATGTCCCGGGGCTTTTTGTATTTAAAAATAAGCTGTACAGGGAGCGCACATTCGGGACACTATATAACAGGAGGTGCGATATGTACAGAGATTTAACAATGAAAGATGTAAGTGAACAGCAGATCGGACAGACACTGCAGGTGGCAGGCTGGGTGGAGAACATCCGTGACCACGGCGGCGTATCCTTTATCGATCTGCGGGATATGTACGGCGTATTACAGGTGGTCATTCGTAAGCCGGAGCTTTTAAAGGGCATCACCAAGGAAATGTGCCTGTCCATTACCGGTCTCATGGAGCACAGAGACGAAGAGACCTACAACCCGAAGATTCCTTCCGGCACCATCGAACTGGAAGCACACCAGATCGATGTACTGGGAAGAGTATATAAGCAGCTTCCTTTCGAGATCCAGACATCCAAAGAGATCCGGGAAGATGTGAGATTAAAATATCGTTATCTTGACCTTAGAAATGCAAAAGTGAAGGACAACATCGTCTTTCGTTCCAAGGTCATCAGCTATCTGCGTCAGAAGATGACGGACATGGGATTTTTAGAGATTCAGACCCCGATCCTGTGTGCTTCTTCTCCCGAAGGCGCCAGAGACTATATCGTTCCCAGTAGAAAATTTAAAGGAAAATTCTATGCGCTGCCTCAGGCCCCGCAGCAGTATAAGCAGCTGCTGATGGCTTCCGGATTTGACAAGTATTTCCAGATCGCTCCCTGCTTCCGCGACGAGGATGCCAGAGCAGACAGATCTCCCGGAGAGTTCTATCAGCTGGATTTCGAGATGAGCTTCGTGACCCAGGAGGATGTCTTCAAGGTAGGCGAGGAAGTATTGCATGATACCTTTGTAAAATTTGCTCCCGAAGGCAGCAGGATTACCGAGACACCGTTCCCCATCATCAGTTACAAACAGGCAATGCTGGAGTTCGGCTGTGACAAGCCGGATCTGCGCAATCCTTTGAGAATTATGGATGTGACGGAGTTCTTCCAGAGATGTACATTTAAGCCGTTTATCGGCAGAACCGTCCGTGCCATCAAGGTACATGCGGAGATGTCCAAGGGCTTCCATGAAAAACTGTTAAGCTTCGCAACTTCCTTAGGAATGGGCGGACTTGGTTATCTGGAAGTGGCAGAGGACATGAGCTACAAGGGACCCATCGATAAGTTCATTCCGGAAGATATGAAGGGAGAGTTGGCAACACTGGCAGGACTGTCTGCCGGAGATACCATTTTCTTCATTGCGGACAAAGAGGATAAGGCAAATTATTATGCCGGTCATATCCGCACCGAGCTGGGCGAGAAGCTGGATCTGATCGAAAAGGATGCTTACCGCTTCTGCTATGTGAATGACTTCCCGATGTTTGAACTGGATCCTGAGACGAAGCAGATCGGTTTCACTCACAACCCGTTCTCCATGCCGCAGGGCGGTCTGGAAGCACTGAACACTATGGATCCGTTAGACGTTCTGGCATACCAGTACGACATCGTATGCAACGGCGTGGAGCTGTCCTCCGGTGCAGTACGAAACCACGACATCGAGATCATGAAAAAAGCTTTTGCCATTGCGGGCTACGATGAAGAGACACTGGAGACGAAGTTCGGAGCTCTCTATCAGGCATTCCAGTTCGGAGCACCCCCTCATGCAGGAATGGCTCCCGGCGTGGATCGTATGATCATGCTGCTTCGAAACGAGGAGAACATCCGTGAGGTCATCGCCTTCCCTATGAACGGCAATGCACAGGATCTCATGTGCGGAGCACCCGGCGAGGTAACGGAGCAGCAGCTGCGCGAGGTACACATTAAGGTGAGAGAGTAGTGCGGAAAGAACAGGAATGGAGATTAGTGTGAAATAAGCATGATAGCTTATTTTTCACACGGCTATTTGTGCCGCAGGCGTCACAAAGTAGCCCTTATCGCAGAATCATATTTGAAATTTGATCCGCGATTCCTCCGACGAAAGGAACCGTCTGCGGAATGGAGAGTAGTATGGCGAACGTAATTAGCGATGAGACCATAGAATATGTAGGCATTCTGGCAAAACTCGAGCTTTCTGATGAAGAGAAGGAAGCAGCAAAAAAGGATATGGGCAGAATGCTGGATTATATCGACAAACTAAGTGAACTGGATACTACCGGTGTGGAACCTATGTCCCATGTATTCCCGGTACAGAATGTCTTCCGTGAGGACGTGGTGACAAATGGGGATGAGAGTGAACAGACACTGGCCAATGCCCCCGGCGAGAAGGACAACATGTTTGTTGTACCAAAGACGTTTGATTAAATCAAACGTCTTCGGACTTTTGATTAGAAATCGGGTAGAATACCGCTCTATAATCTGGTTACAGCATTTAGGCGGTAATGGTTTTCCGTCAGACATTAAAAAAGGAGAATGGATATGGATATTTTATCCCTGACAGCAGTAGAGCTGGCAAAGGCGATCCGGGAAGGTAAGACTACGGCGGTGGAAGCGACGCAGGCAGTACTGGACAGAATCGCAGCCGCTGAAGATGCCTATCACTGCTATGTGACCGTAGAACGGGACAAAGCATTACAGCAGGCGGCGGAAGTACAGAAAAAGATTGAAGCGGGAGAATTGACCGGACCCTTAGCCGGAGTCCCCTTTGCCATCAAAGACAATATGTGTACGGAAGGTACCCTGACCACCTGCTCTTCTAAAATATTAGAGAATTTTATTCCGACCTTCAGCGCGGAAGCGGTGCTGAATCTGGAAAAGGCAGGGGCGGTCATCCTGGGCAAGACCAACATGGATGAGTTCGCCATGGGCAGTACCACGGAGACTTCTTACTACGGCGTGACGAAGAATCCCAGAAACCCGGAGCATGTTCCCGGAGGCTCTTCCGGCGGTTCCGCAGCGGCAGTAGCAGCCGAGGAATGCCTCGCGGCACTGGGCTCCGACACCGGCGGCTCCATCAGACAGCCTGCATCCTATTGCGGTGTCGTCGGCATGAAACCCACCTACGGAACGGTATCCCGTTACGGACTGATCGCTTATGGTTCTTCTCTGGATCAGATCGGACCGCTGACCAAGGATGTGACAGACTGTGCCACCGTGCTGGAAACCATCACTTCCCATGATCCCAAAGATTCCACTTCCATGAAGCGGGAGGATACAGATTTTACCTCTGCACTGGTAGCGGATGTGAAAGGATTAAAGATCGGTATTCCCAGAGATTATTTCGGCGAAGGACTGGATCCCGAAGTCAGGGATGCGGTACTGGCAGCCACAGAAGTATTGAAAGCGCAGGGCGCAGAGGTGGAGGAGTTCGACTTAAGTCTGGTAGACTATGCGATCCCTACCTACTATACCATCGCAGCGGCTGAGGCCAGTTCCAACCTGGAGCGCTTTGATGGCGTAAAATACGGCTACCGTGCCCAGGATGCGGAGGATCTGCACACCATGTACAAGAGAAGCCGTTCTCAGGGCTTTGGCCCCGAGGTGAAGCGTCGCATCATGCTGGGCTCCTTCGTGCTGAGTTCCGGTTATTACGATGCGTATTACCTGAAGGCACTCCGCGTAAAAGCACTGATCAAAAAAGCTTTTGATGAAGCTTTTGCAAAATATGATGTGATCTTAGGACCGGTGGCACCCACTACAGCACCGAAGTTAGGCAGCAGTCTGGCGGATCCCATCAAAATGTATTTAGGAGATATCTACACCATCTCCATCAACCTGGCGGGACTGCCCGGTATCAGCGTTCCCTGCGGCACGGATTCCCAGGGACTGCCCATCGGTATGCAGCTGATCGGTGACTGCTTCAAAGAGAAGACACTGATCCGTGCGGCATATACCTATGAGCAGAGCGTGAAGTAGAATAACAGAAATATATACACAACTTGTAACTGCATGTGAGAATAACACTGGATACCTGCGGAAACCGCATTGGAAAAACAGCATTTGTAAACTTTTGCAGGGGGCAAATGAATTCCGGTATGCGATCTGGTTTATGTGATTTGGGATGGTCAGGTATATAGTCAGATATAATAGAAACAATGCAGATACGGAAAGGTATTTACTATGGCAAAACAATATGAAACCGTCATCGGTCTGGAAGTTCATGTAGAGCTTGCCACGAAGACGAAAATATTCTGCGGCTGTTCCACGGCGTTCGGCGGCAGACCCAACACCCACACCTGCCCGGTATGTACCGGTATGCCGGGATCTCTTCCCGTGCTGAATAAACAGGTGGTAGAATATGCGGTGGCAGTAGGTCTTGCGACGAATTGTACCATCACACAGTATTGTAAATTTGACAGAAAAAATTATTTCTATCCCGATAACCCTCAAAACTATCAGATCTCTCAGTTGTATCTGCCCATCTGCAGGAATGGATCGGTTGAGATCGAGGTGGCGGGAGAGGACGGCAGCACCTATACGAAGCCGGTGCGTATCCACGAGATCCATATGGAGGAGGATGCCGGTAAACTGGTTCATGACGACTGGGAAGATTGTACATTAGTGGATTACAACCGCTCCGGTGTGCCTCTGATCGAGATCGTATCCGAGCCGGATATGCGCAGCGCGGAGGAAGTCATTGCCTATTTGGAAAAATTACGTCTGCTGATCCAGTATTTAGGAGCTTCCGACTGTAAACTTCAGGAAGGCTCCATGCGTGCGGATGTGAACCTGTCTGTGAGAGAAGTAGGCGCGGAGAAGTTCGGAACCCGTACCGAGATGAAGAACCTGAATTCCTTCAAGGCCATCGCCAGAGCCATTCAGGGCGAAAGAGAACGGCAGATCGATCTGCTGGAGGCCGGCAAAGAAGTGATTCAGGAGACCAGACGCTGGGATGACAATAAGGAATATTCCTACGCCATGCGTTCCAAGGAGGATGCCCAGGACTATCGCTATTTCCCGGACCCCGATCTGGTGCCGGTCTATATCAGCGATGAGTGGCTGGAGAACATTCGCAGTAAACAGCCGGAATTCCGTACCGAGAAGATGAAACGGTACAAGGAAGAATACGATATTCCCGAATATGATATCGAGATCATCACCGGATCCAAGCATCTGGCAGATATCTTCGAGGCGTGTGTGGCACTGGGAAGCCTGCCTAAGAAAGTGTCCAACTGGCTGATGGTAGAGACCATGCGCCTGTTAAAAGAAAAAGAGATGGAGCCGGAAGATATCCGGTTTGCCCCGGAGCATCTGAGCAGGCTGATCGCTCTGGTGGATGGCAAAGTGATCAACTCTTCTGTAGCAAAGGAAGTATTCCAGGTGATGTTTGAGGAAGATGTAGATCCCGAACAGTATGTGGAAGAAAAGGGGTTGAAGACAGTCAATGACGAAGGCGCTTTGCGTAAAGTTGTAGAGGAAGTCATCGCCGCCAATCCCCAGTCCGTAGAGGACTACCATAACGGCAAGGAGAAAGCCATCGGCTTCCTGGTAGGACAGACCATGAAGGCAATGAAAGGTAAGGCAGATCCCGCCAGCGTCAACCAGATGCTGAAGGAACTGCTGTAAATTGAAAGTTACGAGCCATGCAAAAATAGAACGGAATACCTCGGTGGGAGCTTGCTCACACAAGAGGTTATTTCGTTCTATTTTTATACCGTGCGTCCAACGGACACACTCGACAGCCGTCAATGAAATAAATGTGGAGTGCCCTTTGCGACACATTTATGAATTGAGTGCATGGCTCGTAACGTAGGGGTGCCGTAGACAGGGCAAGTTCCGCCTGTACCCTTCTTCCGCCTCAGCGTGAATAGTTTATGGGTATGAGAAGCTTGTTTCGTTGCTGATACCCACGCTATGGAAAGTTTGTGGGTATGAGAAGCTTGTTTTGTTG
>ERZ1034952.3426-NODE-3426-length-10659-cov-15.437382_pt1 | contig 10659 bp, 9 predicted proteins | sample MGYA00520625_ERZ1034952 | MGnify/ENA primary metagenome ERZ1034952 (study PRJEB33766, sample SAMN09781773) | gut metagenome | biome: gut microbiome | host: Homo sapiens | place: Madagascar | study: EMG produced TPA metagenomics assembly of the PRJNA485056 data... | reverse complement strand
ACGCCACACCGACGAAATGCGTAGCATTTTGGAGGTTGGCTCTGAACAGTTACTATAATATTTTTAAAGGAGAATTGTTTATGGCTGACCATACTTTACCACATAATCATGGTGAACATCTGAATACAGAACTTCTTATAGATAATATTGCAAAGACGGAGGATTTCCAGATTGTTGCTGACCTGTTCAAGGTCCTCGGAGATAACAGCAGGGTACGCATTTTCTGGCTTCTCTGCCACTGCGAAGAATGTGTGATCAACATTTCTTCCATGATGGACATGAGTAGCCCGGCTGTCTCTCACCACCTCCGCCAGCTGAAATCTTACGGACTGATCACAAGCCGCAGAGAGGGGAAAGAAGTTTACTACAAAGCAGCAGACACAAACCAGGCTCAGCTGCTTCATCACATGATCGAGCAGGTGATTAAAATCACATGTCCTGAAGCTTAACTGTTATTACTGCAATATCACGCAATTAAACAAGTATATCAAAACGGAAAGATATGAATTTCTCAGAGATATTCACATCTTTCCGTTTTCTTACTGAATTTATTCACATTTTGTAACTGTTCATAAGAAAGTTTTACACTTCACCATTTTTAAACTTAATGATCATTTCATTCGTCAAACTGTCTCTGCTCGGCTCCACCGGAATCTCATCCCTTTGAAACCATTCTGCCAGTGCCAGTTCTTCCCGATCTAATGTAATTTCTTCCTCTCCATCCAGGTCGCAATAGAACCCCATCAGGATCGTATCACTGAAAGACCACGGCTGGCTCTTATAATAACGTATGTTCTTGACTTTCAGTCCGACTTCTTCCATGACTTCACGCTGAACAGTCTCCTCGATTGTTTCTCCAATCTCGGTAAATCCTGCAAGAAGTGCATATTTTTTATATGCTCTCCCGGCGTATTTTGACATCAGGATCTTATCTCCGTCAGTCACTCCGATAATTACGGCCGGGCAAATCTTCGGAAATTCCATATTGCCACAATGATCGCAACGCATCATACGTTCTTTTTCATCATGTCTCATCTTATGTCCACAGCGTCCACAGAACTTGCGATTACGATACCAGTTGTTCAACTGATAACCGGTAATTCCGGCAAATGCAAGATACTGCGGTTCTGCATAACGGAAAGATTCTTTATTCTCCATTGTAAACTCTGACAACCGTTCACGACTAATATTCTGTACCAGATAAAAGCGTTCCTCGTCAATCGTAAACAGATAAACTGCTTCTTCATAAATTTCTTCATTAAGCCGTTCCAAATCACGAAATCTTGGAAATTCAATTCCATCTTTCCTTTTCTTCAGCAGTGCACTTTGTCCTTCGTAATACAATGCATAGCTCTGCGCATCCGGAGGGCATGGTCTGTACTGGTTATCAAACTGATGTGGCTGTATATCCTGAATCATAATTCTTTTCCTTTCTTAAACATAGAACCAAGAACCCAGAGAACTCCACCTGCTCCAATTGCAAAATCTCCCAGGTTATATGTTACTTGATCCAACTTTTCCTTTCCTGTCTTAACTCCGATGTAATCAACAACCTTCTCTTTATGATAACGGTCCGTCAAGTTACTCCAAGCACCTGCTGCCGCAAGTGTGATTCCGGTTTTTCTTAAAATATTGCTGTTCCCTAGAAGTGTCAGCATCTGTATCACTGTCACAATACCTGTTCCTACTTCTGTAAGCTTTTTCACTTTCTTTGGATTATTCGCAAATACTCCCAGACAGATTCCTGGATTATGAATACGTCGAAGTTCCAGTTTCTCTGTCAGTTTCCTCTTTTCACCCATCTTGAGATTCTTTTCCACATAGTGCTTTGCCCATTGATCCACAAGGAATACCGTGGTTCCACCCAACGGATAGAATTTATTTTTCTTCACGCTATCATCTCCCAGTCATTTCATATTACAATTCAAAGTACCTGTTCCCGGCAACAATTTCTCTACAGCATTTCCAGAAAATCTTTTTCTGAAATAATCGGAACTCCGAGATCTCTTGCCTTTTTATTTTTTGAAGATGTGGAATTCACGTCATTGTTGATCAAATAATTTGTCTTTGATGTGACACTTCCCGTCACCTTACCGCCACGTTTTTCAATCTCAGCCTTTACCTCTGCACGATTTGCAAAATGTTCAACACTTCCGGTAATCACAAAGTTCACTCCGGCGAATTTCTGGCTGTCTTCTGTTACTTCCTCTTCTTCTAATTCCACTTCGTCAAGAAGTCGCTTATAGATTTCCTGATGCTCTTCCTCTTTAAAATAATCTACATAGCTTTTCGCCATGACTGCTCCGACACCCTGGATCTCAACCAGTTCTTCCTCTTCTGCCTGAAGCACGCGCTGCGAATCATTTCCAAGTGCTCGGCAGATCACCTTAGCATTCGCACTTCCGATTCCCGGGATTCCGAGACCATAAACCAGTCTTGCAAGTGTTGTCTTTCTTGCCTTTTCAATACTGCTCTGCAGTTTCAGGAAAGATTTTTCGCCAAAGCCATCCATTGTCATGATCTCATCTCTGTAGTTATCAAGATGGAAGAGATCTGTAAAGTCTTTCACATAACCGTGGAAAATGAATTTCTCCAGTGTCGCCTCTGAAAGACCCTCAATATTCATCGCATCTCTGCTCACAAAAAGTGCAAAGGACTTCACATGCTTTGCCTGACACTTCGGATTGGTACAATACAGCGTCTTTGTCTCATTTTCCATAGAGATTTTCGTCTCACCTCCACAGACCGGACAGACTTTGGGAATATCTTTCACTCCACTTCTTGTCAGATTCTCCGCAATCTGCGGAATAATCATGTTCGCCTTGTATACCTGGATCTCATCTCCAACGCCAAGTTCAAGTTCTTCCATGATGCTGATATTATGAACGCTTGCACGGCTGACTGTCGTTCCTTCAAGCTCTACCGGCTCAAAAACCGCCACCGGATTGATCAGACCTGTTCGTGACGGACTCCACTCAATCTCAAGCAGCTTTGTGTTGCGGATCTCATCTGCCCATTTGAAGGCAAAGGAATCTCTTGGGAACTTCGCTGTTGTTCCAAGTGACTGTCCGTAAGCAATATCATCATACACAAGCACAAGACCGTCCGATGGCACTTCGTTGTGCTCAATCTCACGGGCAAACCATGCCACTTCCTCTTCAATCGTATCTCTTGTCACTTCATGGTTCTCCACAACATCAAATCCCTGGTTTTCAAGCCACTGCATCTGATATTTTCTGGAATTCTGGAAGTCCACGCCTTCTGCACGAACGAGTGTAAATGCGTAGAATCTTACATTTCTCTTTGCAGTGATTTCATTATTCAGCTGACGAACAGAACCGCTGCAAAGATTTCGTGGATTCTTATATTTCGCATCTACATCCTCAATCTCTTCATTGATCTTCTCGAAATCTTTATAGGAAATAACGGCCTCTCCTCGCAGTACAAGTTCTCCCTGATATGGAATCTTAAGCGGTACATTTTTAAATACTTTCGCATTGTTTGTAATGACCTCGCCGATCACTCCGTTTCCTCTGGTGACTGCCTTCGCAAGTTCTCCGTTCTGATAGGTCAGAACAACAGTAAGTCCATCCAGTTTCCAGGAGATTAATGCTTTTTGTCCGCCTAGAAACTCTTTCAGCCTTTCTACATCTTTCGTTTTGTCCAGAGAAAGCATCGGACGCTCATGACGTTCTTTCGGAAGCTCACTGAGCACTTCATATCCAACATTTACCGTCGGACTGTTCGCCATTCTCGTTCCAAGCTTCTCTTCCAACTCCTGCAGTTCATCATATAGTTTGTCATACTCGTAGTTGCTCATGATCTCTGTATTTTCCTGCTCATAAGAACGTCTCGCTCTGTTCAGAAGTTCCACCAGTTCTCGCATGTGATTCATTTCTTTCTGCTCATCTTTCATCGCTTCTTCCCTTTCCCATGTCTCGTTCTATTATCTTGTGCTGCTGCCCACTGTTCCTGATATTTTCCACCGGGCAATGCAGAAGAATCTTTCAGCTGATCATATAATTCGTTCAATTCCTGATCTGTTAGTTTTCTGTACTGTCCATCCTTCAATCCATCCAGTGTGATATTCATCACGCGGACGCGTAAAAGATCCTTCACTTCATATCCAAGAGCCTCACACATTCTGCGGATCTGACGGTTCAACCCCTGTGTCAGGATTATGGAAAATGTATATTTACCGATTTTTTTCACTGTACACGGACGTGTTACGGTATCAAGAATCGGAACTCCTGCTGCCATCTTCTTTAAGAAGTCTTCCGTAATTTCTTTATCTACAGTTACTTTATATTCTTTCTCATGTTTATTGGCTGCACGCATCATTTTATTGATAATATCACCGTTGTTCGTCATCAGAAGGAGTCCATGAGAATCCTTATCAAGTCGTCCGATATAAGTCACACGCACCGGATAATTCAGGAAACGGACAATGCTGTCCCTCTCTCTGCGTTCTTCTGTACAAACGATTCCACGCGGTTTATTTACTGCCAGCACGATCATCTCATCCTGTTTTGAGACAACTTTATTTCCAACTTTCACGACCTGTCCCGGCACGATACGCATACCGGTCTGCGCACACTGTCCATCAACTGTCACGCGTCCAGTCTCAATGAGGCGGTCTGCCTCCCTTCTGGAACACACGCCCGCCTCGCTCAAATATTTATTCAGCCTTACCGGCTCACTCTTCTGTAAAAATTCTTCTTTGATTCGATTACTCAACTGCAAACACTCCACTTATATTATTGTCTTTGAAAAATGTATTTCCGCTGTATAAAAACAGAACCTCTGAGATTCTGTAGGAATCCATAAGATCATTGATCGTTCCGCTGTAATATCTCGGATCCACAACTACGATTTCTCTGTAGTACGGCGTCAGAAACGGAATAAATGAATTTGCGAAGGAATCTTTCACAAGGAGAAGACGCTTTGTGCTTGTAGAAACTGTACGGATATCAAGAAGGGATGAATTTCCTCCTAGAAATACCGTATACTGATCTTTCTCCTTTAATTTAGAAGAATCATATAAGGATGTGGAACGCTTTCCTTCATCCACGTAATCTACGATCAAGTCTGTATCTTCTTCTGTCGGCACATAAATATCAATCTGTTCCTTCTCTCCAAGGTTCACTCCGCTTTTTGACGCCAACATTCCGTTAAAGCTGTCTGAAACTGCATAGGAAACATATTTCCCAGAAAGATCTCCTTCAATCCCAAGGGATGGTGCCGCCGCCTGAAATGCATAAAATGCACCAAGTGTCGTCCAGTGATGATCTGTTTTGTAATAAATCTTCTCTGTCTTATGTTTATTCAATTCCGTTGAAACGTCAATCCACTCAACACTATCTCCCAGATCCTTACGTACCATACTGAACATCTGTGTCTGATCCTCCGGCTTCGCAAGTGCCGGAAGGGAATGATTCAATACATTTGCTGCATCCGGAACAAGCATCATACGAACCGGAATCTTGGACTGACTCTCTGAAAATGATTTGATTGCCTTAATATTTGCGGCAAGATGATTCTCATCTGCAACTTCAATCTGTTCTAAAAGCTGTCCATTCGTTCCGATATAGACACCGTTTTCTAGACGACTTCCACCAATCCGGTCCACCGTAACTTTCAGCTTTCTCCACATGTCTCTTCCAACAAACTGATCATCCATATAAGCTTCAAATTTTTCATCATAATCTCCGCTTATCAGACTGCTCAGGCGAAACTTTGGCTTCGTTGCAAGCATACGGTTCTCCTGCACTGATTTTTCTCTGTCAGGCACAATAACATTTATAATAAGGAATAGAAACAAGGTCAGAATAAATATAATACCAACCAATTTCTCCTGTACTTTTCTCTGTCTATCTTTCTTCATCTTTTCACCTTAATTGTTGTCGTTCACTGTTTTCTATAACTCTCTAGAATCTAAAGTACAAAAACGGATTGTACGTATCTGCGATCAGATAAGCAACTGATATTGCCAGCATTCCAAAGAAAACAACCAGTGTGATTACAGTCCGTACTGTATGATTCTCAGACACATTCAGGATTGCACGGAGCATTCTTGATCCAAGTGTTGTTGATCCAATTACTGCCAACAAGTAGAACAACCAGTGTGTCAGGATCACAAAGAATACTTCTTTACTGGCAAATCCTGCTCCGCCGCCAACCATTGCAAAGAGGTAACGAAGTGCTGCTCCAAGGCTTGGACTAAAGAAAAACACCCAGCCAACCAGCACCAGTACTAATGCATAAATATGCTGCAATACACTTGGCCACCGATCCACGATTGCCCCCCAGACATATTTCTCCAGTACGAGAACTACTCCATAATAGATTCCCCATACAATAAAATTCCATGCAGCTCCGTGCCACATTCCGGTCAGCATCCAGACAATCAAAAGGTTTACAATATTTCTTGAAATCGTCACATGATTTCCACCAAGCGGAATATATACGTATTCACGGAACCAGGAGCTCAAAGAAATGTGCCATCTGCGCCAGAATTCTGTAATACTTTTAGAAATATACGGCACATCAAAGTTCTTCTTAAACTCAAAACCGAACATTCTTCCAAGTCCGATTGCCATATCTGAATAGCCGCTGAAATCAAAATAAATCTGGAATGCATAAGTAATACATCCAAGCCATGCCATCAGAACTGTCAGGTTACTTGCTGATGTCGATGAGATTTCTTCAAAAATCTTTCCCAGCGTATTTGCAAGCACTGCTTTCTTCGAAAGTCCAATAATAAAGAGCATCGCGCCCTGTCCCAACTTTCTTCCGGAGATTTTCCTTGCGGTAAGCTGCTTCTCAATATCTCCATAACAGACGATTGGTCCGGCAACCAGCTGCGGAAACATGGATACATACAGCGCATACTTCACCAGACTCTGCTGTGCTTTTACCTTGCCTCGATATACATCTACAATATAGGAAATTTCCTGAAATGTGTAAAAAGAAATTCCAATCGGTAATGCCAGTTCCCTGTATGGAATACTGATTCCGAACAACGTATTCGTACTTTCTACCAAAAATCCAAAATATTTAAAGAACACAAGCAGCACAATATTTACTGTTATTGCAAAGACCAGTGACCTCTTTGCTTTCGCCTCATTCTCACTCTTATTCTCAATATCCATTCCGCAAAAATAGTTTAACAAAATACTGAGTATCATCAGAATGATATAAACCGGTTCACCCCAGGCATAGAAGATCAGACTGCCTGCAAGCAGCAGGAGATTCTTCCATTGCGGCGGTGCAATATAATAAACTGCCAGCATGATCGGCAGAAATAAAAACAAAAATGTAATACTACTAAATAACATCTGCTCCCCCTTCTACAGACTCTTGTCAAATGCGCTGCGATATTCAGAAGCTTTCGAAGATACTGCAAAAAAGATATATCTTCCACGAATGCTTTCCTGTGAGTCCTCTAAAAGCTTCACCTGTTCCGGCAGATAAGAATCAAAATCTTCTATTCTCTGTGCTTTTCTCTGTGCGATCGCATTTGTCACATTTTCTATCTGTGCATCATTTTTCACCTGTATCACCAGAACTTCCGCTGCTGAAATACTGGACGGAGAAGAATAATACAAAACACCCTTGTAATCCGCACTGTTCAGTCCATAATTTCTCTTAAGCATCTGGTCATCCATCTGCACAAGTTCTTTACTGTCCAATACACTGCTCAGAGCCTTTGATACTTCTGAAAAAGCCCGCTTACTTCCACTTGCATATAGCATCAATATCACAAGATATCCCACGATAATTACTAAAAGTATATATTTCATCGCAGAGATCATTCGCTGTCTTTTCTCTGTCATAGCGTTGCCACCTCCGCCATCTTTTCTGCCCAGATTGGATAGAAATTCGCTTTAAAATGAATTCCATCCTCTTCATAATACTCATCTTTTATAATATCTGAATTATCAATGTATCCGATCTGCTTCTTTTCACACATCGCTTCTAGTTTTTCATTGTAATCTGCGATATTTGCAAGTGCCGGCTCCTTCTCCACCGCACTTTCCTGCACCGGAAAAACAGCATTCACAAAAATGTGCGCATCCGGCATAGCCTTCTGAATCTTCTTAATCACATCTGAATAATCCTTGATAAACTTGTCTACATCTCCGTTTGTCTTAGTTACATCATTCATCCCATATGCCAGAAAAACAATCTGCGGATCCAGTTGTTTTGCCTGCTCGATCTGATCATCCAGTTCGCTGAAATGAATTCCAATTTTCGCAACAACACTTGATGTATTCAGTACATCATACTCTGTAAAGCTCGCCGCAATGGAATCGCCCATCACAACAGCACCGGAAAAGCGTTCCTTCATGCTTCTTGTATCGGATGAATCTCCTGTTCCATCTTTCTTTTCCAACTGATTAATCTTCTGCTCAATCGTCTTCGCATCTGCAGATTCTTTGCCTTTTATATATGCAATTCCTTCACTGGTGTCGACTGGCTTCTTTGTCAGATTGCTAACACCCTGCACTGCCAGGAGTATCACTGTAATGACCAGCGCACATCCGACCCCGATCCGGATTCCCAGTTTTTGCTTTCTTTTTATTGTTTTCTTCATATATCTATATTCTTTCTGTTTTTTATATACTGTATAGAATCCCATACTGTTTTAATAGTACATTTTTTAGCAATAAAAGTCAACAAATCTGCGCTTGTATCTCGCCATTCCTTTTAGTACAATGATAGGTAGACGATTAAGAACTTAAACAGCTGCGGAGGTATCTGATTTCTATGATTTCACTGACTTTAACAAATGTAAAAAACTTCATGTCTCACCTTCTGTTAAAAGAGACATTTGACAATTTCTCTTTTATTGAAGGAGAGATTATTACGTTTAATACCTTTCGGATTGACGGGTATATACAGAAAGATTTCTTTGATTCCGAAGAAGAGATTCCGGAATATTCTCTTTGGAAAAATCTGCGTGAATTTTGTTTTTCCTTAATTAAGGGAAAGAAAACACCGCTCGGTTTTCATTTTGTCTTCAGCCTGAATTCAAAGAATATTTCCCGTCTGATTGAACAGAAAGAACTGGGACTTAATCCTGCTGACGTGCAGGGACTATATTTGAATATACGTTACGATGGAACTCATCTCACCTGCGTGACAGGAACTTCCTTCAAGAGTTTTATGATGGATAAGACCCTGGAACGCGAATGGGATGAGATGGTAAAGAAGTTCTTTTTAAAAAAAGAGATTGCATTTGAGTTGATGTAAATTTAAAAATCCATTAGCAATGTGTGCCTCAAGGCGCACATAATAACAGCCGCCTCACGGTCAAATAATCGTGAAGCGGCTGAACTTATTACCATAAATGATGAGAAACTCATGGAACGTGTTTCTCATCATTTTACTTTATTATTTTGTCAGAAGCATCATAATATCATTGCTTCTCTTAACGAATGCTGTCATCTCTTCCGGACTTAATGGCTTATGAGCAAGCATTGCAAGATCATACAGCTGTTTGCAGATGATTGACACGTTCTCGCTGTCTTTGTTCGCTACAAGGAACTGAACCAGTGGATGGTTAGCATTAAGTACCAGTGTTGCCTGGCTTCCGAACATGGATGCATCCATGCCTCCCATACCATACATCTTCATCATCTCCTGCATTCTTCTGTTTTCCTCAGAAAGAACTGCCATAGATGCTACATTCTCATCTTTGAGCTTTTCAACTTTGACATCAAGCTTCTCATTGCCAAGCTCTTTGCGGAAGATTTCAACAAGGCTGTCTGTTGTCTTCTGGAATTCTTCCTTCTCATCTTCTGCAACTTCATCCTTCAGAGAATCATGTACATCTGCATCAATTCTCAAGAACTGAACTTCCTGATGTTTCTGCTCAAGGTATGTGATAAATGCAGAATCAATGTTATGTGTCAGAATGATCGCATCCTGTCCCTGGGCCTTGAACATGTTGATGTACTGGCTCTGCTGCACTTCATCTGTTACATAGAAGATTCTTGTCTTCTCTTCTTCCTTCGCATCTGCGTCCTTAGACTCTTCTGCATCTGTTTTTGTTTCTTCCTTAGTTTCCTCTGTCTTGGCTGCATCAGCTTCTTCGCCTTTGGCTTCTTTGATGATATCTTCGAGAGTCATGTATTTATGATCAAGATTCTTGTAAAGCATAGAATTCTTCATTTTCTCGCCGAATTTCTCATCTTTCAGGCAGCCGAACTTGATAAATGGACTGATGTCATCCCAATATTTCTCGTAGTTTTCACGGTCTGTCTTGAACATTCCGTTCAACTTGTCAGCAACCTTCTTGGAAATGTAATCAGCAACTTTATTTACAAATCCGTCGTTCTGCAGTGCACTACGTGATACGTTCAACGGCAGATCCGGACAGTCGATCACTCCCTTAAGTACCATAAGGAACTCTGGGATTACTTCTTTAATATTATCTGCGATAAATACCTGATTATTGTAAAGTTTAATCTTTCCTTCGATGGAATCATACTCTGTATTGATCTTTGGGAAATAAAGGATTCCCTTTAAATTAAATGGATAATCCATGTTCAGATGAATCCAGAACAGTGGCTCTTTGTAATCCATGAACACCTTGCGGTAAAAGTCAATATAGTCTTCCTTTGTACACTCACTTGGATTCTTTGTCCAAAGCGG
>ERZ1034952.3425-NODE-3425-length-10662-cov-3.237579_pt1 | contig 10662 bp, 9 predicted proteins | sample MGYA00520625_ERZ1034952 | MGnify/ENA primary metagenome ERZ1034952 (study PRJEB33766, sample SAMN09781773) | gut metagenome | biome: gut microbiome | host: Homo sapiens | place: Madagascar | study: EMG produced TPA metagenomics assembly of the PRJNA485056 data... | reverse complement strand
GAGTTCCAGTATCGTTCCGGCTCCCGCATCGTAGCGGGTCTGCGTAATGGCGTAGGCTTTGCTGGCCTGCTCTACTGTCTTCTCGTTGGCCGTCATGGTCTGACGGGCAGTGTGAAGCGTGCTTATGGCATTGCTGACCTGCACTTTCATGCCTTCGACGGCATAGTCGCGTTGAAGGTCGAGCTGGGCCATGTTGTTCTTTATCTGCTTGTCCTTGTTTACATTGGTAAGGCCGGCGAATATGGGAATGGACAGCTGGGCGCCGAAAGTCATAGGCCACTGGCCCCACAGCGGACCGGTCACCTTCGGCGAAGAGGCTCGCGTGTAGCCGGCGTTGTACATTCCGGAGGACTCTCCGCTCGAAGAGCCGCCTTCGCCCATCATGGAGCCGAAATTGAGGTTCACGTCGCTCAAATACCACGAAATGTTACCGAATGCGGCCAGAGTCGGCATACGCGATGTGCGGGAGAGTTTGAGCTGCCTGCGCAGAAGCTCCTTCTGCAAATCGAGAGTGCGAATATCCGTATTCTGCGACACGTCGGTCGAAAGGTCGGCGCTCTGCGCCAGAACGTCGGCCTTGAAATCGTCGAGCGTTCCGGTTACGGCTATGTCCACATCCTCTGGAATGCTCAGATACATTTTGAGCATGAGCTTGGACACCCCGATGGACTCGCGGGTCTGTATAATCGTCGGTTGAAGGTTGCTGAGCTGCACCTCGGCCGTAAGCAAGTCGTACTCCGAGGCAAGGCCGGCATTGTACTTGTTGCGGGTGTCCTCGACAGTCTCCTTTATGGTCTTCTCGCTGTTGAGCAGAACTTCCAAGGACTGCTCGGCGAGCAACACGTTATAGTAGGCTTTCTTGGTTTCGTTTATCAGCGTCAGGCGGGAGCTGCGTGCGCTCTCGACAGCCATCTCCTGCTGCGTGCGGGTCATCTTCAAGGTGCTGTACACCGCAGGAGCGAAAAGTGGAATCGTGATGGAAGCCGCCGTGTTGATAGTGTTGTCGGCACCGAGCGAGATTCCGTTTTTCTTCGACATGGTCTGCTTGACCGCACTGTAAGAATACTGGCTATTGACAGAGACCTGCGGCAGATGGTTGCCGATAGCCTCGCGTCTGACATACTTGTAGCGCTCGATTTCCAGATTTGCGACCTTGATGGTCGGGTTGTCGCTGAGTGCGATTTCGAGTGCTTGGGTCAGACTGAGTTCAAGAGTCCGGCCCTGTGCGAACGCTCCCGATACCGTAATCAGGGCGAAACACACCGTAAACATCATCATCTTTTTGTTCATACTCTAAATATATACTGTTTTTTATCGTCAATCCGTCCGGCCGTCCTGCACCGACGACCTGTATTTCCGATGATAGGCGTCGATAAGCTCAACCCCCTTGACCGTAGCTATGCCCCGGAAGAAATTGATAGCCATGTACTCGAACGCTTCATCCATGGAAATATTATTATGCAACTTTATTTTGTTCATCGCAATAAGCATCAGCGTGTTCGCGAAGATTGATATCGAAAGGTCTATTTTCATGTCCCGACGGAACAGCCCCTCGCGGATTCCCCGCTCGAAAAGTTCGCGCATCGCCTCGTATCCGATCTGAGATATCTGCTCCTCGACATACTGAGCCACCTGCGGATAAAACTTTTGCAGGTTGTTTCTAATCCTTTCGTTGCGCTCGCGATTTGCCTTTTCATTGTGCTGTTTGTCTATAAGGAAGAATATCACCGCCACGACATCCGGAAGCCGCTCGATTTCCTGCCACATCTTTTCCTGTTTCTCGACGAAAAGATGCCGCATGCACTCTTTGAGCAGCGTCTCCTTGCTGTCGAACATCTCGTAGAGCGTCCGCTTGGACATGCCGAGTTCTGAGGCGATGTCGTCTATGCGCACGGACTTGACCCCTTGGGTTTCGAACATGCTTGCCGCTCGGGCAACTATGTAATCTCTTTTCACCATTACGCAATGCAATTATTTCCGGCTGCAAATATACGTACAGAAAACTTATAAACAAAAAAAGTTTTTAATTTTTACAGTTTATTTTCGGCGTTTCACCGCCATAAATTGCCGTTTCGACTATATATCAACAAATTCTTAATACCGCATCGGTTCCTGTTCGTCTGTTTTCCTGCGGCGGCATTTTTCAGTTCGGGCCTGAAAACGGGTCCGCAAAAAAACATTTCCGCAAGCGTCCGCCGGCCCGCATCAGGCACTGACGCATAAAAATAAGCTCCGTTCATATCGATTCTGCGCTCACTTTTCCTATCTTTGTGAATCATTACACGCACCGCAAAATGCAAAACTATATCGAAACCGAATCTGGAACGCTGCACTATACGGTCGCCGGCAGCGGCGCCGACGTGGTGCTGCTTCACGGTTGGGGATGCAGCATCGACATCTGGAAAGGCGTCGTCGCAGACCTTGAACGCGGATTCCGCGTCTGGGCGATAGACTTCCCCGGATTCGGTCTAAGTCCGGCACCCGACACGGCATGGGGCATCGAAGAGTACACGAAAAACTTCGAGCAATTCGTCAGCGCGGCCGGCATCGAGAATCCGATTCTCATAGGCCACTCCTTCGGCGGGCGCGTGGCGATACGGTACGGTGCACGCAACAAGACCCGCAAAATCGTGCTGGTGGATGCGGCCGGCATAAAACCGCGCCGGAGCATCGGCTACTACGCGAAAGTCTACTCGTTCAAGCTGCTCAAAGCCGTTTTGCCGCTCATGATAGGCCGCTCGCGTGCGGAGAAGGCAATCGAACGGCGCCGAAACAAAAGCGGCAGCAGCGACTACCGCGCTCTCAACGGGACGATGCGCGGCACGTTCGTGCGGGTGGTGAACGAAGACCTGAAAAAATTCATGCCGCTCATCTCGGCACCGACGCTCCTCGTCTGGGGCGACAAAGACACGGCCACCCCCATGCGGGATGCCCGGATAATGGAGAAGCTCATTCCGGATGCCGGTCTGGTGGTATTCCGCGGAGCCGGACATTACAGCTTTTTAGAACGGGCCGCAGAATTTTCGATAGTGATTAACAACTTCTTACACAACGACAAATGACCTATCTGGCAATCAAATCCGCGGCGCTGCTCTGCATTGCGGTCTATGCGGCGCTCAGATTCAAATACGAGCTGCAAATGATGCAGCAGAACTCCTACCGCACGGCACGTTATCTGCGCTGGCTGAAAAGCGACCTGAGCTCGACGGTCCGCGCCACCGACCTCATGCTGCTGGCCGTGCTGCTGCTTTTCTGGAACAATATCTGGGCCATTGGCGGAGTCGGCGCCGTGAGCATACTCAAATCGGCAAAGGAAATCGGACGCAAATATAAAAAGCCGTTAGTGTTCACCGCCCGCGCAACGCGCATCTACATCGTGGAACTGCTGCTTCTGATTCTGCCCGCTGCCATGATGCTCCTTGCGACGATAACCGTATCGGCCGCATACGCCATGGCCGCAGCGGCATTGAGCCCCGTTTTCGCGCTCGCCGCCCTGTGGATTCTTCTGCCGCTCGAAAAACTCATAAACCGACACTACTGCAACGACGCCCGACGCATCCTGCGCAGCATGCCGGAACTCACCGTGATAGGCATTACGGGCAGCTACGGCAAGACCAGCACCAAGCACTATCTGTACAGGATACTCTCCGAAAAGTACAACGTGCTGATGACCCCGGGCAGCTACAACACGACGCTGGGCGTAGTGCGCACCGTGCGCGAACAGCTCAAACCGTATCATCAGGTATTCATTGTCGAAATGGGCGCCAAACAGAGGGGTGACGTGCGGGAAATCTGCCGTCTGGTGAACCCGAAAATAGGCATAATCACCGCCGTGGGAGAGCAGCACCTCGAATCTTTCGGCTGCATCGAAAACGTGCAGGCCGCCAAGTTCGAACTCATAGATTCGCTGCCCGAGAACGGTACGGCCATTCTGAACGACGACTTCGAAATGATAGCCTCCCGCAAGGTGACCAACGTAAAGAACGTATACCGCTACTCGGCCACGGGACGGAATGCCGATTTCAAAGCGGCGAACATCCGCTACGGCCGCACTTCGAGCACTTTCACGGTCGAGGGTACCGACGGGACCGAAACCCCGCTCGAAACACGCCTTCTGGGCGAGTGCAACATCTCCAACCTGCTGGCCGGCTACATTACGGCAAAGGTCATGGGCATGGATGAAACGGACATACGCTATGCCGTCGCCCAAGTCGCCCAAGTAGAGCACCGTCTTTCGGTAAGACACGCCGCAGGCGGCATAACCGTAATAGACGACGCCTTCAACTCGAACCCCCACGGCTCGAAAATGGCATTGGACGTACTCGGCTCGTTCACCGGCGGACGGCGCATAGTCATTACCCCGGGAATGATTGAGCTGGGCAAAGAGCAGTACAGGCTCAACAGGCAGTTGGGCGAGTACATGTGCGGGCGCTGCGACACGGCCATCGTCGTGGGCCGATACAATCGCGACGCGATAGTCGAAGGACTGACCGGCGGCGGATTCCGGCAGCAGGACATAATAGAAGCGGATACGTTCGCAGAGGCCACCGCACGCCTGCGGGAGATAGTGCGCAGCGGCGACACGGTACTCTACGAAAACGACCTGCCCGACACATTCAAATAAGTAACGAACTACTCAAAAGACATACACACAAAATGAAGACTAACGTTGGCGTATTTTTCGGCGGCCGCAGCGTGGAGCACGAGATTTCGGTAATCTCGGCTTTGCAGGCAATGGCCGCAATGGACAAGAACAAATACACGGTCTGGCCGGTTTACATATCCAAGCAGGGCCGCTGGTACACGGGCGAGGCGCTTTTGCAGGCCGAAAACTATCGCGACACGGGCGCTCTGTGCAAACGCTGCACCGAGGTTTACCTCAAACCCGAATACGGCAACAACACGCTCTACAAAAGCCGCAAGCCTCTTGTAGGACGCGATGCGGTATGCAACATAGACGTCATAATACCGGTTCTGCACGGCACCTGCGGCGAGGACGGCATATTCGAGGGCATGGTCGAGATGACCGGCATCCCGTATGCCGCATGCAACCCGCTCTCGTCGGCGAACGGCATGGACAAAATCACAATGAAGATGATTCTTCGCCAGAGCGGCATTCCGGTGGTGGACTACACGTGGTTCACCGACCGTCAGTGGGGAACGGACAAGCAGCGATTCATCGACGAAGCGGAGAAAACCCTCGGCTACCCGATAATAGTGAAACCCGCCAATCTGGGTTCGAGCGTGGGCATATCGCAGGCTCACGACCGCGAGCAGCTGACGGCCGCAGTGGACACCGCCTGCCAGTACTCGACCCGCATAATAGTGGAGCACATGATTACCGGCCTCAAAGAGATAAACTGTTCGGTGCTGGGTACGGCCGACCGTCACCGCACCTCGGTGTGCGAGGAGCCGCTGCGCAGCGGAGAGATTCTGAGCTATCAGGACAAATACATGAACGGCGGCAAAAGCTCCAAAGGCATGCAAAGCACCCACAGACGCATCCCCGCCGAACTGCCGGACGAGGTCACCGAACGCATACGGCATTACGCCTCCGAGACGTTCCGCGTGCTGTCGTGCATGGGAGTCGCCCGCGTGGACGTGATGATAGACGAGGCCGACGGGCAAATATACGTAAACGAGATAAACGCAATCCCGGGTTCGCTGTCGTTCTATCTGTGGGAGGCTACGGGGCTGAAATTCTCCGAGCTCATGGATGAGCTGGTATCCCTCGCGCTGCAACGTTCGCGTCATCTGGCCGGAAAAATCAACAGCTACGACCAGAATATCTTCAACATGGGAGGCGGCGCCAAAGGCGGCAAATTCATGAAGTAAGAACTATAAAAAAGACAACCTATCTTTAACTCAATATCATTATGAAACCGCTCAAAAGTTTAGCCCTCAGCCTGCTATTTGTGGTGGGAGGGGGAGTTTTAAGTGCAGAGGCACAGGACATCATCACTACGAAAGATGCCGAGGAGATAACCGCCAAAGTACAGGCGATTACTCCGCAGGGCATCACCTATCTCAAATGGGACAACCTCGACGGTCCGACTTATTTCATCGACACTTCGGACGTTCTGTTCATCAAATACCAGAACGGCACCAAGGAGGTATTCACGGCCCAACAGAGCGATGCCAAAAAGGCATCGGCCAAAGCCGGAACAGGCGGCGGCCTGACCGCCAGCGGCATCAAATTCCAGAGCGACATCTCTTTGGGTACGATTTTCGGCGCGGACTATGCAGGTCCGACACTCGACATCGCTCTTGGCGCACGAATCGGCCGATACTTCTTCATCGGCGCACAAACCGGACTCAGAAGCATTATCGAAACAGTAGACCTTCTTTATTATGGTTACGGAGACTTGGTGAGGGAGGAATCTAAAACATTGTTCGAAGGATACATTCCCCTTGAACTAAACATGAAAGGCTACATTCCGGTGTCCGAAAAAGTGCGTCCATACATCAATTGCTCCTTGGGCGGATTTTTCGGAGTTGCGGACTTGGACGGCCTTAACGGCTTTTCCTGTCAGGTAGGAGCCGGGGTGGAGATAAACCGCGTATCGATAGGCATCGGATACAACGGACTGGTAAAATACGGCACTTCGAATCTCGGTTATATAAAAATAGGAATCAGATTGGGCAAAAACTAAACAACGCACCTTGCGAAAAAATGGCGGTAGCCCGTAGAATCGGACTGCCGCTGTTTTATAATCTTGTCGGCGACATCGAAGGCAAAGCGAGAAAAATTATTCCGCGGGCATTACAAGTTCGCCCGCCCCCTTGCATCGCATTCGGCTTGGTGCCGATAAAAAATGTCCCGAAGAGACTGTCTTCCGGACATTTTCTATGCTGAAAACCGCTCGAAACTATTTCGCGTTGTAAGCGGCCATCTTCTCGATGAGCATGAGCACCTTGTTCGAGTAGCCCCACTCGTTGTCGTACCACGAAACGACCTTGACGAAAGTATCGGTAAGAGCGATACCGGCAGCCTTGTCGAAGATGGAGGTGCGGGGATCGCCGAGGAAGTCGGACGAAACCACAGCGTCTTCGGTGTAACCGAGAATACCTTTGAGTTCGCCTTCCGAAGCCTCTTTCATGGCAGCGCAAATCTCGTCGTATTTAGCAGGCTTTGCCAGATTTACTGTAAGGTCTACTACCGAAACGTCCAGAGTCGGAACACGCATCGACATACCGGTCAGTTTGCCGTTCAGAGCGGGAATGACCTTGCCTACGGCCTTGGCGGCACCGGTAGACGAAGGAATGATGTTGCCGCTTGCAGCACGGCCGCCGCGCCAGTCTTTCATCGAAGGACCGTCTACGGTCTTCTGGGTTGCGGTGGTCGAGTGAACGGTGGTCATAAGACCGTCGGTGATACCGAATTTATCGTTGAGGACCTTTGCGATAGGAGCAAGGCAGTTGGTGGTGCAGGATGCGTTGGAAACGATGGTCTGACCGGCATAGGTGTCGGTGTTCACACCGCATACGAACATCGGGGTGTCGTCCTTCGAAGGAGCCGACATAACCACGTATTTAGCACCGGCTGCGATATGCGCCTGAGCTTTCTCCTTGGTCAGGAACAGACCGGTAGACTCGACAACGTACTCGGCGCCGACCTCGTTCCATTTCAGGTTTGCGGGGTCTTTCTCTGCGGTTACGCGGATAGCCTTGCCGTTTACGATGAGAAGGCCTTTCTCAGCGTCGAAATCGATGGAGCCCTTGAACTGGCCGTGCATCGTATCGTATTTGAGCATGTAGGCCATGTAATCGACCGGTACGAGGTCGTTGATGCCCACAACTTCGATTTGTGCGTTCTCGCACGCTGCACGGAATACCAAACGGCCGATACGTCCGAAACCGTTGATACCAATTTTAATCTTTGACATAATCCTTTTATTTATAGAAGTTCAACTGTTATTCAATTAACATCGCACCGCAAAAATAGGCATCTTTCAGATATAAAACAAATCTTTCTTAAATATTTTTAATAAAGCATTTGACTCCTATTTTCCTGCGGCATTGGCCTTTGCCCTTTTGGCCATGGCAGAGGCGAATACGAAATCGTTCAGTTCGCGGTTGTCGCTGCCCAGAATATCGCCTTTGGTGCCCTCCCACCACTTCTTGCCTTCGTGGATGAATATGATTTTCTCGCCTATCTCCATGACCGAATTCATGTCGTGGGTATTTATTATGGTGGTGATTCCATACTCCTCGGTTATCTCCTTTATCAGATTGTCTATGACCACCGAAGTCATCGGGTCGAGCCCCGAGTTGGGTTCGTCGCAGAACAGGAATTTCGGGTTCAGCACTATGGCCCGGGCTATGGCCACACGTTTTATCATGCCGCCGCTGAGTTCCGAAGGGTACAGCTCGTCGGCTCCTGTCAGGTTCACCCTTCGCAGGCAGAAATCCACGCGCTCCTTCTTTTCGGCCTCGCTCTGATTAGTGAACAGGTCCAGCGGCAGCCGCACGTTTTCCGCCACGGTCGATGAATCGAGCAATGCACCGCCCTGAAAAATCATGCCGATATTGCGCCGAATCTCCTTTTTCTCGCGAAAGCCAAGTTTGTTGAAGCATGTCCGGTCGTACCAGATGCTTCCGGAGTCGATGTCGTGCAGGCCGACCAGACATTTGAGCAGCACGGTTTTGCCCGAGCCGCTGCGACCGATAATCAGGTTCGTCTTGCCGCGCTGGAACTCGGCGGAAATGTCGTCGAGCACCGTCCGGCCGTCGAAACTCTTCACTATATGCTCCGCACGTATCATATAAGCAGCAACTGTGTGAGTATTAAGTCGAACAACAGGATAATCATACTGCTCGCCACGACGGCCTGCGTGCTTGCACGGCCGACTTCCAGAGAGTTGTCCCTCGCGTTATAGCCGTAGAACGCCGACACGGACGTCACGATGAATGCGAATACCACCGATTTTATGAGCGTGTATATTATCGAGTATACCTTGAAGTCGGACAAAAGTCCCTGTACGTAATCCTCCGTCAGCATGATTCCCGTGATGTCGGCGACCGCATAGCCGCCCGCGCAGCCTATGAATATGCTCAACACGGTGAGCATCGGGAAAAACACGGCCGTTGCGACTATTTTCGGCAGAATGAGGTAGCTGGCCGAGTTCACGCCCATGATTTCCAGCGCGTCTATCTGTTCGGTGATTCGCATGGTGCCTATTTCGGACGCGATGTTCGAGCCGACCTTGCCGGCAAGAATGAGCGCCACCACCGTCGAACTGAATTCCAGAATCATCGTCTCGCGCGTGGCGTAGCCTATCATGGATTTAGGTATGAACGGCGATTCGAGGTTGATGGACATTTGCAGCGCGATGACAGCCCCCATGAACACCGAGATGATAATCGTTATCACGACAGAGTTCAGGCCCAGAGCTTCCATCTCGAAGAGTATGCGGCGCATGTAAATGCGGGCTTTCTCCGGTCGGGAAAAGACCTTTTTCATCAAAAGGCAGTACTCGCCCAGTGTCTTCAAGAATTTCATCGGTCGTCCTCCGGTTTCTCCTCCTTGTACTCGACATAGTCTCCCACATCCTTGCGGACGCGCTTGGGCTGCGCAGGAGCGCTCTGCCGTATGGTGACCTCACCCTCCTTGCGCGGTCCCGCTCCTCCTTCCCGCGTGCGGGTGCCTTTGACCCAGTCGCTGCCGCCTGAAAAGAGCGAACGCAGCACCGACCCCGTTCCCCATAAAATGAAGTAGAAGAAAAGAACTATGCAGAATATTATTATCCAAATTATGCCCATAAACCGAAATTGTATACGGCAAAGATAAAAAATATTCGACGAAAAAAATAACGCCGCTGCTGCCGGATGCCTCCGCTCTCCTTGGCCGGCAATTTCCGTGCAACGGGTCCGCACGCCGCACTCTTAACACCCCTTTCGACAATAGCCGAACCGGTCTCGTTACGCTGCGCATATCGGCAACAGCATCTGCTGGCTTTAATTCGCATATCGCCGCAAAAAAGCATACCGGTATATCACTAATCAGAAAAAATTTTCCCTAACTTTATATGGAGGCGGGGCGATGCAGCAAAAAAGGCGGGCGGGAGATGTTCCGAAAAGGTTTAAGTATAGCACATACGGCCCAAAAGCACGAAAACTGTGAAAAAAATTGCAGCATAGTCTCGGAATGACAAAAATTCATGCTACCTTTACATCGAGCAAGGCACCACGCGGTGGCCGACATACGTAAAAGGACAAACGACTTTTTATACCGTGCCTTAAACTTCCGCTCTCTTCGTAAGAGGCGGTTCGGGGCGATATGAAAGTTGTCAGTTTTTTGTTTTTGTTTCGCACGCTTTACCAAATACATTCTGCACCGGCAATTCTGCCGTTTTCGGCAGCTTCCTTTCTTGGGGGCTGCCTTTTTTTACCGCATCGAGCAGGCGGCCGGCTGCAAATGAATAATATGAAAAACGCGGGGAAAACGGATTGGAATCGAGGAATGCAATCCCCGAATCGTATCGGCGGAATCGGAGCTTCTGAAATTCGGAGCGCGATGCGTTTTGCCCCCGGTTCTCAATTCGCCGTGCCGACGGCAGCGGATGGATGAATGTCCGGCTGAACGGCCGCGATACGCCGATAGTCGGCTATGGCGAGACGAAGCGCCCGTGCGGCTGAAATGGTATTGGTATAGATTTGAAT
>ERZ1034952.3418-NODE-3418-length-10681-cov-3.952005_pt1 | contig 10681 bp, 6 predicted proteins | sample MGYA00520625_ERZ1034952 | MGnify/ENA primary metagenome ERZ1034952 (study PRJEB33766, sample SAMN09781773) | gut metagenome | biome: gut microbiome | host: Homo sapiens | place: Madagascar | study: EMG produced TPA metagenomics assembly of the PRJNA485056 data... | reverse complement strand
TCGTTCAGGCGATTGTTCTTAATGCGTTTTCCATTGCGCCTGCTCATTTTTCCGAAAGCGTCGCGTTGCCGCTGCAGCAAATTGCGAAAACGGTTGTTGACGACGGGGATATCACCGAGGAGCAAGCTGCCTTCATTGACGAGATTATTCCGCTGGAGGAGCTGGAGAGCGTTTATCGTCCTGACACGCCGAACCCGATAAAGTTCTCCTCTGAATTCAACGATGACTTTTTGGAAAGTCACAAAGTGGAGTTCCTGACGGTTTGGATCCAGCTGCTGCCTTCGAATTTCGGGGCGTACGTTTCGGCGTGGCTTCACGAGACGACGGGGTTTTGGTATACGGGACTCGACAGCTGGCTTGTGACCGATCCAGGCTATGCGGTATATTCCGATGAGTACGAGGGCGCGCGCAATCTTCTGCCCTCGTCGATCGCTGATTCTTCTTTGCTTGCTGGAGAGCGGCCTACGCAGATTATGGCGAAGTTGGTTCCGCCGCTCTGCAATGCAGCCTCTCTGGTCTGGTTCGCGGTGTTCGTTTTCCTCTTTGCTATAGGCTCGAGGAGGGGAAGAACGGCTGCTGCCCTCACGCCTCTGCTGACGTTCTGGGCGACGTATCTTCTTGCTGCTCCGATCTATAACGAGTTTCGGTACATGTTTGTTTTTCACTTCTGCGTGCCGTTCGTGATGTTCTGCCTTCTCGAGGGGCTGTGGAGCCGGCGCCGAGAGCGATCAGAGGCCGATATGTTGCCCGAAGCGTCCGAAGAATCCGTTAGCCAACCACCCGATACAGCCTCATGTCTCCTTCGCTGAGGACTGTTTCGAAGCCGGGGGTGTTGTCGTTGAGTTCGAGCATGCCGATCCAGTCGGGGCAGCGGTAGGGGTAGAACCAGCGGTGCATGCTTGATCGCGATCGGTCGAGCACGAGGACGTATTCCGCGCCGATGCGGTCCATGGTCGCCCGAACCTCGTCGTCGGTGGCGATGCGGTTGAGCTTCTGGCGGATGACGGCGCTCTCCCTCCGATCGCCGTCGGGGCCGTACCCCGAGATGTAGCGTTGATACACGTTGAGTCCGCCGATGCTGTAGGCGAACATCGAGCCGTCGTAGGGGAGGTTGACGACGAGCGCGCCCTCGGGAATGGTGCGCTTCACCTCGCTCACGAACGCCTGCTTCTCGAGATCGTAGGGCCCCTCGCTTCTGCTGTCCGCGTGGGCGCGCGCCATTCCCTCGATGCGGGAGAACGGGGTGTCGATGTAGGTTCCGTCTGCGAGCTTGAAGCTGTGAAGGTAGTTCGTTCCGAGGAATGCGGCGAGGGCGAGCGCGGCGCACGAGGCGGAGATGGCGCGCGTGATCCGCCTGCGTCGCTCGGGCGTTTGCGCAGCGAGTTTCATGCGGGAGGCGATGACCCTTCCCGCCGCGACAGCTGCCTTGCAGCAGGCATGCAGGCCGACGCTCGCGATCGGCGTGGCGAAAACGGCGGTGAACGCGGCGATGCGGTAGTAGTCGGTGTACCAGAATCCGGCCACAGCATGCTTGAAGGGCGTATCGGGCTGCGACGCCGCCACGACGAACACGAAGCAGGCGAGCGCGGTCGAGACGATGAGCCACCTGCTGTTGCGGCGCGCGACGAGGGCGGCGATGCCGATTCCCGTCACGAGGGCCAGGGGAATCTGCGCCATCGGCTCGGCGAACGACAGCGTCAGCGCTCGCGCAACGGCGTTCGGCACGTCGGCAACAGGCTCCCAGAACCACGCAACGACGTCTCTCATGAGGGGAAGGTTGCATGCGATCGCCCACAACGCGAGGCAGATGAGCACGAAGCCTGCGCACGAGAGGGTGACGCGCAACGTGCGACGCTCGGGGCCTCTGTCCTGCGCCCATCTCACGACCAGCGCCGCGCAGAAGGGGGCGAGGAACAGGGCGGCCGTGAAAAACGTGCTCGGCTGTGTGAACAGGAACGATACGATGCCCAGGGCGATGACGACGATGCTCCCCACGATGCTTCCGCCTCCGAGGGGCAGGAACATCGTGATGAAGCGGGAGAGAATCGCGGGCAGCAGGCAGAGCGACGCCATGTAGGGGTAGACCTCCCAGACGCCGAGCAGCGTCCAGGGGAACGCGGTGAACGATGAGGTGCAGATGGCTCCCGCGATCGCGATGCCAGGGCGGTTGGGGAAGAGGGCCGTGACGAGGGCGTACATGCCGAGCGGGTAGACCACGCAGGCGAAGGCGATGTTCGTCGCATTCGCGGCGAAGGGCGCAGCCGTGTCGAACGCCGACGCGATCATGGCGGCGATGATGTGCCATGCCGCGGGATAGTAGCTGTCGCCGTCGAACGGCGAGAACTCTGCGCCGTCGCCGACGGGGTAGAGCGTGGTGTGCAGGACCGACCACACCGATGAGTTGGCGAAGCTCTCAATCTGGCCGTAGTGGCGGACGTTGTCGAACGAGAGCGAGGCGGTGTCGGGGGAGCCCTGCGCGGACAGCAGTGCGTACGCGGCGACGACGAGGCTCGCGGCGATGTAGGCAGCGGGGATTGCGCCGCGTGCCAGAAGCGATCGAACGCGTTCTCCCGAGGGGCGGCGCTCTTCCGACGCTTCAGCGCGCTGCCGCCTCTCGACGACAAGCCGAATTACGCAGGCGATCGCTCCGAAGAGAAGCGCGGGCCCGAGGACGGTGGCCGTCGAGGCGGGAACCCCGAAAGACGGGTAGACGATGCCGAGCAAGCTGAACGCGACGATGCTGTAGAGCGGCGCGCAGGCGACGGCGTGCAGCCATCTGAGCCTCAGGGCGCGGAAGAAGAGGCATCCCGGGACGATCAGCGCGCCCGCCCCGAAGGCAACCGCGAGGGCAAACAGGCCCCACTGGGCATCCATCGCGCAGCTCCTTTCCCGCATCGCCAACCGCTCCCGCTCTGGTTCATGCGAGTATAGACCATTGATGAGGTGCGATGCAGGGACCTTGTCAAATCGAGATGGGGTGATGTCGTGGATTATTAACCCATTAGCAAAATTTATGTTGCAGCAAGTCGCGTCTCGCCGTTACGCTACAGACGTTCATTTTTTACATTATTTTGATAAATTTGAACAAAATCATACATTGGACGCTCGAGCGATTCGAGCCGATGAAGGAGCGCAAACTTGAGCACGCTGACGAGGAATCAGTTCGAGGTGCTGTACGCGTTTTATCGCGATCCGCATAAAACGCAGCGAGAGATTGCCCAGTCGACGGGTCTTTCTCTTGGGTCGGTGAGTGCTGCGACGAAGGCCCTCAGGGAGCAAGAATTCCTGATGGGGGGAGGTCTGACTGAAGAGGGGCTAAAGGCCCTGCGACCGCACAAGGTCGACAATGCGGTTATCATGGCGGCGGGTTTCGCATCGAGGTGCGCGCCGCTTTCGTACGAGCGTCCCAAAGGGTTGTTTACCGTCAAGGGCGAGGTGCTGATCGAGCGCCAGATCAAGCAGCTCAAGGATGCGGGCATCGACGAGATCTACGTTGTTGTGGGGTACATGAAGGAGCTGTTCTTCTATTTGGAAGACAAGCTCGGTGTGAAGATCATCGTCAACGACGACTATTATCGGCGCAACAACACCTCGTCCCTGTATGCGGCCCGCTACTATCTCCGCAACTCCTACATCTGCTCTTCGGATAATTACTTCATCGATAATCCGTTTCGCTCGCATGTGTACGAAACATATTTCGCTTGCGAATACTCAGAGGGCTACACCGACGAATGGTGCGTGGAGCTCGGTCCTCTCGACCGCATCGTGAAGTACGGTGTCGGTGGAGAATCTTCGTGGTATCAGATCGGCGAGTTCTATTGGTCGAAAGACTTCTCGCGCACGTACATGGATTTGCTCGAAGAGGAGTACGACGACCCCGAAGTGGCCGACATGCTGCTCGATGCGTTCTATGCGCGCCACATTGAAGAGCTCCCTGCTTTCATCAAGCGTTATAAGCCGAATAGCATTCTGGAATTCGACACGATCGGCGAGATCAAAGACTTCGATGACAAGTTCGTCGACAACATGGACTCGCAGATTGTCGACAACATCTGCAGAACGCTGAACTGCATCGAGGACGAGGTCGGCGGATTCGAGCAGATAAAACGTGGAAACACCAACGTTATATTCTCCTTCGTCTGCAAGGGGACGCGTTATGTCTATCGTCACCCTGGAAAGGGGAGCGAGCAGATCATCAGCAGACGCGCCGAGGCGTTTGCCCAGCAAAAGGCTGATGAACTGGGGATTGACGGGACGACGGTTGCGATAGACCCGAACGGGGGCTGGAAGATATCGCGTTACGTCGAGGGGTGCTACGACTTCGAATACCACAATCGCGATGACTATCTGCGTGCGTTCGACCTCATGCACAAGCTCCATTCCGCCGAGATTTCGAGCAATCGCGTTTTCGACATCATGGACAACTGCGCGCGTTTTCAGAGGCTGGCGGAACTCAACGACTACAAGGGCCAGTTTGAGCTATCGGGTTTGTCACGCGACATTCGAAGGCTCTATCACTTCGTCGAGTCCGACGGGGTCGAGAAGGTCCTCTGCCACAACGATATGTGCGATAGCAACATCATTGTCTCACCTGACGAGATCCGCATTATCGATTGGGAGTACGCGGGGCTGGCCGATCCTGCAAACGACGTCTGCTCGTTCATCGTCGGCGGCGACCATACGCGTGAAGAGGTCGACGCTATGCTGAGGGACTATTTCGGGCGCGACCTCGAAACGTGTGAACTGCGCCACATGTACGGCAGCATCGCCCTCGTGAGCTTTCATTGGCTCATGTGGGGCGTGTATCGTCAGAGCGTAGGCCATGATGCCGGCGTACTGCTCTACTACTGGTATCGATATGCGACGGACTACTCGAGGCTTGCGCTGTCTCTTTACGTTGATGCCGACAGCTTGATTATTCCTTAGGGGCTGCGATATGTCGAAAACGAAACTGAAAAGAACGCTCGGCTTCGCCCCTGCGTTCGGCGCTGCGGTTGGCTTGGTGGTATCGGGTACGGCGATGTTCTCGGTCGGCAATTTGGCAGGCACTGCCGGCTACGCGACGTTTGTAGCCGCCGCGATCGCCCTTATCCCGATGATGGCAGCGGCGTTTGCCTTCGGAGAGCTTGCCGCGATGCTTCCTGGCGGAGGGATGATTTCCGACTACACGCTTCCGGCGCTTGGCCGATTTTGGGCGATGTTCGCGCTTCTGTCGGGTTACGTCCTCCTCGTCGCGTGTGATGGGGGAACGCAGATAATGATGGGAGGCGCGTCGGTCGAATCGATAACGGGTATTCCGCAGGTTGCGGTTGCGATAATCTTGTTCGCGGTTGTTGTTGCCATCAACGTCGTCGGCGTGAGCGTGTATGGTGCTGTCGAGTCGCTGATTACGGTAGTGATGGTCGTTGCGTTTGCGCTTTTGGGCATCTTCGGGCTCTTGCGCGTGGGCGAGTCGTTTGGCGCGGTCCCCGTAGGAGAAGGGCTCCCGTTCTTGCCTGAGGGAGGCTGGCCTGTCGTATTCGGTTCCGTCGGTGCGGCGATCTGGTTCTTCATCGGTTTCGAGTTCGCTTGTCCGATGGCCGAGGAGAATAAGAAGCCGTATCGGAATATCCCCTATGCGCTTATCTTTGGCTTGATCGCCATCTTCTTGGTTGATTCGATCTTTGCATCGGCCGCGACGCTGTATACCGATTCCGCCGTGCTGTCCACCTCGGCCGTGCCCCAGATTGAGGCGGCGCAGGGAATGCTCGGGTCGGTGGGTGCCGTTGTGATGACGATCCTCACCATTCTGGCCTCGTTCACGACGGCGAATGCGTATTGTGCTGCACTTCCGCGCATGCTGTACGGAATGGCGCGCGAAGGTCTTATGCCGAAGCTGTTCTTGAAGTTGAGTCCAAGGTTCAGGACGCCTGTGAACGGTATTGTGGCGACGGCGGTTCTCATGCTGATCACCATCGTGTACATCGGCCTGAACGGCACGAATGCCGATACGGTCTCTTCGCTGATCTCCGTGGCGTGCATTACGTGGATGATCTCGTACGCGATTGCGATGATCGACGTTCTCGTTCTTCGCAAGAAGTATCCGAGCTATCCGAGGCTGTGGAAGGCTCCCGCCGCGAAAGTGGTCATGCCGATCGGCGTTGCGGGTGTGGTCTTTGCGATCTGGACGTTGTCTGATTATTGGATTGCGGCACTTGTCGCCATGCTGGTTGTTGCCGTTTACGCTCTGCTTTGGATGAAGCACAAGGGCATCAATCCGTGGGAGTGCACGTCGATGACTCAGACCGCCGTCGCGATCAGGGAGACATCCGAGTATCTTCCTGTATGGGATGAAGCGGTGGTGGCGTGGATCGCCGAGCACAAGGCCGAGAAAGAGCGTGCCGCTCGGGAAGCGTCGTAAGATGCGCAAGGGCGGTACGGGTCGCATTCATCGTCGCGCGCAGTCGAAGCTTGAGCATGTCGCCTCCGTATGGGCGGCGGCTGTGGGCGGCCAAAGCCGCATCGGGAGTGATCCTCTCGCATGCGTTGTGACGGTTCCGAATGTGCCCGAGGCGCCGGAGTTGATCTTGCGCTACGAAGAGCGCAACAAGCTCTTCGCCTCGTTGTTCGATCTTCATGTGCTGTTCGAGGTTGACGTCTGCTCGCTTGAGGCGCCTAAGGTCTCTGCAGGAGGGGGCGGCACCAGTCTCGGGGGCGATGAGCTCTACCTTTTCAAAGGCGCGTTTGCGGGGAACGGTAGGTTCTCGCATGCTGCCGAAATGTTGAACTGCGAAATTGCACTCAGCCGTTTGGAGGCATTGGGCGTCGTATCGGTGTCGACGGTTCCTGGCGGCGATGGATCGAAATGTGTTGTCGATATTTCGTGTTTGGTGGGGTCGGCTACATGGAACCTGATACCGCCCGTGTTCGATGTCGTTTGCCCGACGCGGGAAGAGTGCGTAAAGGGGATTGAGCTGTTCAGGATGATTGCCGTTGCGCTGCAATCTTCTGAAAAGTCGTAGCGGTCGGCTGAGTTTTTCTGTCAAATTCGCTTAAAGAAATCGTAAAACTCAAGTAAACTGTTCAAATCGTTTTTGGAGGTTGTTTGATTTGAACAGTTTGAGCAAAAGCGCGTTTTCCGTCCTTGCGACGATTTTCAAATGGGGGGAGGTTGCTAGTCAAAGAGACCTAGCGACCCGATGCGGCCTTTCGGTCGGCACGGTGAACGCCACGTGCCGGAAGTTGCAGGCGGCGGGCCTGCTTGAGGGTTACGCGATCACGCCCGCAGGCATGGAGGCCCTCGAGCCCTATCGTGTGGAGAACGCCGTCATCATGGCGGCGGGCCTGTCGTCCCGCTTCGCGCCCATCTCGTACGAGAAGCCCAAGGGGCTGCTGACGGTGCGCGGCGAGGTGCTTGTCGAGCGTCAGATTCGCCAGCTCCAGGAGGCGGGCATAACCGACATCACGGTCGTGGTCGGCTACAAGAAGGAGTTCTTCTTCTACCTCGAGGACACGTTCGGCGTGCGCATCGTTGTGAACGACGAGTATGCGAGCCGCAACAACAACTCCTCGCTCATGCGCGTGCGCGAAAAGCTCGGCAACACCTACATCTGCTCGTCGGACGACTACTTCACCGAGAATCCCTTCGAGCGCTACGTATACCAGGCTTACTACGCCGCTGAATACTGCGAGGGGCCGACCGACGAGTGGTGCATGAAGCTCGGCCCGCAAAACCGCATCGTCGGCGTGACCGTCGGCGGCGCCGACTCGTGGATCATGCTCGGTCACGTGTACTTCGACCGCGCGTTCTCGCAGACGTTCCGCCGCATTCTCGAGGCGGAATACGACCTTCCCGAGACGGCCGACAAGCTTTGGGAGGAGCTGTACATCGACCACATCAAGGAGCTCCCAATGATCGCGCGGAAGTACGAGCCGGGTATCATCTACGAGTTCGACTCGCTCGACGAGCTGCGCGACTTCGACCCGCAGTTCCTGCGCAACGTCGATTCCGAGGTGTTCGACAACATCGTTGACGTGCTCGCGTGCCAGCGCGACGACATCTGCGAGGTGTATCCGCTCAAGCAGGGACTCACCAACCTATCGTGCCACTTCAGCGTGAACGGCGACGAGTACGTGTACCGTCATCCCGGTGCCGGCACCGAGGCGATCATCGACCGTCGTGGCGAGATGGAGGCGCAGCGGATCGCGAAGCGCCTCGGGCTCGACGACACGTTCGTGTACGAGGACCCCGAGCGGGGTTGGAAGATCTCGCGCTACATACCGCTGTGCAAGCAGCTCGACGTGCATGATCGGGGCGAGCTCGCCGAGGCGATGCGAATCGCGCGTGAGCTGCACGGCTCGGACGCCGCGATCGACCGCACGTTCGACTTCTACGACGAGTCGCTGCGCTACGAGCGCCTGCTACGTTCGCGCGGCTCCGAGGCGCTTTCTGTTCCCGGATTCGCCGACAACGTGGAACGCATCCGGCGCCTCCATGACGCGTTCGAGGCGGAGGGCGGTCGGACGTGTCTGTGTCACAACGACTTCTTCGACCTCAACTTCCTCATCGACGGCGACGACAAGTACTACCTCATCGACTGGGAGTACGCCGGCATGGCTGACTCGACGCAGGACTTCGGCACGTTCGTCGTGTGCTGCCAGCTTTCCGACGCCGAAGCGGAGGACGCGCTGTCGCTCTACCTCGGTCACGAGCCGACCGAGCACGAGTGCCGTCGCCACTGGGCGGCGGTGTGCTTTGCGGGTTGGTGCTGGTACCTGTGGTCGCTCTTCAAGGAAGAGGAGGGCGAGTTCGTGGGCGAGTGGCTCTACATCTACTACCGTTACGCGACGCGCTATCTCGACAAGGCGCTTGCGCTCTACGGCGTTGCGAAGGAGGCGTAAGGCATGGGATTCGGTCTGCTCGGCGGTATGCTGTGGGGTCTCGATACCGTCATCCTCGGCATCGGACTCGCCATGGCTCCCTACATCGGAACGCCCGAGGCGGTCGCCTACGCTGCGATCGCCGGTGCGTTTCTGCACGATCTGTTCTGTGCCGTGTGGCTGTTCCTCTACATGGGGGTGCGCCGTCGTCTGAAGGACACGCTTGTCGCGCTGAGGACGCGCGCAGGCAAGGCGGTCATGCTCGGCGCGCTGCTGGGCGGGCCCGTGGGCATGACGGGATACGTGGTGGCCATCGCCAACATCGGCGCAGGCTACACGGCGATCATTTCCGCGTTCTACCCAGCTGTCGGGGCGTTCCTCGCGATCTTCCTGCTGAAGGAGCGCATGCGCGCGGGGCAGATCGTCGCGCTGCTCGTGGCGCTCGTAGGCGTGGTGGTGATGGGCTACACCGCCTCGGGCGTTTCCGAGGTGGCGAATGCGCCTCTGGGCATCGCGGGCGCGCTGTGCTGCGTGCTCGGCTGGGGATCCGAGGCGGCGCTCGTCGCCTGGGGCATGCGCGACGAGGCGATGGACAACGAGACGGCCATTCAGATTCGCGAGACGACCTCGGCGCTCGTGTACGCCGTGGCGGTGATTCCCCTGTTCGGCGCTTGGGGCTTCACCGTGCAGGCGGCGCCGAGTACGGCGACACTGTTCATCGTGCTGGCTGGTTTGGCGGGTGCGAGCTCGTACCTGTTCTACTACAAGGGCATCTCGCGCATCGGCGCCGCGCGCGGCATGGCCACTAACGTCACCTATTCGGCCTGGGCCGTGGTGTTCGGCCTCGTGCTGCTCGGCAACGTTCCCACGGCAGTGTCGATTGTCTGCTGTATCGTGATCATGTGCGGCACCGTGCTCGCAGCCTGCAACTGGGACGAGCTGTTCGGGAGGAAGAAGCCGGCGGAAGCGTGATGTGTTCGGAGGGGCGAGCCTGCGGCTGCCTAGTTCGGTGCGCCCCAGATAGGCATACACACAACGAGGGGCTCGCAGCTGGTTGGCTGCGGGCCCCTCGTCTTTTTGTTGCGATCGTGAGGCTTCGCCCCTACAGCTCAACTCCCAGCTCGGCCTTCACCAGGTCGAACGCGGCGGCGATGGCCTTGTCCATGTCGTAGTACTTGTAGCCGCCGAGGCGTCCGGCGAAGACGACGTCGCCTTCCTGCGCCGCCAGTTCAGCGTACTGCTCGTACAGGGCGGTGTTGCGTTCGTCGTTGATGGGGTAGTAGGGCTCGTCGCCCGGCTTCCAGTCGGCGGGATACTCACGGGTGATCACCGTCTTGGGAAGCGGGTTGCCGTCTTCGTCGCGCCCGAACTCGAAGTGCTTGTGCTCGATGATGCGCGTCCACGGCACCTCGCGCTCGTTGTAGTTCACCACGGCCACGCCCTGGTGGTTCTCCTCGTCGAGCAGCTCGCTCTCGAAGCGCAGCGAGCGGTACTCGAGCTGGCCGAGCTTGAAGTCGAAGAACGCGTCGATCGGCCCGCAGTAGATGGTGCGCGCCGCGATGTCGGGCTCAGCAGCGATGAGCTCCTTGTACTCGCAGTTGAGACGCACCTCCACGCCCTCGAGCATGCGCTCGACCATCTTCGTGTAGCCGCCCATGGGGATGCCCTGGAAGCGGTCGTTGAAGTAGTTGTTGTCGTAGGTGAAGCGGCAGGGCAGGCGCTTGATGATCGACGCAGGCAGATCCTTGCAGTCGCGGCCCCACTGCTTCTCGGTGTAGCCCTTCACGAGCTTCTCGAAGATGTCGCGGCCGACGAGCGAGAG
>ERZ1034952.3417-NODE-3417-length-10683-cov-6.968668_pt1 | contig 10683 bp, 8 predicted proteins | sample MGYA00520625_ERZ1034952 | MGnify/ENA primary metagenome ERZ1034952 (study PRJEB33766, sample SAMN09781773) | gut metagenome | biome: gut microbiome | host: Homo sapiens | place: Madagascar | study: EMG produced TPA metagenomics assembly of the PRJNA485056 data... | reverse complement strand
TTGTATGTGGTGACAGAAGCAAAGTGGTAAATTACAGCAGTATTTATGAATCTTCTATAGATTACAATACTTATCAGTCTACAACGACAGGATTTGATGGAGAAGGCCAGATTGACAGTGCAATTTCCTATGTGACATCAGAAGACCTTCCGGTGCTTTATACGCTGGACGGACATGGTGAAAAAGAACTGGATTCCACACTTCAGGAGGATATCCAGAAGGCGAATATTGACATTAAGTCCCTGAATCTGATAACAGAAGAAAAAGTTCCGGATGATGCGGCATGCCTGCTGATCAATGCACCTACTTCTGATATTTCCGAATCTGAAAAAGATGCAATTATTGATTATCTGGAAAATGGCGGAAAGGCTATGATTTTCTCAGATTATACAGAAGAATCTATGGAAAATTTTGATGCTGTTCTTGCAAATTATGGTGTGGAAAGAACAGATGGTATCGTGATAGAGGGCGATTCACAGCATTATGCACAGATGCCTTATTATCTGGTACCGACGGTCAACAGCACAGATGCAATCTCTGAGTTTGCATCCAAAGGATATTATGTCCTGATGCCATATGCACAGGGAATCAAACAGACAGACAATCTTCGTGACACCGTTACAGTCAACAGTCTTCTGACTACTTCCGACAGTGCATATTCCAAGGTTGATGTCAACAGCGGCACGATTGACAAGAGCGATGATGATATTGATGGTCCATTTGATCTTGGTGTAAGTATTACCGAAACTCTGGATGATGATAAAGAAACTCAGATTGTTTATTACACAAGTTCTAATCTCATGGACAGCCAGATCAACCAGATGGTATCCGGCGGAAACGAGCAGATGATCATGAGTTCCCTGAGCTGGATGTGCAGCTCTGATGAAACAGAGACGATTTCCATCCCGTCTAAGAACCTGCAGATTTCCTATCTGACACTGACTGCTTATGATGTAAGTTTCTGGAAAATTATGGTAATGGGAATCATCCCGGTTATTTTCCTTGTCATTGGATTTATGGTATGGCTGAAAAGGAGAAAAGCATAATGAAGAAAAAAACAGTCAAACTTGTTTCTGCTGTTGTGGTGCTTGGTGTGGCGTGCGGAGCTTATGCCGGTGTGAACTCTTATGTTTCTTCACAGGAAGCAAAAGAGGCTGAGAAAGAGGATAAGAGTGTTGATCTCATAAGCCTTAAAGCAGATGATGTGACAGCAGTTTCTTTTAAAGCAGATGATGCAGATGTAGAATTTGATAAAAAAGATGATACATGGACAGAAAAATCAGATGCAGATTTTCCGGTAAATCAGGATACTGTGGATAATGCAGTTAAGGGAGTTGCTTCCCTTACTGCAGATCAGGAGATTTCAGATGTTGAGGACTTAAGTCAGTATGATCTGGATGAACCGCAGAATACGATCACGCTGATAACGGAGGATGGAGATACGACACTTCAGGTCGGTATGGAATCTTCGAATAATCAGTATTACGTGAAGAAGGTGGACGATGATAAGAATGTCTATCTGGTAGCAAGTACATCATTGGAGCCTTTTATGGGAGGATTATATGACTTTGCCGAGAGCGGTACATTCCCATCTGTTACTTCTGCGACGATTACAGATGTAAAAGTTGACAAAGAAGACGGATATGAACTTACACAGGATGCAGATAATCTGTTCTGGAATGTCTCTGATGGAAAAGATACAGAAAAGGCAGATACAACGAAAGCAGGAAATGTGACATCGGCAATTGGTTCTCTTGCGTATGACAAATTTGTAGATTACAACTGCACGGATGATGCAAAATATGGATTTGACGATCCGTATGCTGTAGTTACAGTGAAATACACTGAGGAAGAAGCAGTGGAAAGCGATGAAGAAGATGCTGATAGCGAAGAGAGCACAGAATCTTCAGAAGAAAACACAGATGCAGATTCTGATACTGCAGAAAGTGCTGATGCATCAGAAGAAGATTCTTCCGAGGATGAGCAGGAGACCCGGACGATTGAGAAGACACTTACCATCTATGTGGGAGATGAGACCGGTGATGACCGTTATGTAAAAGTAGATGACAGCAAAGAAGTATACACGATCACCAAAGATTCTCTGACAGATATCCTTGACAGTACAATATCTGATTTTTACAGCCTGACTGTAAATTATGTATCTGTAAATGATCTGGATTCACTGGAAGTAAAGAGCGATGACGGAGATCACACAGTTGACGTTGTAAGGGAGACAGCTAAGGCTGAGGATGAAGAAGAGTCCGATACTGATACATCAGATGAAGAGAATACAGATGAAAGCAGTGCAGAGACATCTGATGAGAGTTCTGCTGATGTAGATTCCTCTGACGAAACCACTTCAGATACTACAACGACTTCATATGAGCTGGACGGAGAAGAACTCGATGAATCGGCATTTACGACCTTCTACAACAAACTCATCAATATGACTGCACAGGAGCGTCTTACCGAGGAATATACTCCGGATGGTGAGGCAGCATATACATTCCTTTTCAAAGATACAGATGGAAATGAAACTACTGCAGAATATTATGAGTATGATACAAACTTCTATGCAGCAGTCGTAGGAGATAAGGTTTATCTGGTAAATAAGATGAACGTAAAAGAACTGAATGACGCTTATCAGGATATGATAAATCGGTGAATACTTCCCCCGCGAGTTGCCCGCGGGGGATTTTTTTGATAAAATGAACCTGATTTTTACTACAAGCGAGGAAAACGAAATGTTATATTTTGTAAATGACTACTCAGAGGGTGCACATGAAAAAATCCTTCAGCACCTGATTGATACCAATATGGAACAGCTTTCCGGTTATGGAACAGATCATTACTGTGAAACAGCTAAGAAGAAAATAAAGAAAGCATGTGGACGTGAGGACGCAGAAGTTTGTTTACTGACGGGCGGTACACAGACCAACCAGATTGTCATTGACACCATGCTGGCGCCGTATGAGGGCGTTGTAGCGGCTCACACGGGACATGTCAGTACACACGAAGCAGGTGCAATCGAATTTACCGGACATAAAGTACTGGAGCTTCCGGAAAAAAACGGTAAGATCTGTGCATCAGACCTTAAAGAACTGGTAGAAACATTCTATGGAGATGATAACCATGAGCATATGGTATTTCCAGGAATGGTCTATATTTCACATCCGACAGAATATGGAACTTTATACAGCAAAAAAGAGCTGGAAGAGCTTTCTTCCGTGTGTAGAAAATATAAGCTGCCGCTTTTTCTCGACGGAGCAAGACTGATTTATGGCCTTGTCAGCAAAGAGACAGATGTGACACTGCATGATATTGCCAGGCTTTGCGATGTATTTTATATCGGCGGAACAAAAGCCGGACTGCTTTGTGGTGAAGCGGTTGTCTTTACCGGAAACTGTATGCCAAAACATTTTCTCACACGTGTAAAACAGCATGGCGCACTTCTTGCAAAAGGCAGACTCCTTGGCGTGCAGTTTGATGCACTTTTTACAGATGACCTCTATCTGGCAATCGGCAAAAATGCCATCGAGACGGCAGCAGTCCTGAAAGAAGGCTTAAAGAAAAAAGGATATCAGTTTTTTATTGATTCACCTACAAATCAGCAGTTTGTCGTACTTGAAAACAGCAGAATGGAAGAATTAAAAAAAGACGTACAGTTTGGTTTCTGGGAAAAAGCTGACGATTCGCATACAGTGGTCAGATTTGCAACCAGCTGGGCAACCAGAATGGAAGATGTACAAAAACTTCTTTCTTTGTTATAGATTGTAAAAAAACTTTTTTTAGCGTATAATAAAGCTACTCAGGTGATAAAAAGGGAGGTAGAACATGAACAAGCACAGTAAACGACTGCTTACTCTTGTAGCACTGGCGACAACAACAACTGCCACGATCCATATTATAAATAAAGTAATTGCAGCATCCGCCTGTCTTAAGGAAATGCTGGATACAGATGTCAGAAACTATTATCATTGGCGTTTTGGCGATATTTATTATACAAAAAAAGGTAAAGGAAGCCCGATTCTTCTGATTCATGATATGCTTCCGGGTGGTTCCGGATATGAATGGACCAGAATCGAGGATGAACTTGCGCTGGAGCATACCGTATACAATCTGGATCTTCCGGGATGCGGACGTTCTGAGAAGCCGGGCATGACTTATACAAATTTTGTTTATGTTCAGGCAATCTGTGACTTTATTAAAAATGTAATCGGAGAAAAAACGGATGTCATTGTAAATGGATATTCCGCTTCCTTTGTAGTTATGGCATGCCATAACGAAAAGACATTGTTTGATAAGATTATGATGGTGAATCCGGTCAGCCTTGCCAGTCTGAAGCAGATGCCTGGTAAGAAAGAAAAGCTATTGAGAAAATGTCTGGAGATTCCGGTATTTGGAACACTGGTTTATCATATGGTTGTATCAAGAAGTGCAGTCAATGATGACTTTATCGAGAACTATGCATTTGATCCGTTCCATCCGGATCGGGAACTTCAGGATGCATATTATGAAGCGGCTCACAGAGGCGGATGCTACGCAAAAAATGTCTATGCAAATAAAGCGTCAAAATATATGAACATTGATATTACCCGAGGCCTCAAAGAGATTGACAACAGCCTTTATATCGTAGAAGGTGAAGCGGAAAATAATGGTGAAGCGATCGTAGAAGCTTACCAGAATGTCAATCCGTCTGTAGAGGTTGCGACACTTAAAGAAACGAAGCATTTCCCACATGTAGAAGTTCCGGAACAGTTCCTGGAGCAGGTTGGAATTTTCTTCTGAAATTAATACAGTAAAATGTCATAAGACAAGAGTATAGATAGCCCACAGCAGATGCTGTGGGCTTTGTTCTACTTAAGAATATATCAGAATTGCGAGTCATTCATTGAGACTTGGTTAATGATAATCATTAAGCATCGGCAATGGGGGTAATCTGTGTACCGATGCCAGAAATCTATTAGAAGCGATTATCCCTGCCGTTTGTATTTGGAAACAGCAAGGATCAGTGCGAGCAAAGCAAGAGTAAACATGATTTCGATTCCCATGGATTTCCAGATATCAACGGCAATTTTACCGGAGACGACATGATACCGGGAAAGAGTCTCGTTGATGCTTTCATACCAGTAAACAGGCAGAAACTGTGCAATCTTAAGGACTTTTTTATCCATGATATTTATTGGAACAAAGACACCTGACAGGAAACACATGCCAAGGGAAACGATGTTTGTGATTCCATTGAGCATATTGCTGTTTTTCATAAAAAGGCCGATCAGATATGCCAGTGAAAGTGCAATTGTCAGCATCAGGAAGGTATTTAGCAGGTAATACCCCAGAACTTTGGAAGTCAGGAGTTCGTTCCCATACATAATACCGGCACCGGCGACTACTATCAGCCAGAGAACCAAACTGATGGTAAACATGGCAAGCAGACCTTCGAGGTTCTGCCTGCGGGTGGAGACGGCAGATGCCAGCATACGTTTTTGTATATCTTCTTTTCGGAAGGCCAGAAGGATATAGCCCATGGAGTAGCACAATACAGCCAGAAACAGATACGGAATATACCGGAAATAATACGTATATCCCGGTGTCTCGATTGCGGTTTCATCGTCCTGATACATGGTAACTTCCGAGGCAGACTGTTCAAGCGCAGCAGCGGCGGCTTCTTTTTGTGAAAATCCGGCAGCGGTATAAGTGCGGATGGAATTCAGCCATGCATTTATCTGCTGGTCGACATAAAAAGAAGAATAGGAACCGGGTACTTTTGTGACAGAAAGCGGATTTCCATTTATAATACAGGTTTCGTAAAAATTTTTCGGAATCTGCACGATATATTCTGCATTTCTGTAAAAAAGTTCCTCCTGCATTACAGTGGGTTCTGCGGAAATCTCATATACATTATGGATGGTTTTAAGATATTCCATGAGTGCGTGAGAAAGTGTGCTGTCATCCTGATCTGCGATGGCGAGATCAATCCGCGTCTTTTCAAAATCTTCCAGATGCTCCTTTTTGGCGGACGCCTGAAGTACCATGGCAATCGAAAAGAAAATTACCAGATAGATGCTGACCAGACCAATATTCTTTTTTAATATTTTCATATAACACTTAAATACTGTCATATCGATTCCTCCTGATCAGTAAAAATGAGGCAAAAACAAGCGCAGCACTCATGACTGCCAGTGTCAGTACATTTCGATAGTAGCGAGTCGGATCGTCGTATACATTAATGCAGTAAAATGCATCCGAGATAAGTGCAGCAGGATTGATGCGGTTGATGATTGGAAAATGCTTTTCTACAGTATCTTTCATCGAACTGTTCATCAGACCGGAGAGAAAACTGCAGACCATGGAAATGGCGAGGATAACAGCTACTTTGATTCCCTCGCTCATTTTGCTGAGGCTGCCTACAAACAGACCCATGGAGACACCGATGAGGCTTCCGAAAAGAGAAATAAGAAGCATTTTTCCTATCTGTCCCTGGAAGTCAAGCTTCAAAATGTTTCGCAGATAAATAAGCAGGATAATGACGTCTGCATATCCGATCAGGAAAGATGCAATCTGCTCGGATAAGATCAATTTCAGCTTGTGGGTAGGAGTGACACAGCGCCTTGCCGCCAGAGCTGTTAAATTGGCCTGTAATGTGATTGCGGAGCCAAAGCCGATAAAACATCCATAGAGACATGCCATTGCAATCAGAGCATAAAAAAACTGCGAATTACCGTCAATTGTTTTTCCGCCCAGAGAAACCTCCTGAACCAGATTGCGAGTGTCCATCATCTGTGTAAGTCCGTTCAGAAGCCCGGATGGATGAGTTTTCAAAATCGTTCGTATGGTGTGCAGACTGTTGTCATAACTTTCCAGAATGGACTGCAGAATGCTTTCCGGGATTCCGTGTGCGTTGATCGTCAGGGAAGGCGTCATACCGGTATAATAAATTCCGGAGATTTCTTTGTTTTTCAGGGCTGCAAGAGCCTTTTGTTCTGTCAGTTCATGTATGTTGATCAGATCTGAGTCACTTGTTTGCACCTGTTCAAGATAAAAATCAAATAATGGATTGCTGGTTGTTTCTCTTACCAGAGCCACCTGCACCGTCTCAAAATCGGCATCATTGAGATTTCCGAAAGCAAAAAAGAAAAAAGTGCCGAGTATCAGAGGAAAAACAAGTGGCCAGAAAGTCATATTAAAATTCCGGAGTTTTACCAGAATATTATATTTTATTAAATGCAGCATAAGAAATCCTTTCTGTAATCATTAATTATACAAAATAATGCATAAATATACATTGCGTATTTCTCTTTATATGCCTGAAAAACCATTAATCGCGAAGCTGTTTTCCGGTGATTTCCAGAAAAACATCGTTCAGCGTCGGAAGCTCGGAAAATACTCTTCCGAAGGTGATATCCTGACTTTGCAGATAGTTCAGAAGACGGATCAGATTATGTTGTGCACCGGTGCAACGGAGTACAAGAATCTGATTTTCATACTGCAGATCAAATACATGAGGAAGACTGCGGATATCCTGCAGATGTTTTTCCTCCAGAAGAATTGCTTCTATGGTGATAGTTTCGCCGGTCTTGATCATTTTCTTTAATTCTTCGGATGTACCGGAAGCAATGACCCGACCATGGTCCATAATTGCGATTCGCGTGCAGATCTGTTCAACTTCTTCCATGTAATGTGAAGTATAGATGATTGTTGATCCCTGCGCATTCAGCTTTTGAATACCTTCGAGGATTTTATTACGGCTTTGCGGGTCGACGGCCACAGTTGGTTCGTCCATGATGATAAGACGTGGTTTGTGGGCAATTCCACAGGCAATATTCAGCCTGCGAAGAAGACCGCCGGACAACTTTTTCGGGCACATTCGGCAATAATCTTCAAGTCCTGCAAATTGGACAGCATCATCAACCAGTTTTTTACGTTTCTTTTTATCGGAAACATACAGACCACAGAAATAATCGATGTTTTCATACACGGTCAGTTCGTCAAAAACAGCAACGTTTTGCAGTACGATCCCAATCTGCTGTTTTGCCTGATAATTGTCAGGTGTCATAGGCTGTCCAAAAATTTCAATGGTTCCCTTATCATATTTCAAAAGGGAAAGAAGACAGTTGATAGCAGTTGTCTTCCCTGAGCCGTTCGGTCCGAGCAGCCCGAAGATCTCACCTTCATGAATATCCAGGCTCAGGTGGTTGAGAGCAACCAGATCACCGTATCTTTTTACCAGATTTTCTATATGGATCATAAGAATCCCTCCAGTTAAATAGTTACTTTCACATAGTAATATCAGGAATATAAACGCCATTCAGGAGAATATGAAGGCTTTTATACCTGATAACTACAGTATAAAATAAGATGCGTTCAATACCAAGTGTAAGATGTCACAGGAAAAACATGACATTTGTCACTTTGAGAGCTAGGGAATGTGTTATATTATTATAACAACAGGAGGAGAGAAATGGGATATTTTCAGGATACGGGAGTATTGCTGCTGTATGGTATGACTGCACTATTCTGGATAAGTGTAGACAGAAAATTCATATTTGCACTGCTTTACGCGATTGTCCTTTTGTGCGGAGAATATTTTCTGGAACACAGGATGACAAAGATTATGGGTTGCGTGGCGTTTGTCGGGACTTCGTTTCTCATCCCTGAACTTGTAGTATTTTATCCAGTGATGGGATATGCTTTGCTTAAAGAAAAAAGCCGGGTAGCAGCATTGACCAGTATGATCACAGGTGGTGTGATACTGACAGAAAATACATATTTGCAAAAAGGGATGCTGCTGAATTTTGCCTTTGGTTGTCTGCTTGCGGTGCTTTTGGAAAGAAAAACGGAAAAGTACGATAAATTGGACAAAGAATTTCGGAAAACAATTGATGATGGAGAAGAAAAAACACTTCTTCTGGCAGAAAAAAACAGAGCTCTGATAGAAAAACAAAATTATGAAATATATGCGGCAACACTCCGTGAAAGAAACAGAATTGCAAGGGAAATCCATGATAATGTGGGGCATGTACTTTCGCGTACAATACTTCTGACAGGGGCTGCGAAGGCTTTAAATAAGGAGAAGAACCTGGAACCGATACTCGATGGACTGGACGATTCGCTTAATTCTGCAATGGACAGTATTCGTTCAAGTGTGCATGATTTACATGATGAAGCGGTTAATCTGCAGGAAAACATAAAGGGAATTATTCGGGACTTTAAATATTGCGAAGTTGAATTAAAATATGATATGTCCAATAAAGTGACCAGTAATGTAAAATATTGCCTTATTGGAATTGTAAAAGAAGCACTTTCAAATGTAATGAAATACAGTGGTGCGACTTATGTAAAAATAACGGTAAGAGAACATCCGGCATTGTACCAGCTGTGCGTGGAAGATAATGGGCATGGATGTGCGGATAATATGAATAAAACGACGGGTATTGGCTTGAAAAATATGCAGGAAAGGGTGTCCGCGTTGAACGGAACACTACGAATTGAGAGTGAAAAAGGTTTTCGGATTTTTGTAGTGATACCGAAAGAAATGCAGTAAATGAGGAGTTTATAATGAAAATAGTAATTGTAGATGATGATTGTCTGGTTACGGGGGCATTAAAGACGATTCTGGAAGTGAATGATGATGTTGATGTAGTGGCAACGGGGCTGGATGGAAGGGATGCTGTGTTGCTATACGGAGAGCACAAACCAGATGTACTTCTGATGGATATTCGTATGAAAAATATGGATGGACTGGAGGCGGCAACGGAGATTTTACACGTATATCCTGAAGCAAATATACTGCTTCTTACAACATTTCTGGATGATGAATATATTGTAAAAGCACTTCGCATAGGGGCGAAGGGATATCTTTTAAAACAGGATTATGCAAGTATTTTGCCGGCACTCCGGGCGGTCTGCTCCGGACAGACGGTTTTTGGGGCGGAAATTGTGTCAAAAATACCGGATCTGATAAGAAAGGAGGATGAATTTGATTATGCGGCTCGTGGAATCAATGAGCGGGAGAAGAAAATTATTCGATTGATTGCGGATGGAAACAGTAATAAGGAGATTGCGGCGGAGTTATATTTGAGTGAGGGAACGATCAGAAATTATCTGAGTTCGATTTTGGATAAATTGCAGTTGAGAGATCGGACGCAGCTGGCGGTTTTCTATTATCAACATAAGTAGAAAATACAGATTTAGTGGCTGGTTTGATGAATGCAGATGCATAAAATAGTAAAAATTGAATGAATAATTATTAATTGATATGCATAGAAGTAGAAAGAATCCGTATAGATGAAACAGAGTGAACAAGGGAGATGGGAAAATAAGAAAAAGAGTGCTGAAAGGTGGGGTAAATGCAATAAAATGGGGAGAGAAGAAAGACAAATGTTCGTGATGCAAAGACTGGCAGAGAAAACATAAAATTAGTTAACATAATTCATAAAATGCTTGTTGATGGGACTATCTGGTGTGAGCTGAAATAATAATTTTAACTTTATACACGTCGAAATATAATGCAAACTCACGCAGGCTCTATAAACAGGACGGATGCTGTATTTTAGCAATGTTTCACGTGAAACATAATTCAGTAGATGCATTCTAAATAATCGCAGTCCATTGTTGCTCTATTTCATTACATATTTATATATCAGCAATGAAAAGATATGGTGTACGACAACCTCTGCAGGA
>ERZ1034952.3416-NODE-3416-length-10687-cov-7.289033_pt1 | contig 10687 bp, 8 predicted proteins | sample MGYA00520625_ERZ1034952 | MGnify/ENA primary metagenome ERZ1034952 (study PRJEB33766, sample SAMN09781773) | gut metagenome | biome: gut microbiome | host: Homo sapiens | place: Madagascar | study: EMG produced TPA metagenomics assembly of the PRJNA485056 data... | reverse complement strand
AAGCTATTTTATACTTAAAATAACCAAATTCTAAATAAAATGGAGGTTAAAGATTATGTATCAGGCATGGGCAGAAGAAACCATGAAACGAATTTTAAACAAATTGGAGCAAATGCACTCGGAAATAGGAAATAAGATTCCGCATGTTTGCCGCGACGGTAAGTATGATGATATGACAGAAAGTATACAGTGGTGGACAAACGGTTTTTGGCCGGGACTTTTGTGGCTGGGTTATCAGCAGACCGGAAAAGAGGAGTATGCAAAGGACGCGGCGGATATAGAAAAGAAAATGGATGTTGTACTTGACCGGTTTTATTCCGTAGACCATGATGCCGGCTTTTTATGGCTGCTTTCGGCAGGCGCGGATTTTCGTTTAACAGGTGACGAAGAATCAAAGCTGCGCTGCATTAAGGCGGCGTCAATACTGGCATCAAGATTTAATCTTAAAGGAAAGTTTATACAGGCATGGAATTCACAGCCGGGATGGGCAATCGTAGACTGCACAATGAACATACCGCTGCTCTATTGGGCAAGCTGTATAACGGATAATCCGAGATACCGCCATATTGCAGAGGCTCATGCCGAAACCGTTGCAAGACACTTTGTACGCCCCGACGGTTCTGTAAACCATATCCTTTCATTTAATCCGGAAACAGGCGAGCTGATAGAATCTCTGGGTGGTCAGGGAGCGGCTCCGGATTCCGCATGGTCACGCGGAGCGTCATGGGCGGTATACGGACTTCCGCTCAGCTACAGATATACCAAAAACCCCGAATTTTTGGAGGCGGCAAAAAGGGCTGCAAACTTTTATATAGCAAATCTGCCGGAGGATCATGTCGCATACTGGGATTTCCGCGTTGAGCGCACACCGGAAACCCCAAGAGATACATCGGCTGCCGCTTGCGGAGCCTGCGGACTTTTGGAACTTGCAAAATTTGTTCCGGATAACGAAAAGCCGTTTTACCGTGACGCGGCATATAAAATCTTAAAATCACTGACAGACAATTATTCAAACCTTGACAATTCTGCTGATCAGTGTATCTTGAGAGAGGGTACAGGTCATTTCCCGGCCGGACAGAACATAAATGTCGGACTTATATACGGCGATTATTATTACATGGAGGGCATAAGCCGCCTTATAGGAAATGATAAAATATTCTGGTATGAGCCGTAAAGTGTAAAAGAAGGATTTTAAAATGATAATCAGAGATGAAGGAATAAAAAATAAGGAGCGTTTTGAAAACATGGCGCCGTTTACCGTTGAGGAAGCAAAAAAGGCAATGGATTTTGTTGTTCTTAAAGCGAGAGAGGGACTTTCGGAATTTACAGATAAGTTTCCGGCGGCGGCAAGCAAAAACCTGATTTATCCAGCAACCGAAAACATAGGCTGGACAACAGGCTTCTGGACGGGTATTCTGTGGCTTTGCTATCAGTATACCGGTGACGAGGAGTTTAAAAAAGCGGCGGAACTGCAGTGTAAAAGTTTTAAAAAGAGAATCGAGGAGCATTATGCCGTAGATCATCATGATATGGGTTTTTTGTATTCTCCGTCGTGCGTTGAGGGTTATAAGCTGACGCTTGATAAGGATATGAAGGACGCGGCAATCATGGCGGCGGATAACCTGATTTCAAGATATCACGAAAAAGGCGAATTTATACAGGCTTGGGGACCGCTTGATGAGGCGGAGTCGTACAGACTGATAATCGACTGCATGAACAATATACCGCTTCTGTTTTGGGCAAGCGAGGTAACCGGTGATGATAAGTACCGCGAAATCGCAATAAAGCACGCCAATACCTCGGCAAATAATGTGATAAGAGAGGATTCCTCTACATATCATACGTTCTATTTTGATATAAACACAGGCGCACCGCTGAAGGGCGTTACCGCACAGGGATATTCGGATGATTCCGCGTGGGCGCGCGGTCAGGCATGGGGCGTATCGGGATTCCCCATTGCATACGCATACACCAAAAATCCGGTGTATACCGAGATTGCACAAAAGCTGACAAACTTCTTCTTAAACCGCCTGCCCGGGGATTATGTTCCGTATTGGGATTTGATTTTCGGTGACGGAAGCGGAGAGGAAAGAGATTCCTCCGCAGCAGCAATAGCGGCTTGCGGAATGTTGGAGCTTAACAGCCTTATAACCTGCGAATATACAGGCGTTTATAAAAACGCCGTAAGCGCAATAATGAGGTCGCTGACAGAGAACTATACCGCAAAGAACTGTAATTCAAACGGAATACTTCTGCACGCTGTTTACGGAAAGCCGCAGGGTAACGGCGTTGACGAGTGCAATATTTGGGGTGACTATTATTATGCAGAAGCATTGATGAGAATTATAGATCCTTCATTCAAGCTTTGTTGGTGATTAAACATTTTCATATGTGATATTTCCGGGGGCAGATGGTATTTGCCCCTACGAGATAGCGTATAATATTATATATCATTTATATTTTGTAATACCGCCGTGCGGTCACCTGCTTTGCCATGTGCGATACCTTTTCGGGCGCCCACACGGGGGCGCCCCTACGTGGTGTTGAACATTATGTATCATTTGATTTCGTAGGGGCAACCCCGTGTGGTTGTCCGTTTTGTCTTTCATATGCAAAAATGTTGTTCAATATGTCGTAGGGGCGGCTGTGTATCCGCATATGCTATCCGCCCGCATAAGGTATTGCATATTGCAAAACATATACGAATATTGTAAATTGCAAATGAATATTGTGCATGGCACTTCGGGCGGCGTGCAAACGGGCGTCGCTTTTTTGTGTTTTAAATATGACGAAAAACACCGCAATGTGTTGACAAAACGGTAAAATAATTGTAAAATAATATAGTTATACATTGCAAAGGAAAGAGTGGCGTATTATGGCAATTTGGAATGAAAAATTTGAAACAATGCCCCGTGAAGAACTCAGAAAATGGCAGGGCGAGCATCTGCGCGATACAGTGGAGCGCGTATATAAAAATGTTGCGCCGTACCGTGCAAAAATGGATGCCATAGGTCTTGAACCGGGTGATATAAAGTCTGTTGATGATCTGTCGAAGCTTCCGTTTGTAACAAAACAGGATTTAAGGGATAACTTTCCTTACGGATATTTTGCAATGCCGATGGATGAGGTAACGGAAATACACGCTTCCTCCGGAACAACCGGCAAACAGACCGTTGTCGGCATGAATAATCACGATTTAGGTATCTGGTCGGAGATTACTGCACGCGCTTTGACAGCGTACGGCGTTACAAAAAAATCGGTTGTACATACCGCATACGGCTTTGGATTGTTTACGGGCGGTTTCGGCGCGCATTACGGCGCTCTCAGAATAGGCGCGCGTTCAATTCCGGTATCAAGCGGAAACTCACGCCGTCAGATTCAGATAATGAAGGACTTTGGCAGTACCTTCCTTGCCTGCACACCGTCTTATGCCCTGTCTTTGGTAGAAACCTTAAATGAAATGGGTTATACAAAGGACGACCTGAAGCTGGAGGGCGGAGCCTTCGGCGCAGAGCCGTGGACACCGCAGATGCGTAAGGAACTTGAAGAAAAGCTTGGCATAAAGGCGTATGATATTTACGGACTCAGCGAGGTAATGGGACCGGGGGTTTCGTATGACTGCTGCTGTCAGAACGGTATGCACATAAACGAAGATCATTTTATACCGGAGATTATTGATCCTGATACCGGAGAGGTTTTGCCCCAGGGCAGTATAGGAGAGCTTGTATTTACTGCAATCACAAAGGAGGCATTTCCGCTTATAAGGTATCGCACGCGTGATATAACCTCATTGAACTATGAACAATGCTCCTGCGGCAGAACCTTTGTCCGTATGAGCAAGCCGATGGGACGCTGTGACGATATGCTGATTATCAGAGGTGTTAATGTGTTCCCGTCACAGATAGAGGAAGTCCTGATGAGCATGGAGGAAACCCAGCCGCATTATCAGCTTATTGTTGACAGAAAGGATAACAAGGACAGCCTTGATGTTTTGGTAGAGGTTTCGGAGGAATTCTTTACCGACCGTATAAGCTCGCTTGAAAGTATAGCGCGCAAGGTTGAGAGTAATCTGATGACCATTCTCGGACTTAAGGCAAGAGTAAAACTGGTAGAACCGAAAAGCATTGCCAGAAGCGAGGGAAAGGCAGTAAGAGTTATAGATAAGCGTTCTCTTTATCAAAGATAAAGAATATAATATCGTATAGGACTGTATAGTTTTTACAGTCCTATATCTTACAGTATTTTACGAAATAATATTATATAGCGGCAAAATGAGTTTGCGTATAATACCCGATAACACTGAATCGAAAGGATGAGTAGAATAATGCAGAAAAAGGTCAAAGGCAGCAAGCAGAGCCGCCGTTTTAATATTCCGCATATAACAAAGCCGGGGATGGTTTTGATTTGCGCGGTGGCGGTAATTGCTGTTATATTTGCAGTAAAGGGATTGACCTCAAAAAAGGCAGAGCCGGATAACACGGCAGCTTCCGCTGATGTTCAGCAGCCGCAAAAGACTGCAAGACCTGCACCGGATATTCCTCCGGCGTCAGAGCAGAATGACTTGGTTAAGATAGCAGAAAACGCACAGGGCGGAAACGGAAAAATATGTTATCTTACGTTTGATGACGGACCAAGCGGCGCAGTCACCGTGAGTATTCTTGAAACTTTAAAGAACTATGATGCAAAGGCTACTTTCTTTATGATGGGAAAGATGATAGAGGCAAACAAAGACCTTGCAAAGCGTGTATATGACGAGGGGCATCTTTTGGCAAACCACAGCTACAGCCATGATTACAAGGCGCTGTATGCCACAGCCGACAGCTTTTCGGCTGAGATAGACAAGACCTTTGATTTGATAAGAGAGGTAACCGGCGAGGAACCGTTTAAACTGATAAGGTTTCCCGGCGGCAGCTATAACGCCGGTGACCATGCGGCAGAGAAGCAGCAATATAAGGTTTTGCTTAAACAAAAGGGTTATTACTATGCCGACTGGAACTGCCTAAACGGTGACGCAGAGGGCGGAAACCGCACCCCTGCACAGCTTTTAGAAAGAATAAAAACAACCTCCGGCGCAGACAATATAGTTGTTTTGATGCATGATGCCGCAGCAAAAAAGAGCACGGCAGAAGCATTGCCGTCAGTGTTAGAGTATCTTAAAGGTCAGGGATATGAGTTCCGCCGTCTGGATGAGATTCCGTATTATAATAAAGAGGAGGCTGCCAAAAAAAGCTCCGACTCAATGATATTGTAATAAGATATTATGAAACCCCCAAATGATGCAATCATTTGGGGGTTGGTTTTTTATTCTTCGCTGCTGACGGGCAGGTTTATGGTAACTCTCGTAAAGCTGCCAAATTCGCTTTCTATCTGAATTGTTCCGCCATGACTTTCGATAATTTCCTTCGCTATCGGAAGTCCAAGTCCGGTGCCGCCTTTTTCGCGGCTGCGCGCCTTGTCTACGCGATAAAATCGCTCAAATACATGTTCAAGGTCATTTTTGGGGATACCCTTTCCGGTGTCCTCTATTTTAATATATACGTTATTATACAGATTTCCGGCAAATATCTTGATTTTATCACCCTTGGAGCAATACTTTATCGAATTTGATATGATATTTTTTATTGCCCGTTCTATCTGATACTGGTCGGCGTATATTTCCGGCAGAGCGGTGGTGCGGTTGTATTCAAGCGTGAGTCCCTTTTGCTCCGCTTCGAGTGCAAAGGTGCTTTCCAGACGCCGTAAAAGCTCGTCTATTGAAAACAACTCCTTGCGGTTTTCTACCTTTTGCATATCAAATCTTGACAGTATCAAAAGATTTTGTACCAATGCAGTCATCTTGTCTGCCTCGTCCTGTACGGTGTTTAAAAACTTCATCGCTGTCTTTTTGTCATCAAGATAGCCGTTCAGCAGAGTTTCGGTATATGTGCGGATTGTGGTAAGCGGCGTTTTAAGTTCGTGTGATACCTCCGCAACAAATTTCTGACGTGCGGCTTCAAGATTAAACTGCTCAGTCACGTCCTCAAAAACACATACAATACCGGCAATTTTATCATTGTCCATCTTAAACGGTACAAAATAAGCCTTTATATGACTTCCGCCGACAAGTAAATCCCGTACTTCTGTTTTAGAGCGTTCAAGATACAAAAATTCAGCCATACAAACATTTGCTTTTTGTTCGCGCAGAAATTTATCAAATTTTACGTCCTCCGGATTGGTTATACCGAATATTTTTTTTGCAGCGGTGTTTATATGTACCACATTCTGGTCGGTATCAAAGGCAATAATTCCGCTGTTTATGTGCTCAAGAATAACCTCTACCTTGTGCTTTTCGGTATTCACCTGATTCAATGTGTCATTCATCATTCTTCCCATGTGGTTAAATGCCCTTACAAGGTCGCCGATTTCACCGGAGGGCTGCTTGGCAAGCTCCGGTTCAAAATTGCCTATGGCAAAGCTTTCCGCACGTTTGGTAAGCTTTTTCAGCGGTGCTGAGGTTTTTCTTGCCGCAATGATTCCGGCTGCCGCTGCAAGGATTATACAGAAAAGCAGAGTCCATAGCGTACTTGCAACGTTTTGGCGGAGCGCAGCATTAAGATTTGTTTTGTTGTCACGGATATAAAGGATATATCCGTCGGCGGCAGAATCGCCGTTTTTGATAAACAGGGCATAGTCCATATAATTATCAAAAAACTTTACCTCGTCACCCTTTGCTGCGCGCATCGCTGCTGACAGATTCGGCGTTACAAGCACGGTTTCCGGGCGCAAAGCGGACGGGTATATCACAGAGGCATCGCGTGCACTGAGAACAGAACAGCTTCGGCTTTCGCTGATTCCCAATGCTCCCGACCAGCGGTTCAGCTCCTGTTCAAGCTGAGTAAGCTTTACTGCGTCATCCTGCTCTGAGGTAAGAATATATTGAATTGACCGCGGCAAATCGCTTTTGCTTATCTCGGTCATGCTGTTTTTAAAATTATTCTGACAGGCGGTAACGGTGTTTATCGTACAGACGGTTCCGGTGATAATAACCGCAAGAATGACCGCCGACACAATCAGACCTGTCAGTCTGCGGTACAGCTGAGAAAACATTATAATAATACTCCTTTTTGGGATGTAAATATTTTGGGCAGATGCTATCTGCCCATATGGGGTGTGTACGCCATGCAATATCCGTGTGGGTTTTGTATAATTTTGCGGGCGGATGCACAGCCGCCACTACGGGGTGTGTGCCGTACAATATCCGTATATGATTTGTAATACGCCGTAGGGCAACCCTGTGTGGTTGCCCGTTTTGATGTCCGTGCCTATTCGGACGGATGCTAAGCCGTGAAAAGCCTTACAATATCGTTAAATGTGGCATATACCATCAGCAAAATCAAAAGAATAAATCCGGCTGCGTGTACCCATCCCTCTTTGTCACGCGGTACGGGTTTGCGGAATATAAGCTCAATAAGCACAAAGAATATTCTGCCTCCGTCCAGAGCCGGCAGAGGCAAAAGGTTCATCAGACCGATATTGACAGCCAAAAATGCCGCAAAAAACATAAAATCAAACAAACCGCTTTGGGCAACGGTATTCATTGCGCTGACAACGCCGACAGGGCCGGAAAGGTCGTTAAGCCCGGCTTTTCCGCTGATTAACATTCCCAAAGAGATAAAGACAACCTTAACCATCCATACCGTCTGGAAGAAAGCCTCGTGCAGAATTGAAAGCGGCGCCGCCGGAGCGACCTTTATGTTAAATCCGATAACATAGCCGCGGCTTCCGTCCTCATATTCGGTTTCCATAGGGGTAAAGGTCTGTGTATATTTCTTTCCGTCACGCAGATAAGTAAGAGTGGATTCTCCGCCGCCTGCCTGCGAAAGCTCAAAGCTTAAATCACGTCTTATATGCACGGATTTTCCGTTTATTGCTACAATTTTATCTCCCGGCTGCAAAAATTCCGCCGCAGAGGCTGACGGATTTACCTCATCAACGGTGGTAGAGGCAATTCCGCCGCTGCCGATTGCCGAAACGGTGACAAGGCATAATACGATAACAAAGCCGAGTAAAATATTCATAAACGCGCCTGCTGCAAGAATAACTATACGCGGCAGCGGTTTTTTGCTGCTGAATGAGCCCGGTTCTGAGCTGTCTTCGTCCTCGCCCTCCATTTTGCAATAGCCGCCCATCGGAATTGCTCTTATTGAATACAGAGTTTCCTTGCTCTGCTTTTTCCAGATTGCGGGCCCCATACCGATTGCAAATTCATGAACGGTAACACCGAAAATCCGCGCCGATATAAAATGACCGAACTCATGAATAAAAATTATTAACGAAAAAATAATGATTGCTCCTATAACTGTAAAGACCATGATTTACCTCCTGTTTGCTTTTGCCCTGATTTCCGCGTCCACAGTCAATAAATCCTCAATCGTGGGATTGGGGATATTCTTATAATCGGACATGGTTCGTTCAACCCTGTCCGCAATATCCAAAAAGCCTGTTTTGTCTGCCAAAAAGTCCGCAACGGCAACCTCGTTTGCCGCGTTCATGACGGTCGGCATTATGCCGCCCTGCTTGCCTGCCTGCTTTGCCAAAGCAAGACAGCGAAAGGTTTTTTCATCCGGCTTGAAGAACGTCAGCTTTCCGACAGCCGCAAGGTCAAGCTGTTTGTCCGGTGACGGCATACGGTCAGGATATGTAAATGCGTATTGAATCGGATGCTTCATGGATGGAAGTGACATCTGTGCAATGACGCTGCCATCACAAAATTCTGCCATAGAATGAATTATACTCTCACGTTGGACAACGACTTCAATATCGTCAATCTCCACATCAAAAAGCCAGTGCGCTTCCAAAACCTCAAGACCTTTATTCATAAGGGTTGCACTGTCTATTGTAATTTTTGCGCCCATGCTCCAGGTCGGATGCAGCAGCGCCTGTTCTTTTTTTATTGATTTAAGCTCCGCCGCGATTTTGCCGAAAAACGGCCCGCCCGAAGCGGTAAGAAGGAGTTTTTCTATTTCGCCGCGGTTCCCGGCTTGAAGGCATTGAAAGATTGCACAATGTTCGCTGTCTACCGGTAAAAGCCTTACACCTGCGCTGCGTACAGCGTCAATAAAAATTCCGCCTGCCGTTACAAGGGTTTCTTTATTTGCAAGCGCTATGTCCTTGCCGTTTTTTACGGCGTTAAGCGTTGGCACAAGTCCGGCAAAGCCGACTATTGCCGACAAAACCATATCGGCATCGGTTTCTGCGGCTATAAAGCTGAGTCCCTCCTTGCCGGACAGAACGGTACAGCCTGTATCTGCGACCGCTGTTTTGAGCAGCTTTGCCGATGCTTCGTCCGCGACAGCTGCATACGGCGGAGAAAATTCACGTATTTGTTCCTCCAGCAGCTTTATGTTTTTGTTGCCGGATATTCCGGTAAGCTCAATATCCTTGATTCCGCGCAAATCGCGCAGAACCTCCATAGCCTGTGTGCCTATTGAACCGGTAGAACCCAGTATTGCCAGCTTCATTTTCAGGTGCTCCTATTTTATTCAGATTTAAATAAATATTCCTATTTCAGTCAAAAACAGAAATATAACGGGTGCGACAGTGATTATACTGTCGCAGCGGTCAAGTATTCCACCGTGACCGGGCAGAAGCTTGCCAAAGTCTTTTATGTTATATTGCCGCTTTATAACAGAACCGATAAGGTCGCCGATTTCCGATATAACGGCGCTTATCAGACCGAGTATAAACAGCCGTACAAGGCTTAGCTTTTCGCCATCAAGCGCACCGGAGAAAAATCCGTTTATGACCGCGCCGAAGATTATAAAGCACAAAGCGCAGCCGAGCAGTCCTCCGACAGCGCCCGCAACGGTCTTTTTGGGACTTATGCCGGGACAAAGCTTTTTGCCGCCAATGCTGCAGCCGACAAAATATGCAAAGGTGTCTGTCATAAATGCGCCGATAAACACAAGCCATATATATATGGTGCCGTGTTCAAGATTGCGTATGTAAATGATATGCGACAGGAAGTACGGAATATAAATCAATCCCGTCAGAAGTACAGCAATGTCAGAAAACTTCAGCGTTTTATGCTGAATAAGCATAAGTATAAACAATGCCATGATGTATAAGTAAACAAGTGACATAACCACATGGGGTTTAAAAAATCCGGCAAGAGGAATAACGATTGCCGCAATAATACCCAGGGTACATATTGCATAGTTTTTTTTCAGACCGGTGGCACCGTAGTATTCATGCAGACCTATAATTGACGCTGCCATAACAACTGCGATTACCACAGGGGACGGACTAAGCAAAAAAAGTATAATAAGCGGTACGCCGAGCACTGCGGTAAGAACCCTTTTCTTTAAAGAAGAATCCATTTTATTTCACTCCTCCAAACCGTCGGTCACGGTTTTGATAGTCCAGTATAGCCTGCTTCATGTCGGCCTCGGTAAAATCGGGCCAGCATATATCGCTGTACCAGAATTCGGCATACGCCGCCTGCCACAGCATAAAATTGGACAGCCGTTTTTCTCCGCTGGGGCGTATTATCAAATCTACCTCAGGCAGACCGGCAGTGTCAAGATAACCGGCAAAGCTCTGTTCTGTCAAATCTGAGGCTTTAAGGCTGCCGTTTGCGGCTTCATCTGCGATTTTCCTTGCCGCACGGACAATTTCATCCCTGCCGCCGTAGTTTAAGGCAATGTTC
>ERZ1034952.3415-NODE-3415-length-10687-cov-17.304552_pt1 | contig 10687 bp, 17 predicted proteins | sample MGYA00520625_ERZ1034952 | MGnify/ENA primary metagenome ERZ1034952 (study PRJEB33766, sample SAMN09781773) | gut metagenome | biome: gut microbiome | host: Homo sapiens | place: Madagascar | study: EMG produced TPA metagenomics assembly of the PRJNA485056 data... | reverse complement strand
GTCAAATGGAAGCGGCTGCCGCAGAGCAAGAAGTTAGGAGACAGAAAAAAGAATTGCAAATGAAATTGGAAAAAATTTTGGAAGATTTAGATAAAGTAGCGGGGGGTAGTGATGAGAAGGAAACTACAAAAAACTGATTTGGGTCAAATGGAACTGCAAGTTTTTAAATGGAAATGTGATAAGGGTATAGTTTTTGTTAATGGAGTGTTAGTGAGAGAGATATTTATAAGAGAAAATAGTAGGACAATTTGGGAGAAAAGGAAGAATAAAAGAGTAAGAGGGTTGAGAAGAGCAATGGAAATTTATGAAGATAGTAGATGTCAGGAGTAAAAGAGTTTTTTATAGTAATATGATAAGGTAAAAATTAAATTGGATAAAAGTAAGTAGAACGGATAAAAATAGGTAAAATAAGGTTAAGTGAAGGTAAATAAAGAAATGAGTGAAAATAAGTAAGTAAGATTGAATGAATATAAATAAAATTAAGTAGAATTAAATAAAATTTAAGTAAAAGTTGAATAAGATTGAGTGAAATTAAATAGAATTAAGTAAGATTGAGTGAAATTAAGGAGAGTGGGTGGCACGGGACCCGACCTATATCACTTTCATCTTCTTTCGTTACCGCTATCCTCATCGTCATCCGCACATATAAACATAAAAAAAGAACTCTATTTCTAGAGTTCTTAATTCTTTAGCTCTTGATATAATAGATTATATTTTGTAATCTATTTAATCATTTAAGTGTCTTAAAAAGTCATTGATTGCCGCATCAATATCTTCAGGTTCATTATTTTCACTTCTTCTTACTCTTGGTTTTTCAGCAGAAGCAAATTCAACCTTTGGAGTAAATGGGATAAAACTTCCTGATGCTCTTTCTTCTCTCATAGTTTCAACAAAAGCATTAGTTATAGTTTCTACCATAGGGTCATTCGTAAAGTCAGTTCTCTCCGCATCAGTAATAACACCTTCTCTTACTAAAATGTTTTCAAGAGATGTCATCATATTGCAAATGTCTTTCTTATTCTCTGCACGCTTACTTTTACTATCACGTGCGGCAATCTGTTCATCAATAACTGCCATAATTTCTGTTCTTGTTGCACCTTCTGCTATCATAGTTGAAATATCTTTTACCATTTTTATTACCTCTTATTTCTTTCTTTATCTTATATATATATTATACTAAAAATTTTTATAAAATTCAATTGGGAAGAGTGGACTGAATTTTGTTATATTATTGTGCTATTGATTTGGCGGAAAATGTTAAAATATAAGTTTTATGAATAAGACTTAGAGTAAGCAAAAGTGCTAAAATTTTTTAGGCTTAAATTGTTAGGTTGTACTCTTGAAAAAATAAACACTGAAAAATAGAGTGAGAGAAAAAGTTTTTGCTATATTATTCTATTGATAAACAAGCAGGAAATGTTAGAAATATAGTTTTATGGAAAAAGACATTAGAAATATTATAACAAGGCGGAGAAAGGCAGCGGGAATATTTTAGTCTTTTTTTATTATTATATCATAAATTTTTATAAAAATCAAATTAAAAATAGAGGGTTCAAAACACTCAGAATTGGCGGCCATATGCGGAGATGTCGGTAAAAGATTTCGGGACGCAGCAGAAAAAAATATACAAGTTCAAACACTCAGAAAAATTCGCCATATAGAGTATGGGACTGGGACTCGGAGCCTGTCGCTCGCTTAGGCTCCGACAATGATAACACATTTGCTACTATTTGTCAATAGTAAATTTTAACAAAAAAAATGCACAAAAACTGTATTTTTTCAACAATTTTTGTGCATTTTTACTAATTTTTTTATATTTTTTAAACAATTTGGGCAAAAAGGGGAAGGATGTTACCCCCTTTTTGCCCTTTTATACTACTTTTCAGTGATTTCTACACCTTTTACAGCGAAAAATGACTTTTTCTTGATGATTTTCTTCTGAATTTTCTCATTTTCATACATTTTCTTGCAAAGAGCAGATAATTTCTGATTTGAATAAGCATTTAATTCATCAGTTTTCATCATTTCTGAAATTGTCATTCCGACACCAGCATTTTCAAGAACTGAATAGATAGTTTCCATAATTTTCTCATTTTCAATCTGTGTCTTTGTTGGCTTACCTGAACCACTTCTCTTATTATTTAAAAGTTCAATTTCGTGTTCGCAGAAAGCAATAATTTCTTCTTCAGTTGCAACTCTTTCTTTGCCCTCTGCCATTTTCATAATTTCTTCATACATTGTTCTTTTAGTTCTTTTTATCATCTTTTCCATATTAAAGCACCTCTTTCTTTCTTTACTTTACATAGTAATTATAACATTTATTTTTGATTTTGTCAAGACTTTTTTTATTTTTTAATTTTATGTTTGAGTGCCTTGACTCTCACTCCTTATATAAGTATTATATTACTTTTTAGCCTTTTTGTCAAGTATCTTTTTTCTTTCTTTTTCATACTTGCGATGATAGGCTAAAACATCGTGTTTCCAATGAGTTTCTTTAGTCCACATAATATTCTCCTTTCTTTGGCGATAGACCTTTACAAGAACCTAATCCTTTATCAAGCCCTTGTAAAGAACTCTATCTCTTATCTATGTATATAGTATAGCATAATATTTTAATAATTACAATTAGTAAAATTTCACAATTTTGGGAAAAAATTTTTATGCAAAATTACTATTGACATCAGAGCGAAAAAGTGGTATAATAAAATATTACCCAAACACGCAACGTTTCGCTTGGAAACGTTGCGACGACAAAAGCCTCGCAGAGTTAAAAGTCACATATTATATGTGGCATATAGTATGTGATATTCTATGTGACATATCACATATTGAATATGTGACCTTACGTGTGATATATCACATATTATAATATGTAACATAGTACGTGACATATCACATATTGTATTTAGGTAAAAGTCACTAATACCGGCTCCCCCGCACTCATACGATATGTAACATTGAAAAAAATGAAAAATGCAAGTAGTATTGAATACTACTTGCACTCGTTGTCATTACTTCTTTTTACGATGTTTGATTAACTTAATCGTGTAATCATTACCACCTTTTGTAAAATGTAATTCAACTTCATTCTTACGTTCCACATTGTCACTAATTGTCTGTAATGTTGGAATTATTAAATTCAAAATTTCAAGTTTTTCTGTATCAACTTTGCGTTCCCTTTCGGTAGGTTTGCGTTTTTTTGTTAAGTCTTTTTCATACCTGCGTTTTAAGGCTTTAGCCTTATTCTCCATTTCTGCCATTTCTTCATTACAGTAGTCTGAATTATCTTCTTCCCATAGTTGAGTGGCTTCTTCCAATGTTAAAGAATGACGTTCCATTAAACCTTGAATTTCTTTGGCTTTTTCTTCTGCCTTAGTCATTTTTTATCAACTCCTTTTTTAAGATTTTAAGGGGATAGCCTTTTGTGGCTATCCCCATAGCCTTTAGGCAATTTTGAAATATGAAACTTTTTTTACTTTGGTATTGACTACTTTGTGTTCATTAACTAACTGATGACATAAAACTGAAAGTTTCTGATTAGAATAATTTTCTAAACCATCAGCAGTCATTAATTCAGAAATTGTCATAACTTCATTTACATCTGTTAAAACCTCAAGAATTTTTTCTTTGATTTTTTCATTTTCAATCTGCGTTTTTGTAGGCTTTGAATTGCTACGTTTCTTATTAAGCAACTCAATTTCTCTTTCAATGAAAGCCTTAAATTCTTCATAATTCTCAATACTGTCTTTGTGATTTTCAAGCACTCCTAAAAGTCCGTTAAAATAATCTCTCTTTGTCATTTTTTTGTTTGTCATAATACATTACCTCTTTTCTTAATTTTTTTATTTGGTGGGTTGCAACTCCATTCCCTTGACACTATCTATTATAGCACTTTGAAATGGAATTGCAACCTTTTTTATTTTTTTTTAAAAGTTTGCATTTTCAAGTTTTTCAAGTTCTTTCAAAATCTTCTTCCAATATGCCCCACCTTTTTCAAATCCGTTGTTATTCTCAATGTAATTTAATAACAGTTCGTGAAGTGGTTCAACGTATTTCTGTTTTTTGTCTATTGCATAATCTACAGTTGAACCCAACTCCCTAAAAGGAAAAGCGTATAATGTAGGTTCAATTTTACCCTTTTTCAAGGCTTTTGTTAAAATCTGACTTTCAATCATTGCATCCGATAATGCAGTGTGGTTTTCAATAAAATCATAGTTATTCATTAAATACTGAAATGATGTTTCGGCTGATGATTTGAAAAATACCACACTATTTGTTACATAACCTCTATCAAGACAAAAGTTTCTGTATTTATTAATGTTTATTAAACGCTCACAAGCAATGCACCATAAGTCTGCTATAGGGTACTGTACACCTCTTAATTCAAAATATGGGTTTAGATATTCTTCATTTTTAGCATTACTACAATTATTAAGAATATCTTCACAACTCTTTTTCTGTCTATCTTCCCATTTCTGATAGTCACTTGAATATAAAGCCTTGATATAACGTTCAGTAAATGGTATTGCCTTTTTAAAATCAAAACACGCATTGTAGGCAGTTGAAATATCAACTTTTTCAAGGTCTGCGATAAATAACTTCATAATGTTATTCCAACAATCAACTTTAATCTCGCCTTTTTCTAACAATTCTATATAAATAGGTCTTTTATCTCTGTAATAAGCAGTATTGAAAATATTAGGAACAAAGAATGTTTCCTGAACTAAAAAGTTTTCTGTTTTTACGATGTTACCTTGTCTGTCGGTAATACTCCAACCAATATCATATACCAAAGGTTTAGCAATCGCAATTTTCTGTTTTTGATTAGCATTTTTACAAATCTGATTTGCAAATGGAATTGTTGCCGTTTCGGTGTCTACTGTTAAATAAAATTTCTTGTTCATTTTGTTACCTCTCTTTATTAAATTATAAATGTACGTTGCCAAAAGTGGAGTTGCAATCCCTTGTGCCTCTTGACAATATTAATATTATCATATCTTACAAGGAATTGCAAGCACTTTTTCAATTTTTTTAAAATTTTTTATTAATTTCTGTAATATTGTATTTTACTTTGTATTCTTTCAATATGTTTTCAATAATAGAACTATCCTTTTGATTTTCACTAAAAACATCAATATTGTAATAAGTCTGTTTTTTGTACTGAACGGGGTTCATTACATAAGAAATACTAAATTTCTCTAATTTTTCTACTAATGTATTATCTTTTGTAGTAACGGATATTTTCCATAAACAGTCTTTTTTAGTTTTTTCTAATAGCCACATTGAAACGTACACCCCTATTATATTAGTAATAATAGTTACTGTAACGGTAGTTATTAAGTCTAAACTCGCCAACTGTTTTACTACAATAGCATAAAAGCCATAAGTTATCGCATTAATAATGGTCGCTACACCTTTTGACGCTTTAACTGTTAAAATGGTTTTTAATGTAGATAACATTACATTGATTAAGCTACAAATAAAAAAAATAATAGTTGCGATTTGAATTGTCATATTACAATTACCTCTCTTTCATATAAAATTTTAAATGTGCAACGTGCTTTCCTTAAGCACAATATAAATAATAATTCTATTTGAAAAATTTTTCAACCCCTAGAAATAATTTTGTTACATTTTTACAAAATTTTTTATTTATTTTTGTGTAAAATAGAGAAATTTTCAGCAATGTTACGAAAATGCGGGAGTCCATTCAAAGATTTTTGTGCAAGTTTCACAAAAATAAAATTCAGCATTTTGCACAAAATTTTATCCAGAAAATTCGGGATTTTTGTGCAATTTTACTATTGACAAACACTTCAAAAAATGTTATAATGAAATGGGGTGCCCTGCGAAAACGGATAGGGTCGACTAACTTCGGTTAGTCTCAACTAACCGCACGTATGTTCGAACATTAAAATACATCAATCAATTTGATGTTTTTTATGGGATAAAATAAGTCAAGGTTCTTGATGTTTTTTAATCAGTTTAAAACCCGAACGTATGTTCGGCTTGACAACTCGGCTCGTCTCAACCATCGACGAGCCGACAAACATCTGAAATATATAAGTTTATAAAACCCCATTTTATTATAGCACATCCGCCGCACTTTGTCAAGTAGTAATTTTGCACAAAAAAGCAAGTCACATTTTGTGCAACTTGCCTATTGATTTTTCATTATTCACTATCTAATCTTTTTACAACTCTAATTATTGCATCTAATTGAGAAGTTAAACTTGATACTCTATTTTTAACCCATTCAAAACATTCTGCTTTTACTACATCAGGCTCCATTTCTTCCCACGCAATCTCAAATGATTCCATATCTCTTAATGTAACTAAATATACATTTTTGCCAATGGGTTCATCAAGATAAATTTTATAATAATCTTGTGAATTTAATCCTACAAATGTACCTAATCTGCCATTACTTTTTAAATGTTTATCTACTATTTTTACTCTTGTACCTTTTTTTAACATATTATCACCCCTTATCTTTGTATTGATATAATTTGAAATTTACCATATACTATAATGATTGGTTTTTCATAATCTTTTCTTTGTAACGTAAAAGTTTCGCCAGTTTCAATATTAAAAACTTGAGACAACCCATCTGCAATCATATAAATTGTTGTTGGCTCATCTTTAAAAGCAAAAGTATCTCCGTCATTTAGTCCCTCTCCGTGGATTGTTAAATCCTCATTATTTTCTAGTATATTCTTACAATTTACTTCCATATTATTTACCTCTCTTTCACTTGATATATTAAGTATATCATAGGGGTTGAAGTTTGTCAACCCCTCAACAACATATTTTTTACTTTTGTATCTAAATTATCATTTATAAAATCACAATATTCTTTTGCGGTAAGTAATCTCTTAAGAGCATCTAGGCTTATATCTTCACATTCTTCATATTCAATTTTAAATTCTATAGGAACAAAATTCTTTTCTGTAATTTTAAAATAAGAGCGTTCCATTAATGAATATTTAGGTGCGTGATAAATATTAATATAAGGCTTATTCCTAAATAAAGTATAATCAATTTCTGCATTATAAATTTCATCTGTTTCTACATATCTTAATGTGTCTTTAAAATTATCATACTGTATTATTTTAATTGTAATTTCTTTTTCCTCTTGATAGGATAAATGTTTAAAAACTGAAGTTCTATGCCACTCTTTTTCTCCTATTGCTCTTACATAAGTTTGTCTGTCAAATACTTTTCTCATATCATTTACTTCCTTTCCTTTATCTTATAAATATATTATACATTAAAACTAAATAATTGTCAATAGTTTTTTATAAAAAAGATAGCAGAAACTTAAGGTAAAAAGGAAAGGGTGTTTCTGCTATCGGGATTTGTCTATTTTATTTATTTATGTATAAATCATAATTTTTTCTATTTTTCCATAAGGTTTTGAATATCTGCCAAAGTCCTACGTATAAATCGTGTGTATCGAGGTCTACCATATTATATTTTTTATTTCTTATAACTAAAGTAAATCTTTTTTTCATTTATATATCCTCTCTTTCTGTTGATACATATATTATATCATATAAAGGGGGCTGTGTCAACTGTTTATTTTAGGAAACTTTATTTTTTCTTTATTTCTGAATTTTCATTTAAAAAACCTTGCTTTATGGGTGCTATGGAGTGAACCGAGCCACCAACGACCATTTTCGGTAGCTCCCTAATTACTTTAGGAATGTTTGCAAAGCTTTAAAACATAAATCAGCATTTTCTTGTGATTTAATATCTTCATCTTCTGCAAAACCTTTCATTGCGGCGGTGAGTAATTCTTTGACGGAAACAAATTCGCCAATGAGCGCCATCGCCGCAATTTCATTAAGATTTTGTGACATTGGTTTACTCCTTTCATATATTTTATTGTCTTTAGCTTTTCATACTCTTGATATATATAATAAAATTACATATTCATTATTTTATCTATGATTTCTTCATTAGTTTCGCCATTCTTAACCATTTCAATTTCTTCTTCTGTAAAGATACCTGCTTTTTCTAATGAATCAACTAATGCTTTAGTAATATCTTCAAGATTTTCTTCTGGTTGCAAATCAAAAATTTGGCATAACGCACTAACTGTCTGAATTGCAACTTCATTGTCAACATTTGTCATATTTGCTACTACATCTATTGCTGTGCTATACTGTGAATAATTCATTTTATTCATATCTAATACCTCTTTTCTTATCTTATACATATATTATATAATAAAATATTTATTTTGTCAACCCCATACGGCATTTTGTTTACTTATTTTTCAATGCCGTATAGGGGTAATTATCATTCTAATATTCAGATTCTAGAAGCCTATAGAGTGCTTTTATAATATCACTTTTTGCATTAATAGTTGCACCTAAATGCCAGCCTTTTAAGACTTTTTCATTATCATCAACTAAAATCTGAAACCCACCTAATTTTCTAGTACAATCAGCTTTTGTTGTGCCATACTGTACTAAATGAACTTCATCATAAGGAAAACCTCTTGTTATTAGCCAATCCTTTTTTGCTTTTCTAACTTTATTCTTGTATTCTCTTGAACTATCTTTTGATAGCCAACTTGTTACTACTATCCTATAACCAACCTTTTTTAGAGCCATTAAAACTTTATATAATTCACGCATATCAACCAAAGGTTTACAACCTGAATATGGTGTTTCATCCTCATTTCTTAATGCCTTTAACCAATTTGGATAACCATATAAGTCTGCTATTGTACCATCCATATCAAAAACTATAACTTTCATATTAAAACCTCTTTTCTACCTACCCTCTTTTTTCGAGAGAGTAGGATTTTATTTTATAACCAATTTTCAATATTTTCACCCATTTTTCTCAAAGTTTCAAATAATTCTTCTTTGAAAAAGTCATCAGTTGCAAGTCCCTTATTAATAATCTCTATAAGTTTTTTGCATATATCTGTATTATTGACTATTGTTTCAAAATCTTTAGCCATACCAAACACTTCAAGCCAAGCTTCATATATATTATCATTTGCACTGACTGCGATTACACAACTTATTACTTCTATTTTTTCAACTGTAATTGTTCTCATATTAAACCTCCTACCTAGCCCATATAGGGCTAGGATTTTATCTTTATTTTATTATTTTGCTACCCATACATATTTATCATTTTCTTCAATATCCTCAATTTCACTACTACTAACAGTGAGAGTTGGAATATTTTTGTTAGGTATTGGTTCATCTAATGAACAAATAGGTTCAAATCCCATATGTTCTATTTCTCCATCGTCGACCTCTTCCCACACCTTTCTCTCATAGCATAAGAAACACTTGTCAGATTCGTCGATATGTTCGCCTATTATCTCAAGGCAGACTATCTCCCTGTAATATGGATTGTCTTTTTCAATTGAATAATTTTTGTTCATAATGTTTTACCTTTCCACCCCCTAGTGGGGTGTTCCTTTCTTTATCTTATGTATACATTATACACCCTACGGTGTATAATTGCAAGGGGGAATATTGCACAAAATTTACATTGAATTTTTGTACAATTTGCACAAAAATAAATAAAAACATTTCAAATTAAAATATATCAAGGAATTTGATATATTTTACTGATTAAAAAACATCAATTAAAAAACATCAACTAACTTGATTTATTTTATGGGATAAGAAACATCAATCAACTTGATGTTTTTTAATCAGTTTTAAACCCGAACGTATGTTCGGTTGGACCAGACGGACCGTGGACAAAAATAAGGTCCAATGTCCACGGTCCGCTTAATAAAACAAGAGTTTCAAACAACTAATTTGAGTTAGCCTATACTAACTCTGGTTAGTTGCACCTAATAAGAGTTTCAAACACTTAACTGCGGTTAGCCTATACTAACCTGAGTTTCAAACAACCAACCAAAGTTAGCCTATAGTAACTAAGGTTTGATACTTCTAACTTTGACTAGTCTAGACTAACCACAGTTAGACACTACTAATTAAAATTAGATAACACTAATGATAGTTAGTCAAGACTAACTTCTGTTAGTTACAACAAAAAGTTAAAAAGGGTTTCCCCTTTTTAACAATATATTAATTTCATTGTTCGCCATTGTAAAATGCTTATTTGATTTTTTTCTCTTCCTAACTGTAAAGCGTCTCTCTTTGTGGTTACTCTATGGCTTTTATCTATGTAATAGATACCATTTTCAAACCATACACCGCAATTCCCGCCGTATGCCCTAACGGCTTGTATAGCCTCTTGAGGGTTTGTTGTTTCGATTCCCTCTGTTGCTACCTGATAACCTGATTTATAAGTGATACACTTACCACCTTTTAATGTCAATCCGTCATTATTTTGTAACTTTTTAATTGTTCTAATATTAATCATAATGTTTTAACCTCCTATATCTCTCTATTTGTATACAATTATACAGTATAATAACCGAATAGTCAAGCACTTTTTTAATTTTGGGATAAAATTATTTAATTGAAAAATTTTGATTTTTTTCTCTTGACAACTTGACACATATATGATATAATTTTTCGGCTCCGAACGTACGTTCGTGTAGACCGAACGCACAAAAATAAAAAGTGGCATTTATGCCACTTTAGATATTAGCCAGCAGACAAAAAAATTATTTTTTTCGTATGCTTTCCAGTACTTAATCACTGTTTTATTTTCAAGTCCTAAGTTAGTAATTAATTTA